>Ga0299915_10003650_pt1 | contig 11120 bp, 11 predicted proteins | sample RVTome_13_FD_200263 | JGI IMG/M metagenome (GOLD analysis project Ga0299915, IMG submission 200263) | Soil microbial communities from uranium-contaminated site in the Upper Colorado River Basin, Wyoming, United States - RVT92D227 (version 2) ... | reverse complement strand
TGAAATGTTACATCGACAACGAGCGGGTAGCCAACGTGCCCGCGGTCGAGGGCTTCAAACCGGTGGACTTCGGGGTTTATATGGATCCCTGGCTGGACGAGCCCAACAATCCGATGCTGATCGGCACATTCCGCTACGCCGAAGGGGGAAAGACTCTAAAGCAGCAGTTGGATGAGGCGGGACGCATTGTCACCCACGGCATCCTCTTCGATTCCGGCTCGGATAAGATCAAAGGAGAATCATACAAAACGCTGGCGGATATCGGTGCGCTGTTGAACGAGAATCCCACCCTGCGTTTGTCCATCGAGGGGCATACAGATAGTGATGGGGCTGACGACTACAATATGACCCTGTCGCAAAAGCGAGCGGCATCGGTGAGGGACTATCTTATCGCAAATTACAAGATCGCTGCTGACCGCCTGGAATCCAAAGGTTGGGGCGAATCGAAGCCGATCGACAAGAACGATACCCCCGAGGGAAAGGCAAACAATCGCCGGGTGGAATTGGTGAAGTTGTAATCAGATCTCTATGCGCTATGGTATGTTAAAGGTTGCGTCAGGAGCTTATTCTTGACGCATTGAAATCAAAATGTGTCAGGAATAAGTCATTACACAACGTAAAGAAATATGACACTTAATGAAGCAAGTAAAATTACGCAGATTTGGGGTAGATGTCTTGAGTACTTGGGTGGAAAGCTTCTTATTGTTTTTGGCCCGCGGATTCCCGAATCATTTTTACCTTTTCCTGTAAATACTTTAGAGGAAGCCTTAAATATTATGATCGAATACCATCATAACCAAGGGAATCAGAAAGTAGTTGAAGGTCTAACAATGTCCCTTAGTGCATTAACTATGTATGTGGATGATGAGGAAGCAATATTAGAAGCCGCAAAAAAATTTAACGAGCCAGGGTGGCGCGAGAGATTTGTCCCTACCCTCAAGAAATTTCAGAATGACTGGATAAAAACACAGGAGAAACTTGAAATCATTTGAGTTAGTGAGGGAATTGGAATCGTATACGTCAGTATCCCATCCAACGGTATGAACTACAATGGCTCATACCAACAGGAAGGAGTTTGTAGGTAAGATTACCTGCGCACCTGACAAATAAAAGTGTCAGGAGCACAAGGCTCCCGACACTACTATCGAACAGAATTCCACGTTATACGAAAGAATAAAGGAATATGACTACTGGATCAGAGAGTAATTCAAATATTAACTTATTCTCGCTTTTAATTGGTTGGTTATTAGGTATTGCTAGTTCATTACTAGTGGAATTGATAAAGCAGCAGTTATCTAAACGGAGTATAAAAACAGGTATTAAAAATGAATTGAAGGAATTACAGATGCAATTGGTAGGTGTCTGTTTTTATATTACTTATAAACAGAAGAGTTTGTCAAAGGATTTTGTTACTTGGATTCGCCCTTATTATAACTTATTTTTAAATTCGGAGTTCAAAGACATTTTTGGAGTGAAAAATATTAATGAACCTTTGGGATCTCAAAAACTTAGTGATAATGAATTTTTGGACCAGTTAAACATAGCTAGGTCGAAGACTCCCGAACCAATTTTCAAATCTACCTTGACTTTTCCTAAAATTATTTCTCCCTATATAGATTCAAAGATGAGTTCACTTTCTTTTTTCAGGCAAGAATTTCAGATTCTCCTTTCTAAATTTAGAAGGGAAATTCATGTATTAAATAATGATATTGAACAAACGTGGTTTTATCATGCTAAAACTTTTGAGAACTTAAGTGGTGAAAATCATGAGGTTGTACACCATAATTTGAGTCAAATATATTCCCGTATAGCAGAAAGAACAAGGTATGTAATTAAACTAATCGATAAAATACAAGAATGCTGAAATGGGTATAATGGGCGCTATAGGCCGATCGCTATTTTCGATGCATTCATAGTTTGCAGATCAAGTGCACTGTGCTTTAATGGGCTCATCCGAGCACCTGACAAACAAAAGTGTCAGGAGCATGGGGCTTTTGACCTGCGACTGACTATGAATTTATTCGTTGATTCACATAATTACCCATCAATTGGTGCAATGGAAAAGGAAAGTTATTGTGACTAAAAAAGAGTTCATGAATTCTGTAAGTAATGGGCGAGAAGACGTTTTACAGCAAATGCTGGATTTGCTAAACGAGATGAAAATTGATTATTGTGTGATTGGAGGACTCGCAGTCAATGCCTATGTTGAACCTGTAGTCAGCCTGGATTTAGATATAGTCGTGGTCACAGAGGCAACAGAGAATCTACTAAAGGCAGCCGAAAAGATATTACATATAGAAAGGTTTCCTCATAGCGTGAATCTCACCAGCACGAAATCTGATTTGCGAATCCAATTGCAAACCGATCCCCGCTATCAAACTTTTATAGCTCGTTCTTCAATAAAGATGGTCATGGACTATGAGATGAAAGTTGCCTTGGTAGAGGACGTCCTGCAAGGCAAAATTTGGGCATATTTTGATGAGCAAAGACGAAAAAGCAAACGCCAGAAAGACTTAGCCGATATTTTTCGTCTGGTTGAGTCATATCCTCATTTAAAGGACTTACTGCCGGAATCACTCAAAACAGAGTTCTGAACAAATGAGACTATGGTGTGAGTAATCCGGTGGATAGGTTTTGGTCGGGTTTATACAGGCTGTATAATCCTAAAGTGATCGGTAGGGAGAAAGCCGGTAAATGGTTGATTTTAAAGACGTTGAATTTAAAGCCAAAAAGAGGCGGGAACTTCTTATACAGAAAGAGACAGTCTGCGTTTCCTGTATTATACAGACTGCATAATCATTGTTAGTTTCAAGGAGGAAAGGAATGGCAACACTCAAAGATACTTATCCCAAGGCGGGAACATTATCGAAAGAAGAACTCTATGCACATGCAATGGGTCCCGGCACGCTCTACTTGGCAGAGAAGATTGCAGAGCGCATGGAACTGGGTCCCGGGATGCGCCTCTTGGATTTCGGATGCGGCAACGCGATAACATCATTGTTCCTAGCCCGCGAATACGGTGTCCAGGTAGTGGCTGCGGACAAATGGGTCAAGCCTGATGAGAACTGGGGACGTGTGCAGAAGGCGGGCTACACTGACAAAATCATGCCCGTCTATTTCGAAGCACACAAAATCCCTTTTCCCGGAGAATACTTTGACAGGATTTTTGCGATGGATTCGTACCACTATGTTGGCACGGACGATCGATATCTGAGATACGTTTTGCGCTTCTTGAAGAAAGATGGCTTGTTGGGAATCGGCGGACCTTGCTTTGCGAGCGAGATTGACCATGACCTGCCCCAACATATCGAAGCTGAGTACAGATCAGACCTGTCTTGTTTACATAGCCCCGATTGGTGGAAACAACACCTCAACAAAGAGAATCTTGTCGAAACAGTATATTCCGAGCCACTCTTGGATGGTTTTGCCCTTTGGATGGATTATCTGGAAAACATATCCCATAAGGCTGGTCAATTAGATGGCGCCAAGCCACAAGATCCTGAGACAATAATGATTTTGTCAGACAGGGGGGATTATCTGACTCATCATGTGCTGGCTGTTCGAAAGAGGTAGACTGATTGATAGGGGCTGAAACTAACAAGTGAATCCACCTGACTTCCATTTCGCTGCGCTCCATGGAAGCAGGTGATTCACACCGTTACACGTCAAAACACAGGATCTGAAAAATGAAATATCAACATGTGCTTGCCCTAAACCCCTATTTCAGAGATTCCACAGCAACCATGGGAATCTTTCCTCCCACGGGACTGGAATACATCGCGGCAAACATAAAAGACCTGGTTGGTAAGGTTACTCTCCTCGATTTGAGATACGATCAGGAATATCGGGACGTCAACAGGTTATCCGAGTTTATTAACCAAGAGATAGACCTGTTATGCATAAGCATTACCTGGAATTCCCAGTTCGACGCAATTTGCGATCTCATCTGCAAATTGCCGGATGAAGTTCCCATCGTAGTCGGAGGACATAAGGCGACTGAAGAAGTCGAATCCCTTCTTGCTAGATGCCCGAATATCGATCTCATTGTGCGAGGCGAAGGGGAGGAGACCATCCGGGAGGTGGTGAAGGGCTTTCCCCATAAAGACATTCTTGGGCTCTCGTATCGGGAGAACGGAACGGTGATTCACAATAAGAACAGATCCCTTCCGGATATCTTGCATGTGGCTTTCCCCGACAGATCACTGAGAAAGCACGATTACCATTGGATACAAAATGGGGTCCAAATAACGACTCTTACTTTCGACACGGTGCTCACGTCCAGAGGGTGTCCATACAACTGCAAGTTTTGCACCTTCAGCTTGAATCCCCTCGGGCAGAAAAGGAAATATACGGAGAGGCCGCTTGAATCGGTTATTGAAGAGCTCAAGAGCATTACTGCCGACGTGGTCATGTTCAGTGACGACAATTTTTTCACGAATCCCACCAGAAGCGAAAAACTATGTGCTCTGATCATAGAAAATGGAATCAATAAAAAATTTATCGTTCAGACCCGAATCGAGATCGCCAGGAATGTAGGACTTCTAAAAAAGGCGGAAAAGGCTGGTTTCAAGATTTTTTTCATCGGCATAGAATCGCCCCATGATAAGATTTTAAAGCAGATCAACAAAGGTTTTACTCAGCAGCAGATCCGGGAGGCATTCAAGATCTTAAACCACTATAATTTCTATATTCATGGCTATTTTATTTACGGGAATATCGGGGAGACGGAAGAAGAGATGGTATACATTGCTCGGTTTGCAAAAGAGTTAAAGCTTGATTCAATAAGTTTCCAGAAGCTCAGAATAGAAAAGTATTCCCCGCTGAAAGAGGTGGTTGAAAATACACCCGGATATTATTATGATTCCGTAGGCGGCGCCGTGTATTCAGACCGGCATAGCCTGAAAGACTTAAAGCGGATACGAGATAGGATAAAATTCGGTTTTTACGGTTTCGGACAGATTGGGCAGATACTCCAAAAGGTCTACCAGGCACGACTTCTAACGAAATTCGATTTAATGCACATTTTCATGAGGCTCCCAAAGCTCCTATTCAGACTGGCAAAAAGAGAGCTTGAGAAAAAAGGATGGCTGGTAGCGCATTAATCAATATGTAACCTAGCGGGACAATACAGAAAGCATGTAACTTATACTAAATAAGTGATTTGTCTAACGGTGGCGTGGAGCCAGCCTTAGAGGGACTGCGGGTAAATAGGTGGCTAAAGGTCAGGATTAGTGGCATAGCCCCTTCACTGCAGCATATGCCCATCGTTAGAATGTCCCGACTGTTAAATCGGGAAGGTCGTCCCGCAATTTTAAAGCGGTTGGTAGTTCGTGGTTCGTAGTTAGTGCTGCCATCCGCACTATCCCACTGGGTCTTAGCCAATCGGTCAGGAGCCTAAGCCGTGAAACTAGTCGACATCGATAAGGATACAGAAGGTACATTTTTTCGGTGCATGCACGACGAGCGACCGGAAAATCCCCCGGTGATCGAGCTTCGTCACCGCTGGTATGACCAGTACAAAAGCAAATGTCTGCGCGCAAAAGTGCTGGTGCGGGATGATAAGGCAGTCGTGGGATTATGCCAGTATATACCGATAGAACATTCCCCTCTTACGGGTGAGAATCTTTTTACCATTCTCTGCTTTGCGGTGCACGGGTACGAGCATCTGGTCGGGAATCAACAGGGCAAGGGCTATGGAAAGTTCATGCTCAACTCTATCGAACAGGATGCCCGAAACTCCGGAGCAAAGGGAATGGCGGTGCGAGCCGAGTACACGCCGGAATGGGATAAGCAATGGAGCACCGTGCCGTTCTATGAGCACATGGGATATTCCCGGGTGGAGACCAGCGGACCGTTTACATTGATGTGGAAACCGTTTGTCAAGGACGCCAAACCACCCTCCTTTTTCCATCCCACACGCCAACCGTCTAAGAAAAGAGAAAAAACAAAAGTAACCTTGTTCCTGAATGGCTGGTGCAACATCGATTGCTCTTGCTGCGTCTCCGCCAGAGGAGCAATTGCCGGAATCGAGGATATGGTATCCTACGAGGAGATCGACACATCCAATAGAGCCAAGATATTCTCATACGTAATGGACGATGTAGAGCTTCCGGATGATGTAATCCTCCCACCAAACGATAATTCCCGATTAGGAGAGCTTCCTGTTGTTTGGGAAGTGTTTTTGGATGATGCGCCTTTCAAGCCATACGGGACTCAATGGACTCGCGAGGATTTGAGGGCAGAGATTCTCCGTTTATCGAAAAAGAAAAACCAACGGTGAGATGGGATATAACGCTTAGACCATAGGTTGGATGCCCTGCCTAACAAGAGTATCAATTGCAGTTCACTTTAGTGAACTGATAAAAGAAAATCTAAACTGATTGGCTTGAGCCACATAAAAATCTTAGTTGCGCAATCTTAATAACTAACAATGAGGCTAAAGCCAGATAAACAGGGATACTTTTTTCAGTCGCTTGAAAGCAACTGGAATAGATAGTTCACAGGTCATTGCCCTGCGCACTTTACAAATAAAGGTGTCGGAAGCACGTGTTTACGGACCTACTAACTTCATATAACACTCAGAATCGCATTTGGGATTTTATGCAGATCAATATTAACAGTGGTAGTTTTTACTATCACTCTTAAGGAGTACATAGATATGAAAAAGCTGTTTACTATTCTGCTCATTTTCGTAGTGCTCTGTTCGTGCAGTGGTTACAAAGTTCTAACCTCAGAAAACGAGGGTCCGTACTCGAAGGTTTATCGAATGTCAGGTAACTTTACTCCAGTAGACAGGAAAATAGTCGGACCTTACGGCAACTTCGAGATTAATATAGAGACAAAAGTTACCTCGGGTGATTCTGCCGTTTCATATTGCCTGATTGTTGCTTGTATGGTTCAGAACGGATTCTTCATTAAAGAAGGGCAATCGCTAACCCTAGACATTGATGGACAACAAGCCCAGCTAACGAGAAATCACGCGCCGTACAAGCAAAACGAAGTGATAATGCAATGGCATAAATATGTTGTGGAGGCAGCCTGGTTCGACGTAGATAGCGCTACCTTGAAGCGTCTACAAAACGCAACAACCGCAGAATTTGTCGTTACTGGTAGCAAAGGTTCACTTGTTGGTTCATTCACGAAAAAAAACCTGGAGAACTTCAAATCGTATTGCTCCCAACATGTTGAGTGACTTGAATGGTTGGTAGGTGAAGTGCCCTGTGACCTGACAAATAGAAGTGTCAGCAACATTGGACTCTTGACCTCCAGGCTGGAACGCTTTAAACAAAGAAGATCAATTGCAGTTCACTTTAGTGAACTGATAAGAGGGAAAATAAACTGATTGGCTTTAGCCACATAACAACCAGACGCAGGAGGACGAAGTGACTAATGACAGCAATTCAACCACGCTTGAGCATAAAAAGAAAAGAGGAATGAATTATAACGGTATTTCGGGTGGCATTTACGGCATGGCTTTCCTCGGCGCGTTGGTTTATTATCTCCAGCATGCCACCTCGTTCTGGACCGTGGTGCTGGGTATCTTCAAAGCCATTTTTTGGCCCGCAGTGCTGATGTACAAAGTGCTTGAGCTTCTTGGAATGTAACCTGCACACCTGGTACTCCCCCAACTGTCAGCCGTAAACGATTTTGATTCAAGTCGGAGGTCGTCCTTCTGTATGAAGGAGCGGCCTCTTTTTTTTCATGTCCCGATTTAGTCATATTAGTACCACAACCATAAAAGCGCACCATTATTTCTCCTGCCTGAGTACGCTCCCTTATTAGGATATCTAATTGATTTTTGAATGGAAAACATATTGATTTTCTTCGTATAGATTTCCTCCCCTTCTATCCCCAAGATGATGCATCTTTCTGCCGAATAATAGAATAGATACATGATTCTATAACAACCGGAGCTAAAGAAAATTAAATTCTGAATTTTCCATACTGATAAAACTTAAGGAGCATGTTCACTTCTACATAAACAATAACCGGACTTAACTAGTGGTATGTAACAGATATTGTTCCCTATTGTAGTTGCCTGATTTATCAGGCTTAGTGGCAACTTTTGTAGCTGCCTGATTTATCAGGCCTACTGGCAACAATGCTCAATAAATTGAGCAACTACATTCACCCTGAAATTTTGTTACAATCCACTAGAAGGTCCATTAATATAATCCTAAACTAAGGGGGTAATCATGAGAAACCTGATTAAGGTTCTCACAGTTTTGGGGTGGTGTTTGCTTGGAGCGGTAACCGGAGTCGTCGGTGTGCAGGCGGCTGCGCCCACGGTAACGACTACAACTATCACCGCTATCACCTCTACCACTGCCACCTCTGGCGGGAATGTCACCAGCGATGGCGGGGATTCAGTCACCGCTCGGGGAGTCTGCTGGAGCACATCGGCAAATCCGGTCATTAGCGACAGTCACACTGTGAACGGCTCGGACACCGGCTCATTTGTCAGCTCCATCACCGGCCTAACGGCAAATACGCTCTACCACGTGCGGGCATATGCTACCAACTCTGTAGGAACGTCTTATGGTGGTGACTCGACATTTACAACTTTGCCTACGCCCACCCTAACGACTAAAACTATCACCGCCATCACCTGCCAATCCGCCACCTCCGGCGGGAACGTCACCAGCGACGGCGGGGATTCAGTCACCGCCCGGGGAGTCTGCTGGAGCACATCGGCCAATCCGGTCGTCAGCGACAGTCACACTGTGAACGACTCGGACACCGGCTCATTTGTCAGCTCCATCACCGGCCTAACGGCAAATACGCTCTACCACGTGCGGGCATATGCTACTAACTCTGGAGGAACGTCTTATGGTGGTGACTCGACATTTACAACTTCGATTGGTATGCCTATTGTAACGACTAAAACGATCACCTCCGTCAACTCCACCACTGCCTCCGGCGGCGGTTACGTCACCTCAGATTGCGGGGATTCGGTCACCGCCCGCGGAGTCTGCTGGTACGTATATGCCAATCCGACGACGGAATACCCCAGGACCATAGACGGCAGCGACACCGGGTCGTTCACCAGCACTCTTACCGGCTTGGAGCTGGGCACGCTCTACCACGTGCGAGCGTACGCTACTAATTCTTTAGGAACGTCTTATGGTGGCGATTCGACATTTATCCTGAGAATATGCACCATCTCAGGATATGTCCGTAATTCTGATGAGGAGGGGATGGGAGGTGTGGTGATGAGCGGACTGCCGGGTGACCCTCAAACCAATGGAGGCGGCTTCTATACTGCTACGGTTGGCTATGGCTGGTCCGGCACGGTGAAGCCTACGGATAGCAGCTGTGTCTTCCTACCTGAATCAACCATTTATGCCGGGGTGGTTTCCGATGAATCTGACAGGAATTATTTGAGTGAATGTTTTGCTGAGGATGTGGATCCCGAAAAGGATAATCTGGTTCCCAATGATTTCCAGCTTACCCAAAATTCACCCAACCCGTTTAACCCTTCCACGGAGATCGTATTTGGACTGCCCAAAGCGGGACATGTGACCTTAAGAATCTGCAATATTGTGGGGCAGGAGGTAATCACCCTGGTAGACAGGAATCTGTCTGCAGGGACATATCGGGTCAGATGGAATGGGGTTGACGGTTCAGGCAGACTGGTCTCTACGGGGATATACTTTTACCGGATGCAAGCGGGAGACTTTGTCCAGACTAAACAGATGCTCCTTTTGAAGTAGTACACAATAGATAGACGGTTACCGGGGGCAGGTGGCTTTTTACCTGCCCCTTTTTTTATGTCAAAGGTACAGTAAAACGGAAACCCCGCGTTTCCGACCTTATTCTGCATTAAGTGGAACAGACATTCTTGTCTGTTTTTACTCTGGTAAGACAGAAAGGAAACGTTGAAAAACCTAGTTCTTTAGTAAAATGGGGTATATCAGAAGTTCCCCTTTTAGTAAAGGGGGAATAAAAGGGGGATTTGTATCTCTCCTCTCTTCATAACGTAATCATATCTCAAAACCCGGAATTCGGGCAGGAATGTCCGACCCACTTTCTATCTTTATCCTTTTTTATCCGCAGGACATTCGATGAGATGAAGGTATTTTATAGGTGATATAGGGTTATGTAACAAGCTACTCTTTAACCCTGTGTTCCTGATACTATTCATTTGTTAGAAGTGCAACAGCAGTATAGAAGTCTTGTACTCCCGACAACTATCTGCAGGTTGTCCACAATTGTCTTGAAAAGTCCTTCCGTATTTGCTTAATTGTCTCTGAGGTTTAGCTTGGTTATTAAAATCAGATTGAATTTATTATAAACCATTAAGGAGGATGCATGGGTAACTATCGTATTCCACAGCCGGTGAACGAGCCGGTCTACAGCTATGCTCCGGGATCGCCGGAAAGGGAGAAACTCAAAGCGGCTTTAACCGAGCTGAAATCCAAACAGATCGAAGTCCCTCTGGTGATCGACGGCAAGGAGATTCGCACCGACAAAAAGGTCAAGATGACCGCACCGCACGACCATAATCTGCTTTTGGGCTATGCTTATCATGGCAGCAAAAAGGAGATACAACTGGCGATAGATACAGCCCTCAAAGCCCAAAAAACCTGGGCAGTTATGCCGGTCGAGCAGAGGGTAGCAGTTTTTCTTAAAGCCGCCGATCTCTTGGCTGGTCCCTATCGTTATATCGTGAATGCCGCCGCCATGCTGGCTCACTCCAAAAATCCGTTTCAGGCGGAGATCGATGCGGTGTGCGAGCTGGTCGATTTCTTCCGCTTCAACGCCTATTACATGCAGATGATCTCCGACATCCAGCCGATCAATCCCGACCCCTTAATCTGGAACCGGATCGACTACCGGCCCCTGGAGGGATTCATCTATGCGATCACCCCATTCAATTTCGTCTCGATCAACGGCAACCTTCCCACCGCACCGGCATTGTGGGGTAACGTCGCAGTATGGAAGCCAGCGAGAAGTGTGCTATATACCTCGCACTTTATCATGCAGATATTGATGGAGGCAGGGCTACCTGCCGGGGTAATTAACTTTATCACCGGGAACTCATCCGAGATCAGCGAAGTGGTGCTAAGCAATGAGAATCTGGCGGGAATTCATTTTACCGGATCAACCGCAGTTTTTCA
>Ga0299915_10003649_pt1 | contig 11121 bp, 11 predicted proteins | sample RVTome_13_FD_200263 | JGI IMG/M metagenome (GOLD analysis project Ga0299915, IMG submission 200263) | Soil microbial communities from uranium-contaminated site in the Upper Colorado River Basin, Wyoming, United States - RVT92D227 (version 2) ... | reverse complement strand
CAATATTTAAGAATTTACTTAAAGAATATTGGGAAAGAAATGAAATTGCAATTTATTTTATAGATTTTCACGAAACATCTCTTCTTGAAAAATTTCCGAAAGAGTTAAGTTTAAACTTAAAAAATGAATCATATACATATCGTTTTGATCATTGGCTCAAAGAAGGAATTATTGCCAATGTGATTAAACTTTACAATATACCGTATTATCAAAAACCTCTATTCCGAAAGTGCAATCCTTCTGCAGATCATACACATCTAAATCTAAGCATTCAACAAATAGATCTCGTGTTCGAAAAACTTTTAGATTACTTGTCAAAAAATCAGGGAAAATTACCTTTTTATTTTTGTTATAACCAGAAAAGTAAGGAGTATTGTGAAAAATTAGCAAATCAAGTTTACAATAAATTGGAAGATAAATTATACGATACTTATTACGTTTCTTTTGACCATTATTTTCACGATCACGGTTGTTTCGTAAAAATGAGCGACTCTACAACGCGTGAGAAAGTATATTCAATAGAATTAGAGGCTATAAAGCAATTTTTCAATATTTTTGAAGAAATCGAGAAATCTGAAATGGATGCTGATTATTTCGAAAAAAAACTAAATTCTATTAATGTAAGTATTGAACTTGTAGTAGAAACTATAATTGAAATGATAAAGTTATTTTAAAAAAAACTATATTTTAATCTTTTTTATAAAAATTTTTTTTACGAAATCTGGTAAAATGAAACCAATGTAAAATTCAAAGGCACTTGAAATTATTATAATTTTCGCAATAACTAAAATTATAATATTATCGCTACTTGATACTGAAACGAAACAACCAAGGACATAAGAGACGAAGGCAAGAAAAAGAAATTTACTTTTTAATTTAATTTCTGGATTTTCTGATTTAAAAGATTCTATTGAAAATCGAATGCCCGTAATAAGAATAATAATTAACAGAACTATGAGATAAACTAGCATATAAAGAGTATATTTAACGTCAATAGTTCCAACAGGTTCTCCAAGATAAGAAATGTCTTTAAAGTAGAAATATACGAAAATAATTTCAAATATAATACAAATGATGCCAAATATTAGGCGAATTATTTTCTTTTTATTAACGTACAAAAGATTAGTTAATAAAACCATCCAAATCATTATACCCCCCGGTAGAAAAATGAAACCGATAATGAAAAACAATTCAAGAGGGAGATTTTTACCAGTAAAAATAACCAATAGAAATGATATTGAAATTGCCCACCACACCTCACATATTAAAATCCAAGTAAATCCCGCTAATAATAAATTTATATTTTTGTGGTTGAAATACGTTGAAATCATTTTTATACCTAAAGAAACAGAGATAGACACTAAAATTAAACTAAGAACGCCGTTAACGAATTCAATATCAGTAAGCAATCAATTTCATCTCGTTCGTTATTTTTTCTTTATACCTAATTTTATAACAATATTACTAGTGTGGTTATTAATTATTTAAAACTATTGTTTTTACAGTTTTGAATATAATAATATTATTTCCGTAATAAAAAACAATGCTTAAGTATAACCAAAAGGAAAATCATTATTAGGATCGAGCTGTCGAAATTCTGAAGGAAAATAATATATTATTCTAGTGATCTGTTTAAGAATTTCAATGTTGCCCCTACAATCGATAACTCGTTTTTTTTTTGAGTGTGCCCACCTTTACGCAATATTAATTGATTTTCGTTCGAAAGCATTAGGTTTAATTTAATTTCCTCAAAATTATAAAAAGGAGTAATTTTATCGTTTCTAGAATGAATTAAAAATACTTTTTTAGATAACAACGCCCATTCTTCTCCCGAAAGCCTTTCTTTAAGTTTATCAATAATAATGTTAGGAGATAATTTTTCGTTCTCGTTCTCGTTAGGAAATAAGTTAATACCTTTCAAAAAATAACTAAATTTAACGATTGCGTTTGAGTTTTCGATGTTTAGTTTGTAGTTTGATATTGAAGATATCGCAACAATTTTTTTAATATCTGGATTTGGTAACCCCGCGCATAACGCGATAATAGCACCGATACTCGTTCCAATGGAATATATTCTAAAACTTGCAAATTCGTCTTGTTTTTTAATCCATTGAATTATTGCATTGTAATCGTCAATAAGTTTTAAAAAATCGCTTCGTTTTCCCGCTTTTTTCGATTCCCCAATCCCTCTTGCGTCGTAAGTTAAAATTACGTAGCCGTTATGAGCCAAAGGTAAGTAATAATATTGTAATTTTTCTTTGATATCTGAAAAGCCGTGAGAAAAAATTACTATTGTGTTTTTTGAACTGACAACACTTTGATCTGTATTCGCAAGCAAATTTCCGTGTAGTATCCCTCCTTCTACTTCGACGCCGATATTTGACTTATTTACAGATTTTAAATAAATTCGTTCCCATCTATCGTACCAAATGTCTCTCCAACAGAAGTAAATCTCAAACGGGCTATATATAATAAGAAAAGTCGTTGTTGATAGAATTAAGCAAGTCAAAAACATGTTTCCCCACGAAGCGTTAATATACCAAATTAGTAAACTTACAAGTAATGCAATAAAAAAAACAATTGCTCTTTTTTGAGTTTTTGAAAGCAAAATAGAATCACAATTCTATTTAAAACTAAAATTTTATAGAGTATTTTATAAATAAAAAAATAAAATATAAAGAGAAATTATTAACGTTTGTTAATACTGTTAATCTTCATCTTCACCTTCATCTTCGCTTCTGCTTCGCTTATGCCTTCCTGCGGCTCTGCGTTCAGCATCCGTCCACGGTTTCTTTTTAGATTCTTTTCCCGGAGGACAACCAAAATCGTCTCTTACCTTACAATTTCTTTTGCTATCAGAACCGGTACAGGGTTCGCAATCCAGTTTTCTAAGCATTTTTTCGACATCGCTAACATCGTAACCGACCTCTTCTTCTTCTGATTCGTCTTGCAACATATCGTCTTGAACCTTGTTTAAATCATATTCAAGATCTTCTTCTAAATTGTCTTTTTCGTCGTAAAGATCAATTACTTCGTCTCCCTCTTCGTCAACCTTCCCTTCAGGAAGTTCATCCTCTTCTTCATCATCTATTGGGACTTTATTTTTATCTGCCACTATAATCTCACAAATTAGTTTAATTGGAAATTTTAAACTTTATTAATATAATTAGTTATAAATAAAATTTAGATTTTTCGTTTTTTTAATAATGTATTAATTAGGAAAGAAAAATTGTTTTTAAATCGTGAGCATTTATTATCTTTTATACTCTCTGATAGCGTTTTATCTTATGTTAGAAAATAACCGAATTCGTTTAACTCGATTCCAAGTATTTTTGCTAGTTCTTTTGTATCTTTGCGAGGAACTACTGCGCGGATTAAACCATCCCAATTTCGGATTCAATTAATCTTGTCATCCCGATGTCAAAGAAGTTCTGAAAACTATTTAAAAAGTATTTTATGCTATTTCTAATTTGAATTTCTTCAAAATTAATTTTCTCAAAATTGGTTGATTCTAGATTTTGATTTAATTTCGTTAAACTCTCGTGAAAAGAAGCTATATTTTCTAAATTTATATTTTGAAATTGTTCGATTAATTCAATTAATAAGTCTGGGATACGCTGCAAAAGATCTGAATACTTTTTAATTACTGTTTGCGTGTAATTTAACAAATTTAAAGCCTCGTTGATAAAATCTTTAATATAAAGAAGAACCACTCGATCTCCTAAAAATTGAATAATTGGTAAATTTCGATATCCTTTAGATATTGGATATTCGATCAATCCTGTAATAAGAATTCTTCGTCCCAAAGAATATTTTCGGTCAATTTCGGCTAAAAGAAGTTCGTTATTTTTCTTAGATTCTCCTTGAATTACGCTTTTTATAATTGAATAAAAAATATTAGCAAGATCTAAAAGTACGTCTGAGAAAGGCGTTTTTGACGTGTCAAGAAGGAAATGAACGTAATATTCTTGAGTAGTTGATAAATTTTTAAAATCAAATCCTATAATTTCTTTTTGCAATTCAATTAATATTTTATACAAAGATTCTTGATTTTCTTTAGTGTATTTTAAAAATATTTCGTCTGTATTTAATTTGAAAGCAGAAATAATGGCTTGCTTTATTAATCTCAAAGGCCATTTGTTACCTTCTAAGTAAAACTTTGTCTTTTCTTTTTCCTTTTCCGCAGCTCTAACAACGATAGTCTTTTGATCGATTGGATATAAAGAAACTTCGCTTTTCTCTTCTAATTCCGCTATTTCTGTCCAATCTTGAGGAAAAGTAATAGCTTTCGAGTTGCCTAGCTTGATAATTGATCTTACATACTTTTTTTTTAACGAGTCAAAAGATCTAGTTTTATCGCTATTATTGTTTGGTTTTGACATAATTTTCCAACAAAAACGAGATATAACATTTTTTCAAAGATATATATGAGATATATTATCTCTCTTAATATAAATTTTCTTCTAAAGTTATATTATAGTTAAATAATTTACAATAGGTATAATAAACATCCATTACGACTAAAATTGAGTAATGGAGTTGATTTCGTCTAGCAATTTATTATTTTCTTTTAATTTGAGAGATAACTCATTAATTTCAGATATAATCGATTTTAACTGAAAAATATTGTAACTCGTAAGTTTAAATCGAGGTAAAATATATTTTACTTCTATCTCAGGAAAAAAACCGTTTGAAACCAATAAATCTTCCAGATTGGGGAAAGTTTGAGAATTCGATTGATAATAGTTTTTTAAAAATAATAAATTGATTAACGAATTACCCGTTTTTCGTAAAAAATTGCAATTTTCCTTTATATTTAAAATGTTTGCATCTTCAAAATGGTATGATAAAGAACAATTTTTTACCTCGTAAAGAAATTGCGAGAGAAACTGTAATATTTTGCCAATTTTGGATAAAGAATTTGGAAAATGGTCCGGTATGGGTAATCTTTTAATAAAGCTTCCGTTAAATCGTATGTATCCTCCAGACATATGTAAGCTACTAAATAGTGTTTTGAAAACAGAATCGATTAGATCTGAATTTAAAATTGTTAAAAGGCAAAACAAATCGTTTGTGTTAAACGAAGGTATTTTAATGAAATATAAACCCGTTATGTTCGTAAAATTCCCTGGATCGTAAACGCACGAAATATTTTTTGCGATTTCTCTAAAAATTAACTTTTGTCCTTGAAGATCTTGCCAAATTTCTTCAAAGTTATGTTCGTACTTAAAAAAAGAGACTTTTAATTTCTTTTGTGCGATTTGAATTTGTTTTTCGAAATTAACATAGTATCTTCCTACATTCCCTGTCCCTAGTAATATTAAATCTTTATCTGATTCCGATACTTCAACGACATTATCAAAAAACTTCATCCATTTAAGGAACCCATACGGTCTATATATTATTTTTAAATCTTCAATAGCATTTTCCAACGTGTTAAAATTGGAATATAAATAACTAACTAGCTTGATATTACCTTTAACAGGTATTACGTGCGCAGGGAGAATTTCTAATAAAGATTGAGATAAGACATTTAGATTAGGATTTGATTCCTTAGCGAAAAACTCATTTGATGAAGTATAGTTTTTAATTAAAATTGAATTACTTGAATTTAGATAACCTTTTTTCAAAAATATAATAATTGGATACGCCGCTGTTCTATTAAAAAGCTTTAAAGAAGAGGTATTAACTAATTCTTTAATTTCAGAATTTCTAATTAATATTTCACGGATTTTTATTCCATAGTCTGCCGATAAAAACTTATTTGTGATTAAAAACGAAAGATAGCCACAATTATCGTTTAATAGTTCTAAGGATTTCTCTAAGAATAAAATCGACAGATCGAACAATTTATATGCCGATTTAAACTTTTTATATAATTCCTTTTTTAATTCACGATTTGAAATTTTTTTGTTTTCAATATATGGAGGATTTCCAATTATCACGTCGAATTTTTCTTTCGAGCTAAACTTCAAAAGGTAATCGGTATGAAATATGTTAAAATTCGTATCTAACTTTTTAAAAAATGCGCTTAAATTTTCGAAATTTAACGATTCTAATTTATCTTGATTATTGTTAAAAAATTCATCATTTTCGGAGATTAACCATTCAAATAATCTCAATCTTGAAATCTGACAAGTGAATTCGTCAATATCTATGCCGTAGAGATTGTTTTGAATTATTTCTTTTTTTAATTGAAATGTATCACTATTAGGATCTATTGTTCTCCATAGATTATATACGAAATTAGCAGCAGAAATTAAAAATCTTCCAGAACCGCAAGATGGATCTAAAATCTTTATTCTCTTTAAATTATTGAAAAAATTTTCTTTGTTATTATCGTTTTGATTTAAAAGTGGAATCAAGTGGGTATAATCTATTGTACCTTCTTTTATGATATTTATTTTGTATAAATCTTCAAAATATATTTTGAAAATATTTTCAATTATAAACTCTGTAATTTCTTTTGGTGTGTAAACAACACCAACATTTTTAATCTCTTTTTGATTTTCTATTTTTTGATTTTCGAAACTGATTATAAAAGTATTTATTTTAGAGATAAAATCCTTATATTTTTGAAGCTTCATTTTATTTTAATTTACCATTTAGTTTATTTAAATTTAATTTGAGCCGGATAAAATTGTGATCAATAAAGATTTTTTGCAAAAGCTAATAAAAAAACCAGAAAACATAACTAAATTAAGTTTTGAAAGTATATCTGAAATATTAAATCAGGTTATAGCTATTTTTGAGAAAGAGGATTTATTATTAGAATTTGATTTGAACGAATCAGAAAAAGCTATTGTAATCGGAGATATCCACGGAAATCTGGAAACATTGATAAAATTGGTTGAAATTATAAGCGAAGAGAAACCGAAGCCTAAATATGTTATTTTTTTAGGAGATATCGTTGACCGAGGTCCTAAACAATTAGAATGTTTGATTTTCGTTTACGCTTTGAAGATTCTTGATCCTCAGAGCGTTTATATTCTTAAAGGTAATCACGAGACCTTTGAAATGAATAAAATCTACGGTTTTTATTACGATTTCATTAATAAATTTAAAGATTATAAGAAATTTAACAAAATTTTATCTGTTTATAAAGTTCTTCCATATTGCGCTATAGTAAATAAATCGATTTTATGTTTACACGGGGGTATTCCCGAAGATTTCGAAATTATAAATAAAATAAGGGGGTTGAAATCCATTAGTCTTACGATTGATTTAGAAAAATCAGTTGGTGGTGGTTTGTATCAAATTATGTGGAACGATCCTAAACCAGGTTTAAAGAATTTTACGTATAGTTTCAGAGGCCCAGATATTAAATTCTTTGGAGAAGAAGCGTTTAAAAACTTTATGGATAAATATAATCTTAAATATTTAATTAGAGCGCACGAAGCCTTTCCCGAAGGATATCGGTGGTTTTTCGACGATAGATTATTATCCATATTTTCATCGGCTAATTATAGAGGTGATTTTGATCCTAATTCCGCCTCGTATGCAATAATAGAAAACAATAGTATCTTTCCTAATATTATTGAGTTATAATAATAATTCTGGAAATATTTTTACAATTTCAGGAAACTTTTTAATTTCTTCCTTCCATTTATCGCTTTTATCAATATTTGGATTTAAATTGTATTTTTTTATTGTTTTATCAGTAGGAACGTAAATATAAGCTTCCTTTTTTTGTTCGTTTTTTATCGTTACTTCTATTTTTACACGCCTAAATAAACCAGACGGTAATCCCTCGTATTCGTCTAATTTTTCCAAATCGCTTTTTAACACATCAAACTTTAACGCATTAAAATAAGCATTTTTCAAAGGTAAAGCGTAAGGAAACCAACTTTCTAAAGGTAGAATTCTAACAAAATCTTTTACAAGACAAACTTTTACATTACGTTTATCTTTCCAAATACCACGAGTGATAAAAGTTCCATATCCTACAATAGAAATAAGATTAGAACTATTATATGATTTCACTTGCGTCGGGCTTTATGAACAAAAGATTGTTTCCCCTGATAAAAATCTCGTTGTACTTTGCTACTGGAGAACCATCCATAATCTCTGTAGCATCTTCCAAAATCATATTCATATACGCATCAATTTCTTTCAATAAACCGCGATATTCTGTACCGTCCTTTAGTCTTAATAAAATTTTAGATTTCTGCGCGTTTTGAAGAATATTTAATGGATTTTTAGATTTTTTTTGATAATCTTCCTTTGACATTTTAAACTTTAAACCTTTTTTTAAAAAAAATTATTATTAAAATTAAAATTATTAAATTAAAGAAAATTCTTTTGAATTAAAACTTGATGGTTAGAACTGTGTTTTAAAGGGGATTACATTGAAACTGAAGAAAAAGCACAAAGATAAAAAACGTGAAATCATAAAAAAATATAATTTAACAGCTAATTTTTACGACGATAGATATTCAAAAATTCAAAAAGAAAAATATTTTCTTTTGCTAAAGGATTTTAAACTAAATGATAAAATTATTTTGGACGCGGGGACTGGAACAGGAATTCTTTTCTTTTATCTGTTAATTAAAAAAAAATTAAATAGGCATTTAAAATACGCGTTTGTAGGAATTGATATTTCAATTGAAATGTTAACAATATTCAAAGAAAAATTAAAAAAGTTGAATAACAATAATACAAACTTAATCTTAGCAGATTTAGAACATCTTCCAATTAGACAAGATGCGTTTAGCTATATATTTTCGCTGACAGCTTTACAAAACTTATCCGATATTACGAAAGGAATTATAGAACTATTTAGAGTAGGAAAAAATAGCGCAATTTACAAATTCTCAATATTAAACAAAAATATAAACTTAAACGAGATTGAATCGTTTTTATCAACAAAATCTGAACTATCTACAATAATAAATAAAAGCAATTTGGAGGATATAATATTTCAAGGAAAAATAATTAAAGCTTTACTTTAAAAAACAGATAATTATTTCTCTTTATAGAAAGATTTCAGAATTTCATCAACATCGCTTTCAACATTAAATTTTCTCCTAAAATAGTCACATAAATTTTCGATATCTTTCCTTAATATAGCCTTAGCATTTGGATGATCGCTTGGAACGCTCTGTAACCAATCAATTATGAGAATATTGCCTTGCTCGTCAATAACTACATTAAATTCTCCTAAATCCCCGTGGATAATGTGCGCTTTCTGATAAATATAAATCATTTGATTAATAATTTTATTAAAAATGTAAGCAGGATCGTCGATGCTTTTATATTCGGCTAACTCTTTTCCTCTTAAATATTCCATAACAATAATGTGTCTGTTATACCCTATTGGTTTAGGCGTATTCATTCCTAACGGATATATCTTTGTTAAAGCGTCGTACTCTTTTTTAGCCGCTAATCTATCAATGTAAAGCCAAGAAGTATGGAGTCTTTCGCCGATAATGTTTCTTAGATTTTTGATATTTTTGAAGCTAGTTCTTCCAATACGATATATTTTTAACGCGTAAATGTTTTTTTTCTCGTCTATGCAGCTATAGACATCAGATTCTTTTCCTTTTCCTAACATCGGTCCTAATTGACTTACAATGTTTTTTTGTACAAGAGCGTGTAATGCTAACAAGTCGTATCCTATAGAATTTAAAAAATAACCAACGTCGTGTTCTTCTGAATTTCTAACTATTAAATCTAATTTATGAACACGATTTATCCGATATATAACTTCGTCCATGGGATACCTCGAATAGAACTTAATGTTGCTTATTTTTACGGATTCGGATCTCTTCATCCCAATTTCGATTGCCATTAAGATTCGCAGGTCTTCTTTATGGAGTTTTGTAAGTAGGTTTGCAGCTTCCACAGATAAAAATTTATATTTTTTCCTTAAAAGATTTATTAAAAAAACCTAGAAAATTTTAAAAATAGGAGTTATTGAAATTCTAACCTTTTTTTGATTTCCTTCCATTGTTCTTCTAAATATTGATTGTATTGTTTAATAATCTCGTTGTTTACATTTTTAAATCTTTTTTGCGCGTTCAAATACTCTTCAATTGGTTTCCTTTTCATCGGATCCAAAAACTTTTTGCTATCTTTCGACAAATTAAACTTTCCGTAAACAACTTCGTATAAGGGCCAAAATCCCGTTTGATTTGCTAATTTTCCAATCTTTATCATATATCTAGGTTCGAAACCCCATCCAGGTGGGCACGGGCTTAGCACGTGGAAATATTTGGTGCCAATTATATCGAGCTTTTTGCAATTTTGCAATTTTTCGTACAAATCCATCGGATAAGCTGCATTTGCGGTCGCTACGTACGGAATACCGTGAGCTTCTAAAATTTTTGGCATGTTTTTTTTATGTTCGACTTTTCCTCTTGGAGTAGTAGTGGTAAAAGCGCCTAACGGTGTCGAACCGCTTCTTTGAACGCCTGTATTCATGTAGGCTTCGTTATCGTAGCATAAATAAATGAAATTTGTTCCTCTCTCGGCTGAACCACTAAGCGACTGGATTCCAATATCTGTTGTACCACCGTCTCCTGCAAACGCCATTACAGTAATTTCTTTTTCGAGTCCTTTACTCTCTAACGATGCAATTATTCCCGCTGCAGAAGCACCTGCTGATGCAAAAGGAGTGTTTAAAACTGATACTTTAGTTGCACAAAATCCTTGCATACCCGTTTGTACGGTTGAACACGAAGCAGGAATCGTAAGAATTGTTTTTGACCCAAGTGCTTTTAGAGCTATTCTTAATATTAGAGCCATTGAGCATCCTGCACACAATCGAGTGCCTGGATAAACGAATTCCTCCTCACACAAATCCGAAATATTTACTATTTTTAACTCCCTCGTTTTAAGAAATCTAATTCTTTTAATTTTAATCCAAGAAAATCTGTCTTATAAGAAATTTTGCCACTTTTCGCTTCTTCTAAACCTCTCTGAACGCCCTCAATAATATGTTTAGTTTTTACATCGCGTCCTCCTAATCCAACAATAAAGCCTTTAACGAAAGGGCCTTCCTTTAGACCATAAAGTGCGGCTTTTAATTCGTAACTCAAAACGCCTTCGTAACCATAACCAATATCTCTATCAAAAGCAATAATATTCGTTTTATCCTTTAAAAAATCTCTCAGATCTTCT
>Ga0299915_10003648_pt1 | contig 11123 bp, 7 predicted proteins | sample RVTome_13_FD_200263 | JGI IMG/M metagenome (GOLD analysis project Ga0299915, IMG submission 200263) | Soil microbial communities from uranium-contaminated site in the Upper Colorado River Basin, Wyoming, United States - RVT92D227 (version 2) ... | reverse complement strand
GAAGGGTTGATCCTGAGCCCGAAGAGCTCGTAACTCTCAGGAGTTCCTCGAACCTGCGGGTCACGTGATTCCGCCTGCGGACCGAACGGATCCGCCGGATGATCCTTCGCGCCTCGGCGACTTTGAAATCCGGGGGGAACTCGTGCTCGGGCAAGGCTTGGAAGAGACGCGTCCGGCCCGGGCTCAAGTAGAGAAAATCGATCAGCGCTTTTTCGCACGTCGCGATCTTCCCCGGGCCGTTTCCCGCGGCTCGATAGCCGAAGAAAAACGAGGGATCGACATGGTGGACCGACACCGTCCCTAGGGCGGTCGCATACACTCGAGTCCGGGCGATCGAAACGGCGAAGAGCACGGAGGGGATCTGGGAGATCATCCCGTGATGATAGAGCGCCGATTGAAGCGAGACATAGCTCGGAAATGGCGCCGTGAGATATTCCGGCAGGGCGAAGGGATCGATCCGTCCTTCGAATCCCCATCGGCCCCGGCCGAGCCTCGTCAGGTGCCCCGAAGCGGCCAGCCGGGCCAGCAGCTTGCTGGCGTGGGCGCTTCGGATGCCGAAAAGCGCCGCCGCGTCCGGGGTCCGGAACGCGGGCACACCGATCTTGAGAAGCCGGGCGTGGACGTCGACGAGCCTCATGACGGTCCCTCCCCGAGCGCCTCGATGATGCGCCACCTCATCGCGTCCCAAGTCTCCTCCGAGTCGTAGCTGGGTTGGAGGTCGGGTTCGAGATAGGACACGACTTGGCTTTTGAACTGCCCGAAATCCACGGCCAGGACGCTCTCTTTGATCCGGGCCAGGTCGGCCTTGCTTTTACCCGTCAAGCCGAGGGCGGGCTGAAGCCCCGCAGTCAGGAGAAGATGAAGGTCGAAGACATCCCGGGCCTGGGACGCGGCCCGGGACAGGATCGCGCCGGTCTTCTGCCGCCATACGGCCAGCGCGGCATAATGATTGGCCATCAAGGGCGGAAGCTCGTAGAAACGGACAATCTCGGGAGAAACAGGCTCGAAAACGCTCTCCGCATCGAGGCCCCTCCTCGAGAATTCGATCTTCGTCGGGACAGGCCCCTTCTGGCCGCGGACCGCCAAGCCGAATTTCCATCTCTGCGTCGTTTCGGTCTGCTTGTGCTCCGTCACGTGCTCGATAGCGATGCCGCGAACCTCGAGAATCGTCTTGAAGGGCTTTCCATACAGGATGGATCTGACCTTTTCGCGGAGCGCGTCGACCGTGACGCCTTGAACGTCGAGGTCCATATCGTCGGAATACCGGGGGCTCTTGAAATAAAACCTCAGGTTGCATCCGCCTTTCAAGACCCACGTCTGTTTGTCCAGTTTCCGGCCGATCTGGTCGAGGAGGACCAGGTGGAAAACCTCCACGGATTGCTTGGGATTCAACGAGTTCATTCTGCGCCTCCTCATATATAATACATGTTATTGACTTATGTGTCAACTATTAGTATTAATTAATAGCCATCGTGGCCAGGACCGGTTGATATTCCCGTCGTCAAAAGCTATCCCTGGCTCAGTACGTCCAGGGGAGATCGGAATAGAAGTAGCCATCCGTTGACCGCCCCTTCGCCCCGCCCTCGTCCTTTTCATCGTCCTGACCCTCATCACCATGGCCCGCGGCCTCGACGTCGACTGCGGCTGCTTCGGCTCCCTCAGCCGTAAGTCCGGATGGGGCGTCGTCATCGAGGACCCAGCGATGCTCTTTCTGGGCCTTGCCATACTTTTCGCCCCTAAGAAGTCGGGGCTTACCTCTTGATTACTCTGGGCCGTTGATCTGTCCCTATCTAGCGGTAGATTGATGGGCGTAATCTCCCTGTCCAGCTTGGCGGAAGCCACCACTGCAACAATGTTCCCGACGAGGACAAGGGAGGGCCGCAGGCTCAAATAATGACGCGGATGGAGTTTTCATAGTGAGGCGCTAGAAGAGCCTACTGGCGTTGAAGGATTTCTACCCAGTCAAGTAGATGGATTCTAGTAGACTACAGGCTGAGACGCAGGGGGAGTTGGAAAAAGATCTTTTCAGCTTGGGAAATAATGGCGGTATTCCTGGTCTTTATTATTAGAGGGAGGGATAATTCGATTGTCTTTGGCGATCTCCAACATCCCGTACGGATCGAATTATTAGTAAAAGGGGGAACCGATGTCTAATATTCTAAGATCTTTAGCCCTCGTCTTATCGGCATTGCTTCTGACCGGCGTCGCCGGGACCGTTTACGGCCAATCCGGGATATTCGATCGTGCGGGGATCATCCCGGGCCACGGCGCCTATTCGTCGCTGCCCGAGGAGAGCGTGGACCTATTCACCGGCAACCTGACGCTCCGTTACCGGGATATCTTCATTCCGGGGCCGAACGGTATGAATATCGAGATCTGGCGCGTCTATAATTCGAAGATCCTCTATGATAGGCCGTCGAGCCAGCAGTACCCGACCGTCCAGGCCTCCCCCAAATCTATGATCGGTATCGGCTGGTCAATGCATATGGGAATTGCCCACAACACCTGGACAAACGCTCCTATTGTCGAATTCCCCGACGGAAGGCGCGAGATTGCATTTCCGCCCAAGTCTGAATATAACCCTGGGCCGAACACCAAGATGACGAGAGACTTCCTACGGTGGGAACAAGGGGCTCCTCCATCTTCTCCTTCGAAATTATATTTCCAAAACGGCGTTGTCTGGGAATTCAATCAATTCGCCTTCCTGCCTCTTCCTGACGGCTCGTTTGAACATGTCGAAATGGTGACTCGGATAACCGATCCCTTAGGGAACTACATCCTTATCGAGTACGATCCGGACGATGGTTACCGCTCGATCAAGAGGATTGTCGACGGCATGGGCCGGGAGGTTCGGTTCGCCAAGTCTTATCAGGGGAACGATCCAGCCAAACTTGCGGAGATCCGGATCAGGGACTACGATGACACCGACGACGTGATCTACAGCTACTCGGTCCAGTCCTTTCCCAACGGCTACTATAAGCTCGCGAGTTTCACGCCGCCACTTCTGCCTCAGACCACCTATGAATATAACGACGGGTCAGCTTACAACTACGAGTTGACGGGGGTGACCACGAGCTTCGGCGGTGTCCTCGAATACTCGTACGAGAACCATAGCTTCTATCTCAATTTGATTCAGCTCGACTCGAAGGTCGTCAGTCAGAAGCGGATCACCTTCAACGCGGGAGAACAGGCCAAGGTTTGGAATTACACCTACCCAACCTATCAGGGAATGAGCTCGGGCACGACGACAGTCGCAGGCCCGGAGTACAGTGTCTCTGCGACCCATTACGGCTATGAAAGCAGCAGCGCCAACCGCTGGAGGATCGGTCTCCAGACGGCCAGTGCCACGGGCGACGGGAGCGCCTCGACCACGACAGCCTGGACCTATCACGAGATCTCCGATACCAGCTGGTCGGTGCTCGGAGTGCCTATGGGCAAGGCCAAAGGGCCCCTTGTCTCCGTGGCGATGGAGAGCCGCACAGGCGATTCTGCGCTTTCGACATAATATTTTTATCTGAGAACAGGCGTCAAGAGATACGGGCTGCCGACGAAGCTAAGCTATTTTGTCGTCGGCGCCCCTTCCGCCAAGAGCAACAAAGAGCTGGTCTACTTCTTCGAGGCCCACAGCAGCTTCCAAGGCCGCTACATGCTGGCTTTTATTGAGACCGAGACGGACAAGACAGGAGCGGGCGCTCCTGTCAAGAAGACGGTCACGTCCTACTTCGAGGAGGATGGGAAGTGGGGCGCGCTCAAGCAGGTTAAGAGATGGAAGAACGGCGAGACCTACCTGATCTGGGACTATTCCTATTACAGCCCCGATCCGGAGCACTCTGCCGTCGGCGTTAACGGACCCGGCGCGATCGGGCTTTCTGGTGTTTCCTACCTTTATGGCCTCGAACAACAGGTTACGGCTCCGGATTATCTGAAGTACAAGCGTCATATTTACAAGTACGGCTACGTGCTGCACGAATGGAATCAATATGGCGGCACGAGATCGTATGTCCATGACGACCTGGGAAGAACGACGGCGGTGGAGTGGAGACACGCTTGGGAGGAAGAAGACCCAATGCCCGCTCCGTTCCTGACGGAGAGCTACGACTGGCGGCCGGGCGGCGAGAACAAAGTCGTCATCACCCAGGGCGGCAACACGATCACGCGCTTCTGGGACGGGTTCGGACGCGACTTGGGCTATACGGAAAGCGGCGATGGGACGACCCTCTATTACCTCAAAGAGCTTGACGCCGAAGGCCGGGTCAAGTGGGAGACCTGCGGCAGTCTCGATTCGCTCCCTGCCCATAGATATTCGTACCTCTATGACGCCGCAGGACGTGTCACCCAGGTCACGGACCCGGTGGGCGAGACAACGACGATCCAGTACTCGGCGGACCACACGAAGACCCTTACCGATCCGGAGACTCATTCCACAGTCTATGCCTACAACGACCTTCCCGGTCTGCCGACGCGATTGACCGACGCCCAAGGACACATCGCGGACTACACCTATGACGCCCTGGGGAGGCTGAGCACGGTCGTTTATGGCGCCAGGACTCAGAGCTATGTCTACGACCCTCTGGATCACGTCACGTCGGAGACCCATCCCGAGACCGGCACGATCAGCTATTATTATAATTCCGAAAACCTCCTCTGGAGAAAGTCCTGGGGAGCAACGCAGATCGATTTTTACCATAACACGTCCGGCCAACTGGGGAGCTTCACCGGGGCGGAGACCGTCAACTACGGCTTTAATGAGAAAGGGGCCGTAGAGAGCATCACTAGCTCGTCCGGCTGGAGCAGGACGGGGATCACCTATGACGACTTCGGCCGGGTCACCGCGGAAACCGTCACGACCCCCTACCTCGGCTCGAAGAGCCTGGCTCACGCTTACGACGACAATGGGAACCTGACAGAGACCACCTATCCCGACGGCAAGAAATCCCTTTTGACTTTCAACAACCTCGGCCGGCCCGCAACGCTGCAATTCGGTCAAGGGACCGAGCCGCCGGTTCTCGTCGATTCCGCCGCCTATGGTCCGAACAAGATGCTTGCGGCGATCAGCTGTGCAAACGACACCTCCATGACATCTACCTTCTACGCCAACGGGGCGCCGAATACCGTCTCGCTCATGAAGGGTTCAACGCCTCTCTACAACGCGACCTATGGCTATAACGGCGCCGGAAACATCACCTCGATCTTAAGCACGGCGCCCGCCCCGGCCCTGGACGCGACCTTCGGCTACGATTCGCTCAACCGGCTGACCTCGGCCAGCTATTTGACAGGGAACCCTGGAATCCCGCTGAGTTATGATTATGAATACGACGCCTACGGGAACATGCTGACCGTCAGGCACGACGGCAACGTCGCCTTCAGCAAGACATACAAGCCCTCTAACCAAATAGACGATCCCAGCTATCAATACGATTCGAGAGGCAACCTGACGGCCAAGCCGGGGAGCTTTTATGAATGGGACGCCCAGAACCGGCTTCGGGTCATCAGGGACGAGGCCGGACAGGTCTTAGCTGACCACCGTTACGACGACCGGGGCCGACGCATCGCCTCGTTTCCGCCCCTTCCCGACATCGCCGTCGATTGCCCCATGGGCTCGAACGCCGATTTCACGGCCAGCCTCCAGACGTCCGCTTACCGGACCTTCACCATCACGAACCAGGGTCTGGGGAGCCTGAATATCGGCGCTCTCACCAGGGAGGGGCCGGACATGGACATATTCACCGTCACTCAGGCGCCCGCGTCGATCGTCCCGCCCGGGCAATCGACCGAGTTCACGATCCGGTTCCTTCCCACTTCGACGGGAGACAAGACGGCGACACTCTCGATCGCCTCGGACGACCTGGACGAGAATCCTTATGTGATCCAGCTCCGGGGCTTCTGCGAGCCGGAGATGGCCATCGGGAATTGCGGCAACGGCGAGACATATGATTTCGGGACGGTCACCATCGGCCAGTCCAGCGCGGACTCCTTCTATCTCGAGAACTTCGGCACCGCAACGCTCGTCCTCTATGAAGGCTGGCCGGTTACGATCGAAGAGCCTGGCGGCGAGTGGAACTTTCATCTCGAAGCCTGCGTAGGCGACAACGAACTCCACGTCAACGAACAGCCGCCCCAACAGACTTACTTCACGATCCGGTTCGTTCCCGTGAGCGAGGGGCCGAAGACGGCCACGGTGACGATCTGGAACAACGATCTCGACGAAAATCCCTACACGATCACGCTCGTGGGCACAGGCCTCTTGGGGCCGCCGAAGATCATCGAGGACGACTCGGAACTCACGCTCCTTTCCCCCAACGGCGGCGAGAAGCTCGAGGCTGGCGTGCTCCGGCCCATCACCTGGACCGGGGGCGAGCGTGCGCGGGACGTGAAACTCGAGTATTCGACCGACAACGGGAGCACCTATCATACCATCGTCGAGCGGTTCGCGAACGTCGGCACCTATCCCTGGCGCGTCCCGGCGGAGCTTTCCGGGTCGTGTCTCGTCAGGGTCAGCGACCCCGACGGCACCCCGACGATGCCCGTCATCGTGTCCTTCGAGTTCAACTTCAGGGTTTCGGCCACTGAAGGAGATACTCCGCCCGCATCGCACTTCGTCTTTCGGGCCGGGTCGCCCGACCTGAAAACGCAGACATTCCAGGTCGCCGAGGTGGCGTTCGCCCCGGACGGGATCAGGGGCTCGGAGAACCTGCTCTTCAACCACGCCCTGGGCGAGGTCCAGGCTCTGGACCATTTCCTCGGGCGTTGGCACCATGCCCGGATCACCTACGACATGAGCAATTTCACGGGTTCTGTGTGGGTCGACAGCGAGCCCATTCTCAGCGGCGTCCCGCTCCGGACGGACCTCGATATCCAGCGTCCGGCGGAGATCTCCCTGAGCCGCGGCCAGGATGTCCCCGTGAAGCTCTGGATCGACGATCTGGACGTCAGGTTCGTCGATCAGAGTCTCATGGGACATAATACGGAGGATGTTGTATTCAGGCCGCTGTTCAGGGATAATTTCAACAGGTACGAAAGCGCCCGCTTCCCCAGGGAGGGCGGTTGGCTCCCCGGCCTTGAGCCGGCCCGAGCCGGAGAACAGAACCAGGGGGAGATGGCCGAGGAAGGCACGCAAGTGCAGCAGGCGGCCCGGACCGAAGAGGCGGCAAGCTCCGGCATCGACGACGGGATATATGCCTCGAGCGCCAAGTCCTTCAAGCTCGATGGGTCCCAAGACGAGCCGGGAACGGTCGTCAAGAGGTTCTCCATGCCGGAGAGGGTTCCCTTCAGTGTCAGTGCCGAGAACTTCGCCATCGTCTCGCCAAGTCAGGAAGCGCCGGCAGATCGGCTGGGCGGGGCTATATCCGAGAAAGAAACCAGCAGAGAAGGCGAGCGTCGGAAGCGGCGGGACGGCGACCGATCCGGCGGGAGGCGGGGTCGAGCGACCGATAGGCGCCAGGCTGAAGGCTCGAGGTCGGGGACGAATCCCGTCAGACGTGATGCCGTGAAAGAGCCGGGAGGCACAAACAAGATGCTCTCCGGGCCTCCCGTGAGCGGCACCTTCTACATCTATTCCTTCGACGGGAGGCTTCTTGCGGAATACAATATCATGGGTCAGCTGGTTCGGGATTACATCTACTTCGGCGGTCAGCTTGTCGCCGAGTACAGGCAGGATATACAGAACTTCTATTACTACGCTTCGGATCAGATCAACTCGACCCGGATCGTTACTAATAGTGCGGGCAATGTCGTCTATTCGGCGGCCCATGAGCCGTACGGGGGGATTCAGAAGACGTGGGGGGTGAGCACCTATGACCCGGAGCTCAAGTTCTCGGGCAAACCGCGGGATTCGGAGTCCGAGCTCGACTACTTCGGGGCGAGGTATTATGACCGGGCGCAGTACAGGTTTATATCGGTGGATCCGGAGACCAATCCTTGGGCGCGCGCCAATAATCCGCAACTTTGGAATCTATATGTTTACTGCAGGAACAATCCTATTGCGTTTTTCGATCCGGACGGAGCTGCTTCCTTTTATATAAATACAGTAAAAGCTTATAACGATTATAAAGGTAGTGTTTTGCAGGAACATCGCGGCGGCAGCGCTATGCTTGATATGCCTCTGGATATAAAAATTAGCATGAACGAGAGCGGCAGGTTCACCGTCGACGTAAAAGCTAATGCCATTATTGTGTTAGCATTTCCTAATGATCCTATATGGGAACGTTGGGATTCGATTATTTTTGGCAAGAATATGGGAAATATTGAGCGTCACGAAAAAAAACACATTTCATTTATCGAAAAGTACGTCTTAAAGAGACTCGAGAAGCTAGAGCTTACCTTGAACTCTACTGAAGTAACTGAAGAGCTACGTTGGCAAATCGATAGATGGATCGATGAAGCAGTGGCAGAAAGCATTTGGGCAATGCATAGCGTGATTAGTCTGCGGCAATGGGCAGAATTCATGGAGAACATATTTATTCGACACGATATATAGGAAAGATCTTTGATGACAACAAGAGGACTTCTTGGGGAGGCGACGTAGATGCTTAGGCCTAGAAAGAAGCTGTTCTTCTTTATCTTCTTTGTTATCCTAGTATTAGTTATTCTAATATTTGCGCTTTATCCTTCTATCTATCGCAACCATATACGGAAGGTTCTAGATACGTACGATCAAGTTAGAATAGGCATGCTAGAGAGTGAGGTCATTAGATTATTAGGTCGCCCCCGCGCTCAGGGACGAATTAGGACTTCAGAGCTGGGGCAGGAAATATTGACGTGGTACATAACGATCGAAATGATCAATGAAATAAAAAACAAGTATATATGGCTGCTCAAGTATTCGTATTGGATTCCAGGGGTTGGAATAGATGTATATATTAGTGAAGAAGATAACACGGTGGTCTTAATCCGCAGGATCAGCCGATTGGTAAACTGACATTCATAACAAAGGGCTATCTGAAACCTCGATAGGTAGCCGCCTGAGCGGTCTGCTCATCGAGATTGACCAAGGGAGGAGGATTTCCTAGATCTCGCGGCGCGTTTTCCGGTCATGACAAGGGATGTTCGCAGATCTGGAGCCCCCGTAGCTCCCTTCAGTTAGCCGCTTGAGCCGTCAGCTCATGGAGCCTGTCCAAGGACCCTCCCGGCTCCCGAGTTCGAAGAATCTTCTATGATAGCGAAACGCAAGCCCCCCGGTTCTTTTTTCTTTCCTCCATCTTATTTCCTGGCTGCCTCGGTTTCATGAACCACCCTTCTATCCGCGCCATGATGCGCATTATAGCGTTCGATCTCGGCTCCTAAACCTTAGAGTGAACGCGGCCCTCGCGGGCCCGTTAGATACTTCGCTAGGCAGCCGATGATTTTACGAACCCTGGGAGATAGACTCTCCTTTCCGTGAGGATGCGATAGATGATCGTCAGAAGCCGCCGGGCCACCGCGACCTTGGCCACGTTGGGCCCCTTCCTTTTGGCCAGCCGTTGGTAGAGGATGCGAAGGCCCAGGTCCTTCTTGATCGATGGGTAAACCGCTTCCAGCACCGCCCACCGCAGCCAGGCGCTGCCCTGCTTGGTGATGTGCCCGTGGGCCGTCTTCTCGCCCGATGCGTAGGTCGAGGGCACCACGCCGGCATAGGCGTGGAGTTGCGCCGGCCCGGCGAAGCGCCGGATGTCGGCGATCTCCACGGCCGCCAGGACCGAAAGCGTCGTCGCAAAACCCGGCACCGTGTCGATCCGCGAGGCTTCCTCGATCTCGCTGTAGAGGGCCTCCACCAGGCCGTCCGACTGCTTGATGTGAGCCGCGACCTCGCGATGTCCCTGGAGCAGATCGTGCAAGATCATCTTGTCCTGCCCCACGAGCGGTAGCTCTTTCAGGAACGTCAGGCCCTTCTGGCTGAACAACCCGCGCTCCTGCCGTTCCACTTCCAGACGTATCTCTTCGCTCTGCTGGGCTAAAAGCGCCCGGATCTTGTTCCGCAGCTCCGTTTGCTTCCGCACCCAATGCGCCCGGAGCCTCATCACCCGTTGGGCCCGCCGGTTCCACTCAGCCCGTTGATAAACCTCCGGGATCAGGTCCGCCCGCAACAGCTGGGCCAGCGTCCGGGAGTCCCGCTTATCCGTCTTGATCCGGGCATGGGCGATCGCCTTGACCTCAACCGGGTTGGCCATCTTCACCTCCCCGCCCAGCTCCCGAAGCAAGTCCGCCATGACGTAGGACGACCGGCCCGCCTCCAGCACGGCCCTGAACGGCCGGAACGGTCTCAGGAACTCTTCGACGTACCGCCGGAAGTTCGGCATCCGCCCGTTCTTCAGTTCCCGCCCGTCCTCGTCCAGGACCGTCATCACTGAAGCTTGCTTATGATGGTCCACGCCGATAAAATACAACTGCGCACCTCCTTCTGAAGTTTTCCCATCGGGTAATCTAACACCATTACCCGCAAGGAGGTGCGTTTCGCTATCATGCTACCTTAGATTTGAATTCCCGCCGGAATCCGTGTATATTTTGCCGTCTATCATAAACACCAGGAGATGACCGATGGCTAAGAAGTACGTGTATTTCTTCGGGGCCGGCGCCGCCGAAGGCAATATGAAGATGAAGGACATCCTCGGCGGCAAGGGCGCCAACCTGGCCGAGATGGCCGGGATCGGCCTGCCCGTGCCCCCGGGGTTCACCGTTTCGACCGAGGTCTGCGCCCTCTATTATAAGAACCGGAAGAAGATCCCCGAGACCGTCCGGCTCGAGGTCGAAAAGAACCTGAAGAAGCTCGAAAAAGCCGTCGGGCAATCGTTCGGCGATCCCCAGAGCCCGCTCCTCGTCTCCGTCCGGTCGGGCGCCCGGGCATCGATGCCGGGCATGATGGACACCATCCTCAACCTCGGGCTCAACGACAAGACGGCCGCCGCCCTCGTCGCCAAGACGGGCAACGAGCGCTTCGTCTACGACTCCTACCGCCGCTTCGTCCAGATGTACGGCGACGTCGTCCTCGGGCTCAAGCCCGTCCACAAGGACGACATCGATCCTTTCGAAGCCATCATCGAGGAGAAGAAGCACGCCCGCGGCATCAAGAGCGATACCGGCCTCACGGCCGCCGACCTCAAGGACCTCGTCGCCCGCTTCAAGGCTGCCATCAAAGAGAAGACGGGTCA
>Ga0299915_10003647_pt1 | contig 11126 bp, 12 predicted proteins | sample RVTome_13_FD_200263 | JGI IMG/M metagenome (GOLD analysis project Ga0299915, IMG submission 200263) | Soil microbial communities from uranium-contaminated site in the Upper Colorado River Basin, Wyoming, United States - RVT92D227 (version 2) ... | reverse complement strand
GCATCATCTGCTTCGGAGCCCGCATGGGATCGCTGCCTCCCTAGCCTAACCTCGCTACCATAGTATCACTCCTGTATCCGACAGCCTGGAACGTTTTCTGGCCCGCATTTTATTTGGCGTCTACGAGGAGGTCTCGGCGAAAAGCCCTGCTCATTTGAAGGGGAACCAAATCCTGACGGTATCCCGGAAGACCGCGGTTTTTCCCCGGTCGACGCCGAGCCGAAGGCACCAGTAATTGACCGCCCTCTTGCTAAGATTCCTGTTTTTCATCAGGATGGCAATGAATTTTTCCAGCCCATATTTCTTCTGGACTTCGGCTATATAATCAAAATCCCCAAAATTGATGGCCCGCTCGATTTCCGTCTCCGGATCTATCCGGTTCGGGTCTCTGTCCCAGAAAAGCTCTCTTCTCACTGACAGAACCTTATAAAAAAGTCTTTAATCCGGTCCCAGTCTTGGTCCGAAATATTCCGCGCCTCATCGCCGTCTCCGACAAGCCAAATGGCGTCGAGCTCTCGTTCCGCGTCATCGAAATAAACCATCGCCGTCTTGAGGTGATAATCGTACTTTTCATCGACAAGGTACTTCTTATGGACCCGCAGGGCCAGATCCAGGAATAAATGGCCGGTGTGCCGCAACAGGCCATAGAGGTCGATGAAATCTTTGGCCGAACCTCTTTGGACGAGAGCGACTGCTTTCATGGCTTCGATATCGTCGTAGGAAGCCAGGGGGCAGACAATACCCGGCTTGAGTTCGTGGGGAGTCAAGGGCAAGAGAAGATCGTAAGGGAGATAGAACAGAGAAAACCTCAATTGGGAAGGAGAAAGGTTGGCAATCAGCGTGTCCTTCTCAAGGAGCTCGACGTCCGTGTCTTTAATGAGCTCCCTGATCTTGAAAAGCTGAGCTTCCGCATTAAAAGGCCTCGGCGTGAAAAAATCGAGGTCCACAGAGAAGCGATGGCGGAGATAGAAATAGACGGCGGTGCCGCCGGCCAGATAACCGCCCTGGGGAAGGACCTGCTTATCGATGAGCTGGCGCAGCAGTCGCTCCAGGAGGGCGGCTCTTTCCTTGATATTCACGGAATTATTTTAGCATGAATTCCGCTCGACTTAAACGCGCTTCTGGCCTTTCATAAATTAAGGTTCGGATGTCGGAAGAGTATTTCTATCGCCGCTTTTTTCCGCAATTTTTTTACGCCGGCCGCCGCCTTAGGCGATCCATTTCCGCCGGACGTTTCTCAGGCTGGCCACGAACAGCACAATACAGAATGCTGCCAGCAAGCTGAAATCCAGCGCCGGCTCCATTCTTCCGGCCCGACGGATAGCCCCGTGAAGCAAATCGGCTCCATAGGTCAGCGGCAAGACATGAGCCAGCGGCTGGAGCCAGACCGGCAGCCTCTCAACGGGAAAAAATAGCCCGCAGAGGAAGATCATCGGAAAACGGATGAAGTTCGAGAATGTTTGGGCCTCGAAGACTTCGCTGACCGAAACGGCGATGAAAAGACCCAGAAATGTAGAGCTGACGGCGATCAGCGCGACGGCGGGAACAACGGTGCCCCAGGCTACTCCATGAAGGTCGGCGACGAAGGCCGCCATCAAGACCGGCACGAAAGCATTGGCCACACCGAAGAGGATGGCTCCGGTCGTCTTGGCCAACATCAGCATTTCCAAGGAGATCGGGGCGAGCAGAAGGCGTTCGAACGAGCGGCCCTTTTTTTCGAACGTCACGGTGACGGCCAACAGGCTCGTCGTCCCGAAAAGCACCGATACACCCATCACGCCCGGAAGCAGCGAAGGGACGCTGTCCAGCCCCGAGCCGGACCGGATGAAGAACATCCCGGTCCAGGCCAGGGGAAAGATCAGACCCCAGCTGATGTTGGGCGGCTTCAGGTAGTAAGTCCTCATGTCCTTGAGCAGGATATTCCAGAAGGCGATCCAGCGTTTCATGCGGCGCCTCCTGTCTTTTCCTTCTCTTTCCGCATCGCGTCCGCTTCGATTCCCGTGATGCGCACGAAGACATCCTCTAGAGTTGGACGCAGCCTCCTGGCTTCCACGACCTCAGCACCCTGGCCTTCCAGAAACCGCACCAGGGGACCGACGGGGACGGGTTCGCCGGCTTCGATGCGGATCAGGTCCGCAGCCTGAACCCGGCACTCGAGATTCGGGAACGCGGCGGCGATCTTTTCGGCGAGGTCCGGCGCCGACTTCGAAAACGCGATCTGCATCGCATGCCTTTCCCGCACCGGTTGGACGAGGTTTTGAACGGTATCGACACGGACGACCCTCCCGGACACGATGAAGGCGATGCGATCGCAGAGCCGCTCGGCCTCCTCGATGTAGTGGGTGGTGAGAAAGATCGTCGCGCCGTCACGGTGGAGGTCGGAGATAAGCTGGCGGATCTGCCGGGCGCTGGCCACATCGATCCCGGTCGTCGGCTCGTCGAGAAAGAGGATTCGGGGACGGTGGATGATGCCGGCGGCGATGGTGAGCTTGCGTTTCATCCCCTTGGAGTACCCGGCGAACTTCCGGTGAGCGGCCGCCTCCAGGCCGAATATCCCCAAGAGCTCCCGGGCCCGGGCTCGCCGCGGCTCTTTCCTCATCCCGTGGAGCGCCGCGCAAAAGCAGAGGTTGTCGAACCCCGTCAGCTCGGGATAGAGGTTGCTCTCATCGGGAACGACGCCGACCAGGTGCTGGGCGGCCTTGGGGTTCCGAGAACAGTCGATGCCGGCGATCCGGATGCGGCCGGCGTCCGGCCTAGCCAGCCCGGTGAGCATGTTAATGGTGGTCGTCTTTCCCGCTCCGTTGGGCCCGAGAAACCCGAAGAATTCCCCTTCGTTCACCGAGAATGTCGCCAAGTCGACGGCCCTCACCTCGCCGAAGCTCTTGGCCAATCCCTCGACCGCGATGGCGGCCCTGCTCTGTTCGTGTGTATCAGTTTCCGGAACGGTCATGGAATTTCTTTCTATTCATCGCCCAGCAGGTCGCCGGCCAGCTTCCTCCATCGAGCCAGAGTCTCTTTGTTGAGCCGGTAATGGACGAAAAAGCCCTGCTTTACTCCGCTGACGACGCCCGCATCCCGGAGGACCCGGAGATGCTGCGAGACGGCGGCCGGCGTGATCCCCAGTTGCCGAGCCAGCGCATTGACGCACAGCGGCCGCGACCTGAGCAACCGAATCATCCGGACGCGGGTTTCCACGGACATGACCTTGAACATACGGGCGACTTTCTCCGTTCCGGCCATGCTGTTCCTCCAGTTAAGTATGCGCGCAGATACTATATATTATAAAGGAACGCGGACCGGGTCAAGGCCGGTGAAGCGGATTGTCCGATATCTAAGAAAAAGAAGACCCGTGGTTCGTCGGAGAAGTGGGCCGCCAAGAAATTGGGGGCTTGACAGGGCTAAGCAATAGTATATACTTATAATATATATTCTGTTAGGTATGTGAGGTCGGCATGAAAACAGCCAAGCTCTTCCGCAACGGCCAAAGCCAGGCCGTCCGTCTGCCCAAGGAGTTCCGGTTCGAGGATGACTACGTCTTTATCAAGAAATCGGGCAACGCCGTCATCTTGATCCCGGCCCGGAACTCGTGGGATTCCCTGATCGGGAGCCTCGACAAATTCAGCGCTGATTTCATGGCCGAACGCCGGCAGCCGAAGGCCCAAAAACGCGAGCCGCTCTGATGAGATACATGCTCGATACCAATATCTGCATCGCCCTCATCAAACGAAAGCCGCCAAAGGCCCTGAGACGTTTCGACCGACTGTCTACGGGGGACGTCGGGATCTCGACGATCTCCCTCTCCGAGCTTCGCTACGGGGTTGCCAAAAGCCAGCACGTAGAAAGGAACAGGCAAGCTCTGGAGGAATTTCTTCTGCCCTTGGAAGTCGCTGATTTTGACGAACGGGCGGCCTCTGTCTACGGGAGGGACCGGGCAGACCTCGAAAACGCGGGACGGCCGATCGGTCCCCTGGATACGCAGATCGGCGCCCATGCGCAGAGCCTGGATGTCGTCTTGATCACCGACAATACGGCTGAATTCCGGCGGATCAAAGGGCTCAAAATCGAAAACTGGCTGGAATAGGCCTGCTTCTTGTTCCACTAGATCCCCCGCATCGACGACTCACGATTGACGGAGATCTTCGGCAGGGAGGTTCTGGCCGATCTTGTCGGCCGGGAGCTTCTTAGCCGCGAACCGGCGGAACGCCTTCTCTCCTGGCGGCACACGGGGTTCAATGTTCGAAGCTTGTGACTTTCCTTCTTCGGTTTGTTGAGGACAAGCTCCAGCGCATCCCTGCCAAGGGCTGGGCCGAAATGATCCACATGGCCGCCGAGACCTCACCTGAAAATTCATCGTGATTCTCTCTCTGACCGGAGAGAGGAAGGGTTCTTGACCTATTTACCCGCGAGTTCCAGTGGATGTTCTCTTTCCATCTCTTTCCGGCTTAATCTTCCATGCACCCAAAAAAGAGTCCCCGGAAACCGGTCCGGACGAAAATGGGCATTGTAAATGTGCCAGATGAAAATCGCCAAAACCGCAAGTATGGCTTCATGCGAATGGGCTTCTTTTAGTACCTCCATCAAGGCCGGCGAAGCTGAAGGAATCAGGAGGCGGACAACCTCGGGAAACCACATGGCAAAGCCTGATCCGATCATTATGGCACAGCCCCAAAATACCGCCCAATAATCAAATTTCTCAAAATAGCTGAAACGGCCGAACCGGGGACGTTCTTTGCGCAGCCCAAGAAACCATAACATGTTCTTGGCGAAGTCTCGGAAATCCTGGGACGTCGGGAGCATCAGCCTGAAATCACGTCGCCCCTCCGGGTGGATCAAGCTGTAAATCAGGTGGTAAAAGCTGACCAAAATCAAAATCAGGGCCCCGCCGCGATGGACGATGCGCCAGAAATCCACGCCGCCCAGAGCATCGGTCAACGAAGCCGCCCAAGAAGCGCCGGAATAGCGGAGTCCCCATAAGAAGATCGAAGAAACTGTCAGAAGGACAACGCTGATCATCAATAAAAGATGTAGAGTCAGATAGTGAAGATTAAAGCGTTGGTAGGTTTTATCATCCACGTTCTGCGCTGATTCTTTCGGCTTCTCCACTCGACGAACGCGCAAACGGGCCATGAAGTCGAGGATGATATGAATGAACAAACCAGCCAAGACAACGATGGTTAACCAGCGGAAAAAAGCGGCGGTCCATTTCGCAGGATTGCTGTGAATCTGAGGTTTTCCATTATACCCGAGTAACTTAAATTGAGCGTCGGTAATCGGTTTTGCATTTACGCCAAACGGATACTTGATAACTTGGGCGAAAAAGAAAGCCGACTTGCGGCTGTGGCAGTCTTTGCATCCTTTCGATCCAAGCGCCGCCTTCGCCGGATAAACATCGTGATTATACTTATGGACATTGGCGAAGGGCGAAGCCTCCCAATCCTCTTTGGGTATCGTCCGGAATTCCGCTCCCGAAGAATACACCCGGTCGTCCATCGCCCAGACCACGCGTTTCCCTTCCATGGGATAGCCGGTGGCTTTGAGCATCTGGGTGATCGCGGCAATCAGCGTCTCAATCTCTTCTGGGCGGTTCACCTCGATCACATCGTCGCCGTTGTCGTCTTTGATTTTGGCCAGCTCCGGGTACTTCGCCGAGTCTTTGAAATGAGCGCTCCACATCCCGTAGATATCGCTCATCAAGGGCTGCATCAACCCCGGCTGGCCGTCGACCTCAATCGCCGGCCAGGCACTGTGGACAAGGTTGACGGGATAGATTTTCCCTTTGTATTTTGCTAGTCCGGGCTTAAAGGGATCGGTCGGCTTATCGTCAAACCCCATCATTTCCATATTGCCGTAGTGATTGTAATACGTCATATCCGGACCGTAAAAAACCCACAGGTATTTCCCTTTGCTCGGGATCTTTGTCCCCGGATTGAAGACGTCGCCAGCCTGAAACTGGGCCGGTTTCACCGCCCGCTCAGGGATGTGACAGGTTTGGCATGCAATTTTATCCAGATGAAGCGCCGGCAATCCCTTGTGCTTGGCGATGGGCGCCCCGAGATGTCCATTGCCATGGCAATATTCACAGCTCAAGATAGTATCGTCCAGGTCGTTCCTCACAAGGCCGCCGGGATCGTCACCCTTGCCGAATTGATGATTTTCTTTTCCGCTGATGCGTTCGTCGAGGGCTTTAGACCCGGCGGGATGGCAATCGACACACTTCAACCCGGCCCGAATGTGGACATCAGTGCGCACGGCGAAATCGGCACCGCGCTTTTTCCAACCGGGTTGGGCGTGGCACAACATGCAGGCATTGTTACGGGGTTCCCTGACAATATGCGGCGAGATCTTCCCCTCCGCGTCAAACAGCGAATTCTCGTAAAGAACCTTTATCGGGGTTTTTTCCTGAATCGACCCCATCACGGTTCCCCAGCCTGACCCGGCCGTCGGCGCCCAGCGAAAATTGAGCGCTTTGAGCTGTCTTATTCGGGCCGCATTATTGTATTCGGGCTGATGACAGATCATACAATCGGCTTCGAGCACTCCCGTTTCGCTCCAGCGAGCCTGGTAATAATCGCCGTCGAAGTTGTTCTGCCCTCCGGAAACCAGGCCGTTCTTTTCATCCCGCATGAATTCGTCGTATCGGTTTCCGCTCCGGTCATATTCCATCGGGCCGCCCCCGGGGTGGCATTCGCCGCAGCCGGCCGTGATGAAACTGAACGAGGTCATGTCCATAGTTCGCGGGGAGTCATTGTGTTTAGGCGATAGATACCTGTAAAGCGGCGCGGGCGAGCACCAGTTGCCGCCGTAATTCCCCGGGGTAGATACCCACTGAAAGCGTTCCTTTTGTGTCTGAGTCGGATTCTCTCCCTGACCCTGGGTGAAATGGAAGCCCTCCGTGATCCGGCTGTAATCATGACATCCTGCGGCGCCGCAGGTTTGCTTCGGAGAATAGGGTTTGTCGGCGTTGAGGTTATACACGGGATCGATGACGTTCCCTGCCTCGTCTTTCAGATAAAAGGGAGGGCAGACTCCCGCGACAGAGGATCCCTTTGCTTTTTCCTTTTGTTGGTATCCCGGAAGGACCAACGTCCCAAATAAAATAGCAATGCCGGTCACAAAATAAATCCATCGTTTCATGGCGGCCTCTCTAAAAAGAAAACGTTGTCTCCAGAAAACACCATTTCGCGACCGGGCTTTGCCCCATCTTCTTCACGTATTCACGCGGCATAAAAACGCAGATCCCGCTCAAAACCTCCAGCCAGCCGGAGATTTTCTTCCTGACCGTGAGGTCGACTTCATGACCCAATCGACGGCCGGAAGAACCCGTCGGATCTTTTCGGACGGCTTTGCCCGGAAAGTACCAGGCATCTTTTGCCTCATCAAGCCCAAAAAGGTGATACTCCCCCCGAAGGGTGAGTGTCTCTGCAGGCGTAAGAACCAGATCAACCCGAAATTCCCGCAGATTCTGCCAGAACATAAGGTTCATCCAGCCGTAAAGTACGGTATCGGCGCCGCTGAATACGCCGTCGAAGGTGCCGTGGATTCCGTCTTCCGGATTCTTGTCTCCGGAGCCGAGGACGTATTGAGTCATAAGATGAGGCTTCCAGTTTGAGGCGAAGGTATATCCGAGGGAAAAGGCAAGCCCGTGAGCCCTGATATCGTCCGGGCCCCACTTCCCAAGCTGGCCGACAAACATGGCGCTGTAATCCCAGCGCCCGCCTTGTCCGTCTATCCTGAAACCGGCGCTGTGGGACGAAAGATCTCCCGCTCCCTTTTCGCCTTTTGTGGATCCCCGGCCGTCATACTTGTAAACGTAAAACATACCGAGCAGGAACGGCAGGTTATTGATGGTGTTGTAGGATGCATAAGCGGTGGGACCGCGGGCGCTCGCATTCGGCCAGCGGTCGGGGTCGTGAAGCACAAACCGGCCGACAAGCCAATGGCTGGTGAAAGACTTTTCGTTGATCTCGAGCCTGAGGGCGTCCCAGGCATAGCGACCGGTGTTGCCCCAGTCGCCAGGTCCGAAAACCCGACGGTCTCCGTATGAGATCGCCTGCCGGCCGATTTTCAAGCCTACCTTTTTAATGGGCCACCACTCAAGATAAAGGTGATTGAGATCGAACGGATCGTGATAGGGGTTGTTTCCTCCGGAAAAATCTTTATCAGAAAAAGAGAGTCCGAGAGCCTCTGCATCTTGGATCTGGGTATGAATACGGAAATTGGCGGACAATCTCAGGTCAAAATCCAGCCGCAACCTCGAAAGAAGATAGTCTTCGTGCATTCCCGTTCCATACGTCCTGATATTGAAACCGTCCAGGAATTCGCCCCTGAGACGGCACGTGCCAGCAATACTTAGGATTTTCTTATTTTCGGGCTGCCCATTTTTCATGTCTTGAGGAACGCCACCCCAGAGAAAAACTGCAGAAAAAGCAATAGCCAGCCCATTGGCCAGGATTATTCTCACCATTTTCCCTTGTTCTTTTTATCCTCCGCCTCTAATCGCATAATACTTGCTTCTAAATTTCAGGGCGACATTCACGAGGCCGATCATCACCGGCACCTCGACAAGGGGGCCGATGACGGCGGCGAAGGCCTCACCCGAGTTGATGCCGAAGACGGCCACGGCCACGGCGATGGCCAGCTCAAAGTTATTGCTCGCCGCGGTGAACGACAGCGTTGCTGCCTTGGGATAATCCGCGCCCGCCTTGCGACTGAGAAAGAATGATACAAGGAACATGACCACGAAATAAATGAGGAGCGGCACGGCGATTCGCAGGACGTCGAGCGGGATCTTGACGATGAACTCGCCCTTGAGGGAGAACATGACGACGATGGTGAAGAGAAGGGCGATGAGCGTTACCGGGCTGATGCGCGGGATGAATTTCGTCTCGTACCATGTCCGGCCTTTGAGTTTGAGCAGGCTGAAACGCGTCACGACTCCGGCAATAAACGGAATACCCAAATAGATGAAGACGCTCTCGGCGATCTGACGCATCGTGATGTTGACGGCGGTTCCCTGGAGCCCCAGCCAGGTCGGAAAGACGCTGATGAAGACATAGGCGTAAACCGAGAAAAACAGGACCTGGAAGATCGAGTTAAAGGCGACGAGCCCGGCGGCGTATTCCCTGTCCCCCTGGGCCAGGTCGTTCCAGACGATGACCATGGCGATGCAGCGGGCCAGGCCGATCATGATCAGGCCGTACATGTATTCGGGCCTGCCGCGAAGAAAGACAACGGCCAGCGCGAACATCAGGAGGGGCCCGATGACCCAGTTCTGGACGAGCGACAGCGAGAGGATCTTGACGTTCTTGAAGACGTCTCCGAGTTCCTCGTATTTGACCTTCGCCAACGGAGGATACATCATCAGGATCAAGCCGACGGCAATGGGAATGTTGGTCGTCCCCGATTGGAACTTGTTAATAAAACCGACGACGGCCGGGACGAGATACCCCAGCCCGACGCCGAAGGCCATGGCCAGAAAGATCCAGAGAGTCAGGTATCGGTCGAGGAACTTGAGTCTTGGGTTTCCGGGTGTCATCCGTGTCTCCTTCTTTTTTTTAGCGCGAATTGAATTATCGAACCCGATCGAAATCGGTCTAAAGTCGGAACAAGAAATAGGCGCCGACCAGAATGATGATGATTCCGGCGATTTTCTGGAGAGCCCAGTTCGTCTTGCGCAAGCCTTTTGACTCGATCAGTCTTTTCGCCGCGCCCACGGAGGTACCGGCAACCAGAATTAGAGCCGAATGACCCAGCGCATAGATAAGAAGCAGAAATCCTCCATAGATGACGTTCCCTTGGCTGCCGACATAGGCCAAGAGCACCGCGAGAATCGGCACGGCGCAGGGAGTGGAGACAGCACCGAATAAAAGGCCCAAAAGGAACGCCCCTACCGGACCACCCCTTCTGACGTTCATGGGTTGCGGAAGGTTGATATTGAATTTAAAGAGACCCAGTAGGTGAAGGCCCATGATCAGGCATACTCCCGCCACGAGATATTTCCAGAACGCTCCGACGTCTCCCAGCATCCGGCCCATCAAGGCGGAGATCAGGCCCAGGACAGCGAAAGTAATCGAAAGGCCGAGAACAAAAAAGGCGGAGAAGCCGAGTGACTTCTTAATGCCCGTGGTTTTAGTGCCTGCCACAACGCTCATGAGCAGAGGGATCATAGCCAGGACGCACGGGTTTGAGGCGGTCGTCATGCCGCCGACGAAAACAGCTAAGACCGCCAGCCAGGGATTGTGCTGAATGAGCTGGCCGATATCACCGAAGAGGCGCTCCATTTTTTTCCCCCTGACCTTAGATTATTCCTTTGTCTTTCAGCATCTGCAGCATCTCTTCTTTGGCATAATAACCAACATGACGGTGAATTTCTTTTCCGTTTTGGTCGATAAAAACCTGGGTCGGGATAAGCTGGATGCCGTATTTGCGGGCCGGGGCGGGATCTTTCCAGACATCGTAGAAAACGACCTGGATTTTCCCGGCGTATTCCTTGGCCATCTCCTTCATGATCGGCTGCATGGCCTTGCAGGGAATGCAGCGATCGGCACCGAGTTCAATGAAGGTGATCTTATGCTTGGAGAAGTCAAGGTCAAGGTTATTCGTAACAAGAACCGTGCCTCCCTCGCTCGTTGTTTGGCTTGCGGGCGCGTTTGTCTCTCGTTCTTCGCTCTGGGTGCGACAGGATTGATCAACGAGCAAAGCCATTGAGAGCGCTACAAAAAAAAGCAGAAAGAACATCGGCTTACGAGATTTCGGTTTTCTCATGAGGATTTCTCCGTTTCATAATGACATTGAGAAAATAACTGATAAAGACGATGCTTGGCAGCGTCAGGGCCAGCCTTAATCCTGCGAACCCTGCACCGAGAAATTTCACCTCGAAGAGAATCATCGGGATCTTGATCGAGGCCCAGACGCAGAGGAAGATCGCCACATTGAAAAGACTCGCGCCCTTAGACAGCAGGGATACTCCGATCGGAAAGGCGACATAGAGAGGTCCCATGGCCACCGTGCCGGTGAGGACGGCTACGGCCACCCCTTTCCAGCCGGAGGCAGCACCCAGAATTCGGGTGATAACGCTCTTCGGTACCCAGACCTCGAAGAGGCCGACCAGGATGAGGATGGGCGGA
>Ga0299915_10003646_pt1 | contig 11126 bp, 16 predicted proteins | sample RVTome_13_FD_200263 | JGI IMG/M metagenome (GOLD analysis project Ga0299915, IMG submission 200263) | Soil microbial communities from uranium-contaminated site in the Upper Colorado River Basin, Wyoming, United States - RVT92D227 (version 2) ... | reverse complement strand
GGTCAGCTTCTCACCAACAACCTTTCCTCTATCATCAACACCGAGAAGCAATAATCCGCCTTTTGAATTGGTAAAAGCGACAATATCACGGTCAATCTTGGGAGTGTATCTCTCCTTAAACTCAACCGTTAAGCCTTCGCCTTCTTTAATAAGAATGTTTATCTCGTCAGCATGAAGCATTTGATCGATATTCCCTTCTAAACTACCTTCCATTTTATAGTAAACAACTCATTAGTTTCTGTCTTTTGCTTCATCCTCGACTATATCTCATTAATCAGATTTTCCTTTCTTATGTCCACTTCGTCCTGCGCCTGATAAGAAGCAGCAAGTTTTTGCAGGCTGTCGGATGAATACCGGCGTGTAAGTTCGTATGCAAAGTATTTGGCATGGTAAGGTGTTAATGCCATATAGTTCTTTAAGTGTCCCACAGCCTACATCTCAATTGCTGAAGCCCCTCAATAACTTTCAAATTGGTATAAGGTGCATCTCTGGCTTTGCGAAAAGATCTATCTGCGGGTCTTCTCTCCTTATCGCCCATACAATGGCTTCAGGGGATATTCTCTCATGGATGTGAAGGAATACGGTAGGAACTTCAAACGATGTGTTTTCTGCTTTTCCACTCCACACAAGCTGAGGGTCAAGATGGGGATCATATCCATACTTCTTGGGCTTTGAGGTGGCGTATGAGGCAAGACCGGCAGGAACGGCATTCTTCCGAGTTTCGTCTTCGTGCCGATACGAATCTACATCTTCCTTTTTCGTCTTCGGCTTTTTCGCCAAATTTCCCCCTTGATGTCTACTAAATTACTAATATTAAGAAGTTTATTGACAAATTGCAACATTATCCTGAGATTTTACCACCTATCCCCTGTACCACATCCCCTTGCAAAAAAAGGTGTTTTCATGTTAGTCTTGACTTCCTGAAAGATAATATTTTCTTTCGGAAATACATCATTTTGCCTCTGTGCGCCAACATGGCGAAATCACGAGTAAACAGAGGGAAGATACAGGAGGATTGAAAAAATATGGTAGCAGCAATGAAGGAACTGCTTGAAGCAGGAGTACACTTTGGTCATCAGGTAAAGAGATGGCATCCCAAGATGAAGAAGTATATCTTTGGCGAGAGAAACGGCATCTATATCATCGACCTTCAGAAGACTGTCAAGGGTCTTGAGGAAGCCTATAATTTCATAAAGCGTACAGCTATGTCAGGCTCACCGGTACTCTTTGTCGGCACCAAGAAACAGTCCCAGGATGCAATCAAGGAAGAGGCTCAAAGGTCCGGGGCATTCTATGTTAATCAGCGATGGCTCGGCGGAATGTTGACAAATTTTTCAACAATAAAGAAGAGCATAGAAAAACTCAAAAAGATCGATACAATGAAACAGGACGGAACGATGGAACTGCTTCCGAAAAAGGAGGTCGCCGCTCTCGAAAAAGAGCGGTCCAAACTGGAAAAAAACCTTTCGGGGATCAAAGATATGTCGAGTTTTCCAGGGGCCCTGTTCATTGTAGATCCGAAGAAAGAGAGGATAGCGGTTGCCGAGGCGAAAAAACTCTCTGTTCCCATAGTAGCGATAGTTGATACGAACTGTGACCCTGATGAAATCGATTACGTAATACCGGGGAACGATGATGCCATTCGTGCTATAAAGCTCCTAACCTCAAAAATAGCTGATGCCATCATTGAAGGAAAAGAGACCTTATCAAAGACTATTGCAGAAGAGGCCGAGAAACTTAAGGTTGAGGAAAAAATTCAGCAGGAAGAGGCAGAGGTATCAGAATGACAACGATCACAGCAGAAGCTGTTAAGAACCTTAGAGAAAAAACAGGCGTCGGAATGATGGAGTGCAAAAAGGCGCTTGCAGAGACTAACGGAGATTCCGAAAAGGCGGTAGATTTACTGAGGCAGAAAGGTCTTGCGACTGCAACGAAGAAAGCAGGAAGAACAGCATCAGAAGGCCTCATTGACTCATATATCCATATGGGCAAGATTGGGACGATGCTTGAGGTTAATTGTGAAACAGATTTCGTTGCAAGGACCGATGATTTCAAAGAACTCGTCAAAGACATCGCCATGCACATAGCTGCTGCAAACCCTCAGTATCTGTCAAGAGAGGACATACCGCAGGATGTCATAGAACGTGAAAAGGAGATATACAGGGCGCAGGTTGCGGATAAACCTCCGCAGGTCATTGAAAAGATTATTGACGGGAAACTGGAGAAGTTTTATACAGATATGTGTCTTCTCGATCAGATTTTTATAAAAGACTCCGATCAGAAAAAAAAGATTAAAGACCTCGTGACCGACAAAATAGCGAAACTAGGCGAAAATATCGTTATCAGAAGATTTGCAAGATTCCAGCTTGGAGAATCAGCAGCAGGATAAAAAATTGAAATATAAGAGAATACTCCTTAAGATCAGCGGAGAGGCCATGATGGGAGACATGGCTTATGGAGTCGATCCTGCTACGGTCGATTACATAGCGAAAGAGATAAAGGAAGCTGTTTCCATGGGAGTTGAGATCGCAATAGTGATCGGTGGAGGAAACATCTTCAGGGGTGTAGAAGCAAGCCTTAAGGGGATAGAAAGAGCATCCGCAGATTACATGGGAATGCTTGCAACCGTTATCAATGCGCTCGCTCTTCAGAATTACCTCGAAAAATACGGTATACCGACAAGGGTCCAGTCCGCCATTGAAATGAAGGAACTTGCGGAACCATATATAAGACGCAAGGCAATGAGACACCTCGAAAAGGGAAGGACCGTCATCTTTGCCGCCGGTACGGGAAATCCTTACTTTACAACCGACACCGCTGCTTCCCTCAGGGCCATGGAGATTGGTGCAGATGTCATCCTGAAAGCAACAAAGGTGAACGGCGTATATTCCTCAGACCCCATGAAGGACCCTTCTGCAAAAAAGTACACCACGGTTACTTACATAGATGTGCTGAAAAAGGGACTCAGCATCATGGATTCGACTGCAATATCGTTATGTATGGACAATAACCTCCCGATTGTGGTATTTAATCTGAGAGGAAAAAGCAACATTCGAAAAATTTTAGAGGGTAAAAAGATCGGGACTCTTGTAAGGGGGTACGATGGAACAAGAGTTAAAAAGAAAGACCGCTGAACGGATGGCGCGTACCATCGAAGTCCTGAAGAAGGAATTCGCTTCTATCAGGACAGGAAGGGCATCCCTGGCACTTCTCGATGGGATTACGGTGAATTATTTTGAGACACCGACTCCTCTTCAGCAGCTTGCAAGTCTGAGCATACCCGAGAGCCGTCAGATAGCTATTCAGCCATGGGATCAAAAAATCATTCCTGAGATCGAAAAGGCTATCCTGAAGTCAGACCTTGGCCTGACGCCCATGAACGACGGCAAGATGATCAGGATCAATATCCCTCTTCTCACGGAAGAGAGAAGGAAGCAGCTCGTCAAAACTGTAAAGAAAAAGGCTGAAGAGGCAAAGGTAGCGATAAGAAATATCAGAAGAGATTCAAATGAAGAATTGAAGAAAATCGAAAAGGAAAAACACCTCAGTGAGGATGTCATCAAGAAATCGCAGGATGAGATACAGAAGATTACGGATTCGTATATTTCCAAGGTAGATGAAGTTTTAGCACACAAGGAAAAAGAGATAATGGAAGTATAAGATGACAAACAGTAACTTCATGGTGAAAGTGACGGATGCAAAGCTCACTGATATCCAGAAGGCCCTTCAGTCAGCCGGCATAAAGGTAAGGAGCATTATCGAGGTCTTCAAGGAAGAAGATAAATCTCAGGAAGAAAAAAAGGAAGCAAAGTAATGGCGACTAAAAAAACAAAAAAGAAGGTTATTCAGAAAACCACTAAGAAGGTCAAAAAAACTTCTGCGAAGAAAACTCCTTTAAAAACAAAGCCAAAACCCAAAATAAAAAGCAAACCAGCCTCCAAGAAGACCGCGGTAAAGAAGCAAGTAAAGCCCGCCAAAAAAGGCAAACAGGCACCTAAACGCAAGGCTGTCAAAAAGGTCCCCCCGGCTAAAACGAAATCAAAAGCCGCAGCAAAGACAAGGAAAACCATTAAACAGCGTCAGCGGCTTAAGCCGTCAACGGTTGCTGTAACAGAAGAAGAGAGAAATCGTGCTCTCAAAAAATTGCTCATCAGCAAGAGACAGGAGATATTCAAAGAGGTCAAAACCGAGATATCCAAATATATAAAGGGAGAGACAAGACAACTTGTGGATACAGCCCTCGATGATGGAGACTGGTCGATTGTCGATCTATCTGAAGATATCAGCTTTAAGCACCTCAGCACCCACAGGGAAAATCTCCTTAAAATAGACGAGGCATTACGCAAACTCGATGAAGGCACTTACGGGATTTGTGAGGACTGCGGTGAAGAGGTAACTCAAGAAAGGCTCAATATCCTTCCCTTTGCAATTTATTGCATAGATTGCCAGGAAAAAAGAGAGAAGATTGAGGAAATGGAAAGAAGGGAAGGCTTAATAGGCTAACTGCCTATCTCCTTATCAACAACCGGTACGTTTCTGCTATATACTTCATCAAGTATTTCTTTTGCGCCTCTTGAAAGTATGTCTTCCGCCAGTAAAATGCTGAGGTATTCAGCATCTTCAGGCTTTCCTTCACTATGCCCTTTTATAATCCTGTCCCCGCTGATGCTGCCGACGAGCCCGTCAATGACAAGAATTTCGGAATCTGTAATCCCCCCGCTCTCCCCTTGAGAAAAGATGGGTATGGGGGGATTTGAGCAATGGCTTTTCGCTCTTTGCTCTTTGCTCTTTGCTCTTTGCTCTAACCTTGCATGTGCAGCAATCGGAACTTGGCATCCTCCCTCCAGCCTTCTCAGGAATGCCCTCTCAGCTTTTACGCATATATACGTATCAGGATGGTTCAGGGGTGAAATAAGATTATGGATAAATTCATCATGAATCCTGCATTCAATCCCGATAGCGCCCTGCCCTATGGCGGGAAGGCTTATCTCAAAAGGAAGTATCTCGGTTATCCTGTTCTGCAGTCCGAGTCTTTTTACCCCCGCAGCAGCGAGGATTACAGCGTCGAATTGACCTTCATCCAGTTTTCGTAACCTTGTGTCGAGATTTCCCCGCAATTGCTCAATTCTCAAATCAGGCCTCATACTAAGCAACTGGCATGAGCGCCTGAGGCTGCTGGTTCCTATTTTCGCACCTTTTGGAAGGTCGTAAATTAATGATTTGGTAATTCCCCCATGTCCCTGCCCGACAGACGGCAGGGGTGAGGGGGAATTTGATTTCTGACTTAATATAAGAGCATCTCTCGGGTCTTCCCTTTCACAGATGACCGCCAAATGCAGTCCATCAGGAAATTCTGTTGGAACGTCTTTCATACTGTGAACAGCGATATCAGCTTCATGCTTCAGAAGTTCCTCTTCTATCTCCTTCACAAAAAGCCCCTTGCCTCCTACTTGTGCGAGGGGCACATCAAGGATTTTGTCCCCTGTAGTCTTTATCTTGTTCAGTTCGACCTCAAGTCCGGGGTTGAGTTTCTGCAGTTCGGATTTGACAAATTTGGCCTGCCAGAGTGCGAGTTTACTGCCTCTTGTGCCGATGGATATTTTCTTAGTCCCCATTCTTCTCCCCTTCAATGCCGTAAAGTCTTTTGATAGTGGCAACCAGAATATCTTTGTTTTCAGAATCCTCTTTCAGGGCTGCAGTGGGTGGATGTATAAGCTTGTTCATAATGGCAGTAGCCATGTACTCAATAGCTTCCTTCTCTTTTTCTCCGATTCCCTGGATTTTATGGAAAAGTTTGTCAAGTTCTTCTTTCCTTACCTCTTCTGCTTTTTCCCTCAGGGCTATAATGGTCGGCACAGAATCAAGAGAGGCCAGCCACTTGAGAAAGGTCTCTATTTCTTCTGCGATTATATTTTCTGCCTTCTGTGCCTCTTTCTGCCTCTCGAACATGTTTGAGTCAACAACACCCTGAAGGTCATCAACATTATACAGATAGACATTATCGAGGTCATTAATCTCGGGATCGATATTCCTAGGGACAGAGATATCGATAATAAAGACCTGCCTCTGCTTTCTCTCTTTCATAACCTTGTGCATCTGGGTTTTCGTCAGAATGTAATGCGGGGCGCCGGTCGAACAGATGATAATATCAGTACGGACCATTTCCTGTATGAAATCCTCAAACCTGACCGGTCTTCCATGGAATTCCTCCGCCAGTTCACATGCACGCTCGAAAGTCCTGTTCGACACCAGGACCTCTTTCACACCATTACTGATCAGATGTTTTGCAGCAAGCTCAGCCATCTCGCCCGCACCCAGAAGCATGAATACCCGCGTTGACAGGTCGGTAAATATTTTTTTTGCAAGCTCGACAGCCGCAAAACTGATGGAAACAGCATTTTCTGCTATCCTCGTTTCCGTTCTCACCCTCTTTGCGACTGATATCGCCTTCTTCATCAGCCTGTTCAGAAGGATACCGGTAGTCTTCTTTGAGAGTGCCAGATCAAATGCGTCTTTCAACTGACCGAGGATTTGAGGTTCCCCGACTACCATGGAGTCAAGGCTCGATGCAACCCTGAAGACATGCCTCACTGCACTGATATCATCATAGATATAGAGGGCGGTATCAAGAGACGTCCTGTTTATATTATGGAATTCGGCCAGAAATGTTTTGACTGATTCAGACGCTTTTGCAGCATCATTGACGTTTGCGTACAGTTCTACCCTGTTGCAGGTGGATAAAATAATCGCTTCCTGTATTTCAGGGAGTTCCCTGAACCTCATAAGGCCCTCTTCGAGTTTGGGACCATTGAATGCCAGTTTCTCCCTGACCTCTACGTCAGCGACTTTATGATTCAGTCCTACTACAAAAATTTTCATAGAAAAACATGAAGACCTTTCCGGAGCAGTTTAATGCCAAAAAAGGCAATTATGATCGTCAGAAAGCCGATCATTGATAACAGGGCAGCCCTTTTCCCCCTCCATCCGGCTACAAGACGGGCGTGAAGTATGATCGCATAAATAAACCATGTTATCAAAGACCAAGTTTCTCTCGGATCCCAGTTCCAGAACCTTCCCCACGCACTCTCAGCCCATAAGGCACCCGTTATTATCGCCAGAGTAAGCAGGGGAAATCCAAAGGTAATCAGCCGGTAATTCATTTCATCGAGGGTCTGAAGGCTCGGTAATCTCTCGAAGAGACCACCGAGGCGCTTGGATTTGACATAGTGCTCCTGAACAAGATACATGAAACCTATACAGAACGCCATGGCGAAAGCCGCATTCCCGAGGAAGGCGAAAACAGTATGTATGCCGAGCCAGTAACTCTGCAGCACAGGGCTCAGGGGTTTTATTTCCCTGGAAAGCATTGACGATGAAAGCATCAGGATAAATACAATGGGCATGATAAACGACGAGAGGAGACTGATTTTATATTTGGACTGGAGAATAAAAAAGATAAGGACTATGCACCAGGTGAAAAATGACGTTGCCTCATGCGGGTTTGTTATCGGGATATGCCCGGCGGTGACATACCGGTAGATTATGCTTGCCGTATGGATGGTAAAACCGATAACGGCAGATGAAATCGTAATTTTTGATGTTATCTTTGATTCCTTGAAGAGTTCGGTAACACTGACAATGGTTGCGGCAAAATACAAGGTCAGGGCAAGTTCAAATAATATTACCCCCATCAGAAGCAACCAAGCTCGCAGTCCGTAATCTTTACCTTGAGCTCGTTGGCAATCCTGCCGACTTCTTTATAAGAAATGGAGAATTCTTTTGCAATCTGCCTTGCTACTGGACAGGGGATCCTGTTATTAATGGCTTTTTTCTTTATCTCTTCAGCTATTTTGTCTTTCATCAGAAAAATGTTCCATTTGAGACAGCTGAAAAATATATTTTGCAACGTTTTTCAGCAGCCTTATATAGAGTCTGTGTATAAACTCAGGTTTTTTGTCATTCCGCACTTGATGCGGAATCCAGAACCTATTGAAAACACTGGATTCCCGTTTTCACGGGAATGACACTTTTTTACGAATCTGTCAGTTTATGGACAGACTCTATATAGATAAATATTACACCATCGGGCTTTAAAAACTCAACGAACTGCAAGCCGATTCATATGTGCAGTTTATGTTGCAAAAAATGTTGAACAGCATGACATCTCCGCTTATATCTTCACCGGTGAGAAACTTAACAATAACCCTTGCTATTCTTTTGCCTCAGCATGATCAAAAAAACCTTTTCAATCAGAACAAAGAAGATATACAATATATTCCACTTTTATTTATATTTTATAGTATTAATATCGAAATTAAAATCATATTCTTAATTATTGTATGATCTTATTGAAATTTCTTAATACCCTTGGCGAACTCGTCATGTACTATATCAACCAGATAGGCAGGATGGGAATATTTCTGTTTAATGTCTTCGTAAATATATTCAAACTGCCTTACTACAAAGTCTCGAATATCACGAAACAAATATATATCATCGGCTCTCTTTCAATTTTCGTCATCATTTTCACCGGTGCCTTCACGGGCATGGTCCTCAGTCTTCAGGGGTATAATACTCTGCGGAAATTCGGTTCTGAGGGGCTTCTCGGATCAGCCGTTGCCCTCAGCCTTATCAGGGAACTGGGGCCCGTGTTGGCTGCATTGATGGTAACCGGAAGGGCCGGGTCCGCAATCTGCGCTGAAATAGGCATCATGCGGAACTCGGAACAGATTGATGCACTTGAATGCATGGCGATTGACCCTCATAAGTACATCGTAGCTCCAAAATTTATTGCAACGATCATCTCGATGCCTTTGTTGACTGCGATATTCGATGTAATAGGCATTTTCGGAGGGTATCTCGTCGGTGTCACACTCCTGGGAGCGAATGAAGGGTCCTATTTTACGAGCATGTATAAGGATGTAGAGTTCAACGATATTTACATGGGCTTTGTGAAGTCTCTCTGCTTCGGCCTTCTGATAGTATGGATCTGTTCTGCCAAAGGCTATTTTGTACATTATGAGCGGAAAGGTGGTTTTGGTGCCGAGGGAGTGAGCAGGGTGACTACAAACGCTGTTGTTCTGACATCTGTCTCTATTTTAGTGTTTGATTACTTTATTACATCTTTCCTGCTATGAACGTGGAACCAATAATACAGCTTGATGATGTTAAAAAGAGATTCGGACCGCAGCAGGTTCTGAAAGGGATCAATCTTTCAATTTATGAAGGGAAAACGACTGTCATTGTTGGTGAAAGCGGAAAGGGAAAGAGTCTCATCCTGAAACATATCCTGGGCCTTATAAAGCCGGACAGTGGTAAAGTCCTGGTATACGGCAAGGATCTCATCAAGATAAACAAGAAGGACCTGAAGGAAATCAGGTCTTATTTCGGGGTTCTCTTTCAGAATGCCGCACTTTTTGATTCCATGACTGTTTTTGATAATGTTGCTTTGCCGTTGAGGGAGCGCACCAGGGCTTCTGAAGAGGAAATAAAAAAAATTGTGAATGAAAAACTGAAGCTGATGGATCTTGAGGGAAGCAATGAGAAATACCCTGCACAGCTCAGCGGAGGGATGAGGAAGCGGGTCGGTCTTGCCAGAGCCCTTGTTTTGAATCCCAAAATAGTCTTTTTTGATGAGCCAACGACAGGACTGGACGTTGCAAAGAGCAACGAAATATACCGGGTCTTCTACCGGACACAGGCCAAATTAGGGTATACTGCCGTTATTGTCAGCCACGACGTCCCGAAGATTTTCAAGCTTGCCGATTATGTAGCACTCCTTCATGACGGGATCATCCAGGACTGTCTGCCTCCGGAAGACTTTCAGACTTCAGACAATCCATTCATTAAGGAGTTTGTGGAGAAAACCATGGGACTAATATATGAAAGTGAGGAAGTGGAGGGTTAACAGATGAACAGAATAACCATTGAAACAGCTGTCGGAATCTTTTTAATTGTGGGCCTCTTATGCCTGGCGTATCTTTCCGTTAAACTCGGGGACGTCGAGCTGTTCGGAACAAAGCAGTACCCGGTAAAAGCCCGCTTTACCAATATTTCAGGGCTTAAAGAAGGATCGGAAGTCGAGATCGCAGGAGTCAAGGTCGGCAAAGTCTCGAAAATATCTCTTAACAGCTATCAGGCAATAGTGGAACTGATGATCAATCCCGATGTTAAGCTTCAGGAGGACTCCATTGCCAGCATCAGAACCCAGGGGATCATCGGTGACAAATATGTTAAGATATCTCCCGGCGGGGCTGATGGATATATCAAGCCTAACGGTATCTTATCAGAAACAGAATCATCGGTTGATATCGAGGAATTGATCAGCAAATATATCTTTGAAAAGAAGTAAGAGAAAAAGAATCCGGGAATTATCGTAATATGGAAAACATCATAATAAGGGAGCAACTTAATAAACTCAGGGAGGAGATGATCTTTGATCTCCTCGATGACAGGGACATAGAACAAATTGTTCCTTTTTTCGAACTGGTGACCTATCATGCTGGTACCGTGATATTCAAAGAAGGTGACCCCGGTGATTTCGTCGGGTTTGTCGTTTCCGGAAAACTTGAAGTGAAAAAGCAGACAGAGTTCAAGGGGAATCAGTTAATAATAGCGCTCCTGGGCTCAGGCGCCCTTGTCGGAGAGCTTTCCATGTTTGATAAGCATAATCGTTCCGCAACGGTTGAAGCAAAAGAAGATACTGTCCTGATAAAACTCTGGAATGAGAAATTTGAATCACTTATTGGACAGCATCCTTACATAGGAATAAAGATTTTGAAAAGTTTTATTCGTATTCTTTCCCTTCGCCTGCGCAAGGTAACCGAGCGCCTTACAGCAATATTCTGATTGTCGGAAAAAATCAAAACCTTCCATCCTTCAGCGAAAAAGAGAGAGGAATAATTGTTCTTCAGTACCCCATCGGGTATCCATGGTCATTGGAACAGGAACTTAATAACTGCTCGTATCGCTGTTTTACCTTTAAGCTTCCCCGGAATCTTTTTTTCTCCTGTTTTCCTTTATACATTTTCTAATGAAATCTATACATCTCCCCATAGCATCTCTGCTAAATCTCACAGCATCTTTCGGTGTTAAAGGGGGCAGCTTTTTGTCGAAGATAACAACAT
>Ga0299915_10003645_pt1 | contig 11128 bp, 8 predicted proteins | sample RVTome_13_FD_200263 | JGI IMG/M metagenome (GOLD analysis project Ga0299915, IMG submission 200263) | Soil microbial communities from uranium-contaminated site in the Upper Colorado River Basin, Wyoming, United States - RVT92D227 (version 2) ... | reverse complement strand
TCATAATTCATAATTCATAATTCATAATTCATAATTCATAATTCATAATTCATAATTCATAATTCATAATTCATAATTCATAATTCATAATTCATAATTCATAATTCATAATTCATAATTCATAATTATTTTTTACATTTGCCCTCCTTTTTAACCACTGTTTAGTATTAAACAATGGTGTAATGGGGAATCCGGAAAATCCGGAATTCCAAGTAGCACATTAAATATTGTTTAATTTTTATTGAAATGAAGTCAATTGATTTAAAAGCAACCCTACGAAAGAATACAGGGAAGAAAAATGCCAGGATCCTGAGAAAAAACAACAACGTACCCTGTGTCCTTTATGGAGGGAAGGAGAATCTGCATTTTTACACTGAAGAAAAAGCCTTTAAGGATCTGGTTTATACTCATTATGTGTATATTGTAAACCTCGATATCGAGGGAAAAAAATACAAGGCCATCATGAAGGAAATTCAGTTTCATCCTGTATCAGACAGGCTGAATCATATCGATTTCCTTGAAGTTGCAACTGACAGGCCCATTACGGTTGACTTGCCCGTTGACATTACCGGTAGTTCAGCAGGTATCAAAGCAGGAGGCAAACTCCGGCAGCGCAAAAGATATATCAAGGTCAAGGGAATGATTGAGCATTTGCCCGATTCACTTGTGATTGACATCACCGATCTCGATATCGGTCAGTCAGTTCTTGCCGGCGACCTGAAATACCCTAAAGTTGAGGTGCTTGAATCAAAACGGGTGCTTGTTGTAGGGGTTATTTCTTCACGTGTTGCTGCCAAGGAAACTGAAGAGGGTGAAGAAGCAGCTGTACCGGCTGAAGCTACATCCGCCACCGCCGCCGCGCCTGCTGCTGCACCTGCTGAAGCCAAGAAACAATAATTTATCGCGTGAAATACCTGGTTGCCGGACTGGGTAATGTTGGTGATGAATACCACGAAACCCGCCACAATATAGGATTTTTAGTATTGGACGCCCTGGCAAAGGAATCCGGTATCACTTTTTCAGATAAACGATATGGCTTTGTCACGGAATACCGGCATAAGGGACGGATATATGTACTGGTAAAACCAAATACATATGTTAACCTGAGCGGAAAGGCCATTAATTACTGGTTGAAGGAATCATCTGTTCCTGTTGAAAATCTGCTGATAGTGGCTGATGACCTGTCTTTACCTTTTGGCACCATCAGACTTCGTCGCCGGGGAGGTGACGGCGGTCACAACGGTCTGGCAAGTATCATTGATGTGCTGGGCACACAGGATTTCGCCCGGTTAAGGTTTGGAATCGGAGGTGATTTCCCATACGGAACACAGGTTGATTATGTTTTGGGTAAGTGGACTCAGGACGAAATAAATCAGCTTTCCGACCGGATTTCGGTTTGCCACGAAATTATCCGGAGTTTTGGTACACAGGGGATCGACAGAACAATGAATGCCTTTAATAACCGCTGAAAATAAGGTTGCTTCTTCTGATCAATCCGGTTTCATCATGTGAAATATCAGTTTTCGTTAAAGATTTGTTAAATAGATCAGTAGCCTTACCAATTGTATTAACTTTGCATTTCCAGATACTAATATGCGGACATCAACGGTAAAAATTATCATTATTGTATCTTCATTTGCCTTATTGGGGCTGGTTTTTACCCAGACATTCTGGATCCGTGAAGAAATAAACCTCGGCCGAAAACAATTTGATCACCGGGTTGACAATGCGTTAATGGATATTGTGAAGGAGTTGCGTGATTACTCCGACAGTGCATACAGATTCCCCGTCCGTAACATTCCTTGCATCCCGACAGGAAGGCCGGCGGACATACTAGCTGTCCTGGACACTTCCGTTCTGGACGCCCTTATTAAAAAGTATACTGATTATCACCAGCTGGATAACCGGTATCATTATGCCATTTATAAGACAATAAATGATTCATTGGTATACCATTCAAGGGATTTTCCTGCTTCCGCCTCTTTATCAGCTCCTTACAAAGTATGCCTGAGCAGCGTCTGGAAAGACACCTATTATCACCTGGCTTTGTATTTTCCGTTCAGAAACAAAGATGTTTTTTTTGAGCTTGGTATCTGGCTGCTTCTCACTATCCTCTTTCTCATCATAATAACCCTTGGAGTTGCTGCTATTATTATTACCTATCTGCGGCAGAAAAAACTCGCCGAAATGAAGAATGACTTCATCAACAATGTAACCCATGAATTTAAAACTCCGGTTTCAACAATAGCCCTTGCTGCTGAAGTTCTGATGAAATCAGACAGGAAATCACTGGCCGAAAGAGTTAAACGTTATGCAAGTATAATTTACGACGAAAACTTGCGGATGCGTGGCCAGATTGAACGTGTACTGGAAATTGCACAACAGGACTATCATGAAATACGATTGAATCCGGTTGAGGTGGATATCCACAAATTGCTCAATACGATAATTCCTACGCTTTGTATGGAAAAGAGCGAACAGGAGGTGAGCGTTATTAACCGGCTGGAGGCATCTAAACCGGTAATTTATGCGGATAAGCTGTATATTACCGGAATCATTACCAATATTACGGAAAATGCCATCAAATATTCAAACGGTGTGCCTGAATTAACTGTTGTAACATCCGATCACAGGGATGGTATATTAATTTCCTTTATTGACAACGGAATTGGTATGAGCCGTGATTCCATCAAACACATCTTTGAAAAGTTTTATCGGGTGCCTACCGGCAATGTGCATAATGTCAAAGGATTTGGACTTGGTTTATACTATGCCAAAACCATGATCGAGGCCCATGGGGGCAGGATCAGTGTAACCAGTGAATTGAACAAAGGCAGCAGGTTTGATGTTTATTTACCACGAAACCTGCAACATTTCAACAACTGAAATCCCATGAAAAGTTCAAAGGGGAGAATTTTACTGATCGAAGATGATAAGAACCTGGGAATCGTGATCAGTGATTTTCTGGAGATGTCGGATTTCCAGGTAATCCACATGGAAAATGGTCAGGACGGGCTTCATGAGTTTTTTAAGGGTTCATACGACCTTGTATTGCTGGATATTATGCTGCCACTGGTAGACGGATTCACCGTGGCTGAAGAAATCCGGAAGAGAGATAGTGAAGTGCCCATTGTTTTTATGACCGCCAAGGCCATGAAGGAGGATAAGATCAAAGGATTCAAAATCGGGGCTGATGATTATATTACCAAACCGTTCAGTACTGAAGAACTCAAACTCAGAATACATGCCATCCTCAGACGTGTATACAACAAATCTGCCATAAAACCAAAACCGGTTCAAATTAAACTGGGGAACTATACCTTTGATTTTCCAAATCATATATTGTCATCAGCATCGGGCAGCAGGCGCCTGACCAAACGCGAAGCAGAATTGCTACATCTTCTTTGTCTCAACTTGAACCAGGTTCTTCGTCGTGATGTTGCATTAAAGACCATATGGGGTGAGGACGATTACTTCATGGGACGAAGCATGGATGTTTACATTACCAAACTCAGGAAGCTGCTGGCAGATGATCCGGCTATAGCCATCGTAAATATTCATAATACCGGATTTAAGCTTGAGGTAAAAGACATAAACTAACCATTCATAATCTACTGAAAGAGTTTTTTGTTATCTTTCCGGTCGACAAAATTGTATTCATTGCACGAAGTCCAACCCTGATTTATGCCGGTTTATGATAAAAAAACGATCTCCTTTCCCTCCTGTATTCTGGGTAGCTAACTCTGTTGAAATTCTTGAACGATTTGCCTATTATGGCATATACATGGGCTTCAGCATATATTTCGCCATGCTCGGCTTTAAAACAGAGCAGCTGGGTCTGATACAGGGGCTGTTTCTGTTTATTTCCTACACCGTACCCGTATTCTCAGGAACATTTGCAGATAAATTCGGATTCAAGAAGATTCTCCTTATCTCGTACCTTGCCTATCTTCCTTCCATACTGCTGCTGATATTCACGAAGTCCTTTTCAGGGATTGCCTTAACCATGCTCTGTATCGGATTTGCAGCCGGTATATTCAAACCTCTCATTTCAGGCACGGTAAGGGTTGTAACCGATAATTCCAACCGGACTTTGGGTTTTGGTATATTTTACGCCATGGTGAACATCGGTGCATCATTCGGACCACTGATTCTTGGCCGCCTGAGGGCAATTTCGTGGGAGAGTGCCTATATCGCAGCAGCCATTGCTATCGGCATCATGTTTTTCATTACACTTTTTTTCTACAGGGAACCTGCAAGAGCCATTGAAGGTGAGACACTGGCCGGTAAATTCAGAGATATGGGCATAGCCTTGTCAGATTGGAAGTTTGTAACCTTTTTACTGATCCTGGCCCTGTTCTTCTGGCTGCCATTCTGGGCATTTTTTAATCTGTGTTCCAAATACGTTGAATCATCGCTTGATGGAGCTGCCTTATATAACAATATTAAATCAATAACGGGCCACGGCATTGCCAACTTCCTTTCAAAAGATTATAACGGTACCCGAAAGGTGCTGGGTGAAACCATTTCACATACCGGCTGGGTAATTATGGCCTTCCAGGTAATGGTTGCCTGGATCTTCGAACGCTTCCGGACAATTTCATCTTTTGTTTTCGGACTGTTTGTGCTAAGTCTCGGATTCTGCTTTCTGGGTATTGCAGGAATTAACAATCCTGCCTGGGTATTCCTGGGAATTTTTCTGTTTGCTGTTGGCGAAATGATCACCTCACCCCGTATTCAGGAATACATCACATGGATTGCACCAAAAGAAAAGGCCGGTTTGTATATGGGATCTAATTTCCTGGCACTGGGTGTCGGAGGATTTCTAAGCGGACTTATATATACATCAGGCATTTACAGTTATTTTGAACGGACTGATCGTTCCGAATTCGTTTGGTTTGTGCTCGGAGCCCATATACTGACAGGAATTGCCGCTATATTGATCTTTTCACGATTTGTGGGACAGTTCAAGGAACAGGAAGTCTAAACAGCGATTTTTAATCCTCATGGCATTTGAACCATAATTGTTGCCACACATGAAAAAAAGCCTGTATGTCTACACTATTTTGCTGATTGTCGGGCTGACAGCCATTTTGGCCTTCCTGTCCATAGGCCAGGCTTCTGGTATGGATGCAATAAAGGATACTTCCATTGATCACTCCGCAGTAAACCAAGGATTAAATCTTCAGCATATCACGGAAAAACTCCTGCGTGCTCCGGGAATATTAATTCTACAGTTGATCATCATCATGATTACCGCCCGGATCATGGGATACCTTTTTCAACTGATAGGCCAGCCCCTTGTGATAGGTGAAATTGTTGCCGGTCTGATCCTGGGGCCCTCTGTAATGGGAGCCTTTACTCCTGAGATATCAGAATTTATATTTCCGGAAAAGTCAATTGACATCCTGCAACAACTCAGTCAGCTTGGACTTATATTTTTCATGTTCATTATCGGTATGGAACTCGACCTCCAGACCTTCCGAAGATCAGCCAATAAAGCTATTCTGATCAGTATAGCCAGTATTATAATACCTTTTATTTCCGGAGTTATCCTGGCATATTATCTGTATGATGGTTTTGCTCCCCGAAAAATCCAGTTCACCTCCTTTGCCCTTTTTATGGGTACCACCATGTGCATAACAGCCTTTCCTATTTTAGCACGGATTGTACAGGAACGTAAACTTACCAAGACTCCGGTAGGTACCATGGCAATATCAGTAGCGGCTATCGGTGATGTTGTGGCATGGTGCATCCTTGCTGTGGTTATTGCCATTGTTAAATCTGGTGATATCAGTCATTCTATACTCACGATCGGCCTTTCCGTGCTTTACATATTCCTGATGTTCTATCTGGTGAAACCATTCATGTACCGCCTGGGAAGGGTATACTCAAGCCGTGAATCTATGGGAAAACCAATTGTGGCATTTGTTTTCCTGTTGATCCTGGTTTCATCACTGTTTACGGAAGCTATCGGAATTCATGCATTATTCGGTGCATTTATGGCAGGTGTGGTTATGCCTGAACATTTGAATTTTAAGCGGATCTTCACCGAAAAAATCGAGGATATATCGCTGGTTATCCTGCTGCCGTTGTTTTTTGTTTCTACCGGTTTGCGTACTGAGGTCGGTCTTATCAATTCAGGACACCTGTGGCTGATTTGTTCAATAATTATCCTCACCGCCACTGTTGGTAAATTCGGGGGCACATTACTGGCCTCCAGGTATGTCGGTCTGAACTGGAATTATTCACTCACCCTCGGTGTTTTGATGAATTCCAAAGGACTGATGGAACTGATTGTTCTCAATATCGGATACGACCTTGGCATCCTTAATCCCGAGATTTTCGCCATGATGGTACTAATGGCACTGGCCACAACCCTCTTAACCGGCCCGGGATTAAACCTGATCCATTTTTTCAGGCAAAAGAAAGAACCGAGCAGGATCCGGGAGAAAACTTATAAGATCATGCTTTCTTTTGCCAATCCTAAAATGGGTGTTACATTACTTAAACTCGCCCACCAGATCATCTCCGTGAAAGCCTGTGAAACTATGTTCACAGCACTGCATATCTCGCCCCGCAGTGATCTGTCGCCCGAAGATGCTATGGTTTTTGAAAAAGAAAGCTTCGTCCCTATTCGTCGTTATTCCGAAATGAACGGTCTGACAATGAGCACCATTTATCGTAATACCAATGACATACATGGCGAAATCCTGCATACATGTAAAATGGAAACACCTGATTTCCTGATTCTTGGTAGTGCCAGATCCGTATTTAGCACTGACATTCTGGGAGGTATTCTGAAACGGATTATCAGTGAAGCTACCTGTGATGTACTCATTTTCAACGAGCACAATTTTCATAAAATACGATCGGTACTGATTGTTTATTTCGGGAATGGCGACGACTATCTCTTCGATTATGCCAAAATGCTCAATCACGATAGTGGCAGAAAGTTTTATACTTATCACCGCGAACCTGAAAGCAAGAGGTCATCCGGTGCTTTTAACCATCCGGACATACCCATGGTAAAGGTCACAGAAAGCATACTGCAACCCTCTTTTCTTCGGTCCATTGATCTTGTATTGATTTCTGAAGGAAACTGGAAAGCCTTTGAGGAAAAACAAAACCTGCCTGTTAACCATTTTCCCTCCTTACTGATTATCCACAAGGGCAGGAACGGGAACAGAATTCTTAATGGTTAGATTTAAGATTGAAGATTGAAGATATTCAGAATTGCAAAGCATTACTGTAGCATATGTCTTTTCCTGAAAACCCATATCCCCAAAGCAAAATACAGCACACATAACAATACAAGTGAACCCACTTCGGGCAAAACACCGGTAAATCCTTCCTGCATAATCAGCAATTTATTCAACGCTGAAACCGCATGCGTGGGCGACATCATGCTTATTACGGAAATACCATAATCTCCGATGGTAAACCATGGTGAAACGTTCATTGGGAACATGGCTCCTGTAAAAAACATAAAGATAAACAAGGGGAAGTTCCCGATAATGAGAACCTGGGTCACGGACTTTGAAAATGCTGCTATGAACAGACTAAAGGCAATAATTGAGACAGTTGTTAAAAAAACGACTAAAAGTACTGGTATTACCGATCCCTGGAAACTGTATCCCAGGACAGCTGCCACCGCCAGAGTCAGTGCCACAGACAGGAAACCTACCAGTACCTGTATCACAGTAATACCTCCCATAAGTTCCAGCGTTGTTACACGGGAGAGCTTCAGCCTGAGCATGGTTTTATTCTCTACCTCAGCGATCATGGCAACCGAGGCAGTTAACATAAGCATGATTATGGAAAAAATCACCAAACCAGGTATTGTCAGCTCAAAGTCGTTTAAAGCTCCGGAAGTGCCAATACCCGTTTCAGTAAAACTGAAAGGTGGCTGAATTCCTGTCCGGTCCAACAGAAAATCTGATACAAAGCTGTGTGCCAGTATGGCTGTTATGATATAATTGAAATCGGTTATATTACCGAGAAACTCCAGTTTAAATGGCTCAGGGCTATCACCTGACCCTGGGGCTTTCAGAAAACCGGTAAAATCCTCAGGTATAACCATCAGCAGGTCGGCTTTCTTATTTTTCAACTTCTTTACAGCCTCTTGTCTTGACTTAACCCGGCCAATTTTACAGGATTTGTCCTCATGCAACATGAGGGCTTGGATCAGGGTATCACCCAGGTTGATATTACCGGTGTCAATCATACCCTTATCGTTGTTCAGAATTAGGATATCATAAACCGGGGCATAGCTCTCAGTAATCAGATCATAGACCAATACAAAGAAAGGAGCGGTGCTTACGGTGAGCAATAACAGCCAGAAGCTTCTTGCCTGTTCTTTCAGGGATTTTTTGATAACACCTGTTATTCTCATGGTGGCTTGGTTAGATGCAGGTTATTCTCGTAACCGTTTTCCGGTAAGCTGAATGAAAACATCCTCCAGAGTATTTGCTCGCATTTTGATTTCAGCACAGGTAAAATTCAGGTCTTTCAGTTTCGCGGTAAGAGCGGGGACCAGTTCAATGGCATTTTTTTCACGAATCTGGATAGTAGCATCGCTGATGGTTACGTTCCGGGCCATTCCCTTCACTACTGCCCCGGCAGCCTGCATGTCCCTTCCATCTTCGATCTGTATGGTAAGTTCCAGTACATCGCCACTACCGGCTGTCCTTTTCAGATTCTCAGGTGTATCTGTAAGGAGTAAACGACCGTTATCGATAATTGCAACACGGTCGGACAACCTGTCGGCTTCATCCATATTATGCGTTGTAAGGATTACAGTTTTTGTTTTCCGTAATCCGCGTATGAAATCCCGGACCATAATTCTGCTTTGCGGATCAAGTCCGGCTTCCGGTTCATCAAGCACGACTATTTCGGGATCATGAACCAGGGCAAGACAAACATTAAGTCTGCGTTTCATCCCTCCTGAAAGGGTTCCTGCCAGTTTATGCATCTTGGAATTCAATCCCAGAACTTCCAGAAGATTCGATCCGGCCTTTCTTGCCGTATGGGTGGCCATACCGTACATCTCACCCATAAAGATCATCTGTTCCAGACAGGTAAGCCTGGGCCATATAATTAACTCCTGGGGGCAAAGGCCAAAACTATTTCGTAATTTATGCTCATGACCGGCCAGCTGACTGTGAATGAAGATTTGTCCTGAATCAGGTTGCACCAGGCCACAGATCATATTGATGGATGTGCTTTTCCCGGCACCATTTGGACCAAGGAAACCAAAGATTTCACCCTGGTGAATTTCCAGGTTCAGATTATCTACTGCTGTCAGATCGCCGTAACGCTTGGTCAAACCGTTTACCCTGATCACCAAATTGTTGTTTCCAGGGAAATTCATGAAAAGAATTGAAAAAATTTATGACAATCAAGGTATAAAAATTAATGAAACTGTGCAAGATCAGGTAATCATTTTTGCTACTCATATCTTAATGCCTCAACGGGATTCCTCGTGGCTGCCTTAAAGGTTTGCCAGCTAATAGTCATGCAGGCCACCAGAATTGAAACTAGCAAAGCCAAGGCAAAAATCCACCATAATATCTCAGTGCGGTAGGCGAAATGCTGCAGCCAGCGGTACATGGCATACCAGGAGACAGGCACAGCAACCAGGAAAGCTATTCCAATCCACCTGCCAAACTGTTTGCAAAGCACATAAAAAATGTCAACGGCTGTTGCACCGTTTACCTTCCGAATGCCCAATTCTTTTGTCCGGCGCTCAGCTGCAAAGGCTGACAAACCAAATAATCCCATGAGTGCGATAACGAATGAGAGAAAAGCAAACAGACTGATAAGGGTATAGGACTGGTCTTCTTTAATATAACTTAAATGTAATGCTTCATTTACATAGGTAATTTGCAAGGGATCATCAGGAAAAATAGTCTTCCATTTCTTCTTTATTTGTTCGAGAGTGGTATTTGTAACATCAGGGGCCAATCGCACAGCTACTTGATACAACATGCCGGGCGTAAGAAATATCGCCATGGGCTGAATCTTTTCGTAAAGAGAGCGAATATGAAAATCCCTGAAAATGCCAATGATCGTTATTTTTGATTTTGCCGGATCATATTCCTGCCTGACCAGGTACGATTCCAATGGATCCTTTATTCCAAGCAGCTTAAGACCGGATTCGTTGATCATGATGGCCATGCTGTCTGTCCCATAATCAGGGGAGAAAGTACGTCCCTGTAATACATCAATTCCAATGGTTTCAACCAGATCATAGTCGCCATTGATTTCTTCGAACTGAAATACTTCTCCGGTCAACGGATTTTTCAATGAACAGATCCAAAACTGTCCGGTTGGCGGCATATAAGCAGCTCCGGATACATTTTCAATTCCGGAAATGTTTTTCAGCTCTGCCTTTAGTACAAGATACTTTTCAAAGGAGCTTTTGGGCATATTGATCGAAAGTAATTGTTCTTTCCTGAAACCCAGGTCAATATTACGCAACAATAAAAGTTGCTTTTGCATGATCATAAGGCATGTAAGTAATCCGATCATAATGCTGAATTGAAAAATAACCAATACACCCCGTGCAGGCATCCGCCTGTTTTCTAACGGAAGGGAGCTTTTAACTGCATCTATGGATCGGATCCTGGATACATTGATTGTAATATAGATGCTGGCCAGATATCCCAGGAGACCTGTGAAGCCTGCAAAAAATACAAGCATACCTAAATTGTCGAATACACCCTGGTGGACGTTAAGGTTTATCTTTGATTCAAGCCATGGAATCGTTAGTTCCACAAGCATGAATGCGATTTGTAATGCGAGGATGAAAACAATGATGAATTCAGCACTCACCAGTGAAACCAGTTCCTTCTGTCTGGCTCCTACTACCTTTCTGATCCCGAATTCCTTTATTCGCTGATAGGAAAGTGCAAGGGAAAGCAGCACAAAATTCACCATAGCAATGATCAGAACCAGAACAGCAACAGAAGCAAAAATGATCACACGGGTAATACTGCCCTGGGGCTCGATATTGAAGATAATTTCTTTTGAAAACAAGTGTATCTCGGTCAGAGGCTGGAGCGAAAAATGTGTATCTTTTATAAAATCTTTCGGAATGTATTTATTGATAAACCCGGGCATCCTC
>Ga0299915_10003644_pt1 | contig 11129 bp, 10 predicted proteins | sample RVTome_13_FD_200263 | JGI IMG/M metagenome (GOLD analysis project Ga0299915, IMG submission 200263) | Soil microbial communities from uranium-contaminated site in the Upper Colorado River Basin, Wyoming, United States - RVT92D227 (version 2) ... | reverse complement strand
TCGTATGATTTAAGGTACTCGCCCGCTACCTTCCACCTCATGCCGTCCATGACGTTGAAGCGAGCCAAGGGACCAACTCTGCCGAGGCCTTTCTCAGCCCCTTTCTGCTTCATGTAGAGGATCTTGGTGAACGAGTGGTCGCTCGTAGTCTCCTCGAGGAAGTTGTCATATTCCTGAGGCTTGAACTGGCAGAGGTCCTTCCCGTCGCCGCCCCTCACCCGTATGTCGCCGTCGTAAAGCTCGTGGCCTCCCGAGCCGTTGACCAACCCCATGTAGTTGGTGTTCTGCTCCATGTACTCCTTGGGATCGTCTTCCCTCTCCTCGTAGAGGCCGAGGACGGCGTCGGCTATCTTCCTGACATTCGTCATAGCGACGCGCCCCTCGACCAGGAGCTTGTAGCGCGTCTCGCCGGTGAGGCCCTTGGTCATTCCGCCGGGCACGGCGGTCACGACGTGGACCAGCCTCCCGCCTATCTCGGTCACGACGCGGTTCCCGTACTCGTGGAGCTGTACAGCTGTCTCTGCGAGCCCCGGGTTGGCGTTCGATATGCCGAGGAAGTTGCGTTCTTTCAGGTCCATGAGGTCGGGGAGGGCGAGGAAGGCCAGGTGGAGGGCGTGGCTGGTGATGAAGCTAGCCGCGTTCAGGGTGCGCCTGAGTAGGGTCGCGACCTCGGGGACCTCTACGCCCCAGGCGTCCTCGACGGCCTTCACGGAGACCAGGTGATGGTTGACGTAGCAGATGCCGCAGATCCTCTCCGAGATCCTCGGCGCCTCCTCCGCAGGCTTGTTGGTCAGGAGGTACTCGAAGAACCTCGGGCCAGACATCACAGACAGCTGGAGGTCCTTCAACGCGCCCTTCGCGATGTCTATCTTGACCTTGCCAGCCCCCTCAAGCCTCGTCAGGGGGTCGAGGATGATCGTCTCTTTCACCGCTTCTCACCTCCCTTCAGGACCCTGGCTAGCCTTGAGCTCGGGTAGGTGTACCTGTAGATCATGCCCATGTACTGGGGTAGGGAGAAGTTCTCGTTGACCTCGCTCGTCAGGCTCGTCAGGGCGTCGAGCATGGTCAGCCCTTGGTCGCTGCTCTTCTCCGTGGGGCCTCTGCAGCCGTCGCACGTGTTGCCCGCGGTTGGACACGGCGCCCCGCAGCCGCCTCTGGTCGAGGGGCCCATGCAGAGGAAGCCCTGCTCCAGGAGGCACCTCTTCGGGTCGGGTATCTCCTCGTGGATCCTCTTGAGCTTCTTGGAGTATTCGCCCTGCCTCTCCTTGGGGCAGCTCTCGCAGACGTCCGTCATGGAGAGCTCCGGAGTGCCTCCTCCGAGGAGGGTCGTGAGGACGTACGCTATGTCCTTCGTCTCGGGCGGGCATCCGGGTATCTTGAAGTCGACCTTGATGACCGAGTCTATGGGTAGAACGCTCGGCACGACCTCGTCGTTCTTGGGCAGGGGACCCGCCCTCGTGCCGTGGTGTTCGGAATAGACTTCCTTGAGAAGCTCCTTGCCGTGTTTCAGGTTCGCGAGGCCCGGTACGCCGCCGAAGCAGGCGCATGACCCGAGGGCGATGACGGCTCCGGACTTCTCCCTGATCTTCTGTGCGACCTTCGTCTCGTGCTTTGTCCTTATCCCTCCCTCGATGATAGCCACGTCTATGCCGTCGGGGATCTCCTTCGCGTCGATGAGGGTCGGGGCGTACACAAGCTCGTTCGCCTTGAGTATCCCGAGCAGCTTCTCGTGGAGGCCCAAGGCCGCGACCTGGCAGCCTGTATCCCCCGATAGTCCCAGCAGCAGTATCTTCACCATCGTCTCACCGTCAAACCTTCGCAGACATGGACCTCGAACTCGTCAAGCGGAATCAGTAATTAATATAATGATTGAATTTATTGTTTGTTCTTTGAAGATGATATGAATGATTCCGCGTCAGGTTACAGCATCTCCTGTAATGTGAGATATACAAGTCTTTGACAATGACTTTGATTGGTTGCGGTGAGTAATTGATAAAAATGGATTTAGAAAAATTCCTTCCCATCCTTCTCGACTAATCGGCTCCAGTAGGCGTTGACGTCGTCCTGGATCTCCTTGACCTCGTCGTCCGTGATGTGGCGGAACCTGCCCTGCATCTTGAGGACATCCCTAACCGGCTTCAGCTCCTTGGGCTTGAAGGTGATCCTGAGCTTCTCGCCGTCTATCACCTCGTAGAGGGGCCAGAGGCCGCTGAGGACCATCTCCTTCCCGATCTTGACCGCGTACTGTGGCTCGAACCTCCAGCCCGTCGGGCATGGGGCGGAGACCTGTATGAAGCGGAACCCCTTGACGTTTTTGGCGTATTCGAGTTTTCCGATGAAGTCCTCGGGGTAGGCGACGCTGGCTGTGGCCATGTATGGTGCCATGTGCATGGCGACGATCGCCGCGACGTTCTTCCGCCTCTCCTTCTTGCCTCGGCTGAACTCTCCGATGGGCGTCGTCGTGGTCTCGGCGTACTTGGTCGTGGCGCTGCTCCTCTGGCCGCCGGTGTTCATGTAAGCCTCGTTGTCGTAGCAGATCCACAGGATGTTCTCGTTGCGCTCCGCGGCGCCGGAGAGGCCCTGGAACCCGATGTCCACGGTGCCCCCGTCCCCGATGAGGCCCGTGACGATGGCGTCCTCGCGGTTCATCCTCTTGAATGCTCTGCTTAGACCGGTCATCAGTGCGCCCGCGCCCTCGAAGACCTCTGCGTAGATGTTCGGCTGGTTCATGTTCCCAAACGCAGGGCCGCAGCAGGCGACCTCCTGGCGGACCATCTTGTCCCCCAGGACTTTACTGACGATCCTCGCTACAGTTGCGCCTGTGCAGCCTTGGCACGCCTGGTTGGCGGGCAGGATATACTCCTTCTCGTCAAGCTTCGCGAGCGGTACTGGTTTGCTCATATCATCTTCCTCCTCAAACCCACTCCACAATCGGAGAGACCTCGGCGCCGCCGGCTGCCTTAAGGGTCTTCTCCCCTATCTTCATGATGTCCTGCACACGTACCTCCTTACCGCTTAGGCCGGCGTGGAACTGGAGGGTCTTCGGCCTCTCCTCGACGTCGTAGATGGCGTTCCTTATCTCGCTGAAGGACCAGCCGCCCGTGCCGAGGCTGATGTTACGGTCGATGACTCCCATCGCCTTGACCTTCGGGGCGATGCGCTGGAACTCCTCCGCGGGGAAGGGCTTGAACGCCTTGAGCTTCACGAGGCCAACCTTCTTGCCATCCGCCTGCAATCTATCAACTGCGACACGGGCTGTGCTCGCGATGGTTCCCGCTGCGACTATGACGGCTTCAGCGTCCCTCGTCCTGTACTCCTCGACGAGGCCGTTGCCGTAACCGCGGCCGAAGGCCTTCTTGAAATCGCTGTTGACCTCCTTGATCACCTTCTTGGCGTTCTCCATCGCCTGCTGCTGCTCTCTCCAGCGGGTCTGCGGGTCCTGGCCGACGCCCCATTGAGCCATCAGGAACCTGCGGCTCTCCTCACCCTGCTCTGGGAGTAGCGGTATTTTGCTCTTGTACGGCGGCAGGAAGGCGTCGACCATGGCCTGGTCAGGGATCTCGATGGGCTCGTCGGTGTAGCTGATGATGTATCCATCGCCTGCGAATATGCAGGGGAGCCTGACGCGCTCATCCTCCGCGACCTTGTACGCCATGATACCCGTGTCGAGGATCTCCTGGCCGTTCTCACATTCGAGCATCATCCAGCCCGTCTCGCGCTGGGCCATCATATCGCTCTGGTCGGGGTCCATCCCCTTGGTGCCCCTGTGCATTATAGCCATCACGAGCGGTATCCCGCCGTTGCTCGTGGCGTGCATTGGGTGGTGCATGTAGAGGAGCCCCGGTCCGGCCGTAGCAGTGAAGGCGCGGACCCCCGCCGCCTCGGCGGTCAGCGCCGAGGCCTGAGCTGTGAGCTCACCCTCCACGTTGACGAACTCGGCGTCGATCTCGCCGTTCGCCACCATGTCAGCGATGTACTGGACGATCGTCGTCTGAGGCGTGATTGGGAAGGCGGAGATGTACTTCGCCCTCACCAGCCTCGCGACATGGGCGACGGCCTTGTTACCGACCATAACCTCGAACTTCTGTGACATATTCATTCTCCTCCTATATCGTCTCCTGGACCCAGTCGATTGCCTTCGTCGGGCACTCCTCGAAGCAGATGCCGCAACCCTTGCAGAAGTCGTAGTTCACGGTCGCCTTGTTCTCCTTCATTCCTATGGCGACCTCTGGGCAGAGGATGTAACAGCGGCGGCACCCTATGCATTTGGAGTCGTTGAAGACCGGGCGGTAGAGCCTCCAGCTTGAGACGTTCCGCGAGAACCGGCCCTCTCTTTTTACCTCCTGAGCCTTGACGTTGGAGACGTCGACCGGGTCAGTCGCCATCTCGTAGGCTTTCTGGATCGCCTTTATGTTCATTTCGCCGATGCGGCCGCTCCACTGGTGTCTCGTGGCTTCCTCGAGGGATTTCATTGTAACCATACCCGTGACCTTAGCAAAGGCGCCGAGGATCGCCGTGTTGGTTATGGGTCTGCCTATGGTCTCCATCGCTACCTTGGTAGCGTCGACCGTGGCGACCCTGTAAGGCCCGCCTATGCCGGTCTCAAGCCCGCCACGGGGGTGGTTGATGAGAACTAGCCCGTCCTTTTTCAGTCCCTCAGTTATTGGTACCGTCTTGCCGAGGAGTGGGTCGAGGACGACGACCATGTCCGGCTCATGGACTAGGTCGCGCTCGTTTATCCTTCCCTCGCTTATCCTGAGGAAGGAGACGACCGGTGCGCCGCGCCTCTCGGTGCCGTACATGGGGATGCCCAGTGTGAACTTCCCGTCGTAGTACAGTGCGGTGGAGAGGACCCTGACGCCTGTGACGGCTCCTTGGCCGCCCCTGCCATGGAACCTGATCTCCATCAACTTGGCCTACTCCTTTTGAATCCGTTTGTATACCCAGCCGGACCATATAACCCTTTAGTAAAAACCCAAACATGCCGTCTTTACTCGATACGAGGCTTCGTGTAGCCGTCATTTGACTATAGAACCCTTAAACCTCCCCAAATATCATCTAGTCTAGCGGAGACTAGAGGCATGATCGGGGAAATGATAGCTTACTGTGGCCTAGACTGCCTCTCCTGCAGGGCCTACACGGCCACGAAGGAGAACAACCTAGAGAAGCTCAGGGAGACGGCGGAGCTCTGGTCAGTTGGGGAGAATAAGAAGTACAGGCCTGAGGACATACCCTGCGAGGGCTGCTTCAGCGATAGACTACACAAGTTCTGTTACGAATGCCCTGTCAGGCTATGCGGCCGGGAGTACGGCGTCAAGAACTGTGCCGGCTGCGGGGACTATCCATGCGGCAAGTTAGAGAAGCTCTGGAGTTCCTTCGCTACGGTCTCTGGCACAGCAGCAAAGGCGAATCTCGACAAACTGAGAGTTAGCAGTCATGTGACGGGTCAACCCATAAATAAACCACACTGAAAGGAGATCACGTGACAATCTTCGAAGCCCTCTTCAGGGTCAGGCATGACTGTCCCTTCATCGACCTGACCTCAAGATACCCATCCCTCAAGATATACGGCTGGTGCAACAAGGTCCACGAGGTTCTGGAGGTCATCGTAGGCAGCTCAAAGGAGTACAAGGCCGTCCTCGGGGAGGTTGAGAAGCTCGCCGATGTCCTAGACGAGTCACCTGATAGGCAGGAGGCCCGCCTCATAACCTCGACTTGCTTCTGCACCCCTGAGAACTCTGTCGACCTGAACATCGGAGACCTCAACATCATTGAGATCCAGCCGACCGTGAACGAAGGCGGCTGGGAGTATTACAGGGTGATAGCTTTCAAACACGAGGACCTCGCCACCCTCATTGAGAGGCTCCAGGGGAGGGGGTTCGAGCTTGAGATGCTTAGGAAGACTCCATTTGAGGGCTCACTGTCGAGCACCCTCCTCTCCACGGACTCCATATTCTCGCCGCTCACGGGGAAGCAGATGGAGGCGTTGACTAAGGCGTACGTCCACGGCTATTACAGGCGGCCGAGGGGCGCCGACGTGAAGGAGATTGCTTCGAGGGAGAGGGTGCCGAGGACGACTTTCCAGGAGCACCTCTCGAAGGGAGAGAGCAAGCTCATCAGGTCCCTGATACCCTATATGCAGCTGTACAGGCAGTACCCGGTGAGGGCAACCTCATGGCTGAATCCAGTAGAGTGTTAAGAGAATATGAGAACCTTGAACCAGGTAGGACCTGATATCAGGTGATGGATCTGGTAACGACCCGAGAGATCAAGGAGTATGCCCGTAGTATAGGAGTCGCGGAGGCCGGCGTCATCTCTCTGGAACGCCTTAGAACGTTGCCGACCGGCGACGTGGAGGACGTAAAGACGCTTGTGGGCGCGGAGGAGGAGCTGCCGTCGGTGAGGTCAGCCATAGTCCTTGGATGCCTCGTCAGAGACCCTATACTCAACGTCATGGCCCGCGAACCCCGCCTCGAACCTCGCGTTAGGGATCAGGAGGACTTCGAGTTCCACCAGCTCTACGCCGAGATCGCCGTGAACAAGGCGTGGATGATCGCAGACTACCTCATGCGGCTTGGATACGAGGCGAAGCCGTCGAATAGGATCGCGCTGAAGAGGGCCGCCGTCCTCGCTGGTCTTGGTAGGCAGGGGAAGAACACCGTGGTGATCAACCCAGAGCATGGCCCCAAGCTCAGGTTCTCCTCGGTGCTAACATCGGCCAAGCTGGAGCCCGACGAGCCGTACACCGTCGACCTCTGCGGCAACTGCGACATCTGCGTCAGGGCCTGCCCGACGAGGGCGCTGAAGCCCTACAAAATCGAAATCAAGAGATGCATGGTCTACGCCGCCGAGAACCCTAGCTCCCACGATGTAAATGAGGATGTCAGGGAGTTTGAGCGAAGGCTGATCAAGAGGCCCACCCCGAACAGCTTCCTAGAGTGCACCACCTGCCTCGACGCCTGCCCCTTCGGCAGAGGAAAAACTGCCCATTTAGAATGATACGAATATAAATTTCATAAGAGTGCAATTGATTATTATAATAGGTTGACGGAAGGTTCGCGATGACCAAACTACTTTTCGATGGTGAGAGATCATTCAAGCAGCTTAAGAAGCTCGCCGTCGGCATCGGCACGAGGCCGAGCGGCACGGAGGAGGAGAGGAGGGCGGCGGAGTACGTCGCCTCGGAGTTCGAGGCTATGGGCCTTGAGACCGCCGTCGAGGAGTTCGAGGCGACGACGGCTAGGGTGGTCTCCAAGAAGCTTGAGGTGCTCGAGCCCTACCGTGAGGATGTACCCTGCGAGGTTATGCCGCTGTTCGGGGGGACGGCTCCGAGCGGTGTCGTCGGCGACCTGATTTTCCTGGACACTGCTGACGAGGAGTACCTGACGCCCGAGGTGGAAGGGAAGGTTATTCTGACCTCGGCCATCCCGAGCAACAGGAAGAAGGCCTACGGCATCCTGTCAAGGCTGAAGCCTTTGGCGATGATCGTGATCGAGTCCTCGCCGAGGATTCCAGCCAAGAACCTCTACGGGAGCCTGACCGTGAAGGAGAGGTTCGGCGAGTTCCCCACCGTGAGGGTGACCTACGAGGACGGACTCAAGCTCCTCGAGAAGAAGGCGAAGAGAGTGCGCGTCATCGCCGAGACCGAGGAAGTCAAGGTGAAATCTCGAAACGTGGTAGGCGAGCTGAAGGGAAGTGAGAGGCCAGAGGAGATCGTCGTCGTGGGGGGACACTATGACACGGTGCTGGAGGTCTCGGGTGCCGAGGACAACGCCGGAGGCACCGCCATCGTCATGGAGCTGGCGAGGGCCTTCAAGGGGAAGGGCACCAAACGGACGATGCGCTTCGCCGCCTGGGGCTGCGAGGAGATCGGCCTCCTGGGAAGCAAGGCCTACGCGACGAAGCTGAGGGAGGCCTCGGAGAAGGCGAAGAAGGAGGACGAGAACGCCGAGACAGAACTCGACAGGACGCTCCTCTGCGTCAACCTCGACGTCCACGGCGCCTACATAGGCACAAACGAGTGCAAGGTAGTTGGGCCGCCGGAGTTGACGGCCTCTGTCAAGCTACTCTCAAAGGAGACGGGGACAGCCTTCACAGTCGAGGAGAGCGTCCCATCGTCTGACGCCACCAGCCTATCAGCCGTCGGCGTCCCCAGCGTCACCTTCGCCAGGCGCGCCCCGACCAACGTGCTCATGCACAGCACGGAGGACAGGGTCAAATGGCTGAGTCCGAAGACATTACAGGCCCAGGGGGAGTTCGTCGAGCTCTTCCTCGACAGGTACGTCGCCAACGCTGCTGCCTTCCCGTTCGAGAAGACGATCCCCGATAAGCAGAAAAAGGATATCGAGGACTACTTCAAGCGGGCGCTGAGGAAGCCGCCTTAACCCTTTTTTAGCCCTGCTCAAACTTAAAAGGGCGTTCCACCCCTATTCTGACGACTACTATGAAGCTAGTTGTTTATGGTTCAGAGAAGAGGCTAGGCTGCCTCCAGGAAGATAGGTCGGTCGTCGACCTCAACCACGCTTACGCCGCGCTCCTCGCGAGCAAGGGCATCCCCCGCCCGTGCGAGAAGGCTGAAGCCAAGGTCCCCTCGTGCCTGCTCTGCTTCATCGAGGAGGGCGACGAGGGACTGAAGGCAGCTTCCGAGGCGGTCGCTTACGTCAAGAAGGGGCATAAGGTCGGGCCGAATGGTGAGCAGCTCGTCTTCAAGGGCGAGAAGCTCCACGCACCGCTGCCGAGCCCTGCGAGCAGGATAGCGATGGCCGGCGCCAACTTCTATGACCACTCCGTCGACGTTGCAAGGATGCAGGGGAGGCCGACTACGATTGATGAGTTGAAGAAGCAGGTAGCCGCCGGAACCTACAACGCCTGGGGCTTCTGGAAGCAGGCGAGGAATGTGGTAGGCCCAGACTCCGAGATCCCCTTCCCTGCAAGGACCCAGCGCCTCGACTACGAGGTTGAGATCGGCGTAGTCCTAGGAAAGGAGGGAAAGGACATCAAGGAAGAAGAGGCCGCTGACTATATCTACGGTTACACAATCGTTAACGACCTGAGTATACGCGACGGCCCGAGGACAGGGGGGCCTGACGGCTTCTTCTTCGCAAAGAACTTCGACGGGTGCGCCCCAATGGGGCCCTGTATAGTCACGGCGGATGAGCTAGGCGACCCGTATAGGCTGAAGCTGAAGCAGACGGTGAACGGGGAGATCAGGCAGAACGGCTCTATGGAGAGCATGATCAGGAGGTTCCCCTGGTGGATCGCCTGGCTGAGCCGCGACATGTTCCTCTACCCTGGCGATATCGTCTGCGGAGGCACCTGCGCGGGCACGGCGCTCGACACGAGCCCAGTCATCGACGGAAAAACGAAGCCGGATAACTTCCTTAAGGCGGGCGACGTCCTCGAGGCGACCGTGGAGAAGATTGGGATTCTCCGCACAACCATCGTCCACAAGAAGTAACCCCTTTTTATCCTGAAATCCCCCTCTATTCTGGGGTCACCTTGTCATATCTGGCCGTCGATATAGGCGCCACCAACATCAGGGTCGCGGTCGGCGACGAGAAGGGCCTCGGCTCGAGGCTGGGGGAGCAGACGGACCGGCTGCACGGCCCTGAGGGGGTCACGGCACAGATCATAAGGATGGCTCGGAGCCTCGGGGCTGAGCCAGACGCCATCGGCGTAGGCTCCATAGGCCCCCTCGACCTGAGGAGGGGGTACATAACGAACACCCCCAACTACCCATTCAAGGGCATCCCCGTCGTCGAGCCCCTCCTCGAAGAGTTCAGAGTCCCCGTCTGGCTGATGAACGACTGCAACGCCGCCGTCCTCGGCGAACAGGTGTACGGCGCAGGCAGGGGGGTCAGCAACCTATTCTACGTTACCCTCAGCACCGGCCTCGGGGGAGGCGCCATCGTCGACGGTCACCTCCTCAACGGCAAGGACGGAAACGCCCCAGAGATCGGGCACGTCACTATCAACCCCGACTCTGAACTCATGTGCGGCTGCGGTTGCCGTGGCCACTGGGAGGCGTACTGCTCGGGGGCAAACATCCCCAACCTTGCCAGACTTATCCTAAGAGGCAAGGCTTTGGAGAGCAGTCTACTCTACGAAGTTTTTGGCACGGATCTGTCGAAACTAACCTCAGAGATGATCTTCTCGGCAGCGTCTAAGGGTGACTCGTTGGCGAGTGAGATCGTCGGCGAGGTGGGGAGGGTGAACGCGGTCGGCTTCGGAGATATAGTCAACGTCTTCGACCCCGAGCTGATAACAGTCGGAGGCAGCATAACCCTTAACAACCCCGAGCTTGTGCTGGGGCCCATCACAGGCGGTATCGACAGGCACATCATCAACAGGAAGCCCGAGATCAAGATCACCCCTCTCGGCAACGATGTCGTCCTCTACGGCGGCCTCGCGCTGGCTGTCAGGGCCAAGAAAAGCGTCTCCATGCCTACCATTATTCCAGGCCCTGGCCTAATCGCAGGTCCGCCCTAGGGAATCCTGATCAAGACCACGCCCTGGGGGTTGTTGACGTACTTGATCAGCGCCCCCTGGTAGAGGTAGAAGTAGAGGTCGTTGTTCGTCTCCCTGACTTGTATGCAGCTATAGCTCTTGCCGTCTATGGTCACCGTCTGGAGATTGCTGTCGAAGTTGAACTCCATGGGGCTAACGGACCCTCCCTGGGGCGAGAAGACGCTCGCCTTATAGCGCTTCCCCTGCTCGTAGCTGAAGGACCTGAAGAATAGCTCCCAGTGGCCCGGCATGTTGTTGTCGGCTAGGAGTGTGTTCGGTTGGATGTCTACCTCCGTGTAGCTCGTCTCGCCCTTCAGCCGGGCGCTCTCCTTGACCTTCAAGCCCTGGAAGGTGCATGTTATCTGGGTCTCGTCACCCACTACTGTTCCGTTCAGGCTGTACGAGAGGGGGCTGGGGGCTTCGCTCACCATGAGTAGGGATTCGAGGTAGAATCCCTTGCCCTGGAAGGAGACGTTCGTCCTGGACCTGACGTCGTATGTCACCGTCCCCGAGACTACCTCCATCTTTTCCACGGTATACTCATAGGAGCCGACCTGCTGGTCGTCCTTCATGTACCTGTAAGTATAAGTTACGCCAACCTCGAGTCTCGGCAGTCCCGTCGG
>Ga0299915_10003643_pt1 | contig 11131 bp, 11 predicted proteins | sample RVTome_13_FD_200263 | JGI IMG/M metagenome (GOLD analysis project Ga0299915, IMG submission 200263) | Soil microbial communities from uranium-contaminated site in the Upper Colorado River Basin, Wyoming, United States - RVT92D227 (version 2) ... | reverse complement strand
TCTGTCCTCGGGTGAAGTCTGCTCCCTCGCCTACTCTCCCGATGGAAGCAGGCTGGTTTGCGCTTCCCGCGGCGGTATTCGGATTATCGATCCGACGACGGGAGTAACAACGGCCACCTTGACAGAGCCAAACAGCCAGATTGAAGCCCGCCTCGGCTCGGTCTGTTCGTTTTCTCCGGACGGCGGGCAGATCGTTTCAAACGGTAGAGAAGGGGCCCTGCTTTGGAACGCAGAGACCGGGAGAATCCTGATGACTGTCCCCGGAACTTCCCCGCGTACTTTTTCGCCCGATGGACGACTCGTTGTGACCAGCCAGGAGAGCGGACTCAGGGCTTGGGATGTGCGATCTGGACTGGAAGCGGCCAGATTCGCCGACTCACTTGAAACACGCGGTTGTGCTTATACGGCTGACGGACTGTTGTTGATCTCGCCCGCCAACAACCAGAGCCTGAGAGTTTGGCGCGGCTCGGACGGCGCCGGAATCCTTCGTTATGCCGTGGCCGTCCCTCTTTGGAGTCTTGGTTTATCTCGTGCGGGCCAATATGTTGCTGTGGGCGCGGGTGGGGAAGCCTCAGGGCAAATCTTCCTTTTGCGCCTGATCGGATTCAAATTCGGCCCGGCCATTGTTACCCCGGTCTATCTCTATCGTTCCGATAATGGACAATTTGATGCGCAACCTACAGTCAAATGTGACTGGTGCGGACGGCGGTCCGTCCCAACTTATGAAGTCATTGACGCGATCCTTGGTATCGCCAAGAATTCGAACCTAACCGCGTTTGAATCTCCCTGCTCCTGCCTCCCCGACGAGGCTTGGGACGAACTGCGCTTGGTTTCGGAATGTCCCCTGTGCAGCGGACGGCTAAAATTCAACCCATTTCTAGTAGACAATCGACATCGATTCCGAGGCAGCGCCCAGTGACTCAGAAGGCATGGGCCCGGAATGATTCTCAAACTGTTGGCTATCGCCCGGATATCAATCTTCCAAGTCCCCCTGTCCTCCGGATAGCGGCCTTCGTAGGGTAACGTCACCCCCACTTTGAGCTCGAAGTATGGCGCAGAAATGGCGGCCGACGTGGTGCGCCTGCTCGACCACCTCAAGATCAGGAAGGCGCACCGGAGTTCGGGTCCTCGATCATCGAGTTCCTTCGCTCCTCCAAGCCAAAAGACGTTGATCATTGAAGGGGCGGTCCGGCCTCTTGGCGCATTGCCTTTCTAGGAGGCATGCCTCTTAAGAGGAAGCTGGGCGGCGATCGTCACGAAGTGTCTGTCCGATTCGATGAGGACAAGAGCGCGGTCGATGCAATCGGCGGCAATGATCACGTCGCTCAATGGAACAGATATGCCTTTCCTCTTTAGAAGGAACCCATTGCGGCCGGCGGACTGGAAGGCAGCACGATCGCCCGGGATGAATTTCAGGCCGGCCAAGGCCGATGCCAGTCCGTCGAACTCGGCTGAAGTCTTCGCCCCCGTCAGCAGCTCGGCCAGGACGACGCCGTTGATGTGAACGTGGTTTTCGTCGATGAGCGCGTCAATCAAGTCCCCGTATTCCGATCCGGTTTCCCGAAAATACGAGATCCAGACGCTTGTATCGACAAAGTATTCGGACTTCATATGAGATCCCGCTTTCGCAAGGTTTCAAGGTCGATATCCAGATGGAGCTTTCCCCGCAGGCTTTTCAGGCTTTCGCGCCGCAGCCGTTGGAGCATCTCCTCCAAGGCACGGCGGACGAGGAGCGTTTTGTTATTTTCGTCCGTCGCTTCCATCAGGTCCTTCATCAGGTCGTCGGGAATAATCAGGGTTGTTCTCATGCATATCTCCGATACATATAATATTAACATATCAGAGATATGTCAATCCTGCAAACAACTGACATTGGATAAGACGCCAATGGCAGTGTTTATTCTCAATAGAGGCCGAAAACCCGATTATAAGTTGAGGGGGGTTTTCGAGGAATAGAGGCGGACCCTATGCCGCCGTCATCTTTTCCAGCATCTTCTCATCCCCCATGGCGATGAGAACATCGCTGTCCTTGATGACGAAGTCCGCCGGCGGCACATAGAGCGTCCGCTCCGGGATGAGCTCCCTCACCGCCAGGATCTGGATCCCGTATTTATTCCGCAAATCCAGCTCTCTGAGGGATTTCCCGATAAACCGCTCGGGTGGCGCGATCTCCTGGATGCTGACCCCCGATATGAGGGGCAGGCATTCGAGGATGTGGGGGCTGGTCAGCTTGAGGGCGGTCCGGATGGCCATATCTTTTTCGGGGTAAACGACCTCGGTCGCGCCCACGGCGTCCAGGATCTTGCCGTGATCCTCGGTCGAGGCCTTGGCCACGATGCGTTTGAGGCCCAGCTCGTGGAGATGGAGCACGGTTAAAATGGATGCCTCCATGGCCGACCCGAGGCTGACCACGACCACGTCCATCTCCGTGATCCCCAAAGCCTCCAGGTTCTCCTTCGCCGAGGCGTCCGTGAGCACGGCATGAGAGGAAAAGAATTTGGCCTCCTCGATCTTGTCCTTGTCCACGTCGATGGTCACGACCTCATGGCCTCTCTCATACAGAGTCCGCGCCACGTTGAGTCCGAAGCTCCCCAGGCCGATCACCGCGAATTTCATCTGGTCTTTCCGCCCTCCATTCTAACCGATCAAGACGCTTTCCTCAACATATTCGTATTTCCCGAGCGCGCGCCGCCGGCTGAAGGCCAGGAGCAGGGTCAGGGGGCCGATCCGGCCGATGTACATCACCAGGATGATCATCGATTTGTTGACGGAGTTGAGCTCGGGGGTGATTCCCAGGGAGAGGCCGACGGTGCCGAACCCGGAAAAGACCTCGTAGAATACCTCTTTCATCAGCATCCCCGGCTGGCTGACCAGGATGACAAAGCCGGCCAGGAAAATCAGGCTCATGGCCAGAGAGATCACCGTGAAGGCCCGGACCACGTTGTTCTGGGGGATCGTCCGGTAAAACAGGTGGACCGAATCCCGGGCCGCGATCTTGGACCGGATGAAAGCCAGGATGACCCCGAAAGTACTCGTCTTGACGCCGCCTCCCGTCGAGCCCGGAGAGGCGCCGATGAACATGAGAAATATTTGGAGGAGAACCGCGGCCGTGCCCAGGGCGGTCAGGTCGATGGTGTTGAAGCCGGCCGTCCGGGGAGTAACGACCTGGAAGAACGAGGCCAGGACCTTTTCCTTCCAGGGCAAGCCTCCCAGGGCTCCATTGTTTTCGAGGGCCAGAAAGATGAAAAAAGAGACGACAATCAGAGCGGCCGTGGTTATGAGGACCATCTTGCTGTGGAGGGAAAGCCTCATTTTGGCGCCCTTGAGAAAACCGGCCGCGGCCCGGCCGGATTCCCCGACCACCAGGAACCCCAGCCCGCCGAGGATGATCAGGCCCGCGACCGTCAGGTTGACCAGGACATCCCCTCTAAACCTCATGAGATTATCGTTGAAGACGGAAAACCCGGCGTTGCAGAAGGCCGAAATCGAATGAAAGAAGCCGGAGAAAAGCGCTTTCGGCCAGGGCTCGCTCCGGAGGAATTGGAGGGATAGAAGGATGAACCCGGCCCCTTCGATGAAGGCCGTCAGCAGGAAAACGTTCTTGATCAGGGCCTTGAAATCGCGGGGCGACCCGGGGTGGTAGCCCTCCTGAACCAAAATGCGGTCGTTGAACGAGATCGGGCGTCCAGCCGCCAGGAGCACCATCGTCGAGAAGGTCATGATGCCCAGCCCGCCGAGCTGGATCGGGAGAATCATGACGCATTTACCCACGGTTGTGAAGTAGGTCGCCGTGTCCACCACGATCAACCCGGTGACGCAGATTGCCGAGGTCGAGGTGAACAGAGCCTCAAGAAAGGAGATCCGCCCGGACACCGTGCAGACGGGAAGCATCAGGAGCAGGGCGCCCAGGAAAATGGCGGCCGCGAAGCTGATGGCCAGCACCTGGGCCGGCTGGAAAAGCTTTTCTTTATGGGGGCTCGTGCGCTCTCTCCTCTTCCCTCGGAAGGGAAATCTAGTATTTCGCCCGGTTTTTGTCAACCGCCGAGGCGGTTTGACATCGCCCCACTCCTATGCTACTTTTGGAGCGGTCACTCATGAATATCATCAACCTCATGCTCGAAGCCAGCCCGGTCGTTCAACTGGTCCTCCTCATTCTTATCTTCTTTTCCGTTTTCTCCTGGGCCATCATCTTTTACAAGCGGAGGCAGATCCGGGCCGCGTTTTCCCAGTCCGAAAGGTTCCTGCGGGCGTTCCGCAAGAGCAAGAACCTGTCCGAAGTGAACGACGCGGCCAAAAGATACCAGGGCAGCCCCCTGGTTTCTCTTTTCCAGGCGGGCTTCAAGGAGCTCACCCACCTCTCCAAGGCCAACCCGCAGACTCCGCCTGGCCCCGGCCGACTGGACAGCCTGAGCCGCGTTCTCACCAAGGCATCGAATGCCGAGGTTTCGCGGTTGGAAAAGAGGATGGGCTTTTTGGCCACGACGGGAAGCGTCACGCCGTTCATCGGGCTCTTCGGCACGGTCTGGGGCATCATGGACGCCTTCCTCAAGATCGGCATCGTCCGGTCGGCGAGCCTGATGACCGTGGCGCCCGGCATCGCCGAAGCCTTGATCGCCACGGCCGTGGGTCTTTTCGCCGCCATACCGGCCGTCATCGCCTATAACCATTTCCTCCACCGGATCAAGGACCTGATCACCGAGATGGAGGACTTCACCCTGGAATTCCTGAATATCGCCGACCGACTCTATGGCACTTAAACCGCAATCTCTCTCCCCCTCCGGAAGGGGGCGCATCGGGACATCGCTCTCGGAGATCAACGTCACCCCCTTCATCGACGTCATGCTCGTCCTTCTGGTCATCTTCATGGTCACGGCGCCGATGATGCAGTCGGGCATCGGCGTCAACCTGCCCCAGGCGGAGACCCAATCCGTTCCCGCCGAGGACGGGTTGACCATTACAATTTCCAAGGATCGTCTCATCCACGTCGAGGGGTCGGTGATCAACATCAACCTGCTGGAGAACAGGCTCCAAGGGTACTTCGCCGGGAAACCCAAAAAGATCGTCTTCATCCAGGCCGACGAAGGGATCGACTACGGCTTTTTCATAGATACCCTGGACATCATCAAGAAGGCGGGGGTCGAAGCCGTCGGGCTCGTCACCGAGCCCATCGAGCTCAAGTCTCCCTCCAGGAAAAAATGACCGCCAGCGGGGAAGGCCTCCAGTTCAAACGGGCGGTCTATTTCTCCCTGAGCGTCCATGTCGCCTTTTTTGTCTTCATCCTCCTCTCGCCGCATCTGCCCAAACCCTCGAGGAAAGGACTCGTCCATTACATCCCTTTGAATATGGTGGCGCCCGGAGGAGGGGGTGGCGGAGGCGGCGGCGGAAGGCCCGCGGCCGGGAAGCCGGCGCCGCCTCCGATCAAGAAAGAAACCCTCCGGGACTTGACAACCGCCCAGAAGGCCCAACCTGAAGCCAAGCCGGCCATGCGCTATCCGGTGGATAAGCCCGCCAAGGACCCCAAGGTCAAGGTCGAAAAAAAGGCGGCCATCACCAAGCCGGAGCCCTCTCGGAAGGAATCGGCCGCTCAAAGCGGGACGGCCGAGGGGACGGAAGGCGGAACCGGCATGGGCACGGGCCTGCGCATAGGCGGGGGGGAAGGGCCGGGGGGCGGGTTTGGACCGGGAGGCCCGGGGTATGGTCCGGGCGGACTGGCCAACTTCCCCTATGTCTGGTATCTCAACACCATCACCGAGCGGGTCTCGTCCAACTGGTTCTCATCCCTTGTCGACCCGGGAATCTCCGGGAGCTTCCAGACCATCGTCTATTTCCGGATCCAGAAGAACGGGCAGGTGCTCGACGTCCAGATCGAGCAGTCGAGCGGAGTGACGCCGCTCGACCTCTCGGCCGTCCGCGCCATCAAGGCGTCGGCGCCCTTCCCGCCGCTGCCCCGGGAATACGAGGAGGCCTACCTGGGCATCCATCTCATCTTCGAGCACACGAAATGACAAAACACATCAGTCTCGTCCTTCTCTGCCTGGTTTTCGTCTCCCCCATGTTTTCCCAGCAGGAAGTCTACATCACCCTCAAAGAGGGGGTTCCGGCCATCAGCCTGGCGCTTCCAAATTTCCTCGCCCGAAACCCGGCGGCCGGAGTGAAAGAGGCGGCCGGAGAGCTCTATCAGATCGTCTCCGACGACCTGACCTACAGCCGGATTTTCTCGCTTTTGCCGAAGAAATACTATGATTACATCCGACCCCTCGACTCCAACAACATCTTCTACAAGGATTGGGAGTCCATCCAGGCCAACATCCTGTTTGTCGGAGAGATCATGAGCGCCGGAGACGAGGAATTCCTCTTCGAGGGCAAGCTCTTTGACGTCAAGGGCGCGCGCTTCATCTCGGGAAAGCGCTACCAGGTATCACGGAAGCTGCTCCGCCTCGCCGCCCACCGCATGGCCGACGAGATCGTCAAGGTCCTCTCGGGAGAAAAGACGATCTTCACGACAAAGATCGTCTTCGTTTCGAACCGCGACGGCAACGACGAGCTCTACATGATGGACTACGACGGCCAGAACCAAACCCGGCTGACCTTCAACACGATTCGCGACTACATGCCCGCCTGGTCGCCCGACGGGAAAAGGATCGCCTATACCTCCTACAAGAACCTCAACGCCGGCCTTTATATGCTGGACCTCGAGGCGGGGAAGGTCTCTCCCATCTCGACCCGGGGGACCAATTTTTCGCCCTCTTTTTCTCCCGACGGAAAGAAACTGGCCTTCTGCTCGACCATGGACGGGAATACGGAAATCTATGTCTGCGGCGCCGACGGCAAGAATATCAAGCGTCTGACTTTCAACGAGTCCATCGATTCCTCGCCTTCCTGGTCGCCGACAAACCGCGAGGTCACCTTCATCTCGGACCGGAGCGGGCTGGGCCAACCCCAGATCTACATCATGGACGCCGAGGGCTCCAACGTCCGAAGGGTGAGCTTCGGCGGCTCCTATCACGACGCCCCCGCCTGGTCGCCCACGGGCGACCGCATCGTCTATGTCGCCCGCGTCGAGAACATCTTCGACCTCTATGTTCTCAACCTCCGCAACAACCAGATCGTCAAGCTGACCGAGAGCAACGCCCGCAACGAGTCCCCAAGCTGGTCGCCCGACGGCCGGCACATCGTCTTCTCCTCGAACTTGAGCGGCACCGTCCAGCTCTACGCCATCGACTACGACGGGGCCAACCTGCGCCGCCTGACCTCCCAGGGAAACAACAAGCTGCCCGACTGGTCGAATTAGGGGGCCGGTATCCCGCCTGAATTTTTCCGTTGACAGGCAAAGTCGACTTTGGATAGAATGAGGCGCGGAAGTGGAATATCCGTCGTGTATTCCGAGATCACTTAAGAAGGAGGAAGAGGAATGATTAAGAAAATCGTCATCCTCGCATTTATCTGTTGCCTGGTTATCCTGTTTACCGCCAACTGCAAACCGAAGGCCAAGACCGCCCCTCCCCCTCCTCCGGTCAAAGAGCAGCCAAAAGTGGAGAAGGTGGATGAAGCCCCGGCCGTGAAAAAGCCGGAGATGACCGAAGAAGAGATCTTCATGTCCAAGTCGCTCGAGGAGATTAACCTCGCCGCCCCCCTGAAGATGATCCATTTCGACTACGACCGCTACTTCATTCGCGAAGACGCGAAGCCCGTGCTCGAGGGCAACTCCGCCTGGATGAGGAAATTCCAGAGCTCCAAGATCCTGATCGAGGGACACTGCGACGAGCGGGGAACGGAAGAATACAACCTGGCGCTGGGCGAGAAGAGAGCTCAGAGCACGTTTGACCACCTGGTGTCGCTGGGCATCTCCCCGCAGAGAATCAAGGTTATCTCCTACGGCAAGAGCCAGCCGCTCGACAACGGGCACAATGAAATCGCCTGGCAGAAAAACAGAAGAGCCCAATTCCTGATCATCGAAAAATAAGCGGCTTTTCATGTGCAAGAGCCTGGCGGGGATCCTCGCGCTTGTCCTGTTCTGCCCGTTGAGCTTCAGCCAGGACAGGAGCAAAAAGGCCTACGAGCTCATCTATGAGGACATCCAGGTCCTCAAGAAGCAGTTGCTCACGCTGGAAGAAAAGATCGACCGGAATGCCGCCGATATCGAGTCCCTGAAAACCCAGGTGAGGGAGTTGCAATCCCTAGTGAAACTCCTTCAGGCCGATCAGGGCAGCGTCCAGGAAGGCATCAAAAACATCCCGTCCCAGTATCAGTTTTTGCTCGACAAGATCGAACAGGTGAACCGGGTCTTGACCAAGATATCGGAAGACCTCATGACGATGAAGGGAGGCCCGGTTCCTCCCCCGGACCAGGAAGCCAAGGAGAAAACGGCCGCCCCCGTCGATAAAAAGCCGGCGGGGCAAAAGCCGGAGCCGCCGGCGTCGGAGACGAAGACGCCGGCCGCCCCCATGACCTCTCTGTCTCCCCAGGAAGTTTACAATACGGCCTACGCCGATTACCTCAAGGGCAACTTCGACCTCGCCACCGACGGGTTCAAGATCTATCGGGACAATTTTCCCGACAGCCCGCTGGCCGACAACGCCGTGTACTGGATCGGCGAATGCCTCTTCAGCCAGCGGAAATTCAACGATGCCATCGACGAGTTCAACAACCTGATCCTCGAATACCCTCAGGGAGACAAGATCGCGGCCGCCCATCTGAAAAAAGGGCTCTCCCTGGTCGAGCTGCGGAGGAAGGACGAGGCGCTCGTCGTCTTCAAGCTCCTGATGAGCAAGTATCCGTTGGAGGAAGAGGCCAGGATCGCCCAGGAGAAGATCAAGGAGCTGTCCGCCAAATGAGAGATATCAACAGCCTGAACAAAGTCCTTCTCATCGGACGCCTGGGCGGAAAACCCGACCTCCGGTACCTGCCGCAGAATCAGCGGGCCATCGCCCGCTTCTCGATCGCCACGAACGAGAGGTTGTTCAACCCGACCACCAATGAGAGCAAAACCCGGACGGAGTGGCACCGGGTCATCGCTTGGGGTAAGCTGGGGGAGTTCTGCGAAAAATACCTGACCCAGGGAAAGCAGGTCTATATCGAAGGCAAGTTGAGAACCCGGAGCTGGCAGGACCGGGACGGGAACAAAAGGTCGACGACGGAGATCGAGGCCCAGAGCATCGTCCTGCTCGGCAAACGGGAGGACATCGCCGAGGTCGAGCCTTTCCCCGCCGAGGGATCCTCCGCCGATGTCTCCATGGACGAGGAGCCCGGGTTCCAGGAGGGAGGAGGGCGGGGAGGAGAAGGGGGAGGAGGAGGAGACGACGAGGTCCCCTTCTGACCGGCCGGCCCGAAAGATCGAAGCGTCTGACCGGGCCCGCCTCGAAATCGGAAAAAGGATCAGGGAAGAGGTCCGGCCTTGGGGGAAATTCAGGTCTTACCCCCATCGCTCCACCGGAAGCCTCAAGATCATCACCGTTCGCCCGGGCCGGGCGCTCTCCCTGCAATATCACCACCGCCGGAGTGAATTCTGGGTCGTCCTCGACTCCGGGCTGGAGATGACCCTGGGCCGGCGGGTCTGGCGTCCCCGGCGCGGGGAAGAGATCTTCATCCCCTGCCGGACGCCGCACCGTCTTCGCTGCGTGGGCCGCCGGCCGGGCCGGGTGATGGAGCTCTGGATCGGCCGATCGAACGAGGCCGACATCGTCCGGCTGAAGGACGACTTCGGACGCGCTACATGACCTGGCCAAGAAAAAAAGCCTTGGGGTGCTTGACCAGGATCCGCTCGATGATGGTTTCCTCGACATCCTGAGCCGTCTTCAGGTTCATCGCTTCTTCGACGATCTTTTCCGCCGTCCGGAGCTCGACCGAGCGCAAGGTCTTCTTGATCCTGGGTATGAAGATGGGGTTCATGCTGAACGTGCGCAGCCCGAAGCCCAGCAAAACGAGGGCGCACAGGGGGTCGGCGGCCATCTCGCCGCAGACGGTGACATCCTTTCCCTCTCTCAAGGCCGTCTGGATGATGAACCGGACGAGCCTCAGGACGGAGGGATGAAGAGGCTTGTAGAGGTAGGAGACATACTCGTTGGACCGGTCGACCGCCAGATAGTACTGGATGAGGTCGTTCGTCCCGATGCTCAAATAATCCACTTCCCTGACCAGGATGTCGGTTATGGCGGCCGCCGCCGGCACTTCGATCATCACTCCGAGCGGGATCTGCCGGTCAAATTTGACCCGCTCCTTATCCAGCTCCCGCTTGACTTCTTCGAAGAGCGATTTGACCTCGCCGATCTCCTCGACCTCGGTGATCATGGGGATCAGGATGCGGACGTTTCGGAGCGAGCTGGCCCGGAGGATGGCCCGGAGCTGAACCTTGAAAAGGTCGCGATGCCTCAAGGAGAAGCGAATGGCCCTCAGCCCCAGCGCGGGGTTCGGCTCTTTTTCGATCTTCAGCTGGGGAAGGGTCTTCTCCCCCCCGATATCGATCGTCCGGATGTAGACGGGCGCGGGGTACGCCGCCCTGGCGATCCGGGAGTAAGCCGCCAGGTGATCTTCTTCCGTGGGCAGGCTGGCGCTCTGGAGATAGATGAATTCCGAGCGGAAGAGGCCGATGCCCTCGGCTCCGAACGAGAAGGCCATCTCGACCTCCTCCGGAAGCTCGATGTTGGCCAGGGGGAAGAACTTCACGTCATCCAAGGTGACCGATTTGAGCCTCGCCGTCTTCTTGAGCTCCCGGAAATAGCGATCGTACCTCTCCTTTTTGCCCAGGAACTCCTTCCTCACCGCCGGGGGCGGGTTGACGATGACTTCACCATCGGTGCCGTCGACGATGACGAAGTCGCCGTTCTTGACCTGCTGGGTGATATTGTGGAGGCCGACGACGGCCGGGATGTTCAGCGAACGGGCCAGGATGGCGGTATGGGAGGTCGGCCCGCCCATGTCCGTAGCTACGGCAAGGACGTCCCCGCCGCTGAACCGAAGAGCCGCCTCGGACGGCAGCATTTCATGGGCGACCAGGACATATTTCTTCCCCGTCCCCTTGGCCGCCCGAAGCCTAGCCTTCGGCTCCAGGTTGGCGGAGACCCGGGCCAGCACATCGGAGACGTCCGATTTCCGCTGCCGGAAGTAATCGTCGGCGATGGCATCGAAGAGCTCC
>Ga0299915_10003642_pt1 | contig 11134 bp, 10 predicted proteins | sample RVTome_13_FD_200263 | JGI IMG/M metagenome (GOLD analysis project Ga0299915, IMG submission 200263) | Soil microbial communities from uranium-contaminated site in the Upper Colorado River Basin, Wyoming, United States - RVT92D227 (version 2) ... | reverse complement strand
CACCGAAGCGATGTTGACGATTCGTCCGCAACGCTGGCCGATCATGGTCCGTATGACGGCCTTGGAAAAAAGGAAGACGCCCTTCAGGTTGATGTTCAGGACGGCGTCCCACTCCTCCTCCTTCATCCTCATCAGCAGGTTGTCGCGGGTGATGCCGGCATTGTTGACCAAATGGTCGATGCGCTTGTCCTCGGCCAGGACGGCCTGGACCACGGCCTCGACCTGGCCGGCCTGGGTCACGTCCGCGGTGTGGACCGAAGCCCGCCCGCCCGCCGTCCGCGCCCGGTCCGCCACATCTTCCAATTTCTCCCGCTGGATGTCCACCATGTGGACGGCGGCTCCGGCGGCGGCCAGCTCCAGGGCAATGGCCTGGCCGATGCCCTGCGAAGCGCCCGTGATGATCGAAACCTTGCCCCCCAGCGACATGTCAGGCTTTCGCTCCTTCCGTCACCCCGCCCAGCCGGCCTAATTCCTTTTTAATTTTTTCCGTGACCCCGGTGCGCACATACTCGCGCGCCAGGCGGACGGCGTTGCGCACGGCGGTGGGGTTGGACCGGCCGTGGCCGATGATGCACACGCCGTTGACTCCCAGCAGATGGGCGCCGCCGTACTGGGCGTAGTCCAGCCTGCGGAACAGACGCCGTAGGTGGCGCCGCATGAGGAAAAAGCCCACCTTGGCCAGCAGGTTGCGGGTAATCTCGCCCCGGGCCATGATCAGCATGTTCTCCACCACTCCCTCCGAGACCTTGAGGGCTATGTTGCCGGTGAAACCGTCGCTGACGATGACATCGGCCTTGCCGGAGTAGATGTCCTTGCCCTCGACATTGCCGATAAAATTCAAGGGCGCGGCTTCCAGTCGCTCGAAGGTCGCCTTGGTCAATTCATTGCCCTTGCCCTTCTCCTCGCCGATGCTCATCAAGCCGATGCGCGGCTGGGGCAGGCCCAGTACGTTCTCCATGAAGATCCGGCCCATAACCGCGAACTGCTCCAGGTGATGAGGCCGGCAGTTGGCGTTGGCCCCCACATCGATGAGCAACGTCAAACCCTTTTGGGTGGGCACCAGCAGGGCCAAGGCCGGACGGTCCACACCCCGCAGAGCGCCCAGCGTCTTCTGGGAGATGGTGACCACGGCCGCCGTATTGCCCGTACTGACCAGGGCGTCGGCCCGGCCTTCTTTGACCAGCTGGGCTCCGATGCGGATGGAGGACCGTTTCTTACGGCGGAAAGCGAGCAGCCCCTCGCTCATGCCGATGGCCTCCGGGGCGTCGACAATGGTCACCCCGGCTTCAGGCCGGCCCATCCTCCGAACTTCCTGGCGGAGGAGGTCCTGGGCGCCGACCAGAATCACCTCCAGACCGAAATCGCGGGCGGCGCTCAGCGCCCCCTCGACCGTCACCCGGGGACCGTAGTCTCCGCCCATGGCGTCCACCGCGATTTTCATGGACTCCTCTTGTCTTATTCTTCGGTCTGGGAGATCACCTGGCGGCCTTTATAAAAACCGCACTGCGGGCAGGCCCGATGGGGAAGCTTGGGGGAACCGCAGTTGGAACACAGGGAAAAGGTCGGCAGGGTGAGGGCATCATGTGCCCGTCGTTTGCCTTTGCGACAAGGAGAATGACGTCTTTTGGGGTTGGCCATGGGACACTCAACTCTTGATGAGATTTTTGATCTTGACCGGGCGGAAGTCGTCCTCCCGGACCGTGCAAGCACACCCGCTCTCGCGGCGCACTTTACCGCAGATAGGGCAAATTCCCCCGCAGTCCTTGGAACACAGCGGTTTCACGGGGAAGGTTAGGTTGAGCTGTTCCAGGATGATCTCCTGCAAGTCGAGGCTGCGGCTGTAAAAATAGCCCCGCTCCAAATCTTCCTCGGCCAGCTCCTCCTTGGCCTGCTCAAGATCCTCGGGCTGATAGACCAGGTCGAAGGCGGAATCCACCGGATAGTCGAAGGGCATGAGGCACCGGCTGCAGACAAAGCTCAACCCGACGGTCAACCGACCCTTGATCAGGATCTCCTGGTCGACCTTCTTGATCTCGAGTCGGGCATGGGCCGGCTGGAGAAAAACGGCGTCCTCCTCGACCAGGTCCTCGCTCAGAAAATCGAAGTCGCGATCGACCTTCAGGCCTTCTTTGGGCAGTCTATCTATATCGATTCGCATTTTATTCCCTCGAAAATTCAGCCTATTATACCATTTTGCCCCCGCATGTCAATCCGAACCTCCGGAGGGCGTGCATCTCCGATTGCGTGATTTAATATTGGCGCCGGAATCACCCCCGGCCCCCTTGGGGAACCAGTCTCCTTGGAGGGGGAACCCGCTTCGCGTTTCCCCCTTCCAACGCTCGCCTCAAAAAGGCCGCGGCTCGCTGCCTCCCTTTCTCGCGCGGGGCAAGAGCCTCGCGCCGAGACCAAGGGGGCATACCCCCTTGGATCCCCTGACGATCGGCTCTCCGTGGCAAGCCTCGTAGAGCCGATTGTCCCGTCGGTTCCCCCCATCGAAAAAGCCGACGGGCCCCCCCTCCGCTAGGGGGGCCTAGGGGGCGATTCCAACGCCTTTTCGAGATCACATATCTAGATGCATCCCGCCGGAGAATAAAAATTTCCGCGAGGGGCTTGAAAAATCGGCCGGAGGAAGGAGTATAATAGGGCATCATGAAGGGCCTGAGCAACGAAATTCGCCACAAGGGCGCCGTCTTTTATATCCAGACTCAGGACGTCGGTCCGGCCTCCGGTTACGTCGAATCTCTGATCTACAAAGCCGGCCAACTCCTCACTTCTCGAAAATCCTTCTATCATTCCCATCTTAACAGCCCCGACCTCCAGGAGCGGGTCATAAACCTCATGAAAGAGCAGCACCGGGCCATTCTGGGCGACATCCAAACCGGCCGGTTCGATCACTTCCTCAGCCCCTCCGAGAGAGAAAGCGGGGAATGAAAGAGGGATCTCCCAAGCTTTACGTCATCGACGGCACCGCCCTCCTCTACCGCTCCTACTATGCCATCAAGCGCTTGGCCAATTCCAAGGGCTTTCCCACCAACGCCATCTACGGGTTTCTGATGACCCTCAGAAAGCTCATCGGCCAGGAGAAGCCGCACTATTTGGGCGTCGTCTTCGACGTCAAAGGCCCGACCATCAGGCACAAAGCCTACCCGGATTACAAAGCCCACCGCCGGCCCATGCCCGAAGACCTGCAGGTCCAAGTGCCCGTCCTGAAAAAAATTCTGCAGGCCTACCATCTCCCCGTCTTCGAGTACCCGGAATATGAGGCTGACGACGTCCTGGGGAGCCTCACTCTGCGGGCCGCCCAGGATGGCATCCCTTCGGTCGTTGTCTCCACCGACAAAGACCTGCTTCAGTTGGTGGATGAAATGGTCATGGTCTATAACCCGGCCAAAGATCTCTATCTGGACGAGGCGGGCGTCCGGGAGCTTTTCGGCGTCAAGCCCGCCCAGGTGAGGGACGTCCTGAGCCTGTGGGGCGACCAATCGGATAACGTCCCCGGAGTGCCGGGCCTAGGGGAGAAGAGGTCCAAAGATCTCATCGCCGAATTCGGCTCCCTGGACAAGCTTCTCCAGAACTTGGACAAGGTCAAGAATCCCCGCCTGCGGGAGGCCATCGCCTCCAACCTGGACAAGTTGGAGCTGAGCCGGATGCTGGTCACCATCGAACGGGGCCTGACCCTGGACTTCGACCTCCGGGCCTTCGCACTCTCCGCGCCGGATACGGCGACCCTCTCCGCGCTTTTCCAGGAGCTCGAGTTCACTTCTCTGCTCAACGAGGTGGCCAAGCCCGGCCAGGACCTGACCACCTCCTACGGGCTCATCCAAGACGAACCGGCCCTCGAAAGCCTTGTGCAAAGGATCAAGAAGGAGGGCTTTGTTTCCCTGGACACGGAAACCGACAATCCCGAGCCTGTCCGGGCCCGGCTGGTCGGGATGTCGTTTTCGGTCAAGCCGGGAGAAGCTTTTTATCTGCCCCTGCGTCATGACTACCCCCAGGCGCCGGCCCAGGTCCCGGCCGAGAAAGCGTTGGCCCTGCTGCGGGAGGTTCTGGCCGATCCCGCTGTGGGCAAGATCGGCCAGAACATCAAGTACGATGCCATCGTTCTGGGGCGGGAAGGGACGGAGCTGCGGGGTATCGACCTGGACAGCATGGTCCTGTCCTATCTTCTTGAACCGAACTGGGGAAAACACAACAAGGAAAAGCTGGCCGCCACTTATCTTCAGCTGCAGGCCATCTCCTATGCCGATATCGCGGGCAAGGGCAAAGACGAAGTCACCTGGAACGCTGTGGCCCTGGACAAGGCCTATCCCTACGCCTGCCAGGATGCCGACCTGGCCCTCCGGCTCTGCCGGCAGCTGTGGACCCGCGTCCAGGAAGCAGGCCTGGACCGGCTCTACCGGGAGGTCGAACAGCCGCTGATCGAAGTCCTGGCTGATATGGAAAGGACCGGCGTCCGGATTGACCCCCGCCTGCTGGGAGATCTATCCCGTGAGATCGCCGCGGATATGAAGCGCCTGGAAAAGAAAATATTTGAGCTTTGCGGGCTGGAGTTCAACCTCAACTCTCCCCGTCAGCTCGGCCAAGTCCTTTTCGAAAAGATGAACCTGCCCTCCACCCGGAAGACTAAAGTCACCAAAGGCTATTCCACCTCCTTCGACGTTCTGCAGGAGCTGGCCCCCCTCTCGCCCGTGGCCCGCTACGCCCTGGAATACCGTCAGCTGACCAAACTCAAGTCCACTTACGCCGACGCCCTCCCGGATCTGGTCAACCCCGAGACGGGCCGCGTCCACACTTCCTACAACCAGACCGTGGCGGCCACCGGCCGTCTCTCGAGTTCGGACCCCAACCTGCAGAACATTCCCGCCCGCGGGGAGATGGGCCGCCGCTTCCGGCAGGCTTTTGTCCCCGAAGCGGGCCATCTCTTTTTGGAGGCCGACTACTCGCAAATCGAGCTTCGCGTGCTGGCCCACCTCTCCCAAGACCCGGCCCTGATCGAATCCTTCCGCCAGGACCTGGACATCCATGCCGCGACCGCTCGTCGTGTGTTCGGCGAAAGCTCCACAGTGCCGGCCGATGAACAGCGCCGCCGGGCCAAGATCATCAACTTCAGCATGATCTACGGCGCTTCGGCCTTCTCCCTGGCCCGCGAGCTGGAAACGTCAAACGCCGAGGCCCAGGATTTCATCGACCGCTATTACGAGAAACATCCCAAGGTGCGGGAATATCTGGAGGCCATAGTCGAGGAGGCCAAGAAGACGGGCTATGCTTCGACCCTCTTCGGCCGCCGGCGCCAGGTGCCCGAGCTTCAGCTCAAAGACAAAAACATCCAACTGGCCGGCCGCCGCATCGCCCTCAATACGCCCATCCAGGGGACGGCCGCCGACCTGATGAAAAAGGCCATGATCGAGGTCTGGCGGGCGCTGCGGGAACAGGCCTTGGGCGCCAAGCTGATCCTCCAGGTCCACGATGAGCTAGTCTTCGAAGTGCCGGACAAGGAAACCTCCCCGGTCGAGGCTCTGGTCAGGGAGAAGATGGAAAATATCTATCGGCTGGAGGTGCCCCTCAAGGTCCGCCTGAGCTGGGGCATCAACTGGGCTGAGGCGAAATAAAGAGTCCCGCCGGCCGTTCAGGCCAGCGCTTTCTTATCCCATACACAGCCTGTATCAACCAGAATCCCCCGGACTTCTTCAAGGATATGCGCCACATGCCCAACCAACATAAGCAGAAAACATTTAATAACTGAGGTTACGTTAATAGAATCTTTTAATGTCGAGATCGCCGAACGGCAAACTTATTGCTCCAAGCAGCATAGCGGCCAGGTTTCAGCGACGGTGGCTCATTGTCACTTGCGACCGCCGTCGGCTGCAAACCGTGTTAGGCGGCACGTATCAAGTTGCCATTCTCGTAAATCGAGATTGGACCGTCGTGACTGACCTTTATTGCTAAACCAAACGTGCTCGCGAATTCAGCGGCTGCCGCCCTGGCCCCTTCGGCGGTTGTTACGTGAGATGCCGGGAGGTTGATGATCACGCCCGCGTTCCACACCAAACCCTTCCTATCGACAATTATGCAACCGTCGACCGCGGCCAGGCGCATTAGCGTGTCACGCGAGACTTGGTCGACCGTGAACATTGGCCCGTTTCCGAACTGGTAGGCTAACCCTTTCGACCCAAGTCTTAGAAGATGCTTAACGTCAGTGGCGATCGCGATCAACGATCCCACTCGGCGACCAGAAAGTTCTACAACCAACTGCGCCACTACTGCCGCGGCGTCGGTGGTGAGATGGGGCGCAAGTTGCTCTTCGAGCGGTGGACCCGACACACGATACCAGCGATGACGAGCCCACTTGAGAACCGAATCATGCCGAAGAAAGAATACTTCTTCGTTGGCAGTGGCAGCGAGCACAAGATCTCGACCAGTAAGGATGTGCTCAAGGTGACGAAAAGCGGTTGGCACAAGCGTCCATTCTGCGCTGACAGTACCGGCCTCTCGGTTGGGGAATGAAAGCCAAGAACGTACAAGGCCGTAGGGCGAGGTCACGAACAGGCTGCTTTTACCATCTGCCAGGAGATGCATTGTCTTCTGCTTCCGAAGTTGATCTCTCAGGTCGAACTTGCTGGCGAATTTGAGCATTGTGCAGCCAGCTGCCTTGAGTCTCGGTTCGACATCGTGCCAGTTCCAGCTAGCAAGTACGCCAACGTCGATCGCGTTGCCTTCGTACTGAAAAGACAGAACTTCGCGAATCGCTCCAAGAAGGTTGAGAACGTTGTATTTTTGGTTACCGGAGTACCAAACGCCGACCACGGCATTGTCCCAAAGAAACTGCTCTTGCCTAATGAGGGCCGCCTTGATATCCCACGGTCGCTTACAATCTTCGGCGACATGGCGCCCTAGCCCAGCGAATCTGTTGGCCATCTTGCGGCAGAAGGCATCGCTTGTCGCTCGAGTCGAAAGAACGAGCCAATCAGAGCCTAAGACACCGCGGGGCCCAAAAAGTCGAATCGCGAGTTCTTTAGATTCCGGCAACCTCAGTGCCCGAACGCCATCCGCCACGCCTTTCATGCTCCTTATCGTTGCCGGAAAGCCGAGAATCGATACGAGGTTCGATAGCAGATAATTGTGCATCTCACTGAGAGCTCGTTCGACTGAAACAGATTCTTTGACAGGCCTCATTTCAGACTATCTCTGATTGGAGAATGTATTGCCGCCTAACGCTAGGCTTCGGCTGCGCGGTCTACCGCGTCGGCTCCAAGCCTTTGTTAGAGGCGCTGTCTCCTGGCACCTTCTTCAAAATCACATCAACAGGTGTCTTCAGATGCCCTGCGAGTACAATGCCCTTCAAGGTATTTTCGTCTGTCACATCGAGGGTGAAACTATCAAGTACGTATGTTTCTGCTCCACCCTGCCGAATAAAGGAATATGAAACAGCTTGCAGAGACACGTTGCTTTCACTTATCGAACCGATAAGCATCTCATGGATGACAACGATGTCTCCCCGATAGGGTGCTGAGACGGTCATGCTTCCTGTAATCAGTGAGTCATTCTGGATTATGTTCACTACGGCACTATGGCCAACGGCCTCTTTCTTTACAGTTGTCACGCTAGTCCACTCTGTCTTCCAAGTGCCTGAAATGTTATGGATAGACTTCGGCCATTCAGTCTTGATCGGCTTCTTTGGTATCTCAGGAATCGCTAATGTAGGAGAAATCTGTATTCCCTCCAGGCCACTTCCAAAGGCTTCTTCCGTGAGAATTGACTTAAGCATGCCTGTGATTGCTCTACTTAGGCTATCGCCCCAGAAGGGATCATTCGTGTCGTAGTAAAGGTAACGCAATGCCCTCAGATCGAAGGGCACATCTGCCTCATTTCTGGTCACGATGATTGCGGGCTTGCCAACGGCATGAGCCAAACCGAGCTCATAGAACACATTGGCGTTCTTCCCGCTCAGTTCAGCAAGCACGACTCGGCTTTGACGAATGGTCTTCCATATGTCAGCCATAATCTGCGGCTTGGCGAAGATCTCATCTCCGCGCACACAGGCCAATCCCGTCGCTTCAACAGCTGGTCTAATCACCCGCTCGTACTGCGCCCGAAACAGGCCTTTAATGGCCATGATGACGAAGCATTGGTTAAGAAGCGCTCCGATTTCAACGGTGATGCCGGACTTCTGTTTCATAGCATCTCCAAAGCGAGTTTGTATCTATGCCTATAACGCCACCCATCAGGCGGACGGGTACCGCGTTGCCTTTATGGGTAGGTTGGGCAATTTCTTGCTCTTTACCATCTCCATGCGGCAACCCAGAGTCCCGTTGCCATTGTAAACATGGCGAGGATCATCCAGATTTCTTGCCAGAAAAGGATCGTTCCCCACTCGATCTTCTTCCATCTTCGGATTTTCGACCCTTGGTGGCAGATCACGAACAGGGCAAGGGTGTCCATCGTAAAGAGTCCAAGAAATCCGACCGCCTTCATTCCCTGTCTTACGAGTTCCGGAGAAGCCGCGAATTCCTTCAATCTCAAGTAGCCAACGGCACCGAAAAGGGCGATGAAAATCTTCACGAAGAACTCGAAATCGCGGTAGATTCTCTCGCTGTGCTCCTTTGTTCCCTCCTGATACTTCTCTCGCTGGGCGTAGTTATTCCAAAGCAGCGCCGCGAAAGCAGTAAGAAATGCAAGGCTGACCGCAGGTGGTAGCCAGAACGACCATGTGTTCATCTCGTCTCCTCCATGCCCAACTATTAATACACAGCATGCTGTACGTGATGCAAATCTTCCTTCATTAACGTCGCATATTATGTGATTCCATCAAATATCCCCACAAAATTGCAGTATTATCTTAAGATTATCCATATTAGACTGCAAGCAGTTTATTCGACGGTCATAATATCCATTCTAGGGGGCCGACTGGACAGCCATCGAAAGAACCTTGCGGAAGGGGATACTTCCCGGGCTGAGGCGAAATAAAGAGTCGGGCCGGGAGTTCAGGCCAGGGCTTTCTTGAAGACGCGGAATTTTTTATACAGGCGGCCGCCCATCCGCTCCATTTCGGCCCGGACGCGGACGTTGGCCTCCATTTCATGATGGGTGTCCATGATCTTCATCCCGGCTTCCTGGGCGGACATGAGCATCTTAACGCCCATCATGGCATCCAGGCCCATGCCCCGGTATTTGTCCTTGACGGCGCCCAGGAGCAGGTCGAGCTGTTTGGTCTTCTTGGCCGCCCGGAGGATTTTCAGGAAGCCCAAGGGGAACATCCGGCCGCGGGCGGCCTGGATCCCCCCGATCATATCCGGTATGGCAATGATGAACGAGACGATCTCGTCCCCCCGTGTGACCACCTTGACGAAACGCACGTCCAGGACGGGCAGGTAGCGCTTGGCCAGGGCGTCCATTTCTTTTTCGTCCAAGGGGCTGTAGCCGTAGATGTTGGTCTGGGTGTAGCACTCGTTCATCAGCCCCAGGACGCGCCGGATCCAGGGCTTGATCTCCTTCTTCTTGCGGAACTCGATAATCTTGAAATTCCCCTTCTTTTGGATCCGCTCGTAGATCCTCCTGTATAATTCGGGGATCTCGGACGGAACATCCAGCTTATAGACAAAGTAGTCGATGTCCTTGGTATAGCCCAGGCGTTCGATATACTCCGGCAGCCAGGAAAAGTTGTGGTAGGTGGCGATGGTGGCCCGCTGTTCAAACCCTTCGATCTGGAAGCCTTCCGGGTCCTGGTCGGAGAAGCCGTAAGGGCCGATGATCTTGGTCATGCCCAGCCCGCGGGCCCAGGCCTCCACGCCGCCCAGGAGCGCCGCCACCAGGCGCGGGTCCTGGTATGTCTCCAGATAGCCGAAGCGGGCCGTTTTTTCGTTTCGCTCCTGGTTATAGCGGCGATTGATAATGCCCATAACCCGGCCGCGGAGCGTCTGGCCCTCCTGGGCCAGGAGGAGCAGCGTGTCGCAGTAGGAAAAAGCCCGGTTCTTCTTGGGGTTGAAATAGCCCCGCTCGTCCATATAGATGGGATGAGCCCAGGTCGAGTGCCCGGCATGGATCTTTTCGGGAAGATAAATGAAATTCTTAAGGTCGCTCTTGTTCGTGACGGGGCGGAGAGTGATGTCCATGGGCCTCCTTATCGGCATCGACTTGATCGAAGGATTTGATCAAGACGCGGCCCCCGGGCGGAACGCGCTTTTCTGTCTCATGAATAAAGAAAATCGCGCGGCCTGTCAAGCGGAATTTAAGCTGAGGGCGGGTGGCTTTGCCGGCCCCTCCGCCGCGCCACCCCTTAACAATAATCACGTATCACGGAAATTGAGATGCTTCCTAAGCTGGGTCAAGGGATTATTAAAGCAGCTTAACACCAATGCCGACTTCCCAGCTCGGGCCGGAGGCTTTAAGGGGCCGGCGCATTTCAGCGCCGCTTTGATCGTTGATGAGGCGGCTGACGTCCCGGCCCTTGCCTCCGCCAAAGGCATAAAGCAGCCAAAGGTATCGCTGCGAAACGCCGGCGTTCAGAAAAAGCCGGGAACCCAAGTTCACCTGGACCCCGCCGCCCAGGACGATCGCGATGCCGTAATATGAAGCGGCCTGAACGTTGCCGCCCAGCCGGGCGCCGTCCTCAACTTGCAACCAGGGAATTCCGAAGCCGAGGAAAAAGCAGGGATGGACCGGGCTGCCTTTGATCAACAGCGTTTTGCCCCGGACCTCCAGCAATCCGAGCCTGACGGCGCTCGTTCTTCCTCCCGACAGGGGAGCGACTCTTGAGGCTTGAGCAAAAGCGACTTCCCAGGCCCCGGCCGTCCACTGTTGACCAAAGCTCAGGCCCAGCAGGTTTTCTTGGGCCAGGGCTGGGATGAAGAACGCTTTCTCAAAGTGCCACAGGACGAGGCGGCCGTCCAGGTCACCCTTGAAGGAGGGGCCGGCCGCGTTCAGGCTGATGAACAAAAAGCGCTTGTCTTCGACCGCCTGAACCCGGTGGAACGCGCCGGCCAAAAGGAGAAGCGCGAGGATGATCCGCCGCCCGATGCGGGCCCATCCCAGAAAGGTGATTTTCATGGCCGTCCTTTTAGAGCGGCGGCGCCGGCCGAAGCCTCACTTCAGGGCCCGACGCAGGATGTCGGCCTTGTCGGTCAGCTCCCAGGTGAAA
>Ga0299915_10003641_pt1 | contig 11140 bp, 5 predicted proteins | sample RVTome_13_FD_200263 | JGI IMG/M metagenome (GOLD analysis project Ga0299915, IMG submission 200263) | Soil microbial communities from uranium-contaminated site in the Upper Colorado River Basin, Wyoming, United States - RVT92D227 (version 2) ... | reverse complement strand
AAATGCGGTCAAAAAGCTCAACCACAGGGTCTGTGCCGTCAGCAGTTTTTTGACCACCCTTGCCCAGCTTGTATGACTGACGTGTTACTCCGAATACAATCTCGACAACACTGCCCTGAGCATTAAGGAGGCTATTTCGCTTAGTTGCATAATTTATAGTACTGTCATCTCGGCCATTTACCACGGCTGCACCCTTAATACTGCCAAGTACTATTGTTTGAAGACCGCAAAATCTACCACCAGAAAATGAGTTTGAAAATTCTTTGGCACGCCCCTCACCAACAAGAAAAGTCACAAAGGAATTTTGCGATAGAGTATTTTTGTAAGATGATGGAAGTAATTCCCAGTCCTCCTCAAACCGTGTGATAATCTGAGCGAGGGCCTTGTATGTCAACGCAGTGATGAATACTCTGACCGGGCTTTCTGTCTGGGTACGTAAAATTAAATCAGTCAGGATTGTTGCCACTAATGTGCGGGTTTTCCCAGTCCCAGGGCCGCCCCACGTCAAACTAAGCTGTCTTTCTATCGCTGTGGCAGCAGCAGCACGCTGGTCCGGATTCAATTTCTTCGACCATTTTTGTGTTACTCCATCTAATGCTGCATCGAATCTTGCCATTGGAACATTATTTGTGGTGTGCGTTAGGGTATAGGGCTCCCATAGTACACGAGCTGCAGGCGTAATACGAGATCGACCTGGCTGGCGATGTAGGTTGACAAGAGCTTTTGCTGTCGCAGGCGAAGGTTGAGCGATTGGCGGATTGCCTATATGTTCAGCAACATCTTTAATGTTTGGGAGTTCAGCAATTCCCTCGCTTTCCAATAAGATCATCGGGGTATTCAAATCCAAAGCACCACAACGAACTAAGTCATTTCGACACTGGTCCCTTTGAAAATAATTATTCAAATCGATAACCGCTTCATTTCGCTGCCTGTCAAAGTATACGAGTTTCGCTCCCATCAGTTGCCAAAGCGGTGCATATTGATTACGTGCCCAATGACCTTGTGTGTAATTCGGTGGAGTTACACCCATTGTGTTTACAAAACTAGCTACTGGCAGCAAACCCGCTCCTACTGTTGATTCCGGGATTAGGGTGACAAAACCTTCCTCATTCCGGTATTTAACATGCTGCGAATCGGAGCGGACTTTGAAGATATAACGCCCTGGCGTGGGTGTCAACCCCAAACTTTTCAACTGTGCTGCTGTTGCCGCATTACTTAAGAGCCCATCTGTGCGCAATGCTATATATCTTGCCTCAAGTTCATGGGGATCAGCCGTAAGTGACATTCGGGATTCAAGGCGACTGGAGCCTTCCTCCACACCGAGGTGAGCAAGCCACAATAATGCGTCTGGGGCGACTGACCTGAACGCTGTCGGCATAAGCTCACGAACTCTGGGTGCATTACCTCGTAGAACACCTTTGTGGTTGACGGCTATATCAAAAAATAGTTGGCGCATTGCATGCACCAAAGTGGAGACAATCCGCTCATATTGCTGGCGGCATTGAGATAAAGACATTGGAGGATTTTTCGGGGGCATTTGCTGCCAGATTTCGAGAGCTCGTTCCCTCGGAATACTCCCTCCGATCCGATCCCATTGGAAGTCGGATAATTGAGCATTAAAATTTACAAGGTATTCAGCAACAGAGACAAGATCGTCGTTTATTGTGGTCGGTAAAATTACGTACTTGGTTACCACATCTTTGAGATAGCATGCGGGCGGGGTTTCCGCTGTGCGATCAGACCCAACCACTTCTTCAGGTGGAAAAAGCCAAATTGCAGCCGGTAGTACGCCTTGACCTGTTAAATGGTGGAGGTGTCTACCAATTGCATCTCTCAGGGCTTTTGCCTGGCGTTCTTCCCAGAAAATAACCTGGACACGAGCATTATCCCGGGTGTAGCTTGCTCGCTCCCTTGGTGATGGTTGTCCGCCATTTGGATATGATGCTGGATTGTTAAACCACTCAATTGTGTTGGAAATTGTGCGCAGAAAATCCACAAGTTGTGCGAGTTCTAATGCAGGATCTTGGCGCTCAACAAAATAAGTTGCCACCTGTTTGCGGACAAGAGGAATCTGCCGGGGTGCGTTAAAGGGGGCAGGCTCACGGAAGTCTATGCCAAGCCCAAGCGCAATTAGCATCCCACTTGCTGCATCAAAATTAACATTAATGGTTAAGCGGAGATCAGCGTACTGTGCCATTTGTGCACTCTGGTAGTGCTGAGAAATTTGGTGGGTCTTGTTTAGAATAGCGTTCGCTCTTCTAGGTAAGCGGGGCGCTTCGCGCTTGAGCCCATTATGTTCACTAAAAACTGGGTCATTCGCAGTTCGTGCGGCAACATCCGAAAGGGTATAAACCTGCTGAGCAGTGAGTGTACGCCTCATGCCAGTGGTTAAATTGGGAATCTGCATCGCAAGCTTTCCCTTCGAGGCCTCGGTGTAACAGTAATCATCCAACTCCGGCTCACGCGACCACCCTTTTTCCTTGGCCTTCTCTTTTGCTTGGACTATTGCCCGTTTAGACCATGCTGGATAGCCGAGATAATCACATTGACTACAGGTCGGTGCGACACCCCAGTCAAGACCTTTCCAGTCGCCGGCACTAAGAACCCTGGGAATATCTTCAATCAAAAATTTAAGAACTGATGGGCCATATAGGTGCGCATCGGCAATATCCAATTGGTCGTGCACCCATTTCAAGCGTTCAGTGAGAGGATCTGTGTTGGCAGGCAGATTGAATGAGTGAAAAGTGCCTTGTACCCATACGGCAGGTGTGGCAAGAACAACAAAAGAGTCATTAAGTCCCACCGCTTCAAGCCAGGCACAAAGAGCAAGACTGTATGCAACGACCTCGGCAGCATAACTTGAGTTAATCTGCTCGGTTGCCTTCATATCTATGACCCGTAATGGTATCCTTTTGTCGGCAGCGTCCCATTCAACCACCGAGCCTTTCGTATTAAGGATACTTGCAAGTCCATTACCAACTAAACCAGATACGTCCATCACCTCTATCACATCCGGTCGTAAATCGGAAATTTCAGGATACGTTTTAAGATCCAAGCCAAGTTGTGCCAGAAGGATTGGTCTAAACAAATCTGCGCTGATCGTGGGCTCAAGTAAAAATTGGTGTGGATTAGTCAAAGCCTTTAGCTTGCCAGCCACAAAATCGTCAGGTGAGACACTGGATTTTCGCTTAAGTGCCTCTTTTATATTTAAGCACCGGCTACCAAAAATAAATCCAAGCTCTGTAAATTTTTGAAGCTCGAATTCAATTCCTCGTTTCCGAAATGCAGCAACTCCAGGACGACCAGCAAGTGGTAATGGTATTTCTTCGGGGGACTCTTTACTATAAAGGGAATGGTGAAGATAACGGTCGCAGCGCACTCGCAAATACTGCGAGAGCGCCTGCTTTTGAAGCACAGGCATAATGGTTCCTCCTTCTGAGGTAATTTAAGCGGCCCTTCCGGCCAAACCATATCGCTAAGATTCTGGACAAAAGTTAACATAATTAGTCGGTATACGTCAAATTATTTTCTATTACAGAAATATGACCCAGAGGATGGTTGATAAAGCAATTGCGGAGAGCCCATGCTTAACAAGCAGATGAAGAAGCCAACTATGAAAGACTCTTGGAGAGAATATGGGAAGCAACGTCCTGAAAGAAGGGATCTTTGTCGGTCTTCCAATGTGTTAATAAATCAAGTATCTTTTCTTTATTGAATCTAAACATAGGCGTGATTATAAACTCAGAGACCTCACGTGGATGTTTTGGATCAGTTGCAACCATATCGTATTCTATTTCCTCTCTGAAATGGTCCAAATCTCTGCACAACATTTCGGCATAGAATTCATAGATCAATTGATCAGTTAGGGGCGTCTTATTAAGAAGATTAAACCACCTTCTTACCTGTGAATGTTCATCATCTCTAAATTGTCTAAACAAAGATTTTGCTTCTTTTTCCTTCGAAGAAGACAAAGCTAACAAAGAACTTGCACGCACTCCCCAATCTTCATCAACAGATTGTTTGCGCAGCACTGCCATTGCTTCTTCTAAATGATTGCCCAAAATATTTTTGCTAGGATTTTGGGTTAGTGGTAGCCTTAAGCAAAAAGTTGAAATAACGCGAACCCACCAATCAGGATCTTCATAAAGATTGCAAAGCAATGGCCATATTTTTGGATATAGTCTTTTGTCCCATAATAGTAAAAAAGACAATGTTTCTGCGAGTTCTCTCCTAACTATTCGACTATTATCGTGACATAGTTTTTTTAGTATGTTGAAAGAAATTGGTGGCTTTTCTTGATTTATATCCCATGAAAAGGAATATTTAAAATACCTCAAGCTAAGGGCTCTGGTTTTCCATCGAGGTGCTAAAAATAGTTTTTCCAATATCTCTGAGCAGATCTGCGTCGGTACTTTTTTAGGTAATACAAACATTACAGACGGAATTAAAATTTCATAGTTTGAAGGATTACCCTCAACAATTAATTCTTGGAAAAGTTGGTCAACTTTATCTTCGTTTGATTCATTGTAATAAACAAACATATCCATGCCAAATGAGAGCTTATGAGAAAGGGGAGAATCGGAAGTCATATAATTAAGCAGAATTTCTCTCACCGTATCAGGTCTTACAGATGCAAATAATAAAATTGTCGATAAAGCAGCTAAGCGAACATTGGCATCTAGGTCTTTTACAAGTTTCCTTAACAAAATGATGTGTTCATCAAGCAAATCCTGTTGCTCATTGTAGAATCTCAATGATAAGGCTAGGTGTTTTCGGATTTCTGGATAGGAATCTTCAGAGAGTTTACGCTTTATAAATGGATCAATCATTTCAGGATGCATATCTCTTGCAATTATTGCCATATGTCTGCATTGCCATTGAGGCGAATTAGACCACTTTGATATTATCTCATTAAATATTTCTCCAGAAAAACAACTACCAAGTTTTTCCCTTAGTTGATTGCTTCCTTTTAAAATAATTTGTTCAACTATAGGAAAAATGTTCTTTGAATCTTGCTCTATTAAATAGGCACTATATCGACCTATTAACCCAGGACCTATAAGTGCGTGAACCAAGCATATTCTGACGTTATCGTCTTTATCCTGAGACAATCTTTTTATGAGTTTCAAGATATTTCTTAATCCTGGTACATATCTTATCCCTACCGTCCATGCAACTGTTTCCCGAACTTTTACATCTTGATTCTGTGACCATTTTTCTATGTAGTCAATCAGGTCTTGCTGTATAGTAATAAGGTTCGCTAGCGATCTTCCACATTTCTCCCTAACGATTTTATCCTCATCTTCACAAAGTTTTTCTACTAAAGATAAAAAATACTCATCATAAGAGAGCGTAGAAAACTCAAGGGCTGATGCCATTTGCCTTCTAATAAAAATGTTATTGTTTTGAACACATTCATCAAAAAATTCGAGTGCTTTCGTTGAATTAGTACTAGCCAGATACCGGAAAATAGTTTCTACAGCGACTGCTTGAATAATAGGTGCGGGAGACTTTAGCCATTCCTCAATTTTTTGAACGTATTCTGGATACTTTTGACAAATTGTCACCAAAAAATATGAATAGGAAAGAATAAAATGCTCATCTTCTGGATAATTCTTTAAAATATTATAAGCCAAAGAAATACTATCATCAGGATACTGTTTCCCCACATTAACAAGGTAAAATCCAGAAGGATAGGATAATTCAAGGAAATAGTTACTGAAAATTTCAAAGTTTTGGTCATCAATCCGACCTAAGTTGGAGATATATTCACAGACAAACTGTTTTCCCTCCTCTGTATTTGAAAGGAACAGGAAAAGTTGATGTTTTTCATTTTCTTCAAGCATGTCCAGAAAGAATTTAAGCCCTCCCTTTATGGGTTCGAACTGCATTGATTCGTTTAGATATCCAAGCATATTCTGATAAATCTTTTCTTTTTCTTTATAAAAAAGCCGAGCGAGAACATATTCCAGAAAATGATCATGAAACAAGCTGACGGTGACCTCATATCTATCTTTATATATAAACGTGAGTACACCTTCTTCCGTAAGTTTTTCTAAGGCGACTGAATGAAACCAATGCTCCGCTTTGATGGATTCGAGCAGAGCCGACGTCTTTTTTTGATATTCAAAATAACGAACTAAGCCTTCAATAAATTCTCTTCTTCCTTCTCCCCCTCGGTTTATTATCCTGTCCCAGAAAAGGTCAAAAACATTTATTTTTAGAATATCAAAAGGTAAATCTGTGTTTTTATATGTTTCAAATATTAACTTGAGAAAAAGGGGATCCGCACACATTTCATGTGCAGTAGGTCCTAACTGACCTTTTGTATTAAACACCTCTTGATACCGTTTAATAGCGGCGTCGATTTCTGCATCCTCAAACCCTTCAAGTTTAACACCTTCTATTTCCTCAGACCTGAACGTCAACGGATCTTCAGTTCGTGGAATGTACATTTGGTTAATTGGTACCAAAATGTTTTCTTCCCTTTTAAGAGCTTCCCATATCTTGGTTCTGCAGGAGACACAAAATCTTAAATGAGGACAGGTAACGCTGCAGTCGACTATTAATTTGGTCATTTCCTCCCAAACGGATGCTCTTTTACTGAAACTGTTCAGATCGTCTATTAAGATTAAAAACAGTTCTCCAACCGATTGAGCAAGATTATCCACTCCAGATACAGGGTCACTGGATTTGAGGATTTCAAGGTTACCTAGTATCTTCTTAATTTCTTCTCTAATGCAGAATCTGTTGTGTCTGTAAGATTCACCCGTGAAAAAAAGAGAGGGATGTTCGGTCGTTTCGGCCAATCGGCAGAGAAGATTTGTCTTTCCTATGCCGGAACTTCCAACGATAAGCAATAGATTTTTGTTGGATTTCAAGAAATCTTGGAACGTTTCCTCCGTTTTCCTTCGAGGAATATAAAGGTCAGGGGAATAAGTGTACCTTAGCTGGCCTATTATCGCCTGATTATAGGACTTACATCTATCTTTAAGATTTGTCCACGTTTTTACGTCTTCTTCACGTGGACGAATAGGCATTTTAGTAGGCAATATTGGAACAACAAATAAGTAAGTATCAATATTTTTATCTGGAAAATCCTCATTTACCTTAAAAAAGGGGGTGCTTAACAATTCCAGGTCGCCACCTATGTCAGAGTATTCTCGACATAATTTTTCAATGTTCCCTTTTAAGTCTTTTATTATTCCTCGGATACTTTCATATTTTGGTATCTCTCTACCACTCGAATCCTTTTTGAAACTTTCAATTACCTTCTTAGCTATTAAATCTGAGGATATTGCGTTAGTTAAATAGATATTCTTTTCGTGGGACTCCAGTAGAATTTTGAAAATGCGTATCTGGGTTAAGGCTCTTGGGTGATTTTCGACAAACTTCGAATAAAAGGATTTAATGAGATTTTTGTCAGCAGTTTTGTAAAGCCTGTCACCTATCCTTATACGTAAAGGCTTTATTGAAGTCATTACTTTTCCTTTGCTCGAATAAATCTGTTATTTGCTTTAATGCCTCATTTATATGTTGCTTCTTTTTGGGAAATTCTTTGTCTCCAAAATTGTCAATTAAATAAGTGGCATATGTTGCCACTAAAGAGGTCATGATATTTTTATCAATTATTTCTTGTGTTTCTTTTTTGTCCTTATCTGACATTTCATACTTATCAGGGTCAGGATTATACTGGTAACCAATCATACCAAGCTCTATTTTAGCGTTCATTGCTTCGATGTGGTCCAATGCTTCTAAATAATAAGGTGTATACTGGTCTCCTCTATTATGAAAGTCTATTAACTTTGCGAAAAGTCCGGCCTTCCGCGATATTTCCGAAGGATCTATGTCTTTCATTGGCAGCCCTGATGCTTCAAGTAAAGTATAAAGATGTTTTATATACCAGTCAATAAGTTTTCTCCTGAATTTGTGGACATCCTCTTTCTTAATTACTCCCTTCTCAGATAGTATTTCATAGGCTCTTTCGAGATACACAGGGAGGAGCACCAACCCCGAGCGGTTATGTTCATCTCTATAATCTTGTAATTTCTGATTCCAGTATCCTTTTGGTTTAAAAGGTACTAACTTCTTATAAGTTACTGTATCGCAGAGATCCCCAATATAATTAATGATTTCTTCTTCATATAGGGGTGCGAGGTCAGCATACCCCCAATGAGAATCTCCATAAATCAACCAGTCATCAAAAATTTTGCGTAAATCCCTGAACTGTCGCTTTTTGGACTTCATAACGACATTTATGAGGAAGATATATAAAGTTTCAGCCTAAAACCTCCCAAAAACTTAGTTTTCCGCTTTTCTGGAAAGTTCGTCAGGGAACTTTGGATGTCTGTAAGGAACTCGCTTATATCAGAAAATCAGTCTAAGCTGGGATTAAAGTCAAAACATTAGGACATAAGAGATTTTAAAAAAGGGAGAAGCCATGGGAAAAAATCAACAAATATCAGAGAGGAGCTCAGAGAATCCTGAAGGGGGGACAAAAACAGAGTCACAACAAAAACAAAATCCAATATTTCTTGGTTATGAAGCGTGTCCCTCATGTGGCATGAAAACTCTCATTAAAGAAGGACTGTGCTCTTATTGTTTCGTTTGTGGTGAAAGTTCCTGTAGCGGATAAATCTTAATGACCCGCTCAGGACGGTTTTCAGACCGTTCGGCAGAGAGTGCCGGAGTGCATTACTCGTGTCCACTATCTGTGGGGCGGGTCAGAGTTAAAAACTTAGAACGGGTGCTTGTGCAACAAGAAAAAAGGAGTACAAAACATGAAAACTGATGCAAGAGAAGAAATCTGGACCAAAAACGGTTACGATGCCTATTTGAAAGCTCCCGATGCCTTTCCGGAGATCTGCGAGAGCGAAACAAAAAAGTTTGCCAGGAAATGCGAGGCCGAAAGAACCGCTTTAACCTATCAGGGTCAGATAAGAAGCCACGAAGAGAAAATTATCACGGATTCCCTAAGGGCAGGCGGTGGCGTGCCTCCCATGCAAACGGTTCAAGCCGAGTGCAAGAGAGGCTATAGCGAACTTATACTTGCTTTGCTTCTTCTGACGTCTTCCTTTGCGCTTGTTTATTGGTCGTTGCAACCTTATGAGAACTTGGGATGGAAAATGCCGTTGATAGCCCTTGGGTGGTCCGTTCTTTTGACCACCTCATTTGCCCTCGTGTTGTGGATACTTGTGAAGGTTTTGCCTGAGAGGGCTGTATTAATCTGGAAATTGTTCCTTGTGATTTCAGCGGCGGTCTTCGCTGCTGTCACAATTATGGGTGCCTCCCATATCAGAGGAGACCTTGCAGCTATTGAAATAATCCAGAAAAATGGGACGGACATTTCTGAACTTGTAAAAAAGTTCTATGAGGAAACGTTAAAGATACTGAGAACGGTTTTCCCGTTCGTTGCCATTTCTATAGACATAACCGCAGCGGTCCTCCTTGATTCGGCAACAACCAAACTCACGACCCAGAGGCCTGTTTTGAAGATGCTCAAAAGGCTTGAGCAGTTAAGAAGTGAAATGGCCGATATAGCGTCCGGAATTAAGGATTTGGAAGTTGCTCCTGAGATATTTGAGGCATGTTTCAGAAGGGGCGGTAAGGAAGCGGAGGAAAAAATGAAGAAGAATCGAGAAATTGAGAAGGCAAGAACCACCGATCCAGAAAGCGATAGAGCCAAGAAACTTACGATGGCAATCATCATCTACGCTGCGGTTCTACTGCTGATAATCATACTGTATGGTAGGGCATTTGGAAGCGAGTGTGTGATTGTGCATACAGATGTTACCCTTTCAAGCAATGCACGCGATTACAGCGAGAATCTTGAATTTGACAAAAACTTCAAGGGTGTTGAAAAAGTTATCCAGCACCTGAAGCCGGGCACCGAAATTAATATCTTCGGGATCACGGGGGATTCCTTCAGCCGCCCCTTCCTGATAATGCAGGGGAAGGTGAGAAATGAGGCAGGCTATTTTGGCCAGTATTTGCAGGCGGACCAAAAGCTCCTTCTGGAGAAATGGGAGAAAGCTACCCAGAACCTCCGTCCCAGGGCGAAAGAAACCGACATGGTGGGAGCATTATTTTTGAGTGCAACCGTCCTTTCGAGCTGTAAGGGTGATAAGAAGATAGCAGTATTCTTTTCGGACATGAGGCACTCAATAGGCGTGAACCTTGAGAAGCAGGAAATTGTTGATTTGAAGATGATTGACAAGGTCATAAAACTCTATGGTGTCCCAGATCTCAGAGGAGTGCAAATTTACGTATATGGAGCGCATGCAGGCGGAAAATCAATTGCTTACTGGACGTCTTTAAAACTATTTTGGGAACAGTACCTGCAACTGTCGGGTGCTGAATTGAAAACTTATTCACCAATAAGGGAGGTCAACTATGAGTAGATCTTTGAAGGTACAAATTACTGAAACTGTAAAGGGGATTGTTAAGGGCATTGCCAGATTGGATACAGCTTTTCATCACAACAGGATGCTGATGGAAAGGATAGAAGTCACACCCCGGCTTGGACTTTTTACCGAATATCCAACTCCTGCTTTGCTGTTCAGCCGTAGAGCAACTGGAATGCTTCTTCTCGATGAAACGAGAAAAGAGTCTCTTGAGTTCATGACAGTCCAGCAGAGGAAGACTCTTGAGAATCTTTTTAATGTCAACCAGGAGCTAGGATTCAAAAACAAAGTTAAGGCCATTCCCCATTTAGAAACCGTATCAGTGGAGTTCTTTAAGCCCGTAGAAAGGGAGAAAGTTTTCCAGAGAAAGAAAGGAGAGAAATATGAGACATGAGGCATTCATTTTCCCGGATGGACATTTGCTCTTCAAGGATCCAACTCCTGAAATCCTTGATCAGATAAGAAGTATTTATCCCGGATTTAAGCCTGAGTCCTTTCCGCCGCCCGATGATTTTATTTCGAATTTGAGAAAGCTCAAAGAAGGAGATCTTGAAACAAAAATAAAACTTGCTAAGGAAATTCTTTCTTCATGCAACCTCTGTGGCTGTAATTGCGGCGTTAACAGATTGAGATCCTCTGGCAAATGCGGTCTAAGGAAGGAGGCTTTCTGTTCCGAGCCTTTCGTTCATATTTGCGAGGAGGCGCCGATAAACCCCGCTGTAAACCTGAAGATGTTC
>Ga0299915_10003640_pt1 | contig 11140 bp, 11 predicted proteins | sample RVTome_13_FD_200263 | JGI IMG/M metagenome (GOLD analysis project Ga0299915, IMG submission 200263) | Soil microbial communities from uranium-contaminated site in the Upper Colorado River Basin, Wyoming, United States - RVT92D227 (version 2) ... | reverse complement strand
CATCCCTGAAGGATGTAGAGGTCCGAGGGGAAGTTGAGCACATCGGTGACGATGCGGTCGCGCCCCGAGGTCATCTCCAGGGTCGCCATCACCAGCTTGAACAGATTGACAGAGGTCGTGTCGCTGACCACCACCTGGCCAGGTCCCGCCCCCAGCAGACGACCGATCTTGTCGCCCACCCGCCCCGGCGAATCCCACCACCCGGCGTTCCAGCCACGAATCAGATCCCGGCCCCACTCCTCTTCCACCGCCTCGCGCATGCGCTCCACCGTGCGGCGCGGCAGACGGCCCATCGAGTTGCCATCCAGGTAGATCAAGTCGGGCTCACGGAAGACGAACTCCTCCCGATACGAAGCCAGATCATCCTGCTCGTCCAGTTGCTGGGCGAACTCCGGCCCGGATTCAAAGACAGAACCATGCATGAGCATCCTCCCTTTTCGACGAACTGACCTTGAAGACCCCAGGACACCGCAATGAGCCGCTTTCACCAATCCTCAGCGGCCGCCGGCCAACCCTTGAGTGGATTTGGAGGCCTCCACGGTGTCTCTCAACTGCGCGGACCAGGCTACTCCAGCTGCTAGTGCCCCACTGTTCAAGATGACGGGCGCACCATCCTCACCTCGCCAGAGAAGTAGACCATCCCCGAGCCCGCATGGTCAAACACGCCCACGATCTCTCCGTCTGGAGCCTGCCGGAGCCTCAAGCAGTAGGTGAGGTGAAAGTCGCCACAGAACGTGGCGAGCAGTTCCCCGCCTTCAAGGGACAGATAAGGCATAGTGCCTATCTCCCGAAGCCCACCCTGTTCCTCCAGGAGAACGCGACAGTCGGCAGGCGACTGAGCGAGACGAAACACCAGTGATGAGTACTGTGGCCCGAAGTCAGAGGTCAAAGCCGCGCCGTTGACGGCCTCCAGACGCCAGTCTCCTCTGAACTCTGGCGGAACCTCCGACAAGTCCCAATCGCTCTCCAAGTCACCCATGGAGCTGTGGTGGATCATGGGACTAGGCCTGGCGACCGCGTTGGAAGCTTCGTGCCCGGAGGCACACGAACACACCGCCACTAGCAGAAGAACCGTCGCTCCAAGGGCGCACTTCGCAAGGATGCCAATCGTCATGGGTGACACCCTCTCTATCTGCACCCTGCCTCGCACATTGTCTGTCCGAGGTCATGCACATGCCTCAGGTTGCCCGTCACCGAATCCTCCTGGCTGTGCCACTTTCCCCCTGACATCCCCTACCTCCCTTTCTCCGAGTCTCTCATGAGTTCCTCCGCCACCCAACAACGCACCCCGCCCAGACCTGGGCACACCGCCTTCGCGCATGCTCCGACACCTGGGCCCACGAACACGCGCTCTCTCACCAGGAAGCCAGGGCGGAGCGTCTGCCGCCATTTCACATACGGGCGCGCTCCCGGACAGCCTCCTCCAACCGCTTCTGCACTTGGCCGCGCTGCTCCGGGAACGCTTCCTCGGTGTACACCTCCAGCGCACTGCGATAGGCAGCAACGGCTCGGTCGAGGCTCTCTTTGCGCTCCCCGACAGCCCGTTTGGAGTAGGCATTTCCCAAGCTGCTCTGGGTGCCTGCGCAGTGCATCGGGTACTCCTCCCTGTTGATCACCTCCAGCGCCGCCTCGTACGCAGAAATGGCCCTCTCCACGTTGTCTGCCTTCTCGCCTCGAATCCGCTTCCGGTAGGCAGCGCCTAGGTTGTTCTGGATCATCGCCCCGTCCAGCAGTAACTTGCGCTTCTCGGTTACTACCAATGCAGCTTCATAGGCCGCGATGGCCTTCTCCACGTTCTCAGCTCGATCACCTCGTCGCCTGGCGGCATAGGCGATGCCCAGCTTGTTCTGGACCGTGGCCCAGAAGGCGGGCTGCTCCTCCCACCCTAGCTGAGAGAGGATCCCTTCGTAGGTCTCTATCTGCTCCTCCAGACCCTTGCTGCTGGGGGGAAGCCCTTGCACCTGTGCGATCTGTCGCCGGAAACGACGCGGCACCTTGACCGATGGCTGTTCGGGGCTGTGGAGTTCTCGCCGTGGCCAACCCCTGCGTTTCCGCACCCCGGCTACCCAGGCCTCTTGCCTCTCCCCAACATCCATCTCCTCGGCCCACTCTCGTGCCTTACAGGGATCGTCACCAACCTCTTCGCGCGCTACATCCCTCAGGAAAGGGTAGATGTCCGGATGGTTCTGTTGAAGCCGTCGCAGCCACCTGGGCTTGAGCCACGATGGCTGGTTGAGCCCCACGAGCAGGGTCAGGATGAAGGAAGGCGCAACCAGGTAGATGACCAGCCTCTGGCGTGTCTCGACCTCACTGGGCAGACCAGCTATGCCCACCAGGCAGAGCACCACCCCAGCCAGGGGTAGCACGTGATAAACGGCGGGACCCAGGAACCCTCTTGTCTTTCTGAGGAAGTACTGCTTCGAGTAGCCGAGCCGTATATACAATGCGTACGACACCAGGGCCAGGCCAGCGCCACAGGAGACGAGGACCGAGAACCAGCGTGCGACTGTCTGAGTCAGCTGTGTTTCCAATGATTCGCCTTGCCTGGGGGGATCCCGATGGCAACCTGGGTGCCACATTGTAGCATGGCGCAGATGGGGCCGGCAAGCGTTGCGTGGTCGGGTGGGGAGCGATATCGCCAACCGCGACCCCGTTTCTACTGGCAAGCCGCCCTGCGACGCGCATCCACGGAGGATATGACGCGCTATGACCACGGCGGCGGCGGAGTCCCAGGTGCCCTCCACCCGTGGACAGGAATCGCACAGCAGCGAGAATCAAGAGTGGAAGATATGAGACCGAGGGCCCGACCAGCGAGGAGCACGCCCCTATTGGTGCCGCAGGGCCCCGATGGGGTCCAGGAGCGTCGCGCGATCGGCAGGGTACAGGCCGGACAGCACGCCCACCAGGGTGGCGAAGGCCAAAGCCAGAAGCGCCAGCCAGCCGGTGACCACGAAGAAGGCGCCTCGTAGAGTCATCTCTTACGCATGCAGAGCCGCGAGAAAGAGTCGATTGAGCCCCAATGCCAGCAGCCAGGCAACTATGCTGCCTGCCGCCGCAACAAGGCCCCATCCATGCGAGGTCGAACCGGCAACTACCTGATGAAGATCACGTTGACGAACACGCTGAACATACAACAGACGACACTGATCACCGCGGACTTGGCCCAGCCGAGTCGGTGAATCACATGTGTGCCCATGGTCAGCAGTGCTGCACTCCACAACATGTATAGAATCCGGGTCAGCGGATTCAGAACCGGTGACCAGTTGCCCCCGTTGAAGATGATAATCAGGACATCCAGGCTGTCGATTAACACGAAGGGCGTGAAGACCACAATGCCCATGATGTTCAGACTGCCCTCGAAGGGACCCTTCCCTCCCCATGCCCTGGACAGGACTTGCACGAGGCCGGAGAGCAGTATCCAAAGGGCGAGCCCGAACGGCACGTAGTAGAACAACTGGTAGAACCTGTACTCCTCGACCGGTATGTTCAGCCAGGGCTTGGCGAACATGACCTGGTGAGTGTAGTAGAGGTAGAACACGTAGAGCTCGCACAGCCCCCATTTGAGGGCCGTCAGGACGAACCCCACGGCGAAGGTTCTCTCACCGTCCAAGGCCTGGAAGGTCTGGAGAGGATGCAGGATGCTCCCAACGAAGTACCTCAGCGAACGCCTCACCACCCGTTCTTCAGTTCTCGTCTCCGACACTTTGTTTCCTCCTTGCCCCTATGCCCGGTAGTATGTGCACCGCTGCGCATCTGGCGCACATCGCCCTCACCATGGCGAAGCGCGCCCTACGCGGCAGATCAGTCCTCAGACAAACGTCTACTTCTCTCCTGCCCCTCAGTTGGGGATCAGGCTCTCTCGGGCCCCAGCCCGTGCAGACGTCGCACCGTGGAAGCATGCCTCAGCAGCTCCCAGCCACGCTGTGACCCTGACTTTAGACGCCTCTGTTGCCCAGAATCATCGAATTTTAAGGTTGTGAGGGGCTTTTCGGTTTGACATGGGTGAGCACGTATGTTAGCATGAGCGTCAATTGAATACCAGCCGATGAGAGAAATCTTATCCAGAGAGGTGGAGGGACCGGCCCTGTGAAGCCTCGGCAACCAGACCTGCTGCCAACCGCAGGCCATGGTGCCAATTCCGTCAGACCCGCTAGCGGGTGCTGGGAGATGAGAACACCGACGCGTATCGCGCCTCTCCAGCCAACATAGCCCCGCTGGAGAGGCTTTTTCGTGAGCCTCGCCCCTCTCGGATAGGACGCCTCAGCGGCGTCAGTCGCAGGATGACCAGAGAGGAGAGGATTCATGACCAGCCAGATCCCAACGCGGGCGGTACACGCTGGTGAAGAGAGAAGCAAGCCCTACGGCGCCCTAACCACCCCCATCGTCCAGACCTCCACCTACACCTTCCAAGACACCGCAGAGATTATGGACTTCATGCGCAGCAAGGCCGCCGGCGGCATCGCCCGCCGGGTGGACTACGGTAGATACGGCAACCCGACTCAGAGCGCTGTGGAACGAAAGGTGGCCGCCCTGGAAGGGGGAGACCGCGCCCTGCTCTTCGCGAGTGGGATGTGCGCTATTACTACAACTCTGAGCACCTTCCTGTCCTGCGGCGATCACCAGATCCTGGTACGTGATGTCTATCACCGCACACGGGACTTTGCCGTCAACTTCCTCAACCGTTGGGGGATCGAGACAACTTTCGTCCCGGTAGACAATCCTGATGCGATGGCCGCCGCCATCCGGCCCACCACGCGGGTCATCTTCTCCGAGACGCCGACCAACCCCTACCTGAGCATCATGGACCTGGCACGAATGGCGGAGATAGCCCAGGCCCACGGCCTGACCACGGTCGTCGACAGCACCTTCGCCACTCCCATCAACCTTCGCCCCCTCGAGTACGGCGTCGATCTCGTGGTTCACAGCGCCACCAAGTACCTGGGAGGGCACAACGACCTGCTGGCGGGAACGGTCGTGGGATCGAATCACCTCCTGGCCCAGATCGAGGAGGCACGGGGTGTGCTGGGCGGCGTGGCCAGCCCTCACGACGCTTACCTTCTCCTGCGAGGCCTGAAAACCCTCGAGGTGCGGGTGCGCCGCCAGAACGAGAACGCCCAGCTCCTTGCCGAATTCCTGGAGAAACACCCCGCGGTGTATCGCGTCTACTATCCGGGTCTGCCGAGCCATCCCCAGTACGAGCTGGCGCGCGGCCAGATGTCCGGATTCGGAGGTGTGGTGAGTTTCGAGGTGGATGGCGACATGGACAGAACCTCCAGGTTTGTGGATCTCTTGCGCATCCCCTACATCGGCCCCACCCTGGGCGGCGTGGAGAGTGTCGTCCAACAACCGGCGACGCTTTTCTCCCTGGACCCCGACGAGCGGCGCCAGGCCGGTCTCAAGGACAACCTGGTGCGCTATGCGGTAGGTATCGAAGATCCCGAAGACCTGATCGAGGACCTCCGTCAGGCGCTCGACGGAATCTAGCTGTGAACCGGAGGAAGCAATGATCGTACACAAGTTCGGCGGCACATCTCTGGGAAATGCGAAGCTCTTCGGTGACGCTGCGGACATCGTCATGGATCAATACCGAAAGGCGCACGATGCCCGCACAAGAGGTGGGACACTGCCGTCCGCAGGAACTGTGGTCGTGGTCTCCGCGATGAGCGGGACCACAGACCAGCTGATTGTTGGAGCGCGAGCTGCCACCGAGGGCAAGGATGCCTTGTACCGCGATGTCAAGGCAGCGCTGTTGGGAAGGCACCTCGAGGTCGTCCAGAAAACGCTCTCCCACAACAGAGAGAGAATGGAAGTCGGAGGGCAAATCGAGGATCGACTGCACGACCTGGAACGGCTGTATCGTAGCATAGGAGTGCTGGGCGAGCTGACGCCTCGCGGCGCCGACGCGGTTGCTTCCTTTGGAGAGCAGCTCTCCGCACCCATCCTGGCTGCCGTCCTCAGAGAGCGCGGCGCACGGGCACAAGCCCTCTGTGCCACCGAGTTGATCGTGACAGACGACAACTTCGGTAGCGCCACTCCCCTCATGGCACCCACTCGCCAGCGACTCCAGGCTCGTGTTAAGCCCTTGGTCAAGGACGGTGTGATCCCCGTGATCACGGGCTACATCGCGGCCACGGAGAAGGGTGTGACCACCACTCTGGGTCGCGGGGGCAGTGACTATACTGCTGCCATAGTCGGAGCCGGCCTCGACGCCGATGAAGTGTGGATCTGGAGTGACGTCGACGGTATCCTCACGGCCGATCCCCACATCGTTCCCCAGGCACGGACGCTGTCCGAGCTGTCATACGGCGAGGCGACTGAACTAGCCTACTTCGGTGCAGAGGTGCTGCATCCCAAGACCATCAAACCCGTCATCGAGCACGGTATCCCTCTGCGCATCCGCAACACCTTCAACCCTGAGCATGGAGGCACCCTCATCGTGGCGGAACCCAGCACGGACCGCGAACTGCTGCCCGCCATCATCTCCGCCACCGGCCTCAGCCTCATCGCCATCGGCAGTCAGGACAACAAGTGGGTGCTGCAAATGGCCGCACGCGCTCTGCAGCGCCTCAGCGAAGCCGGCGTCCAGGTGTTCATGTTCTCCCAGTCCTTCTCCGAGCAGAGTCTCAATCTGGTGGTGAGAGAACAAGACCAGGCCCATTGTCTCAACGTCCTCTGCCGCGAGTTCGGCGACGGCTCCGAGGGCGACTGGTCCACTCTACCCTTGAACGGAGAGGTCTCCAGTACGGGCACCTTTCGCAAACTGGGCGACCTTTGCAGCCTGGGGACGAAGGAGAAGGTAGCCACCGTCTCCGTGGTTGGCGTGCCCGGCTCGTCTGATACAGGCATCGCCGCCCAGGCCTTTGCGGCGCTGGGCAAGTTTGGCGCGAGGGTGATTGCGGTGGCCCAGGCCGCCAGTGAACAGAGTGTCTCCTTTTGCGTTCCCGATCAGCAGCTAGAGGACACCGTCCGCTTGCTCCACCGCGAGCTGGGATTGGAGGGGAACCATGAGTGACATCCCCGTAGGGATCTTGGGCGCGACTGGCATGGTGGGACAGCGGTTCATCCAACTGCTGGCAGACCACCCCTGGTTCAAAGTGACTTCTCTGGCCGCGTCAGACACCTCCGCCGGCCGGCCCTACGCAGAGGCTTGTCACTGGGTGCTCCCTACCGCCATGCCCGAAGCGGTCCGTGATCTGGCGGTGCGGCCTATCGACCAAGCGCTCGATTGCCCGTTGGTCTTCTCCGCACTGCCTTCGGAGGTGGCCGGTCCGGTCGAGGAGTATCTGGCTGACTCGGGCATTGTCGTCTGCACCAACGCCTCCGCTCATCGTCTGGATGTCGACGTCCCCTTGCTCATTCCCGAGGTGAATGCGCATCACACCGCGTTGATAGGGTCACAGCGAAGACGCCGTGGCGGCCAGGGCTTCATCGTGGCCAGCGCCAACTGCTCCGCCACCCAATTGGCCTTGGCCCTCAAACCGCTCCACGACGCCTTCGGCCTGAGACAGGTATCGGTGGTCACCATGCAGGCGGTCTCAGGTGCGGGTTATCCTGGCCTGCCCGCCCTGGACATCCTGGGAAATGTCATTCCCTTCATCGCGGGAGAAGAGCAGAAGCTGGAGAGTGAACCTGTCAAGATCCTGGGCCATCTCCAAGACGGGCAGATAAGCAACGCCGCCTTCCGCATCAGCGCCCAATGTAATCGTGTCCCTGTGCGCGACGGACACACCGAATGCGTCAGTGTACAACTGGAGCGCGAGGCCAGCGTAGAGGAAGTGGTCGCAGCCTGGGAGGGGTTCTTTGGTCCGGGCGAGGTGACGCAATTGCCCAGTTCACCTGCCCATCCCATACTGGTCCGCAAGGAAGATAACCGCCCACAGCCCATCCGGGATCGTGATACAGGGGCAGGGATGTGCGTCACCGTGGGTCGGGTACGGCCGTGCCCCGTACTGGACTTCAAGTTCGTACTCCTCGGCCATAACACGCTGCGCGGCGCCGCCGGCGGTTCCATCCACAACGCCGAGCTGCTGGTGGCCCAGGGTTGGGTTCCCTGACCCTCACACAGGAGATTGCACGAGGCATCATCTCGGAGAGGATTATGGAATACGAGACGACGGGACAAACCAGGCTGGCCGACATCTTCGGAGACTTCGTGGTGTATAGAAACCTGATTCCGGCAGATCCCAGAGTGCCACCGGCGGATGCCCTGCGCATCCAACTTGGCCTGGAAGCCGGTGGCCTCCCGCGCAAAGCAGAACCTCTCTACGGCACAATCCTGGCCGAGATGTTACGCCACGCCCGAGGAGTGGAGAGGCCCCGAGCCCGCATAGAGCATCTCATCTACATCGGCGACACTCGGATGAACGACGGCACGGCCTTCCGCAACCTGTGCGCTGCCGGCAACTGGCCCGGCTGGGCCTTCATCGGGGCAGACGACCCCACCAGTCCCCCTCAGACGGAAGTGGGAGCACCTCTCTACTTGTCGAACCGCTGGTCCGCTCTCCCCGACTTCCTGCGCTTCCTCGAGAGCGAGGGATGGGTCCTGGACGAAAGCGCCGCCGTGGTCATCGACGTGGACAAGACGGCCATCGGCGCTCGTGGGCGTAACGACAAGGTCATCGACCTGGCCCGGGTGGAGGGTGTGAAGCGCACCGTGGCCGATCTGCTGGGCCCCCGCTTCGACGAGGCCGCCTTCCGCGTGGCCTACGATGAGCTCAACCAGACAGCCTATCACGTCTTCACCGCGGATAACCAGGACTATCTGGCCTACATCTGCCTCATCCTCGGTGCCGGCCTTTGGCAACTCAGCGAGCTCATCGAGCAGGTCAAGGATAGGTCCATGGCCAGTTTCCAGGACTTCATCGCGCAGGTCCAAAGACGCCGTTCAGAGCTCGTCCCCACAGGCCTGACCTCTATCCATGACGACGTGTGGGAGCGCGTGGAGGCTGGCGATCCCACCCCCTTCAAGGCCTTTCGCTACAACGAGTACTTGACCACTGCGGCCCGTTTTGGGGACCTGCCAGGAGCCTCCCCAGAGGAGGTACTCTCCCAGCGCATTGTGATCACTCAGGAGGTGAGGGACCTGGCCCGTGTGCTCAAGGGGCGCGGCTGCCTACTGTTCGGCGTCTCGGACAAGCCCGACGAGGCCTCGGCACCCAGCGAAGAGCAGGCCAACAGGGGCATGAAACCGCTCCATCGGCTGACGACTCTGGTCGTGGGAGAGGTTTGAGGACCCGGACGCTCATTCGTCGCTGCCAACTGCTACACCAGCCCTGGGCCAAAGCGTCCACACCAGACCCACTGCGTACAGCAACAGCGTGACGGCGAAGAACGTCTGCACCGCTGCCCCTGGCAGTTCGTGGAGAAGTTGGGCGACGTCACCCCGGCCCAGCAGCCCGTTAAAGTAGTTGTAGGCCGAATTGACCAGGGGGGAGACCAGCCCTATGGCCACCAGATTGACCCACACCCAGTGACGCCGCAAGGGCCATCGCGCGCAGATCACGAAGAAGAGGGCGAAGGTGGCCAGGTCACACAGGTACGGCGCGGCCGTGACCACCCAGCTCGTGGAACCGGACCAACTCACGTAGCCCCACCGGAAGGTCGGCCCGCTTCGCGTGGGCCAGAAGACAAACTCTTGTAACCTGGCCCCCTGGAAAACGGCTACAAGAGCGTGGCTCGCCTCATGCCGGAAACTCCCTGTCAACTGATAGAGGGGATAAGCGAAGAGCCAGAGCAGGTCTTTTCGGCCCAAATGGCGTCTCATACGTATGGCCAGCGGGGTCCACGCGGACACCTAGACCAGACCTGCCATCTCTTCTATGAGTTGGCGTGTTCTTACAGACGCATCTCTGCAGAAACCGACGGCATTGACCTCGTGTCCCTCTATCACAAAGGCCACCCAGGTCTCCAGTCTCTCGGTGACACCAGGTGTTGGCACAATGCGCTGTGTGTGCGAATCGACTGGCGCCCCAGCGATGCTCACGCCGCGCCCGAACTTCACGCTAGACGGACTCCACGAAACAGACCCTCCCTTGGGCCCAGATACGGTTATCCTGCTCGTTTCCACGCGCTTCTGGGGCCCAAGTCGCACGTGCTTTCCTTCCGCCGCCAGGTCACTCAGGACTCGCAGCCAGTCGTTGTCTTGCGATGTGAACGGCTGCTTGCTCAGTAGGAACTGGTAGAGGTCTGGGTGACTGCTGGCCAATTGGGTCATGCATCCTCTTCCAAGCGTGGATCTGAAGGAATGCAAGTCGGCGCTGATTGGGAAGTAGACACGAGCTCTCCGCCGCTCCCCCTCCGACAGATGCGGCGACACAAAGTTGTCCCATGCCCGTGTCATCGCTTGGTCCAGCGAGCTTCTGAGTTTCCCCAGGACCTCGTGTGTTATGTTCCTTGCGCGAGCAGACACTTTCTGGCTTTGGAGACAAAGCCTGCATTCCTCTTCAAGCTGGACGACCAACTCTTCAGCTCTGTCAAGCATACTATGCAGCCACCTCCGCAGCTCCTCCAACACCTTTGGGCGCTAGTGCGTCCGACATGCCAAATCTATCACGTCTGCCCGCTGCCTGACCCGCGTCACACCCGTAGGGCCCAAGGGGCACCTACACAACACTGCCCCATCACCCAAGGTATCCCTTCAGCACGCGGCAGACGTGCAGCGTGGTCCAGTGGTGGATGTCCTCATCGCTGCCGCTCAGATAGCCGTCCTTCCACTGACCGTTCGCTACCTGCTCGGCTGCCAACCAGTCCGGGCCGTGCCCAATATCCGAGCCCTCGCGGCGGAACCCCAGCCACCACAACGAATCCAGGACTGAGAGGATGTCGGTCCACCGGAAGGGATAGAGGATCCGCCCTCAGAAAGGGGCAGCCCAGCAAGGAGCAAGACCGAGAGGACTTCAAGCCGCTCCATCGCCTGGAGACGCTGGCCGTGGCGGAGGTCTCAACACGCAGGCTTTCTGCCGGACGCCCCCTTCATGAAGACGTAGATCGCCCACCCCAACGTCTCACGTCCCCACGTCAGATACGCCATCTTGTTCCTGCGCACGCGCTCCAACACCGCCTCTACATCCGGGTCCTCCGGATGCGCACGCGCCCACCGCCCCGCTGCATACCACTGCAGCCCTTCGTACCGATCCCAGTC
>Ga0299915_10003635_pt1 | contig 11148 bp, 7 predicted proteins | sample RVTome_13_FD_200263 | JGI IMG/M metagenome (GOLD analysis project Ga0299915, IMG submission 200263) | Soil microbial communities from uranium-contaminated site in the Upper Colorado River Basin, Wyoming, United States - RVT92D227 (version 2) ... | reverse complement strand
GATCGTCCTCGACACGAGACGCGACTCGATGGCCACGTCGTCGTCGAGGCCCAGTCGCTCCATCATCCCGGCGACCCGCTCCGAGGCGAAGCGCTTCATCAGTTCGTCCTCGAGGGACAGGTAGAAGCGCGACGACCCGGGGTCGCCCTGGCGACCCGAGCGGCCGCGGAGCTGGTTGTCGATCCGCCGGCTCTCGTGACGCTCGGTGCCGATGATGTGCAGCCCGCCGGCTTCCACCACCCGCACGTGGTTCTCGTCGCAGATCGCCTTGGCCTCGGCCAGGGCCGCGTCGTAGGTCGCCCGGTCGACCTCGGCCGGATTGAGGCCGCGCTTGTGGAGCAGCTCCGAGGCGAGCCCGGCCGGGTTGCCGCCGAGCTGGATGTCGGTGCCCCGGCCGGCCATGTTGGTGGCGATCGTGACCGCCCCGCTCCGGCCGGCCTGGGCCACGATCCCGGCCTCCTTCTCGTGGAACTTGGCGTTCAGCACCTCGTGGGCGATGCCCCGCCGCTGGAGCATGTCGGCGAGGATCTCGGACTTCTCGACCGAGACCGTGCCGACCAGGACGGGCCGGCCTTGGCCGGTCATCTCCTCGATCTCGTCGATCAGGGCGGTGAACTTGCCGTGCTCCCGGCGGAAGACCAGGTCGGGGTCATCGTCGCGGATCATCGGCAGGTGGGTGGGGATGGCCACGACCTCGAGCTTGTAGATCTTGTACAGCTCCTCGGCCTCGGTCATGGCCGTGCCGGTCATGCCGGCCAGCTTGTCGTACAGCCGGAAGTAGTTCTGGAAGGTGATCGTGGCCAGGGTGACCGACTCGCGCTGGACCCTGAGGCCCTCCTTCGCCTCGACGGCCTGGTGGAGCCCCTCGCTCCAGCGCCGGCCGGGCATCTGGCGGCCGGTGAACTCGTCGACGATGATGATCTCGCCGTCCTTGACGATGTAGTCGCGGTCGCGCTTGTAGAGCGCGTGCGCCCGGAGCGCCTGCTCGAAGTGGCGAGCCAGGCGCGGGTCGGCGTCGTACAGGTTGGCCACGCCCAGGAGGCGCTCCATCTTGTCGACGCCTTCCTCGGTCGGCGAGACGGCCCGGTCCTTGAGGTCGACGAAGTAGTCGCCGCCCTCCTCGTCGCCCTCGGGGCGCGGCTTGAGGCGCGGGACGAGCCGGGCGAAGGTGTAGTAGAGATCGGCCGACTCCTCGGCCTGGCCGCTGATGATGAGCGGCGTCCGGGCCTCGTCGATCAGGATGTTGTCGACCTCGTCGACGATGCCGAAGTAGCGCTCGCGCTGGACCCGCTGGTCGAGTTCGGTGACCATGTTGTCGCGCAGGTAGTCGAAGCCGAACTCGTTGTTCGTGCCGTAGGTGACGTCGGCGGCGTAGGCCTCGCGCCGCGTGACCGGGCGCAGGTTGATCAGCCGCTCGTCGCTGGTCGGGTAGCCGGGCTCGAACAGGTACGAGGTGTCGTGGACGATGACCCCGACGCTCACGCCCAGGCCGAAGTAGATCGGCCCCATCCACTGGGCGTCGCGCCGGGCGAGATAGTCGTTGACGGTCACGATGTGGACCCCGCGGCGGGTCAGCCCGTTGAGGGCGGCGGCAAGCGGGGCGACGAGCGTCTTGCCCTCGCCCGTCTTCGCCTCGGCGATCCTGCCCTGGTGGAGGACGACGCCGCCGACGAGCTGGACGTCGAAGTGGCGCATGCCCAGCGTCCGGACCATCGCCTCGCGGGCCGCGGCGAAGACCTCGGGCAGGGCGTCGTCCATCGCCTCCTGGAGCCTGGCGTTCTCCCTCTTGCGGCGCGCGCGGGCGAGATCGCGGCGGCGCTCGGGGTCGTCCTGGTCGAGCTCGTCCTCGGTCGGCCCGAAGCCGGCCTGGATGTCCGCCAGCTCGGCCCGGATCTCGTCCATCCGGGCGCGGATGTCGGCCTCGGAGAGGGCCTGGAACTCCGGCTCGAGGCGGTTGGTCTCGTCTACCAGGGGCTGGATGCGGCGCAGCTCGCGGTCGTTGGAATCGACGAAGCGGGAGAGGAACCCGAGGGGCATGGCCGGGTCAGTATAGGCGAGGGGTCCCGACGAGCCGGCAGGGCCGTCCGAGGCGCGCCCCCCGGAACGTCAGCGGCACCCCCGAGATGTCAGCGGTGCATCCCCCGGCCGGCGCCGCCCGGTGCGAGGCCTCGAGCTCAGCCCCAGAAGCCGGTGCCGTAGCCCGCGACGAGCAGGACGAAGGTCAGCAGGCCGAGCCCGAGCCAGAACAGGGCGGCCCTGGCCGACGAGGTCGGGTTCATCTCCACGTTGCGAAGCCGGGCCGGCCGCCAGCGAGGCGATTCGAGCTCGGTCCGCCAGTCGGGAGGAGTGACGCTGCGCGGCTCGAGGCCGCCCCGGCCGTCCGGCCGGTGAAGCTGGAGGGTCATCGGTCTCCTGGGGTCGTGGCCGGGGAGAGCCCGGCTTCCATGGTCTGGCCGTCGCGCCCGGCGCGAGTCGCCGCGGGGGGATCGGGATGGCCTTCCTCGTCGGCCTCGTCCCACATGAGCATCTGGTCGGTGAGGGCGACGTCGGTGCTGAACAGCGCGCCGACCGATTCCCCGCGGTGGATCCGCCGGATCGCCTCGCCGATCAGCGGGGCCACCGACAGGACGGTGATCTCCGCCAGGCGGCGCTCCGCTGCGAGCGGGATCGAGTCGGTCAGCACGATCTCACGCAGGCCCGACTGGCGGATCCGCTCGATCGACGGCTCGGACAGGACGCCGTGGGTGGCGCAGGCGTACATCTCCCCGACTCCCTCGCGCTCGAGCGCCTGGGCCGTCTCGATGAGGGTCCCGCCGGTGTCGATCTCATCGTCGACGACGATCGCCCGCCGCCCGCGGACCTCGCCGATGACGTTCAGCACCTCCGCCCGGTCGAGGTTGCCGATCCGCCGCTTCTCGATGATCGCCAGGGGTGCGTCGACCAGCTCGGCGAAGGCGCGCGCCCGCTTGGCGAAGCCGAGGTCGGTCACCACGACGAGGTTCTCGAGCTTCTTGCGCCGGAAGTAGTTGGAGAGCATGTGGACGGCCGTCAGCTCGTCCACCGGGATGTTGAAGAAGCCCTGGATCTGGCCCTGGTGGAGGTCCATCGTCAGGACGCGGTCGGCACCGGCGACGGTGATCATGTCGGCCACCAGGCGAGCGCTGATCGGGACCCGCGGCTGGTCCTTCTTGTCCGAGCGGCCGTAGGCGTAGTAGGGGATGACCGCCGTGATCCGCCCGGCGGATGCCCGCTTGAAGGCGTCGATCATGATCAGCAGCTCCATGATCGAGCGGCTGACCGGCTTGCAGGTGGGCTGGACCAGGAAGACGTCCTTCTCGCGGACGTTGTCCAGGATCCGGACGAAGATGTTCTCGTTGGCGAACTGGAACACCTCGGCCGCGCCGAGCTCCATGTCCAGGTAGCGGCAGATCCGCCGGGCCAGGCCCGGGTTGGCGTTGCCGGTGTAGACGTCGAACGAGTCGGAGTACACGGACGCCTCCTCCGCCCCGAACACGGTCACGACCGCTCCGGACCGCTGCGGTCGCCCGCCCGGCCCGCGTCCGGGGGGCCATTCTCGCCCATGACGGGCCGCTCCGCCAGCCCCTCCCGGAACGCGGCGATCCCGACCACCCGGTCGCCTTCGTTCAGGCGCATGGTGATCACGCCCCGGGCGCCGGACGAGTACCGGTTGATCGTCTTCGTCTCCGTCCGCACGACCTGTCCCCCGGCGGAGATGAGCAGGAGCTCCTCGTCCTCCTCCTCCACCTGCTGGACGGCGGCGACGCGCCCCGTCTTGCGGCCCTCGAGGGGAATGAGCATGACCCCCAGGCCGCCGCGGTGCTTCCGCCGGAACTCGGAGAGCCGGACCCGCTTCCCGTAGCCGGTCTCGGTCAGGACCAGGAGATCGCGGCCCGGCTGCACGACGCTCATCGCGACGACCTCGTCGCCGGCCCGGGCGAGCCGGATCCCGATGACGCCGGCTGCGTCGCGGCCCATCGCCCGCACCTCCGTCTCGGCGAAGCGGGCGAGCTTGCCCTGCGCGGTCGCGATGATCACGTCGTCCCGGCCGGTCGCGATGTCCACCCAGGCGAGCTCGTCGCCCTCGGCGAGGGTGATGGCCCGGATCCCCGACGAGCGGACCTTCTCGAACTGTTCGAGCGGGGTCTTCTTGATCGTCCCCCTCCGGGTTGCCATGACGAGGAACCGGCCGGCCCCGAAGTCGGGCACGACGAGCGTCGCCGTGGGGACCTCCCCGGCCTCCACCTGGACGCCCGGCAGGTTGATGATCGCGATCCCCTTCGCCTGACGGCTCGCGTCCGGGACGGTGTGGACCTTGGCGCTGAACACCCGGCCCCGGTTGGTGAAGAACAGGGCCCAGTCATGGGTGTTGGCGACGAGGAGCGAGTCGACGGCGTCCTCCTCGCGGGTGACATGGCCGATGATCCCCTTCCCGCCGCGCGCCTGGCGCCGGTAGGTCGCCACCGGCTGGCGCTTGATGTAACCCCGGCGGCTGATGGTGACGACGACGTCCTCGTCGGCGATCAGGTCCTCGTCGGTCATCTCCCGGCTGGAGTCGTCGACCACCCGGGTCCGGCGTTCCCCGGCGTACTTCCGCTTGAGCTCGGTCAGCTCGTCCCGGATGATCGAGAGGACCCGGGCCGGGCTGGCCAGGATGTCCTCCAGCTCGGCGATCAGCTGGATCACCGCGAGGTACTCGTCCTCGATCTTCTTGCGCTCCAGGGCGGCCAGCCGGGCGAGGCGCATGTCCAGGATCGCCTGGGCCTGGATCTCGGACAGTCCGAAACGCTCCATGAGGTTGCGGCGGGCGGTTTCCACGTCGGCCGACTCGCGGATCGTCCGGATCACCTCGTCGAGGTGGTCGAGGGCGATCTTGAGGCCCTCCAGGACGTGGGCCCGCTCACGGGCCTTGCCCAGGTCGAACTCCGTCCGGCGCGTGACGATCTCGCGGCGGTGCTCGACGTGGTGGGCGATGACCGACTTGAGGGGGAGCGTCTGGGGCTGCCCGTCCACGAGGGCGAGCATGTTCAGGTTGAACGCCAGCTGCATGGGCGTGTGCTTGAACAGGTTGTTCAGCACCGTGTGCGGGTTCGCGTCGTTCTTCACCTCGATGTAGATCCGCATCCCGTCCCGGTCCGATTCGTCGCGCAGGTCGGCGATCCCCTCGATCCGCTTGTCCTTGACCAGGTCGGCGATCTTCTCCAGGAGCGATGCCTTGTTCACCTGGTACGGGAGCTCGGTGACGATGATCGCTATCCGGTCGCGCCGGGCCTCCTCGAAGGCGACGGTTGCCCGCATGACCACCCGGCCGTGGCCATGGGCGTACATCTGTCGAATCGCGTCGATCGTCTCCATCGCGCCCGTGATCGGGTTCTTCTGCTGCTCGAGGCGGAAGATCGAGGCGGCCGTCGGGAAATCGGGGCCCTTGACGAAGGCGCACAGATCGTCGGAGGTGAGCTCGGGGTCCTCGATCAGCGCGATCGTCGCGTCCACCACCTCGCCCAGGTGGTGGGGCGGGATGTTCGTGGCCATCCCGACGGCGATCCCGCTCGAGCCGTTGACGAGGAGGTTCGGGAGCTTGGCCGGGAGGATGGCCGGCTCGCGGTGCTGGCCGTCGTAGTTGTCCGCGAAGTCCACGGTCGCCTTGTCGATGTCGGCGAGCATCTCGCCGGCGATCGCGGTGAGGCGCGCCTCCGTGTAACGCATCGCCGCGGCGCTGTCGCCGTCGATCGACCCGAAGTTGCCCTGCCCGTCCACCAGCGGGTAGCGCATGGAGAAGTCCTGGGCAAGCCGGACGAGCGCGTCGTAGAGGGCGACGTCCCCGTGCGGGTGGTACTTCCCCATCACCTCGCCGACGATCGCCGCGCACTTGCGGTACGAGGCGTTCGAGGTGAGCCCCATCTCCCCCATCGTGTACAGGATTCGGCGGTGGACGGGCTTGAGGCCGTCGCGGACGTCGGGCAGGGCGCGGGCCACGATCACGCTCATCGCGTAGTCGAGGTAGCTCGTCCGCATCTCGTCCTCGATGCGGATCGTTCGCACGTCGCCCAGGTTGTCGGTCACGGTGGCTCTCTCCGGTGCTGGTCAGCCGCTGCGTGCGGGCGTCGCCAGGGGATCCGGTCCAGCAGTTGGCCGGGCCGTCCCGACGGGCGCCAGGGCGGCGGCGAAAGCGGCCGCCGTGGTCGCCGCGGCGGAGGTGGACGGCGCGCCGGGGACGCGGCGGAGGCCGGCCAGGCGGGCGCGGAGTGCGGTGGAGTCGGCCGGGGGCAACCTGCCCAGCGCGTCGCGGATCACCCAGGCCAGGTGGCCGTCGCCGCGGGCGGCCGCAAGCTCGGCCTGGCGGCGGCAGAAGGCCGCGACTGCCTCGCCGTCGACGAGCGTGAGCGAGCGGAGCGCCCAGGCCAGCGCCTTCTGCACGTCCGGCTCGGCGTCGCCCACCAGGCTGCCGACCAGGTCCAGCCCGTGGGCGGCGACTTCTGGGGCACGGCCCGCGGTCCGGTCCTCGAACGGCATCACGGCGACAGTCGAGCCCACGAGCCGGCGCTCCCAGCGCGATGGGCTGAAGGTGAGCTGCTCGACCTCCGACCAGCGGAACGGCTCGGCGAGGATGCCGCGGGCGTACGCCCCGGCGAGGGTGTCGACCGTGATCCACTCCCCGGCCTCGCGGGCCAGCCGGCGGAGCACCTGCCAGGCTCGTTCCGGGTCGGCGGGGAGGACGCGGCGGAGAAGGCCGATCGCGAACCAGCGCAGCTCCGGCTCCGGGGCCCTGGCCAGGCGGTCCCCGATCCGGAGCAGGGGATCCGGCCCGCTCCGACGGGTCGACCGGCGGAAGCGGCGGGCGGTCTCGTCGCGGAGCGGCGTGCGGACCCCGAGCACGGCCTCGATCCCCGGGGCGGTGGCCGTGACGCCCGCCCGGTAGGCCGGATCGGCCAGCGCGGTGAAGCCCTCGTGCAGCGCGCGGGCGAAGGCGTCCGGCTCGTCGACCAGCCCGGCGAGCCGCTCGCCCAGGGCGGCGGCAGCCGGGCGGCGCTCGGCGATGATGGCGGCGGCCGCCTGGCTGACCGGGCTCGGAGGTCGGGGGGCGGGCGGGCGCTCCGGCATCAGGACGTCCTGGCGGCCGTTCCGCCCCCGGTCTCGACGGCCGCTGGGGCTCCCGGCTCACCCGCTCCCGCCCCGTCCACGCGTCCGGGCGCATCGCGGCGGGAGGGCGGTCTGCCGTACCCGTAGCGCTCCTTCAGCTCTCGCTTGCGGGCCTCCGGAGCAGCGACGTAGGTGCCCTCCGCCGTGGCGAGCTCGGTTCCCGTCTCGGCGTCGACCAGCCGCGCGGCCGTCGCCAGGAGTCGCCGGCGGCGCTCGACCAGCCACCCCTCGGCGCGGACGCGCGTGCCGACACGGACCGGGCGCCGGAACTCGACGGTCATCCGGGCGGTGACGCCCCAGGCGTCGGTGGATGCCAGCGCCCAGGCCATGACCTCGTCGAGGATCGTCGCGACGATCCCGCCGTGGACGATCTCCTCCCAACCCTGGAACGCTGCCGACAGCTCCAGCTCCGTCCAGCAGGTCTCGCCCTCGACGTGCAGGTCGAGGTGGAGTCCGTGCTCGCTGAGCTCGCCGCAGGCGAAGCAGGCATGGGGCGCCAGGGGGAAGCGGCCGGCGGCCGTGGCGACGTCAGACGTCAAGGTTGCGGACCTTCCTGGCCTCGGCCTTGATGAAGTCCTTCCGCGGGCCCACCTTCTCGCCCATCAGCATGGTGAAGATGCCGTCGGCCTCTGCCGCGTCCTCGATCTCCGCCCGGAGGAGCGTCCTGGTCTCCGGGTTCATCGTCGTCTCCCAGAGTTGCTCGGCGTTCATCTCGCCCAGGCCCTTGAACCGCTGGACGGTGACGGACCGGGCGTTCAGCTTCCGGATCGCTGCGTCGCGCTCTTTCTCGCTCTGGGCATAGATCGTCTGCTTGCCCGTGCTCACCCGGTAGAGCGGTGGCTGGGCGATGTACAGGTACCCCTCCTCGACGACGGCCGGCATGTGCCGGAAGAAGAAGGTCAGGAGCAGGGTGCGGATGTGGGCGCCGTCCACGTCGGCGTCGGTCATGATGATGACCCGGTGGTAGCGGAGCTTCGCCAGGTCGAAGCTGTCGCCGATCCCCGCCCCCAGGGCGATGATCAGGGGCCGGACGTTCTCGCTCGACAGGACCTTGTCCAGGCGCGCCTTCTCGACGTTGAGGACCTTGCCCCGGAGCGGGAGCACCGCCTGAGTGCGACGGTCGCGGCCCATCTTGGCCGAGCCGCCGGCCGAGTCGCCCTCGACGATGTACAGCTCGCTCCTGGCCGGGTCCCGCTCCTGGCAGTCGGCGAGCTTGCCGGGAAGCGACATGCCCTCGAGCGCGCCCTTGCGGATGACCAGGTCGCGCGCCTTGCGTGCGGCCTCGCGGGCCCGGGCGGCGGTGAGGCACTTCTCCACGATCCGCCGACCGTCGGCCGGGTTCTCGTCCAGGTGCTGGCCCAGCCCCTCGGACACCGCCGCCTGGACCTGGCCCTTCACCTCCGCGTTGCCCAGCTTCGCCTTCGTCTGGCCCTCGAACTGGGGCTCGACGAGCTTGACGCTCACCACCGCGGTCAGACCCTCGCGGACGTCGTCGCCGGACAGGTTGGCGTCGCTGTCCTTGAGCACGCCGGCCCGGCGCGCCCAGTCATTGAGCGAGCTGGTGAGTGCCGCCCGGAAGCCGGTGAGATGCGTCCCGCCGTCCACCGTGTTGATGTTGTTGGCGAACGAGTACACGTTCTCGGCGAAGGTGTCGTTGTACTGGAGGGCGACCTCGATCGAGGTCGAGCCCTCCCGGCGCTCGACGGCGATCGGCCGGGCGTGGAGGGCCTCCTTGTTGCGGTTCAGGTGCCGGACGAAGGACACCAGCCCGCCCTCGAAGTAGAACGAGCGCTCCCGGTCGGCCCGCTCGTCGACGAGGCGGATCCAGACCCCCTTGTTGAGGTAGGCCGATTCCCGCAGCCGCTGGGCGATGGCGTCGAAGGAGTAGTCCAGCGTCTCGAAGACCTGCGGGTCGGCGCGGAAAGACGTCCGCGTGCCGCGCCGTCCTCCAGTCGGGCCGATCCTGGTGACCGGCATCGTCGGCTTGCCCCGGGCGTACTCCTGGGCCCACACAGAACCGTCCCGGGCGGACTCCACCCGCAGCCACTCCGACAGGGCGTTGACGACGCTCACGCCCACCCCGTGGAGGCCGCCCGAGACCTTGTAGCCGCCACCGCCGAACTTCCCGCCCGCGTGGAGCAGGGTGTGGACCACCTCGAGCGCGTCCTTGCCGGTGCTGTGCCTGCCGACCGGCACGCCGCGCCCATCGTCGTCCACGATCACCATCCCGTCCACCGTGATCGTGACCTCGATGCGGGTCGCGTGGCCGGCCATCGCCTCGTCGATCGAGTTGTCGACGACCTCCCAGACCAGGTGATGCAGGCCGCGCCCGTCGGTCGAGCCGATGTACATCCCGGGCCGGCGTCGGACGGCCTCCAGGCCCTCGAGGACCTGGATGCTGGCGGCGGTGTACTCCGTGGCGGCGGCCCCGCGACCGGTCTTCCGTCCCCGGACCCGCCCGCCGTCGGCCCCCGTCGCTGTGTCAGTCACGCGCTTCCTCCGGTGAGGCGCTCGTAGAGTCGCCCGAGCTCCTCGTCGCTGTAGAACTCGATCACGATCCGGCCACCGCGCCGCGTCCGCGCCAGGCTCACCTTCGTCCCGAGCGCACGACGGAGGTCCTCCTCGACGCGCTCCAGCTCGGCGTCCGCGGGGCGGGCCGTCCGGCGGGCGGCCGGGGTGGCTGGCCCGCGCAGGCGCCGGGCCAGCTCCTCCACCTGGCGAACCGACAGGCCGCGCGCGACGGCGAGTGCCAGGAGCTCCCGCTGCGTGGCCGCCGACAGTCCGACGAGCGCCCGGCCGTGCCCCTCGCTGATCCGCCCGGCGGCGATCGCGTCGCGCACCTGCGGCTCGAGGTCCAGCAGGCGGAGCGTGTTCGCGACCGTGGACCGGGCCCGGCCGACCCGGGTCGCCACCTGCTCGTGGCTGAGGCCGAAGCTCTCCACCAGGTGCCGGAATGCGCTCGCCTGCTCGATCGGGTTGAGGTCGGTGCGCTGGAGGTTCTCGACGAGGGCCAGCTCGAGCTGGTCGCGATCGGCGGACTGGCGGACGACCGCCGGTATCCGCTCGAGCCCCGCGAGCCGGGCGGCGCGGACGCGGCGCTCCCCGGCCACGAGGCGGTAGCCCGCCAGCGTCTCGGTCACGATGATCGGCTGGAGAACGCCGTGGGCCCGGATGCTGTCGGCGAGCTGGCCGAGGCCCTCCTCCTCGAAGGCGTTCCGGGGCTGGAACGGGTTGCGCTCGATCTGGGCGATCGCGATCTCCACCGGGGCCGACGCGTCGCTCGTCGCCTGCGGGATCAGGGCCGAGAGGCCGCGCCCGAGGCCCGGCCGCGCGACCTGGCGCGCGCTCACGCCGCGCCCTCCGCCCGGTCGAGGTCCGGGGCCGCGGCCGGTCGCCTGGCCGCACCGCTCGCGGTCAGGCCGTCGCCCGGGATCGGCGGCACCGGTGCGACCTCGGCCCTGCCGTCCTGGCGGCGGACCTCGTCGGCGAGCTGCCGGTGGGCCTCGGCTCCACGGCTCTCCGGGGCGTACAGCGCCACCGGCTGGCCGTAGCTGGGAGCCTCGGCCAGGCGAACGTTGCGCGGCACGATCGTGTCGTAGACGGCGGTGCCGAGGTGGCGCCGGACCTCCGCGGCCACCTCGGCCGAGAGGTTCGTCCGCCCGTCGTACATCGTGAGGACGACGCCCTTCACCGCCAGCGTCGGGTTGAGGTGATCGCGGACGAGGTGGATCGTCGCGATCAGCTGGCTCAGGCCCTCGAGCGCGTAGTACTCGCACTGGATGGGGATGAGCACCGAGGTCGCGGCGGTGAGGGCGTTGACGGTCAGGAGCCCGAGCGATGGCGGACAGTCGACGAAGACGTAGTCGTAGGCGGGCGTGATCGGCGCGAGCAGCCGCGCCAGGCGACGCTCGCGCTGCGCGACGCGCGCCAGCTCTACCTCGGCCCCGGCGAGCGCGATCGAGGAGGGGACGAGCGAGAGGCCGGGAATTG
>Ga0299915_10003634_pt1 | contig 11149 bp, 10 predicted proteins | sample RVTome_13_FD_200263 | JGI IMG/M metagenome (GOLD analysis project Ga0299915, IMG submission 200263) | Soil microbial communities from uranium-contaminated site in the Upper Colorado River Basin, Wyoming, United States - RVT92D227 (version 2) ... | reverse complement strand
TGCTCGCTGCATTATACGGCGTGGAGGTGGCCAGGCAAATGTTGGAAGTCCTGGCAGAGTTTGACGAGCTGCACATTACCGGCTTTATCAGCCCCCTCGCCATCACCCGATCGAACCGCCGTGAGATCACCTTTTTTGTTAACGGCCGCTGGATTCAGGATGTAGCCCTGACGACTGCCCTGGTGCAGGCTTACCATACGATGCTGATGGTGGGCCGCTACCCGCAAGCGATCCTATTCTTGGAACTGCCACCTGAGACTGTGGATGTGAATGTCCACCCTGCCAAAGCGGAGGTGCGATTCCGCGACCGGGATCGAATGTTCAGTGGCATCCAGCGCGCGGTCCGCCGGGCGTTGATGGCGCATACGCCAGTGCCGGGTTTTGACAGCCTCTCGTCACAACCGGCTGCCGCCCCCGCCGAGTTTGGAGGATCTGCCTGGGAACTGGCTGGCGATCCAAACCGCCAGGTGGGTTTAATGCCTGAGTTTCAGGAGAGCGCCTCTCCACTAGCGCTTCAGCCTGCAGTCCAATCGCCTCTGGCCTCGCCGCGGGTGCCGCTCTTGCGCCTGGTTGGGCAGGTGGCTTTGGCCTATGTGGTGGCAGAAGGCCCCGACGGCCTGTATCTGGTCGACCAGCACGCGGCCCACGAGCGTGTGCTCTTCGAACGGTTCATGGCACAACGGGGCGCGACGATCCCCGCCCAGGCACTGTTAGAGCCGGTAACGGTTGAATTCCCGCCGGCGGGGGCCAGGCTGTTGGCGGATCAGATTCGCCTGCTGGAACGCCTGGGCTTCCAGGTGGAGATATTTGGAGCTAATACCTTCTTGGTGCGCGCCATCCCGGCTCTCCTGGCGGGGAGCGATCCGGCTGCTGCATTGCGTGTTCTGGTGGAGGACTTCGAAGAAGACGAGACACCCCTGCAGGCAGAGATTGAGGCCAAAATAATCGCCCGCGTCTGCAAGCGCGCCGCCATCAAGGCCGGTCAAATCCTGTCAACCGAAGAACAGCGCGCTCTATTAAATGATCTGGAAACCTGCCAGTCGCCGCGCACCTGCCCGCATGGCAGGCCAACCATGATCCATTTATCGGTTGATTTGCTTGAACGGCAGTTCGGACGCAAGGGGGCGCGCTAGTCACCTTTCAGCGGCAGGTGTACACGGAAGGTAGTGCCCTCGCCTACTTCGCTCTGCACCTCGATCTGCCCGCTGTGGGCTTCGACAATGCGTTTGCTGATGGCTAACCCTAACCCGGTGCCTTGAGTGATGCGTTCAGCAGAGCGCGCCCGATAGAATTTTTCGAACAGGTGCGAAAGGTCCAAAGGGCGGATACCGGACCCGGTATCGCTGACAGCGATGATCAATTCATCCGGCCTGGCCTCAGCGCTTAAAGTGATCTTCCCCGTGGGACGGTTGTATTTAACGGCATTGCTCAGGAGATTAATGATCACCTGCTTGATCTTGTCGCGATCGGCTTTCAATGGGGGCAGCTCAGCCGGGAGATCGACTTGAAGCACCAGCCCGTTCTCGCTGGCCTTGGTTTGCATCAGACCAGCGCATTCCTCCAATAAGCCGCGCGCGTCGAAGACCTGAGCCTGAAACTGGATGCGCCCAGATTCAAGACGCGCCAGGTCCAGAAAAGCAGTAGTCATATCGATCAGGCGTGAGGTCTCGGTTTGGATGATCTTAACGACTTTTTGCCGCTGTTCCTCGGCGACATCTTTGCGCAGCAGAAGATGAGTTGCGGTTCGCAAGGAAGCCAACGGGGTACGCAGTTCGTGTACCAATTCCGCAATCAGGTCCGATTGCTGGAACAGGCGGGCATTTTCAATTGCCACCGCCGCCTGAGCGGCCAGGTCCATTAAAACATCCTGGTCTTCTTCTGAAAACTGGCCTACCTGCTTGTTGATAGCTTCCAGCGCACCGATCACTTTGTCTTTGGCGATCAAGGGGACGCCCAGCAAGGAGGTGGTGGTGACATGGGTAACCTTGGCGATATTGCCAAAGTGACGTGGGTCTTTCTGCGCTTCATCGATAATAATCGGTTGGCGATGCGTGACGATCCACCCTGCGATGCTCCCTTCTACCGGGACGACCAGACCGCGCATCAAGGGTTCGTCCAGGTTGGTGGCGCATTGGAAATAAAGCTGTCCTTTGCTCTCGTCATAGAGCAGGATGGAGGCCGCCTGGGCGTTGCTCAAATCTGCCGCGGCCTGGGCAATCCGGTTCAAGAGGACATCCAGGTCAACAGTGGAGGCCAGATCGCGGGAGATTTCAACCAGGCGTTGATATCGTTCAAGCAGCGAAAAAGGCACCCTATCAAGCACTGATCACCTCCGCCGCGATGCGGGGAATGATCTCGGCGACGTCCCCTGGCAAGATGACATCGGCCCGCACGTCCAGGTATGTCGGGGTTTGGTTGATCAACACCAACTTTGCTCCCTTCTCGAGCCCCTCGATCGGCAGGCTCGCGGCGGGCACCACCTCGAGTGAGGAACCAGCCACCAGAAGGAAGCCGCACGATTGGCAGGCAGCTTTCGCTTGCATCCAGGTGCGGATTGGGAGCTGCTCTTCAAACAGCACAACGTCAGGTTTTAGGATATGAGTACAATCCGGGCAATGGGGGATTTCTCCTCTTTCGATGTATGGTTCGATGAAGTCGGACGAATCGAACTGGCGGTAGCAGCCGACGCAGGTCAGGGTTGAAAAAGAACCATGCACTTCCAGCACGCAGCGCGAGCCGGCGCGTTGATGTAACCCATCGATATTCTGAGTGATGATGGTGTGGACGTAACCGGCCTTTTCGAGCTGTGCCAGGGCAATGTGTGCCGGGTTTGGGAGAGCTTGCCCGATACTAATAGCCAATGAACGCATCCAGCCGAAAAATTTCTCCGGGTGGTACCGAAAGGCGCTCAACGAAGCTACTTCCAGTGGATCGTAGCGAGTCCACAGCCCGCTTCCGGTGGAGCGGAAGTCAGGGATTCCGGACGGAGTGGAAATCCCCGCTCCGGTGAACACAACCCCATTTTTAATCGTGCGAATCAAGTCGGCAGCGCGGTGGATATCCTGAATAATTTCTGCGGAAAGTTCTCCCATTATGCGGCTTAGCTGCTCCTGTGGGCAATTGTACCGGCTAAATTATTAAATTGCTGGGCGGTTAATCCCTCCGGTTGAAGGAGCATCATCGGGACGTTTTGAATTGAAGCCTGGTAGGCTAACTCCGGCTCAGGCGTAAACACCGTTAAGATCTTTTGTCCGAGCTGATCCTGTACCTGGGTCATCGTCAGCTGGATGGAGGAGCGGACACGGTTGACCATGATCACGCTGATTTGTCCTTCGCCGAGGCCGAGGCCGGCCAGGTCTTGAATCAATACCTTGCTTTGCTGCACAGATTGGGGCCCCGGTTCGAGGATGACCAGCACCTGATTGCAATAGCGGAGAACTTTTTCACTGACCGGGGTCAGCCCAGAGCCAAGGTCTAAGACCACGTAATCGGCCAGCTGCGGGAGTAGCCGGGCAATGGCTTCAAAATTGCCCACGGCGCCTACATAGCGACCATCTCTGGGTTGAGAAGAGCTTAATAGCAAACGAATTCCGGAACTGTGGTTGACGAGTTCGTTCTCAACTGCGCGCCGCGAAATTTCGTTCGGCGGAAGTTGTAGCATGCGGTTGAGGCCTTCTGGCTTTTTATAGCCCAACTCCAGGCCGATGCTCCCCTGGCCTGGTCTGAAATCCGCTACGATTATTTCCTTCTTGGTGCAATCGTGCAGGGCGATTCCCAGGTTTAAGACCACGGTGGAGACGCCCATGCCTCCCTTGGGGGCCAGCACGGCCAGCATGTGCCCGTGAGCCTTAACCGGAGCCTGTTCGTGGGCGATAGAAACGCGCGCCAGGACGACTTTTATCTGAGCCAATAGTTCACGAGTCGAAACGGGCTTGGTGAGATAAGCATCAGCCCCAAGTTCTAACCCCGCGATTTTATCGTCCATCCCAGCCTTGGCGGTGAACATGATGATGGGAATGTGGCTGGTCTGCTCGCTTTCCCGCAACCGCCGGGTGACTTCATACCCGTCTATGCCTGGCATCATGATATCCAATAGGATCAGGTCGGGTTGTTCGCTTTGCGCCATGGAAAGGGCTTTCTGCCCGCTGTTGGCGGCGAGGATGACATAGTCCTTGCTTTCTAGCATCATCCCCACCAGGCGGAGCGTGTCAATTTCGTCATCTACGATGAGTATTTTTTCAGGCATATGATCTCCTGTTGCGTGCGCCTTCGTTTTCGTCAGTCTAGCATAAAGCTGGGTTGAGTGCAAGTAACATTTAAGCAAGGTATAATCCTTTAGATGTTAACTCGTTTAGAGGGAATCCTGCTTGATGAGTGCCAGCTGGAGCCGACCCGCAAGATGTTAATCGGGGTCTCGGGTGGACCAGATAGCCTGTGTTTATTGGACGTGCTCTCTCAGCTTGGGTATCCCCTGGTTGTCGCTCATTTCAACCACCAGCTGCGCCCGGAGGCGCAGTTGGAAGCGGAGCAAGTGCACCGGTTCACTGAAAGCCATGGGCTGTCTTTTGTTGTGGGGGAACGAGATGTGCTTTCTTTTGCCAGAGAACAGCGCTTATCATTGGAGGAGGCGGGGCGCGTCGCCCGCTATCGTTTTTTGTTCGAGCAGGCGGAGGATAGCGGCGCGCAGGCTGTGGCCGTAGCTCATACAGCCGACGATCAGGTGGAAACCGTATTGATGCACTTGCTGCGCGGTTCTGGCCTGGCTGGGTTGAAAGGGATGTCCACCAGGACGACCCCGAACTCTTGGAGCCAAACCATCCCTCTGGTACGACCCTTGTTGGGTGTTTGGCGGAGTGAAGTTTTGGCCTATTGTGAGGAACGCGGGCTGAAACCGTTTTTCGATCCATCGAACCTGGATAGAACCTTCTTTCGCAATCGCCTGCGTCATGAATTAATCCCGTTCTTAGAAGATTACAACCCTTCCGTGCGGGAAGTCGTGTGGCGCACGGCGCGTGTCCTGGCTGGAGAGGCCGAGATCCTGGAGGAGGTGGTGCAAAAGGCTTGGTGGAGATGCGGGGCAGCTGCTGGGCCAGGTTTTGTATCCTTCGACCTGCCGGCTCTTCAAGCCGAGCCTGTGCCCGTGCAACGCCATCTCTTCCGGCGGGCGATCGCCACTTTACGGCCTGGTCTGCGGGACATCGGCTTCGAGGCTGTCGAACGGGCGCTTAGCTTTTTGGCCGGCCCCGCTCGTTCAGCGCAAATTGACCTGATCGCAGGTCTGCGCCTTTTGTTTGAATCAGGCCGCTTGTGGGTAGCTGACTGGGAATCTGTCCTTCCTCTGGCTGGTTTCCCCAAGATGCCTGTCGGAGCTGAGCTGCCTATCGAAGTGCCGGGCGTCTTATGCCTGGAGGAGGGCTGGATCCTTTTCTGCGAGACTCTCTCTGATCTGGAAGCCGGACGGCGGCAGGCAGAGACCAACCTCGACTTGTATCAGGCTTGGGTGAGCCTGGATAGTTTGGCGGCCCCAATGACTCTGCGCACCCGCCGGGAAGGAGATCGCTTCCAACCACTGGGGATGGCGGAGTCCTCGATGAAGTTGTCCGATTTCATGATCAATGTAAAAATTCCCCGCCGCTCTCGCCATACCTGGCCGTTGGTTTGCTCAGGGGGGGAGATCGTCTGGGTGCCGGGATATCGTGTGGGGCACGCCTTTCGACTGACGCAATCCACCCGTCGAGCAGTTTACTTATGCCTCCGACTCGAGGAGAAATGATGAACGTCGACTTTTATGCTACCTTCCGCCAGATCGTCGGATCTAAGACAGTGGATTTTCCCCTGCCACAGGGATCAACCCTCCGGAAACTGATCGCTGAAATCATTCGTTGCTACCCGCCATTGCGCCAGGAACTATTGGACAAAAACGGTGAACTGTACCGGCATGTGCATGTGTTTGTCGATGGAAGGGACGCACCTTTTTTGGAAAACGGCCTCGATACAGTACTTACCCCACAGGATACGGTCAGCCTTTTTCCGGCTGTGGGAGGTGGCAAAGAACCGGTCTGGAAATCCGTGGTGGGTTATAATAAAAGAAAAATTGATGCAAGGTTTACCTGATGAAACTTTTTTCTCGACGCAAGAAAGATAATCGCTTCTTAGAATTATTATCTCGCCAGACTGAGTTCACAGTCCAGGGCATGGAAGCGCTTAAACAATACATGCAAAAGCCGGACAGCACCCTGGCAGACCGCGTGTCCAAAATTGAATCTGAGGCGGATGAGGTGCGGCGCATCCTGATCGATGAACTTAACCGCACTTTCGTGACTCCTTTCGACCGGGAGGATATCTTCTCGTTATCGTTGACCATCGACGATATCCTCGATTATGCCGAGTCCACCGTGGACGAGATGGTCATGTTGAACGTCGACCCCAATCCCTTCCTGGAACGCATGGTCTCTCTGCTCACCGATGCCGCCATGGAGATCAACCGCGGCGTATTGCAGTTGGTTGACCACCCCAACGTGGCCAACGATCACGCCGTGCGCGCCAAAGCCCTGGAAAATCGCGTCGAGCAGGTTTATCGCGAAGCGATTGCCGACCTGTTCCAGGACCCCCGCGATCTGGCAGAGGTGATGGAGATCCTCAAATTGCGTGAGATCTACCGCCACCTGTCGAACGCCGCTGACCGCGGCGATCAGGCAGCCAACGTGATCGGCGACATCGTAGTTAAGTGGTTGTAAGGGGGTTTAATCTTCCGCCTGACCCGTTAGCCTTCTTAGCTTCATACTTATTTCTCGCCATTGGATCTTTGAGATGCCTAGTTTTTGGCGGATCTTTTCTGGATTTATGCCGGATTGCCAGTCGCTTAAGGCGCACGTCCAACGGCACATTTCAAAGGATAGGTGCTTATCCAAACCAGCCTGGAGGCTCAGGTCCTCCAGAAGATACTCTAAGCGGCGCTGCGACCAGGGGAACAACTGGTCGCTGAGTTTATATTGGGCCTTGTATTCTGGAAAAATCGCTACCCAGCTTTCTGGGAGCGGGATCTTGCGTTCTTTATAGCGGTGCTGAGGGCTGGCGTAGCGCACGAAGAGGAGTGGCCCATTAGGGGCTTCCAGGTCGACATGATTCAAGCGCAAGGCCAGGGTCTCGCTCTTCTTGATGCCGGTATGCAGCAACAGGTCGAGCAAGGCAAAATAGCGGGTATCATGAGCGGCTCCGTGCCAGTGCTCCTGCGCTACTTCGAGCACGGCCTGGACTTCATCCGGGGTGAGGACGATCGGCAAGGGGCTGATCACAGATTTCTGGATTACCTTCTCGGCCGGGTCGATCAACAAAACCCCGAATTGGTGAAGCCAGCGAAAGAAAGCCTTGAGCGAGGTGATGCGCCGGGAAAGGGTCTTGGGACTGCAAGGCACACCGCGGCCTTTTTGCATCCAATCCAGGAAGTTATTCAAGTCGGTGGTCGAAACACTGCCCAGGCTACGGTCGGGGGGCAGGTAAGCAGCGAGCAAGTTCACATCGGCGGTGAAAGCCTTGACGGTGTGTGGGGAATTCCCCTGATCATCTAAATAGAGGCGCCAGGCGTTGACCGCTGGGACGAGCGGGGTCTGAGTGGTGATGTGGGAGGAGGGGAAGGTTGATTCGGGTGAGGGGGACATCAGGGCACCTCGGTCGATTAATGCGGATAGTTTATTCGTGTAGGTTATTCGTATAGCCTTACTCTTTTTAATTTTAGCCCACTTTATTTTGGATGTCAAGTTGTATAATTGGCTTGCACAAGGATCCCTTAAATAAAGCTATCAGGTAGATAGAAAAAAGCGTGTTAGCACGTAGATTCAACACCCCCAAACGCCACATTCTCCCAGGAGCAATCCTGGTAATTTTGATCTTAGTGGTTTGGAAGGTGACCTCATTCCCCACGATTCAGGCCAGGGCGAACGCGGCATTGCCGCCTCGGGCATTCTTGCCGCTCACTCTAAAGACGGACATCGATTTAACCATAGCAGAGGTTAAGGTAATCCAGGGAACCTCCGTATCGGACAGATACACTGTCTATATCGCCGGGCGCCAGGCGCTGATGCGCGTGTTCGTAGAGACCAGCACCGGCAAGAGCATTTCAGGGGTGACGGCCAGGTTGTGTGGGGACGACGCGGTCAGCACATCCCTGGGTTGTCTCCTTCCGGATAACGATTCGATCACCGCCCCCTCCAAAGAAAATAAGTTAAGCCGGACGTTAAATTTTAGCCTCCCAACCGGCTGGCTTCGACCAGGTTACAGCTATCACGTCGATCTGGACCCGCAGGGGTTGATCCACGAGAGCAATCAGACAAACAACCGCTACCCTGCCACAGGCATGCAGCCCTTCAATTTTGTCAATGCTCCAGCTCTCGAGTCAGTCATCGTGCCAATCGCCTACCAGCCTTTTAACAGCCCGCAGGTTTATTCCCCACAAATCGATGACCTGGATTACCTGACATTCTTACCGATCAAGATTCTTCCTATCCCGGCCGCCACCTACCAAACCCACGCCCCTTACCTGTACCAGCCAACTGAGATAGTGTACAACCTGGACAACCTGGATGGGGCCGGCTGGGCTAAACTGCTGGATGAGATCACCGCGATCCATAACATGGAAGATCCCGCTGGATCAAAGAATTATTATGGCCTGGTCAATTCCTTCGACGCCCACGGATGCGACAGCGGATGTATCACCGGGGTTGGAAACCTGGGGGGAAGCGGCGGTTACCAGACCGCGGTCGGGTGGAGTGGGGCTGGGGAGGCATCCCCGGAGGCGTCTGGAACCATGGTCCACGAATTGGGCCATAACTTTAACCGGAAACACGTCCTGTGTTCGGGTTTCGAAACTAACCCAGATTTTTCCTTTCCCTATCCTGGAGGGAAAATCGGGCAATTTGGCCTGGACGTGGCGGCAGGTTTGCTCTACGACCCGAGCCGCTACTCTGATTTTATGAGTTATTGTTCTCCCACCTGGACCTCAGACTATACCTATTGGAAAGTCTACCAGTTCCGTCAATCTGCTGCGCTGAGGGTAGAGACTTCCCGCTCAGCAGAAGAAGCCTTCTATATCAGCGGGTTTATATCGCCAGGCGGCAAGGTCACGCTGAGACCGGTCTACCGGCAAGCGGTTGAAATGCCTGGCCTGGCCGAAGGACCTTATGTGCTGGAGATGCTTGGCAGTGAAGGAGAGGTGGTGGCGACACATGCGTTCAACCCGGTCGAAGTCGCCGATGCGCCCGGTTATCGCCTGTTTGGATTCTTCGTCCCGGTGATCGATGGTCTCAATGGGCTGCGGCTGAGAGTGGGCGAGCGCCTCATGGTGGAGAGATCCATTATAGAGAGGATGGACACGGCAGCCTTCGAGATCGGCGCGCTTTCCCTGGAGGGCGATCAAAATAGGACATCCCTGCGCTGGCCGGCGGTCTCCCACCCGAGCGCAGATATCGTCTACCGCCTGCGCTTCTCAGCGGATAATGGCCGGACCTGGCAGGTGCTGGCCCTGGATCGGAGCGATCCAGTATTTCACCTCCCCTCCCGTTCGGGAATCGATTTCTCGTGGGGGTTAATTGAAGTCCAGGCCAGCGATGGGATCCACACGCAAACGCGGATTTTTAGCCTGGTAGGGATAAAATAACCTTAGTTTTGGGATTCCAGGCGCTGAAAGCCCAGGTCCGGGGCAATGCCGCGCATGGCCTGGATGACATTGCCGACGTGTTCCCATAAATCCACCCCAAACTCTTCGGTAGCCCGGGCGATCTCGGTGCGGTCAGCCCCGGCGGCGAAGGCCCGATCTTTCCATTTCTTCTTGACCGAGCTGACTTCGAGGTCGTCCAGGGATCGGGAAGGACGCACCAAAGCCACGGCGGTGATTAAGCCGGTGATCTCGTCGCAGGCATAGAGGGCTTTTTCAAGCGCTGTCTGGCGCGGGACTCCGGTATGGTCGGCGTGGCTGAGGATGGCGCGCACGATCTCCTCGGGCACGCCGCGCTGGCGTAAGAGCGGCGCGCCGGCTTGCGGGTGATGTTCCAGCGTGGGATGGATCTCCCAATCGAAATCGTGCAGCAGGCCGGTGATCCCCCACAAATCCTGATCCTGGCCCAATTTGACGGCGTAGGAACGCAGCGCCGCTTCGACGGCCAGCATGTGCCGCACCAGGTTTTCGTTCTTGATAAATTCGTGCACGATGGCAAGGGCATCAGAACGGTTCATTGCGCCTCCTGTGGAAAGATCGGTTGGGGGTTGCCGAGAGCCGGGGATGGCGGGGAGACATGGACTTCCCAGAGGGCGACCAACGTGGCAGCAGTCTCGCGCAGGGACCAATAGAGCAGAGAAAATCGGCGGTACTCGCGCAGGTCAGCGGCGACGCCGGTCGCCGGTAAGCCCAGGGCATTGCACACGTAAAGCGCGCGCGGCAGGTGGAAACCCTGCGTAACCAGGATGGCGGAATCGACTTTAAAGATATGGCGCGCCCGGTAGCAGGAGTCATAGGTGCGCCGTCCGGCTTCGTCCAAGACGATGTCCTCGGCCGGCACGCCCAGGTCTAGCCCGTAGGCGCGCATCGAGCGTGGTTCGCTGTAATTGACAAAGTCACTGCTACCGCTCATCAGGATTTTCTCCACTTTCCCGGAGAAATACAGCTCGGCGGCAGTGACCACCCGGTCGCGCAGCACCGGGGAAGGGGAGCCGTCACGCCCAAGTCCGGCGCCGAAGACGATCGCCACCCGTTGCGGGGGAACCGCCTCCACTGGATAGCGGCGGGGCCAGGCGAAGAGGCTGGTCAGCAGGCGCGGCAGGATGATCGCCAGCAGGGTCAGGGAGATCGCGCCAGCCAGAATCCACAGGATCATCTTCAAGATCCGTTTCAGCACGGGCGAATTGTACCATGCCAAGATAGGCGGTTAAATCAAGCAGGGCGGTATGACCGCCCCGCAATGAGCCCCGATCCTGGATGTGGATTAAACGACTTTCTCTCGCATTATGGAGCTCAAGTAGTCCATTGAGGCGACTACAATGGCGATTGCTATCATCTGGACGCTGGCCGCGCGATAGTTTAGCAGGTTGATGTTCTGTTGCAACAAAAAGCCGATCCCGCCACCGCCAGCGAAGCCGATGATGGTGGACATGCGCACGT
>Ga0299915_10003633_pt1 | contig 11151 bp, 12 predicted proteins | sample RVTome_13_FD_200263 | JGI IMG/M metagenome (GOLD analysis project Ga0299915, IMG submission 200263) | Soil microbial communities from uranium-contaminated site in the Upper Colorado River Basin, Wyoming, United States - RVT92D227 (version 2) ... | reverse complement strand
CTGGAATCCCGGAAGCAAGCGCCGCCGATGAGGTCTGATCAACGGTTGCATCCATCCACCGGCGTTTGCTTCCGGGATTCCGGCCCAGATGACAGCAAAAGCCCGTGCCCACGCCGGCAGTCTTATCTTCTCTGCGACCTCTGCATCTCTGCGGTTTGCTTTTTATTGGGTTGTGGCCGTTAGGCCGCGCTAGGCATTATGATCCGCAGGCACAAGGCCATAGGTTAGAGGGGTTCCTGGCTGAAATCTTCCAGGGCAATCAGGACTTGATCCGGTTCGTGAGGCAGTACCTTGGATACTGTTTGACCGGATCAACTCAAGAGCAGTGTTTTACGATTTTTTATGGCAGCGGTGCCAATGGGAAATCCACGCTGTGCAAAACGATCCAGCGGATCTTGGGTGATTATGCATCTCAGTCGCCCATTGAAACCTTCCTGGTTAAACATGGTTCGGGAATCCCCAACGATGTTGCCAGGCTACATTCGGCTCGGGCCGTCTTCGCGGGAGAGAGCGAAGACGGGCAGAGACTTGCAGAATCGCTTGTCAAGCAGGTGACTGGCGGCGATCTGATGGCTGCGCGGTTTCTGCATCGTGAGTTCTTTGAATTCGAGCCCCGGTTCAAGTTGATCCTCTCAACAAATCATAAGCCCAGCATCAGGGGAACCGACCAGGCGATTTGGCGGCGAATCCGACTCGTGCCGTTCGACGTGACCTTTCCGCCCGAACAGCAAGATAAACGACTGCCCGATGCCCTGTGGCAGGAGCGCGACGGCATCTTTGCCTGGATGGTGCGGGGGTTGCACGACTGGCTTGCCAATGGGCAGTGACTGAGAAAACGCCGAGCCGCCGAAAGCGGCTCTTCACAATCAGTGAGGCAGGCGAATACCTGGGCAGGACAGCCTGGGCCGGGTGGCAGGCCCATAACTGAGGACATCGGCATTATGAGCGGCGGTGATCATCAGCAATCAAGTGCAAATCGAGTCGTGCAGGGGACAGTCAGCGTAGCTGAGATCCTGCGCTACATCGCCAGCGAATGTACAGGCTACGCCTGGGAGCCAGGAGGACAGCGCCGATCCCGACGAGCCCGAATACATGCGCCATGCGAAAGGCCGCTTCCAGGAGATTAAGAGGAAGATGGAGGCCGAAAGGTCGGAGGTTGGTCATGAGTAGCAAGATGGAAGCGAGCGGGAAAGTGCAAGGGCCGAGGAAGGCTCTTCACGATCAACAAGGCGGGCGGGATTCAGGGCCGAACTGCCGAGTGGCTGAGCAATAGCAATTGAATCAAGGGATAAGGCGTTCATGAGCGACATGCTTGCGGCAATCATCAGCAATCCAGAGAAAGTCGGAGAGCTTCAACCTGAAGCGATCCCGGCTTTGATGGCGCAGCTTGCCGCAATTCAGACTGCGCTGGCGGCGCGGTTGTTGACAGCAGAGCCCTCTGGTAGCCATCAGGCCCTTGGACATTACGAAGATCGGTTGATCACCGTTGAAGAAGCCGCTGTACGTCTTTGTTTTACCGAGCAGTACGTCTACGAGCTGACCAGAAAAGGGCAACTTCCATGCATAAAACAGGGTAAGTACAAACGTATCAGCCTTTCAGATTTGTCAGACTGGATCGACAAGCATCGAGAAACGGGGCTTGACAATCAACTATGCCAGTGGCATAATAAATATAATGACACCAAAAGAACTGCAACGGCTAAGAAAAAAACTCGATCTCACCCAGGCGCAAATGGCCGACAAAATCGGGATAACGTCAAACGCTTTGGCGCGGCTGGAACGGGGAGAGCGGAAAATCTCGGAACCCTTATCCCGACTGGCCAAACTTCTGGTGCAGATTGAATTGAAGGATAGCAGAAAGGATCGCTAACAATGGCTTGCATACGAAAACGTCGGGGCAAATACGTGGTCGATTACCGGGACGGGACGGGTCAGCGGCGCTGGGTAACCTGCGAAACTAGGCGCGAAGCCGACGAGATTCTGTCGTCCAAGGTGAGGGAGAACCGCCAACTAACACGACCGGCAGCGGACGCCGACGTTACTCTCTCGCAGTATGCCGAGCGGTGGATAGGGACAATTTCTTCCAGCCTGAAGCCCCGAACCATCGAGAGCTATCAGCAATGCCTGAGGCTATACATCGAACCGCGATTTGGGGCAACCAAGATCCGTAGGCTTCATCGAGGGCTGATCAAGGAATTCCTGGCTCAGCAATTGGGAAGCGGACTTGCCCCCAATACGGTTCGCATTGTCCATGCCACGCTTCGCGCCATGCTGAATGAAGCCGTGGAAGATAATATCCTGATGGCGAATCCGGCAATCCGGCTCGGGAAGAAACTCCGCCTGGTTCCCACATCCAAGCAGCGCCAAGAGCAGATCAAGGCCATGGACCGCGACCAGCTATCGGCGTTCCTGGGGACCACGGCAAACGCAGCCAAGGGATTGGACCGCTCCTATTATCCGCTCTTCCTTCTCATGGCCAGGACCGGCCTGCGCCTTGGAGAGGCCATCGCGCTTGAAGTGGGCGATATCAACTCCGAAGGCCGTACGCTTCGCGTAGAGCGAGCTTTCTCGGCAGGGCGGATTGAGACTCCCAAAACTGGCGAGGGACGTGACGTGGACATGAGCCAGCAACTGACCGCTACCCTGCGCCAGATGATTGCAGGTCGACGGGAGAAGTGGTTCAAGGAAGGTAAAGTGCAGGTACCTTCCCTGCTCTTCATCTCCGAGGATGGTACAATGCTGGACGGTGCGAACATTCGCAAGGTCTTTACCCGGTCGCTCAAAGCGGCCAAGCTGCCCCTACACTTCACGCCGCATTGCCTGAGACACACTTTCGCGTCCCTGCTATTACAGCAAGGCGAATCCCCGGCTTACGTCCAGCGCATGCTCGGGCATGCCTCCATCAAGCTGACCGTGGACACCTACGGCAAGTGGTTGCCGATGGGAAATCGGGCAGCCGTGGACCGTCTTGACGACCAAAACGGTAGCAAAGTGGTAGCAAACGAGGATTCCAAGAAAAGCGGAGTGGCTGTAAAGTATTGATTTTAAATGGTGAGCCGTCCAGGAATCGAACCTGGAACCTACTGATTAAGAGAGTAAAACAGGGCCTACTGAGAGCACCCCCGAAAACCTCAAACACACATCTGACGCGGGTTTTAGCGTAAGGTTCTCGTTCTCAGGTGCTCTGAGATTTTCTGAGTTTGCCACCAAGACTGCCACCAACAGTTGGGGGCAAAATTCCGCAACTTCTGCAACCCAGGCGCAACCGCCGGAGGGGGTACGGTAGGCCCGACCCTTGGCCGGGGTGGGGGTGTTTTCCAGGGTCCCAGACCACATTTTTGCAAGGCCAAGAAAAATCGTCCCTATTCCGCGCCCTCGCGGCCGATGAGATTCCTCAGCTGTGTCCCCTGTTTTAGTCTACCCGGAAAGATGCGGAACGAGATACCCGATTGCTCCCGTTGGGAAGCGAAACCCGCACCTCGACACGGTACTCTCCGGGAGATAAATAGGAGAGCGAAAGTCTCCGGGAGAGCAGATAGCCCTTCAGCGGGTGACGGTTTTCGCTCTGTACGGGGAGTGGGTCCGAGCTGGTGGCCAGGACCTCGTCACGGTACAGGTTCAGTCGATACTGGTATGGCGGATTCTGCTGCTCACTGACGTTGTAGATGTGGAAAAAAACGGTGAGAGATCCTTCTCGTGGATAGCTCTCGACAAAAGACGGCATGACCGCTACTTCCCCGAGGCGGAGTGGATCGTAATCCTGGCCGTATTCAACCGTCTCCCCTGACCGAACCGTGCCCTTGCTAAGCACAATACTGCTGATACAGGGGAGTCCCTTCGAAAGAGAATCTACCTTCAGGGGCTCACGCAGTGTGCTCATTTTCCCACTGCCCGAGTCACGGAGGACCGTCCTGATCTGGTACTTCCCAGGCGGAAGAGCGAGAGTCATGCCCGAAGCCGTGCCGACCCGCAGGAACTCCTGGTATCCTGCTTCGTCCAACGCGAGACCGTAGTCTTGCCGGTAATCAGCCACGATCATGCCGGTTTGATTGAGGACTGCCGCCAGCAGTTTGAACATTGCACCGTACCGGTCATCGGCTCTCTTGAGGCGAATGCCATCCGGATGAATGCGGAAGGAAATCCGTGCGACGGTTTCTCCGTGCGGGTCCAAGAAAATCGCGGGAAAAAGTGAGGTTTCGAAGTCTCTTGTCTCCTTGGGGAGAAACAGAGCCTGGGCCATCTGCCTCTCTTCTGCGGAGGGTAGGCCGTACATTGATGCAACGATTAGCGAAGTACTGGCATGTGGCACGCTGTCCGAGTTGCGCTCTCGGGCAATGACAGCCGGTTTTCGGCCAGCGTAGTACCCGCTGCGTGCGATGACCGCAGGTGTCATCTCCTTTCCTGTCGATTCGTCCCGGACATTGTGTTTGAGCCTTACCCGGATTCTCCGGAACTCTCCGTTCATCTTCCGTTTGCTTGGCGTATAGCCGAGACTGTAGCGCCCCCGAATGCCGTCGAAGAGATCGCCGAGTCTTGCAGCCGCTCCCCCGAGTAGACTCGGGAGGACTTCACCTCCAGTTGGACCGGCAAAGTCCTGCAACCTCAAAAACATACTCGCTCCCACAATTTTAGCGACCCCGGCCCTTGCTCCGCTTTCGTGGTTAATGATGGTCATCCCGCACAGTGAGGCGGTTGACTCCAGAAGCTGATCCAAAGCCTGCTTCTTGGTATGGGCGGGGCGAACCCATGTCGAAACATCATCCGTCACAGCAATGACATAGCGCCGGGAAGCCGGATTTGCTGCGTGCTGCATATGCACAGCCGCCTGATAGACTGCCTCGGACAGTTGAGTGCTTCGTGGACCGATGTAGGACTCATTTACCCCGCCAATCTTGTCTACGACCAGTTTCCTGTCCTTCGTAAAGTCCTGCACCAATTGAGCCAAGCCGCCGTAGGCTATCAACGCGACTTCGTCCTCGGGCTTCAGGTGCCGCAATACTTCGAATGCGTCCCTGTGAAGCTCGTGGATCACCGGCTGCATGCTGCCACTGACGTCCAGCAGCAGGACCACCGAAATCGGCAGCTTGTCCTGGCTAAAATGTGTGATCTCCTGGCGGACGCCGCCTTCGTGGATTTCAAAATCATCAAGTGTCAGTCCTGGGACTGCTTGGCCCGTCCTCCCATTCACCACCCTCACGTCCACCACTACGTGATTGGCGGTGACCCGGATCAACTCTGCCTGCGGCGGCTGCGCCAAAACGGATCGTCCCAGGATTAGAACCAGGAATGGCACGAAGAACAGTGGAGAGCTGGGCGAGTACATCTTCGATCCTCCAACCTGCAGGGACGACGATCTACTTGGCAGCCCATTTCTGTTTTCATGCCCCATATTACGCCCTGTTTCTGCCGATAGGCGCTTACTGGCTTGTTCTTACCGACATGTTGTCGATAGATATCGCCAACCTTTGGCAACTGCGCGACGAAGGTTTCGGCATCTCCGGCACCTCCTTTTCCCACAAACCAACGACGCTCATTCCGCTGGCAATTTATCAGCGAGTCCGGGTGCTGCGGAGGAGGCCCTGAATCTTCGACGCTATCTCTATCAATTGGGCCGGAATACCTTTCGATCCATCCCAAAAAGACACAGTTTTTTCCCGTCCAACGTGGCGAACAATGATCCTGTAAGAACTGCATTGATGGCAAAACCGGGGAGGGGGGTATTTCCCTTTCATCTCGAAAAAGCCCAACTTTGCGATTTCGTCCAGGAGTTCGGTTACCTCATTCTGGGGCAGCTTCGCTATTCTTGCCTGTTCTTTAGTAATCAGCCCATCCGGGTGGATGGCCCATTCCTGCTCGTGTTTGTCAAGCCCCCGCTGGAATCGATAGACAATGGCGGCGTCCTTCGCACCCTCGTCAGGTCCGTAAGCGTTGGCCCTCTCTTGCGATCCGACTAGGGCCAACGCTGCCGCATAGAGCAAAAGCTCGAAGCATAATATGTGTTTCTTCGGAGTGGTCATTGGCACACTCCCAGGGCTGGTGCTCTAAAAGTAACACGGTACTTACTCAATAGCATAGAACAAGTTTTCACCGCAAATGTTCAGGGAAAGTGGTCGCGCGTTGGATCGAGCCCGTGAACAACCCAGGACCGGGAGAATGCCCGGATGGGGGTGCCTGCAATGTCCCCCATCGATATCCATCTCGCCGGAGATCCTGCGTCCTGGAACGTCCTGCGTGACATGGAGGGCATTTTTGCGGCGACTCTCGGGTTCAACCTGTCGGCCTGACTCTTCCTGCGCATCTTCTGGTCGGCGCAGTACTATAATAATCCAATGGATTGAGCCCCTGCTCTCATCGCAAAGGGAGCGGGAGAAATGTCAGGCGCATCCCTGCCGATGTCTAACCGTTGGATTGACGGCGCGAAGAACCTGAGGCTGGGCCTGCGGGAGGTGGTAGGTCCGATACATTGGCCGGGGTGCGGGTGTTTCACAGGGCCGCAGACCACACTATCGCGAACCCCAGATCGCCTGTATCGGAAAAAGCATCAGCCATCTCCCCGCCTCGCCATGTACTAACCTTTTTTCATCGGAGTGCCCTTAACCGCGATAGCAATGGGAACTTGATTCTGACCAACATGCTTGTTTCATTATCTGACCATTAGCCAGCATCGAGGGAACAAGAGCACGGCTCATGGCTCGAAAGGCTAACAGCCAAAATCCATAAGCGTAATGCTTTCAGCCTGGACGCTAGAAATTGTATGCACAACCATGAAAAGCAAATTGTTCAGCGGCGGACATTCGTGCAGATTTTTGCCACCTTTTTCATATACCTCGCTTACCGATTACGAATCACCGCCTTCACCTTCTCGCGAATTTCTGCATTTCGAATCTTTGGCAGCATTTGCCGGAGCAGCCCCCGCGCATACCTTGCTGATTCTACGTCCTCGCTTTGCGTTGCTGGAATCATAGCTTCCATGGCTTCGTCAGTGCCAATTCGCATTAATCCAGCTATTGCATAGTAGTCCTCCCTTTCCTCGATCAAACTTGCAATATACGGTATGCCTACGGGATCTTTAACGTAACTTAGTTCTCTAGCTATTTCAGATCGCTTTGGAAATGACCTTGTTTTTTTAAGCTGCTGTATCAGCTCTGTACACCTCTGCTGCAACACACACTCACTTCGTGGAAGGATTTTTATATGCAACATACCCTCGTTTTGGGTGGCCATGGCAGCTTCACAACGTACCTCCACAAGGTAATCGCCTGGCCATCTGAACTCATACCATTCGTCCAATATCAAGCGCTGAGAATATATCTGCCTTTCGCCCAACCTCACTATCCCTCCAGCATCAACTCCTTCCTCACTGAGAGGCTCCAGCTCAACCCTTTGACCGCCCGGCTCAATCACGCTGAAATGGAATCCATTCTTTCGATTGAAGCCCAAATCAAGGATAATTGGCTTACTTTGCTCATTTACAAATCTTGCGTGAATAATAACCGGCTCATGCAATGTAATGGCCGGAGCTACCTGGTATGATATGCGGACGCCCTCTCCCTTCTTTTGCCAGGCTGCTATTGCTGTAATGCCGATAACCATTATAGCCACGCCCATCATCACACTATATGCATGCATTCGCATCTATGCCTCCTATGGCAGAATATATTCAGACCGTGGTTCAACATATTTAGTCTGTATGCATTTCCATTGATTATTCTCATAGACTAGGGATCTCGTGAAGCGGTTTGGACCCTCTATCGTGGTCCATTGACCATTATTATAATACGGACATCTAAACTCCCACTTTTGGTCTCCCCAGTACGCTGATCCGCTATAGGGCTTTACAAATGATCCAGGATAAAGGTTGTCCGTAAAATAATAATTAGCAATCGGGTGGGTTTGGCCAGTTTTGGGATTAGGTGGTGGCTCCGTCGTTCCCCACGGCGGATTAGGAGGAGGAAAGTCTCCACCATATTCAATATATTCACGATATTGGCATGCCTTCAGGCTATACCACAGACCAGTGCTTGATGTCCAGACGTAATTGATTTGTAGGTATAAGCCATTCCCTGTCTGCTGCCAGTTGTATGGTGACAATGCCGTAGGATAGGCACATGGTATCTCCATGACAGCATTAATTGTGCCGATCGCGGACAGAATCATGTCATCCAGGCATATGGGATCGAAAGTCTCCCAGGTGGCCTCGCCAGGGGCAAACAACGGGTTGAAAACGTACCAGTGGTAGCCAGCAAGATCATACCACCAAGGATAGCATACATCGCTGAAATATATCCTCAGATCAGAGGTTCCCAAAAACTCATATACCGTTCCACGTTCACCCAAATGGGAAACGTCAGCTTCGGCTCCCTCACATGACCACCCATAATAATCCCAATCTACCTGTTGCTGGTCGGCATTCGATGAATCCGTCGCCTTCCACGGCCAGATGGCGGGCAAGGTGGGCGGAGCATTTTCCAGCAGCGCCAACGTTGGCGGGGGCAACGAGACGACCATCCTGGACATCCTCAAGGCTATGCTGATTCATGGGATGGTGATCCAGGGGTCTTTCAGCGGTGACCATTACGGCCCGGTCGCCATCGGCGACATAGACGCCCGCGCCCGCGAGGAGTGCTTGAACCTGGGTAGAAACGTGGCAACGCTGGCGGCCAGGCTCGCCAAATCGGCCTAAGGGCTCGCGCAATAATTACTTCACATTTTGATGTCGGCTCGCAGGCCTGCCGGCAGTGCGGCGGCACGAGAGCTAGGATCTCATCACACCTGGAAGTGAAGAGTAACCGACCATCGGGTGCAACGGTGGCAAGGATCAGCTACCCACCGGACCGGCGGCAGCCACCTCCGGGGACGCCTCCCGCTTATAGGGCTCGAAGTTCTTGACGAACCGCTCAGCCAGCTCTCGCGCCTTCGCGTCATAGGCCGACTTGTCGCTCCAAGTATTCCTCGGCTCCAGGATCTCCTGCGGCACGCCTCCACAAGCTGCGGGGACATACAGGTTGAAGTTGGCATCCTTCTTGAACTCCGCGTCTTGAAGAGATCCGTCGAGGGCTGCGCTGAGCAGCTGTCGGGTATACTTGATCGGCAATCGCTTCCCAACGCCATAAGGACCTCCCGTCCAACCCGTGTTGACCAGCCAGCACGCCACCTTGTGCTCCCGGATCTTCGCGGCCAGCAGCTCGGCATACCGGTTGGGATGAAGCACCATGAAAGGCGCACCGAAGCAGGCCGAGAAGGTGGCTGAGGGCTCTTTCACGCCCGCTTCCGTTCCTGCAACCTTCGCGGTATAACCGGAGATGAAGTGGTACATCGCCCCTTCGGGTGTCAGTTTGGATAAAGGAGGCAGTACCCCAAAAGCGTCAGCAGTGAGCATGATGATGTTCCTGGGATGCCCGGCCATGCCTCCCCGCTGGATGTTCGGAATGTGGGTTATGGGGTAGGCCGCCCGGGTGTTTTCAGTCAGGCTGGCGTCATCCAGATTGATGCGCCGGGTGATGGGATCGTACGCCACATTTTCCAGGATGGTCCCGAACCGCCTCGTTGTTTCATAGATCTCGGGCTCCGACTCCGGAGATAGGTGGATCACCTTGGCGTAGCAGCCTCCTTCGAAATTGAAGATACCGTCCTTGCTCCAGCCGTGCTCGTCATCACCGATCAACCGCCGGTTCGGATCCGCCGAAAGGGTTGTCTTGCCCGTTCCGGATAGCCCGAAGAAGATTGCCACATCCCCTTCCCTGCCGATGTTCGCGCTGCAGTGCATGGAAAGAACATTCTCCTGGGGAAGCATGTAGTTCAGTACGGTAAAGATCGACTTTTTGATCTCTCCGGCGTAGCTGGTGCCCCCAATCAAGACTAGTTTGCGAGCCAGGCTGAGAAGAATGAAGGTCGCAGAATGGGTGCCGTCGACCTCGGGAATCGCCTGGAACGAAGGAGCATGCAGGATCGTGAACTCCGGAACGTGATCGCGGAGTTCCTCGGGCTCCGCCTGGATGAACATGTTACGGACAAACAAGGAATGCCAGGCAGTCACGGTGATGACGCGAATCGGCAGTCGATATCGGTGGTTGGCCCCCGCAAAGCAGTCCTGTACCCACACGGCACGGTCCTGCAGATAGGCCTGCATGCGCCGGAACATGTTCTCGAACATCTCCTGGGATACGGGCCGGTTCATCGCTCCCCACCAGATCATGTCCCTGGTCTCCGGCTCTTCCACAATGAACTTGTCCCGGGCCGCCCGGCCTGTGTGTTGTCCGGTTCGCACCACAAGGGGGCCGAGATGCACCAGGTGTGCCTCGCCGCCCTTGACGGCGTCTTCGTAGAGGAGGGGGGTGTTATGATTCCAGTGCACTTTGTGGACATTGGTGATGCCGTTCTTGTCCAGACCGTATCGACTGTAAAGGCGTTCAACCATCGGATGTTTTCTCCTGAAAAACTGCAGTTAGTTTTTTTCTATCCGACCGGGCAGGACAGGATCCGACGGCAGAACCTGTCGGAATCAAGCGAAGGGTTCAAAGATGGTCATCCCTTTCCACAACCGCTGCCTCTGGTACCGGTCGGCAGGATAACTTCGCCGCTAATAGTAATTATCGCTCGGCCTTGAACACTACGCAAGGCCGGTGGATTGATGAAATGAAAAGGTCGGTCTCTTTGATCACAGATTGCCGCCAGGCTTTCCAGGATCGACGCATTCCAGCGGGTTGCAGGCGTTGTCAGCTTGGACGGCCGGCCAGAGCCCTGCCTGCTGCCAGCCTATATCGCGGTCGTTCCCACAAATTCGGTCTGCGTTGAAATTCTTGAACTTACAGAATTCGATTGCCAGTCTTCCCGTCCATGATTGTTCTCCTCGTTTCACTCATCTCAATCCACCTGGCCGCCTTTCGATTGCGCCTTGCACTCCAGGCTGAGATTTTTATTCTCCGTCACCGGCTGAACGTCCTCCAACAGTATACTCATGCCCGGCATTGCGCCGCCTGCTCCCTATTCCATCAACTTTTCCCTTGGATCCCTGTATATAAATGCCCAACGCGGACAAGCCGCAACCAAACAGGTCAGAGCGCGCCTCCGGCGCGGAATCCAAAAAAAGCAAAGGCAAACCTGAAAGAAGCAAGGCTTTTGCAGAGCCCGCTCGAATTTTGGTGTATTGTC
>Ga0299915_10003631_pt1 | contig 11152 bp, 11 predicted proteins | sample RVTome_13_FD_200263 | JGI IMG/M metagenome (GOLD analysis project Ga0299915, IMG submission 200263) | Soil microbial communities from uranium-contaminated site in the Upper Colorado River Basin, Wyoming, United States - RVT92D227 (version 2) ... | reverse complement strand
ATCGGCATAAACCAGCCGAGAGGAACCAGCGTTAAAACATGGTGCTACGGCTACCTAGCAATCGCCGTAGTGTTCGATTTACTCGTAGTATTCGCCTTGTTAAACGGAGCACAATACGTTTGGCTCACCAACCTCTTGCTTGGGCTATCAGCAGGTGCCGCCACTGGCTTAGCCATTCACGTGGCGCATCACATATCCGAAGAAGGGCAAGACGGCGAAGAATCAGATAAGAAAAAAGAAAAGTCCCTGTTTGGCTTTTAAGGTTTCAAAGCCAAAATAAACACTGGGCAAAGAAGCCCGCGCCCACAACTGTGCCTCCCGCGCAACCATTTTTTCTTTTTCCATGTAATTTAATCATTCAAATAGCTTCGAAAGGCAGCTCTTTGGAAAAATCTTATATTTTAAACGATTTAAACAAGTACTTGCGGTGAAAAAAAATGAAAATGAAGGATGCGAAAGCAGTTGGCAAAATGGTAATCGTTGGCGTACTGATTATAGTGATGGTAATCGCTGGGGTTGCTGGCTATTACCTGATGGCACCTCAAACCAAATTGAAGGAGACACTGATAATTGGAACAACTGACTCGGTGGAAACGTGCATAGATCCGGCGCGAGCCTACGATTTCTTCGGTTGGGAAATAATCCAATCGTTGGGCTGCCCGCTGGTTGAGTACAAAGCTGGCGCAACAGGCAGCGCTGAGGATTTGATTCCGTCACTGGCAACTTCATGGAACGTGACAGCTGACGGATTACAATGGGCATTCAACCTTCGGCAAGGCGTCAAATACGATGATAACACAGAGTTTACCGCTGACGATGTTAAGTACACTTTTGACAGAGGAATAGGCATAGCTGATGAAGATGGAGCGTTCGTAGGCATTGGATATGGCGACATAATTCAAAGCGTCACGGTTGTAAGCACGTACGTTGTCAGATTTGACCTAAAGATTCCGTTTGCAGCATTCCTCTCGCTAATGGCTTGCCAAGCGTCATACATTGTTGACCCAGCGCATGCTCCGAAAAGCGGAGCCTCTTGGAGTGTGGACGATGTAATCGTTTACAAGGACGGGGACGCTAGAGGAAGCCACCCGATGGGGTTGGGTCCTTACAGGCTTAAGAGTTGGACTAGAGTCGCGGGAAAGGACACTGAAATGACACTTGAGGCGAATCCACTCTACTGGAACGCAGCCGCAGGCTACCCGAAAACTAAGACTATCGTTTTCGCCTTCAAAGCGGACTCTGCCGGCTTGGCTATAGCAATGACGGCGGGAGACGTTGACGTTGCGTTTAGGCAGCTTTCTGCCACGGATATTACTACGATGAAGTCAAACACTAACGTGCATGTTTGGGAAGGCACCGGCGCGTTTATCCAATACTTGTGCATGCAACAGAAGAATGCGCCTTTCAACAACGTGAAGATTAGAAAAGCTGTAGCCGCTGCAATCAATCGAACCACGCTGGTTGACACAGTGTTCAATGGACAAGCTGAGGAGCTATTCAGCATGATCCCAATTGGCATGTTCGGCCACACCGACGCATTCCAAGCCGTAGGTAATCCAAACTACACTCTCACGCGGGAACTTCTAGGCGAGCTTGGCTACAACGAGAACAATAAATTCTCGTTCACGTTGTGGTATGAAACTTCAGGACACTATCCACAGAGCCCCCAGCAAGCATTGGTGCTTAAGTCTTCGTTAGAAGCAAGCGGAGTGATCAGCGTATCTCTGGAAGCCCGCGACTGGGCAGCGTACAAAGTTGCAAGATCGCAAGAGATCATGCAAGCGTACATTTATGGTTGGTATCCAGACTACATTGATCCTGATGACTACATCTACCCGTTTGTGCAGTCCTCAGGCGGATCATGGCTACACCACAACTACGCTAGCTCGCAGATGGATCAGCTTATTGCTTGGGCTCGAGGGAACACTACTGAAGCGGCTAGAATCGATTTGTATGGGCAAATTCAGGACCTGATGGTTACAGACGTTCCGATAATTCCGATGTACCAGAGCAGTGCCTACGCGGTGTCAAAACTCAACGTGAAAGGAATTTACTTGGACATCACACAGCAATGGCGCAACTGGCTGGTCTACGCCGAAGAGTAAATTATAATACCTTATTTCCCCCTTTTCTTTTTATTAGCAAGCGAGCACGTGACATGAAATGACTCTGCGCACTTACATAATTTCCAGAATTCTGCTCACTATTCCAATGATATTCATTCTTTTGACTACGGTGTTTTTGGTTATGCGCGTTTTGCCAGGAGACCCCGTTATGTTGCATTTTGAAAAAATGGAGAACCCACAAGCAATGCTGGAGATGCGTATAAGATTGGGGCTTGACAAGCCATTGTGGGCGCAGTACTTTGATTACGTGGTCGGTCTTTTCAGGGGAGACCTTGGCAAGTCCATGCAGGATTATTCTCCTGTGGCGCAACAGATTTTTTCGGCTTTCCCTGCAACATTGGAATTGGCAATTTGTTCTATGATAATTGCGGTTCTGATAGGGGTATTTCTAGGCGTAGAATCCTCGAAAGCGTACAACAAACCCAAAGACCAGTTGATAAGAGTATTTGGAATAGTGACTTATGCCATTCCAGTCTTTTTCCTAGGCATGCTTCTTCAGATTATCTTCGGAGTTGGACTGCACTGGTTGCCAGTGGGCGGAAGAATCTATCCAGCTATGGAGCCAAAAGGATTAAGCATACCGCTTTCTGTTCCACCTAGCGGGTTTATTACGCATTTTTTGCTGTCGTCCTTAGCGGGTCTATTTTTGCTGGGCGTATATTTTGCTGTAGCAAAAGTAAAACACAAGAAGCTGAACCGCAAAAACTACATTATTTCGCTTGCCCTTTTTGTAACGGGTTGGGTTCTCTGGGCTGGAATCGGCTGGTATTGCATATCAAATGGGGGACTCCGCGTGGCAACTGGTCTCTTCACAATCGACAGCCTTCTTGAAGGGAACCTGTATAAGTTCGGTTTAACTCTGAAATACCTGTTTCTGCCCTCATTAACTTTGGGTTTGGTTCTGTGCGGAATATTCATCAGGCTCACGAGAAGCAACATGCTTGAAACCTTGAGGCTGGATTTTGTAACGGCAGCCAAGGCAAGAGGATTAAAAGAAAGCACAGTGACTTACGGTTATGCTCTTCGAAATGCGTTCCTGCCTGTACTCACAATGATGGGCCTGCAGTTTGCTATGCTCTTAGGTGGCGCTGTGCTGACTGAAACCACATTCTCTTGGCCAGGTCTCGGAAGATACCTTGTGGATCGTATTAACTTTCGAGACTACACGGCTATTCAAGGTACAGTGGTCGTTTTCGGCATTTTAGTGTCCATAGTGAGTTTGGCAATTGACTTGCTTTACGCTTACCTTGACCCAAGAATACGCTTGTAGGTGGCAGAAATGCAGAAACTTAAAATCAAGAAAAGCATGCTTGCGCACCTTTTACCTGGGCTTACTTCATTGACTAAAAGGGGTTTAGCGGGTTGGATAGTAATTCTCGGCGCAATCTTGGTGATAGCAGTTGTTGTGATGACAGTGCTGTCACCGTGGATTTCGCCCCATGACCCAACTGCGCTTTCTGTAGGACCACGGCTGTCGCCGCCCACAGCCCAGTTTCCGTTTGGAACTGACGATTTAGGCCGCGACATGCTGAGCAGAGTCATCTCTGGCGGAGGAGTAATGCTTCAGGTGGCTATCGTATCCGTTATCGTCTGCTTAATTATAGGTGTCCCTTTGGGGTTGTTTTCATCTCACACAGGCGGCGTAATTGACAGGTTTATCAGCCTCATCATGGACAGCATGTACGCGTTTCCAGGATTGATTCTAGCTATCGCATTAACGGTGGTCTTGGGAAGAGGCGTAATCAACATGGCGATTTCCATAGCGGTGGTGTACATTCCCTCCTACTTCAGGGTAATTCGCAGCCAAGTACTCAGCATAAAGGAGATGTCTTATGTTGAAGCCGCAAACGCGGCTGGCGCCAAAAAACGCACTGTTCTTTTGCGGTACATCCTGCCGAACGTTGTCCCCTCAATTGCAGTGGTTGCGACGGTAAATTTTGCTGACGCCATACTCACCGCCGCGGGTCTAACCTTCCTTGGCATGGGCATGCCAGTTAACATTCCAGATTGGGGTTGGGACTTGTCAAACGGGCGGAACCTTCTGCCGAGCGGTGCATGGTGGGTCATAACTTTTCCAGGTTTGATGATTATCCTGCTGGCTTTAGGGTTCACTTTAATGGGCGAGGGCTTAAGCGAACTGTTAAGCCCGAAGCTGGAAGAGTGAGGTGAAAAAGGAAAAATGGCGCAATCGTTGATGACTGTTGACGCGTTGACTGTGGAATACTGGACGCGGAAAGGAAAAATCCGCGCAGTTGAGAACCTGTCCTTCTCTCTAGAAAAATCTGAAACGCTGGGCATAGTCGGAGAATCGGGCTCAGGAAAATCCACGTTAGGCTTATCGTTAATAGGTCTCGTTCCTTTCCCCGGCAGAATAACGCAAGGCAAAATAATTCTTAACGGTAAAGAAGTTTTGAAGCTCCAGAAAGACGAGTTGCGCAACTTGAGAGGAAAAGAAGTCTGTTACGTTTTCCAAGATCCCATGACCTCTTTAAATCCTGTCAAAAAAATTGGCGATCACTTTATTGAATTAATCAGAACTCACGAACCCCAAGTAACCAAACAACAGGCGCTTGAACGCGCTAAAAATTTACTCAGGGACGTTGGAATACAGCCTGAACGAGTGAGCGATTATCCCCATCAGCTCAGCGGCGGAATGAGGCAAAGAGTAATGATAGCTTTAGCAATAGCGCTTAACCCAGTCATAGTTGTTGCTGATGAACCGACAACGGCGTTAGACGTTATTGTCCAAGCAAAAATACTTGACCTTCTCAACGCTTTACGTGACGCTTATGGAATGGCGCTAATATTAATAACCCATGACTTGAGTATAGTGATGCAAAGAAGCGACAGAATCATCGTCATGTACGCTGGGCAAATGGTCGAATGCGCGCCCAGCATAGAAATTTACTCGAACCCCAAACATCCATATACTCAAGGGCTTCTAAAATCAATTCCTAACATTGAACTAGCTGACCAAAAACTTGAAACCATCTCAGGGTCTCCCCCAGACATGCTTAACCTGCCCAAAGGCTGCCGATTCTGGCCTCGTTGCCGCTACGCATTTGAAAAGTGCCGAATAGAAGCACCAATGCTTTTTGAAACTGGAGCAGAACATTTCGCTAGGTGTTTCCTGTACGAAGAAGGGAGAAAAACGTGAGCGAAAACGAAATTCTCAAGGTTGAACATTTAAAAAAGTATTTTCCCGTAGAGAAAAGCTTCCTCGAGAAAATGCTGACGCGGACGAGACGCTTTGTTAGGGCAGTGGACGACGTGAGTTTTTCTGTTCGGAAAGGTGAAATTTTCACTCTAGCGGGAGAAAGCGGGTGTGGAAAAACAACCACTGGTAAACTTGTTGTACACCTGATGCCGCCGACCAGTGGAAAAATCTTCTTTAACGGTGCTGAAATTACGGAGCTCGATCACGAAGCCTTGAGAGTGCTTAGGCGAAAAATGCAGATAATATTTCAGGATCCTTACGCTTCTTTCAATCCGCGGATGAAAATCGGAAAAGCGGTGGGGCATCCGCTTGAGATTCACGGGTTGGCACGGCATGAAGAGACACGAGAAAGCGTATTGTTAATACGAAAATCTCTCGAGAGGCATCGTAAACTATGCTACATTTTGGAAAAAGCATGGAAAAATTCAGTGGTACAATCTCTCGATAGGTACTTAATTGGTCGAAATCCGCTTGCGAAGTTAGCCACAACCCGGAGAGTTGACAGAACCCGAGAAAGGGTCTTAGAGATATTGGACCGCGTAGGTTTGACTCCAGCAGAAAAATTCGTGGACCTGTATCCGCATCAAATGAGCGGGGGACAAAGACAACGTGCAGCCATGGCAAGAGCACTCATACTGCAACCTGAATTCATTGTTGCAGACGAACCAGTCTCAATGATTGACGTTTCGCTTAGAACAGCAATAATCGATTTGATGTTAAACTTGAGGAAAGACTTCGGACTCACGTACCTCTTTATCACGCATGACCTAGCAATAGCCAAATACATTTCAGACAGAATCGCCATAATGTACCTCGGAAAAATTGTCGAGCTAGCTGACAAACAAACTATTTTCGCCAATCCCCTGCATCCTTACACGCAGGCACTACTGGCAGCCATTCCTGTCCCAGTTCCAGAACGAGAAAGAAAGACGACCGAACTCATAGGCGACGTACCTTCTGCCATAAACATACCTTCAGGCTGCCGCTTTCGCACAAGATGCCGATACGCCAAAAAAGCTTGCGCAGAAAAAGAGCCCCAATTAATCCCTGTTGCACCCAACCACTATGTCGCATGCAACAGCTGAAAGCTGAGGCATTTTAGAACAGAGATACTTGTGTTCAACACAAATACTTCACATTTGACATTAAAAGTTAAAGTGGCGCCACTGCACTTTTCCGTTTTTGGCATTTTTCTTTCATTTTTCGAGTATACGCGTATATCAGTTATTACCAATAAACATTCAAAACGTGTATTGAGGACAGAAGCATTACTACGTACAATACATGTTAAGGAACAGAGGAAAAGCCATGTTTAAGAAAGAAATGCTGTTTTGTTTTGCCCTGATTCTGATGGGCCTGCTAGATTGGGTAACCACAGTTACTGGCACACTCTGTTTCGGCGCAGTAGAAATTAACCCTCTGTTCGCAGGATTAACAAACACAAACATTCTGCTTTTTAGCGTAATAAAACTCACAGCAGTTGTACTTACAGGACTCCTGTTTTATAAAGCAGGCACAATTGTGACAATGGTAAAAAGCAGTTCACATTTAGGAAAACGCGCTTTGGAATCAGGATATGCTCTATCACTCATGATGCTCACGTTTGTAGTCACGAACAACCTAATCACAGTTGCCAGAATCATGTAAAAATCAACGCCAACACACGTGGTTTTATTCAGACGTCTTTCTCAACTGAAATTTTGTGGCTGCAAGAGGCGCTGGGGAAGGGACTCGGACGCTCGTGAAAGAGGGGGCAATCCCTCTCGATACGTTTCTTCGCAGCTATTTCCCTCTGTTTTCTCTCCGAGAGCAGGTTTGGCAGGAGATGAAACACAAGAGTCAAAAGGAAGCCAGATGTCCCCATTGTGGGCGAGAATTGCCAAAGGAACTAGGAAATGAAGAGCGCCAAGTGGATGAGATAGTCAAGTGTCCTCGATGTGGCAGCACTAGAAACTGGAAAGATGCAAAACGGTACACAGCATCGGGGGTCATTCAACGCTACTATTGTAGAGACTGCGGACGCAGGTTTTCAAAGCAGCCATAATTTTTTTGGCATATTCCCTCTTTTTTCCAAACCTTTTCTGTTTTATTCAGCTACAGTTTTTTCTTTTCTGGCGCTTGTTTTTCTAGTGCCCACAGTGCAGCTGGATATTCGGCGATATTTTTGTGGAAAATGCCCTCTGGGTCTATTAGGTTTGGTTTGTAGGTTTTTTGTTCCCAGAATTGATCTATCATTTTTTTCTCATCGACGGTGATGCTTTCAAGCTGTGTTCTGGTGAAATTTGTGACCTTTCTTGCGATTTCATTGAAGTCGAATTGCTGGAGTTTCTCTGTCTGAAGTAGATTTTTTAGACTTGAATCTAAGGGGATTGTACTGATGGCGTCAGGATTGAGTTCGTAAAGCTTGGGTCTTTTTCGGGTTAAGCTGTCGATTATTGCGCATTTGCGGAACTTTCCGTAATCGATTTTTATGTCAGCGATTCTGTGAATGTCAAATACGTCGCGAGCTGTTTTTCTGTATAGCATGGCGCAGAATTTGTTTGCGAATAATTCTTCTTTAACGGGCGTCGTGATTTTGAATGTTTCTTGTGTCCCTATGTGTCGAAATTCAGCATGCGTGTCTGTTTTGAGGATAGGAGTCCTGCGCATATATCCTATTTCTATTTTGCAGGTGTCTTCTGCGCCTGCAGCATTGAGATATTTGACCGTGAATCTTGTAAGAGGGTAGCTTGCCGAGATAGCTATCTTAGTTTTGTCGTATCCTTGTCTGTAAAGGATGTCTTTCAGTCGCTTGTCGATTTCTTTTCTGACTTCTCCCCAATCCGCCGTGTTTTCGTGCCGATAATTGAGGTCTAAGTCTATTGAGAGTCTTAGACTTTCCGGGGAATAGATGAAGGTGAAGGCAGTTCCGCCATAGAGTGATAATCGGTCTGAGAGGAATTTTACAGCTGAAAGGTCTTCAAGTATATCTGATATTCGGCAGGTTTTTTCTATGTCTCTGCTATTGAAGCCGTATTGTAATGCTAGTGATTGGAAGTCGTATTTTCTCTTCACTTGATTCATATTCCTTTTAGTTTTTCTTCAAGGCTTTCAGGGATGTAGAGGCGCCATCTTTTGTTGAGTTTGCCAGGTTCTCCGCGTATGAGGTACTGCGGTGCTCCTTTGACTTGTTTTTTCAGTTTTTCGAGAAGGTCAACGTTTAGGTGTTCGTAAAATGGAGACATATCTCTTAAGAGTTCTAGGAAATACCCTGCTTCTCTCGTGAGGATTTGCTTTCCTTTTTGGATAATTAGTGTTGCGGTCTTTTCGAGGTCGATTCCGCCAAGTTCTGCGAGGCTTTTTATGCACTCTTCCCAACCGCCCGCGTATTGCACTCGGTCGAGGCATTCGATGAAAGTTCTTTCTTTGGTGCTCACTCTTATGAGGTCTTGGCCGTAGGGTTTATCGATGATTTGCGAGATTGTGTCTTTTGTGAATACTGGTGTGAACACAAACCGTCCGTAGTTGAATGAGTCGAACCTAGTTTGTGGTTGCACACATACGTAGGCTTCGTTGAATGCTGAATATGCACTGCCGTAGTACTCGAGGGCTGTGTGATAACCTAGGTAGTAGTCTTTTCGTATCTTGGAAGCAATGAGAAACTTATCAGTTTCCTGTCGTTCTGGTTTCTCAAGTGGGCTCAGTACTGCATAGAGGCCCTTCCTTATAGGCTGCAGTCTTCCTGTCTCGATTAGCCTGGTTACATATTTTCGGTAGATGTACCTACGGTCTGCCGAAGGTCCTATGATATTTAAGGCAAACTGCACTATTTCGCTGAAGGTGACTATTCTCTTTGGCAGGAGATTTCTGTAGAGGTCTTCGGTTTTTCTTCTCATGTTTTTTCACATTTTTAATGCAGTATGCCCTTTATTGGATAACTGCATTAAAATATTTAAAAATTTCGGAGGTGAATTTTTCAGAAATTTACCGCAGTTACCCCCAACAAGGCATGCTGCAGTAAATTGTCGCAAAAGGCCAGTTCATTTATATCACAATACTGCATTTTTTGCAGTATTATGGTATGTATCAAAACTTTTTAAAACTAGCAACGCCGACTCAAGATGACTTGGCACCTACACAACCTGTTCTATTGAATCAAAGGGGGCGCTCTTTGTTTCTCTTAAAGTTTTCATTCGGAACTCTGCAAACGTGTAATCTTGTGGAATGGAATCTTTCTGGGGAAAAGCGTTTATTAGTATGAAAGTAAAATATTCTTACTGATGAATATGACAGGAGAGCCTGAAGTAACTACAATCAGCGAAAAAGGGCAAGTAGTTATTCCTCAGTCTATACGAAAGGAGCTTGGGATAAAGCCAAAAACAAAGTTTCTAGTCTACGGCAGAGGTGACACCGTGATAATGAAAAAGCTCGAGTTGCCTGACTTAAAGAAAGAGTGGGAGGACATCTTTAAGCAGATGAATAAAAAAGAACTCAAGATATCCGATAAAGAAATCCAGAAAGAAATAGAAGAAGCCAGAAAAGTAGATAGATGATTTGAAGCTTCGGGTTGTGCTTGACACCAACGTTTTGATAAGCGCCATTATTTCTGTTGGCAAACCAAGAGAACTCTTAAGGAGAGGCATATCGAAGCAGTTTTCCATTGTTACATCAGAGCTTATTTTAAAGGAGCTCGGAATAGTCCTTCGCAGGCCAAAATTCAAAACCAGCAAAGACGAAGTTAATAGGATTATTCTTGCGTTGATGCAAACAGCCGAAGTTGTAAATGTAACGTCAAAACTCAGGGCAGTTGAAGAGGACCCCAAAGATAACATGGTTATTGAGACGGCCCATGATGGAGGCGCTGACATGATTGTTACTGGAGATAGCCATCTTTTGGCGCTGAAGAGTTTTAGAGGAACAAAGATAATTACTATCGAACAAATGCTCGATTGCCTTGGAGGAAAAACGACTTAGGAATGCCACCGAAAAGAAGAAGGATAACTAACCCGATGCTGACGGAAGCCGCATCCGCTGCAGTTTTTCTTATGAGAAAGAAGCCTAACCTCGGGGAGGATAGCTTATTCCTGACCCTGAAACGGCTTAAGCCACATATTGGCGATTCTGATCTTGTGGTTGGCATAACCCGGGCAAAAGGCGCATTGTTTAAGCCTGAGTATTTGACCAGTGAGCTTAAGCAAGAAATAGATGAGTGGGATAGATTAGAGTAAGAAGATTGCAGCCAAATCCCCGGGTGTTTTTGCAATAGTGGTCGGACTCGGACCCTTAACCAGCGGGTGATATCGCCAACTGAAACGTTTTCTCCGCAGCTATTTTCCCTCTTTTTTCTCTCCGAGAGCGGGTTTGGCATGTGCTCTTGGCTAAGAACATGGGAGCGTAACTGTTGCAGTTTGAGCCCTACTGGTACTTCTTCGACAACGGCGAAGCGATGGAGCAGTTTACAACTCTAAAGAGCATGGTCTTCTATTGCGATCTATATTTCACTAACCTAGAAATTCGCGTGCGCTTCGCTTGCTTGGTTAGTGCCTTGCTGGTTGAAAAGCTACTCTTCAAGCGTTCTCTCTAAAATACTCGCTAAGAAGGAAAAAAATGGGTTCTAGGTAAGGACATTACCCATGTTCTCTTAAGACAAAACCGAGGTTAAGACTATTAGTTAACTCAATTGTCTGGGAATTGCCCAATAACTGCCGACGTCGCCTTTCACCCATTTGCCTCCTATACTCGTAACAACATCATTAATGTCATCCCATTCAGCCTTCAAGAATTGAATTGGTTTCACTATAACGTATTCGTCTTTTACCGTGAAACTTAG
>Ga0299915_10003629_pt1 | contig 11157 bp, 16 predicted proteins | sample RVTome_13_FD_200263 | JGI IMG/M metagenome (GOLD analysis project Ga0299915, IMG submission 200263) | Soil microbial communities from uranium-contaminated site in the Upper Colorado River Basin, Wyoming, United States - RVT92D227 (version 2) ... | reverse complement strand
GGAGCATGTTACTAGTTACTTGGGTTTATGGGGTTACTTGGGTTGCTTGGGTTTATTGAGTCATTCTATGAGATGGATCTTCGTTCGATTTGATCGACACGTCGTTTTAATTCCTGGACTTCACCTTCAAGAGTAGAAACACGCCTGTCTAATTCGGCGTATGAGAATTTAATCATGGCCATCATTTCTTGATGTGTATGCGCGCTTTCTTTGCGAAAATCGGTTATCTCCCGTGTGAATTTCTCATCAAGATTCATGACTCCTTCGGCAACAAGCCTCACCTGGGATATGACATCTTCGGAAATCAGATGGAATCGATGGATGATTTCTTCTTTAAACTGGTCGGATTTCTGTTCGAGGTTGTTCACCCGTCGATCTATCGATTCTAACAACCTCGAAAGATCATTCTTTCTCATTTCTGGCATCTTCTCCACCTGTATTAGTGAGTAAAGTTATCACAGTTTATTGGCTTTGTCCAATCTTTTTGAGTTGCTTGGGTTTGTTGGGTTTGTTGGGTTGCTTGGGTTCATTGGGTTATTGCGTTATTGGGTTACTGGGGTTGGAAACACAACAAACACGAGCAACACAATAAACTCAATGAACACAAAAAACTATTTGGGTTTGTTGAGTTGAGAGGTTAAGTATTTGATGAAGCCTGAGTCCATCTTTGAAACAATCTCTGCCTGATTATAAATCATATCAAATTCGTCCTGAGATACATATTCCCGATCAAATGCGACATATAGGTGACTTTGCACTTCTGCAGCAGAGCTTTTGGAAATAAACAGGAACTGAATAAACTCTTTGTTGCCTTTTCTCGCAAACCCCTCAGATATGTTTGACATTGAGGAATCCGCTGCATCTTGGATTTGGTTAACGAGACGAAAATCCCTTCTAAACTTTGGGTTTTTATTTATTAACTTGTAGACCATCTTCACAAGCTTCCGGGCCTCTTGCCAGGCCCCAATGTCTTCAAAACGGGTTATTTTCATGGGTTGCTTGGGTTATTGGGTTATTTGGGTTGCTTGGGTTACTTGGGTTATTGGGTTGCTTGGGTTGCTGGGGTTGCTGGGGTTCGAAACACAACAAACACGAGCAACACAATAAACTCAATGAACACAACAAACACAATAAACTCTATAAACAGATTAAGTTAATGAGTTAATGGGTTAATGAGATAATGAGGTGGCGCTGTTCAAAAACAAAGGATAAAGGTTTAAGGATAAAGGAACAAGGATACATGTTTCGGGTTACGAGTTACAGGTTATCAAGTTCAAGGCACAAGGGAAAAGGATAAAGGTCAAAGGATCAAGGATAAAGGGGAAAAAAGGAGTAAATTATATATCTTACAGATATTTTGAAACAATACGGGTAAGGAGGGTATGGATGTCTTTTTCGCCATGGTTTAGGATTTGGTGGACGACGTCTTTATTAATGTTGATATAATCCTGGCCCACGGCGTTCCGGAAGCCAACCATCTGTTTGAAGACCTCTATCTCCTTCTGCCCCAAAATTCCTTTGGTTAGAAGAATTTGTGCGGCTTCGTAAGCCGTTTCGGGAAATCCATACTCCTCATCAACGACAACGTGCTGAAAGATGTCAATCAGATGATTCACGATTTGAAAGAGATTGTACTCGGCCACATCCTGGACAACATTATCCTTTAGAAAAGCATCACAGGTCAGGGATGAAAAAAGACGAATCCGGTCCAGATGCTTCTCGATTTGTTCCGCCCTTTTAAGGATGACACTCGGATCAACCATTGCCGTACACTCTTTTCAACCTTTCGAGCCTGACCCTTTTCAGGAGATGTTCCTGATCACAAAGGCGATAGTGATTAAAGTAATCTTCCTGCACCTTTCTCTTATCCCTGACGACGAGCGGAATCCCGGAAGAAAAGGCACGCAATACCACCTCACATCGGGCTTCCTTGGTTAAGACGATATCGATTGGACGATGGATCTCAAGGGCCAGGGCCATCGCTAAATCGGTTTTCTGGCTTGGATTCAAATCTCCTCCGATCAGGATATCGATATCGCTTTTAGCCAGAAGGTGCTTTAGGGCCGAGCCAAAAAGAATGGCATAGGCCACACCTCTCGTGCCGGATACTATATATTTAATTTTTTCGATTTCGGTTTTTTTCAACATCGTGTTCTAAACATAATTTACACTTGCCGGGAACCACTGTCAAGGATTGTTAGTGTTGAGTTGTGAGTTGTGAGTTGTGAATGTAAATTCGATAAGATAATAAGTTAATGGGTTATTGATTTAATGAGTACTGCGGTGATGCCGTTCAAAGCATAACAAAGGTCAAAAGATCAAGGATAAAGAAAAACCAGCTACGGATTGCGAGTTATCAAGTTTAAGGGACAAAGAAAAAGGTTAAAGGATAAAATCAAAAATGGAAAACAAGTTGCGGGTTGCAGGTTAGAAATTGTTATTCCGCTTTCTTTTTCTCTCTTTCAAGAATCTTAGCTGCAAATTTTATAATTAAATGTTTTGCTCATTAAACATTTTGATGGCCTGCCAGCGGAAATTCAGGTACCGATGAGCCAGATGGTTACGCTGGATGGCAAGCCGCGATAGAATATCCTGTTCTTCTTCTGAAAAACCGAGCAATTGGGAGGACTTCTTTAAAGCGTCGCTGTAACTATCAACCCCAATGCCTTCTTCGACAAGGATGGTGCCGCAGATTTCGATCAAAGCTGTAAGGATGTTTTCCACCGTCCGATCCACTAATTTCTGGAACTTCTTGTCGCTTTGATAATCTGTCCATGTTTTATTCGCATAGTCCGATTCAAATTCCCTAATTTCCTCGGAAAAATATTGTATGGATTCTGCAATTCTGCCTCTTGCATATTTGAACTCAGGCATGTCTTATAGCCTCCAGGTTCTTTGCTGCAACTTCATATTGCCAGTCCATACCGAAAATCCTGTAGTCTTCCATATGGTATAACGCATCATTTTTGATACGGATATATTTACCCTGTTCCTGATGATAAACCGGCAGGCCTAAAATAATGGCATTATAGTATAGCATGGGTTTCCTGAAGTCTTGGTGAATCTGGATCACATTCACTTCCCTACCTAATTCTTCAGATAAAGACAGAGACATATCGGCAATCTTTCCGAAAGACTCATCATCAGATGATGGCTCATCCGAAAATATGACTGCGATATCAACATCGGAATCATATCTCGGAAATCCTCTTGCCCATGAACCATACAGGAAGACCATTTCAAGCTTATAGAAGCCTGCATTTCTGTCAAAATAGTTTCTCAGGCATTGTATAATTTCTTCTCTACTTTTTATCATTTCCTGGTTTTTGGACCTTCGCAAAGGCCATCATAACTCACCAACATATATAGAAGTAATTTATCATATCAAAATTATGGAGGCAATAGAAAAGAGTTGCGGTTTACCAAGTTTCAAAACCTTACACGCTGCGTGTTAACACACCACCGCATCCTGTGTTTCCATTTTCTGCAAGAAATCCTGATAACTTAATTTTTTCGTGTACAGCTCGATTCTCTTTATCGCTTCGATAATATCAAGTAAAAATTCTTCATCCCCTCTTTTAGGCATAAACCATACTCCTTTTTATTTCTTCCTTAATATGGTTTATCCTAATACTATCGACGCCAGCCGGGGTGAGAATTTCCACTTTTTTCCAAAATAGGTTTTCTAAGAAAGAGGAAAGTCCCATAAAATTTTCAATGGACGGTTCTTCAAAATCCACAATCAAATCTATATCGCTTCTATCCTCTTGCTCACCTCTAACAGAAGATCCAAAAAGCCCGATTTTTCTGACTTTGTATTTCAATAAAATATCTCTGTGCTTTCTTATGGCATCAAGTATTTCATCCTTTGTTAAAGCCTTCCTTTGTTTTTTCATCTCATGCCTCTAAATGTTCATTGTACCCTGTTTAAGATCTTTATTCCCCTAATCCGGAACTACTGTTCCTTTCCCCAAAGCTGGATTGATCCATTTTCTATGGGACCTTCCCCCTCTCCGCGGAATTTCTTTACAACCCAACACCTGAAGTCGCTTGGTAAATTCTTTGTAGTTCATCGCCCTGCGAAGATGAGAGATTCAAACCAAACGGGAGATTTTTGGCCTTCAGCAATCAACCCGGACGGAAACTCTTTGCCTGTATCTTTATAGAGCTCTATCACTGCATTCATCGCATCACGAACGATTTCATCAATTTGCTGAAGGTCGTCGACCTCTGTAATTAATTCCGGAAGAACAGGACTTGTTACCGTCCATCCACCTTCCTTCTGGGGTTCTAAAATCAACGGGATTTTAAAAAGTTTGCTCATGTAATGTCCACCTCTATCTTGAGACTTCTGAAAACATCCAGGACTCTCTTAATCAATTTAATTATAAACTGATTACGAAGATTTGGGAAGCATTATTAAAGTGATGTGGTTGCTTGAGTTAATCGAGTTGCTTGGGTTGCTTGGGTTGCTTGGGTTGAACCCAATAAACACAAGAAACACAACAAACTCAATTAACAGATGAAGATTATGAGTTAGCCGACGTGTTTGTAAAAAACGGACCCAATTCCCTTTAGCAGCGGAAGTGGCATGTTTCTGAATATTTTATTATGGAAACCCGTAACGCTTGAGGAACCCGAAACAAAAGAACCTCTTTTCAAGTCATATCGGTAATAGTTGATTTGGTGCTCGGTTGTTCCCCATCCGGATTTGAATTGAAGGAGACCCTGATTGTCGGGTTCTGTCCTTCCAAGGGACAGGTTCTCGAAACCCTTCTCGCAATAGTATCGGATTGCTTCCCACATGACGAGGTTGTTGGCCCTCAGATGTTGATATTTCAAATTAGATGCCCCGTATTTGAAAATCGCCCTTTTGCCGAAGTGGAAGAAAACCGAACCCGCAATCGCCCTTCCGTCATAAAAGCCAAGAACAACCATTCCATGGCCCTTTTTGATCAAAAGCTCAAGGACATTTCTGAAAAAAGAAAAGGGCTGAGGAGGAAGGCCGTGACGTCTCCTGGTACGGGAGTTCAGATGGCAGAATTGCTCCATTGATTCCGGAAGGTCTGAAATCCTGACTTCGACCCCTTCGGATATCGCCTTCTTAATATTTCTCTTTGTGCTCTCCCTCAGTTTTTTGTAAACAGCCTTCTCGCCCTTCCTGAGAGAAAGGGTATGGGTCAAATAGGTTAAAAATGGAATCATGTTCCAAGTCTCAGGGTGCGAGTTACGAGTTATCTCAGAGTTGAGGGAAAAAGAATCAGGGTTGAGACTGTAGCCACCCCTTAATTCCATATATTTCCAGCCGTGCTTCCTCCCAAACTCGATGCCCTGGTTGAATAAATGAACAAATCCTATGTTTCCATTACAAATGGGTTCACAATGGTCTGTGAAGGGAAGAGAGATTCCCCTCCTACCTGTAAAAATACTTTTCACCTCCATCACAGGAAGAAGGCTGGAAATGCCGGTGTTCCCGAATTCAACAATATAGAGTGGCGCATACCCGTAGGATCTTTTCAGCACCTCAGCCCAGATTGAGGAATGGAAAAAAGAGTAATGCGGATTTCCCAGGATGAGATCGTCCCAGCCTTTGTATTGAGTGGGGTCAATGATTTGTATATTGTTTACCATATAGGGTGTAGCGTGGAGGGGGTATGATGAATAGTTATGAGTTCCGAGTTGCGAGTTGCGGGTTAGCTATGAAAAATGAATAAGTTAATGGGTTATTGAGGTGGTGCGGTGCTGCAGCTGATTTGCGAAGGGCAAGTTTTGAGTTATAAGTGTTAAGTTAACCTTAATGTTGCATTAAAAGGAAGGCGAGCGTGCTTCCAATCCTTTACAATTGCGGATTTTTATATGTTTTATGGGTAACATACGATATCACTCAAGGTGACCTTTGTGATTTGCTTGAAAACTGGGAAGCAAAACGCTTAGAGGTGCCGCCCTGCCTTCGCCGAAGCGGCTTCGCGCAGGCAGGTGTAAAGGATATCCAGCACACCCGCCCCCCTTTTTATGTCATTTTATGCAACTGGGAGGTTAAGCAACCAGCTCAAGTTTTAATTTTTCTATACGAGAGCGTACCGGTTTTAACTCAGTGATGGTGATATACACAATGGGTGTGTCTTTGTCAGCTACGCTCATTGCTGTTTCCCTGGCCCAATGGTTAAATTCCTCGTCCCCCTCAACCTGCATCACAACAAGAGCATTCTCCGGTATTTTGTCAGCAAATTCCGGGTACTCCAAAATATACCGATCAAATTCCTTAACAAGAATGGTATTTTTATCTGTGAATTTCATTTTTATCCTCTTGGGAAATCTCCCTTAAAGAATTTTTCTCTGTAGATCTCCCAGTTCTCATTAATATCATCTTCTGCCATGGTTAAGGCATCTTCATGATCAAGCCTTAGATTGATCTTTTTTTGTTGTCCTCTTATATTATAAAAATCTTTATGTGCATAATCATGCGCACAATCATAACGTATTACCTCTTTCCATTCCTCACCAACCTTTATCTCTAATTGCACGACAAATTTTATAATCCTACCAGCCTGGCTAATATGATAATGTCTCTTTCTTGCATTTATGTCAAGTAATATCAAGTAGTTCTTTTCTGGCATTATGTCGTTCTTAAAACCAGTTGACGGAGTGTCAGACTAAGGGGAAAAAAACAGGTTGCGAGTTGCGGGTTACCAAGTTTAAGGCACAAGGGAAAATGATCAAGGATGTTAGAGTGTTGAGTGTTAAGTTTGAGAATAAAAACTTTTAATTTTTGAGGTGACGTATTCGATCTGTTCTGCTGTTAAGTTGGGAAACATTGGCAAAGATAGGATTTCTTGGGCGATTTTTTCGGTGATGGGATAGCTGCCGTTGGCAAGGTCATACCCCTTGTAAGCATTTTGCAAATGGAGCGGGATCGGGTAATGGAGGCCTGTGCTTATTCCATTTTCCGAGAGATATTTTTGGAGCTCATCCCTCTTTTGGGTTCGGATAATATAAAGGTGGTAGACAGACTTGGACCAGGAAGGCTCGAAGGGAACAACTATGTTGCAAGTTGCGGGTTCCGAGTTACGGGTTAACAACTGGGTGTAGAGAGCAGCGTTGTGACGGCGTTTTTCGTTCCATCCAGGAAGATGTTTCAGTTTGATCCTGAGAATACCGCATTGAATGGCATCCAATCTCCCGTTATACCCTTCGAATTCATGGTAGTATTTTTTGACTTGGCCATGATCTCGAAGCATCCGGATCTTTTGCGCAAGGGCTTCATCATTTGTGGTTACGGCCCCTCCTTCTCCACATGCACCGAGATTCTTCCCCGGATAAAAACTGAAGGCAGCCGCCAATCCCATCGAACCCGCCTTTTTCCATTGACCCTCTTTTTTAGAATAATAGAGAGCTCCATGGGCCTGACAGGCATCTTCAATGACCATTAAACCATATCGATTGGCAATCTCGAGGATGGAATCCATGTCGGCGGGTTGGCCGTAGAGGTGAACGGGAAGCACGGCCGCAGGCCGGTTACGAGTTCCGAGTTGCGAGTTCCGAGTTAACCCCTTGCGACGGGTCTGCGACATACGACATTTCTTGAGATAATCTTCAAGATGGTTGGGATCCATGTTGTAGGTTTGTTCGTCTATGTCAACAAAAGCTGGGGTGGCGCCTGTCTGGGAAATCGCTTCTGTCGTTGCGATAAATGTGTTGGGAACGGTGATCACTTCATCTCCAGGTCCAATGCCAGCAGCGATCAAGGCAAATCGCAGAGCATCGGTGCCGCTATGGACGGCAATGCAATATTTTGACTCACAGAATTTAGCAAATTCTTCCTCAAAGCCCTGGCCTTGAGAACCGCCAACGAACGAGGCGTTCCGAAGAGAGTCACGAAAAACAGCAACCAAGTCTTCTTCAAGCTCAAGGTGAGGAGCTTTCAGGTCTAAAAAAGGAATCTGCACATTTACCTCGTTAGGCGTAAGGGGAGTTATAAGTGTTGAGTGTTGAGTGATAAGTTTCGGGTTGCGAGTTACGGGTTGCGGGTTATTGAAAACACAGGGTGTGGGGTGTTGATGAACCTGTAACTTATAACCTGGAACCCGTAAATTTATAATGCCTTAAACATTATTTCTGATTTTTAAGAAATTCATACAAAACATATTGGAGGTCGGCATGTTCTGGATGGGATAAGGATTCGATACTGCGAAAGAAGCGAGCGGGGTTGCCGGCGACGATGGTGTTCGGAGGAACATCTTTTGTCACAACGCTCCCTGCGCCAACAATTGCATTTTCACCGATCGTCACATGACTCAAAATGGTGCAATTCGAACCGATGGAGGCTCCACACTTAACGAGGATAGGCTCCACTTTCCAGTCTTCCTCGGTTTGAAGCCCTCCATTGCCATTGGTCGCCCGCGGGTAGGGATCGTTGATGAAAACAACACTGTGGCCGATAAACACATTGTCCTCAATGGTAACCCCTTCGCAAATAAAGGTATGGCTTGAGATCTTGCAGTTTTTGCCCACCTTGGCGTTTTTCTGGACCTCTACAAAAACGCCGATCTTGGTGTGATCGCCGATCTCACAGCCATAAAGATTTACGAAGTTATGAATTTTTACATTTTGTCCAAGCTTAACATCCGGAGCGATTGATTGGAAATTCATCTGTTTCTCCCATGAATTTGTTTGAGGTTGGAGTATCATTTGGCTTAAGGTTGGAGGCGATCATATAACACCGTTAGAGGTTGGAGGAAGTTATTATAAAAACGTTTGAGGTCGAAGGATCGCTTCGCTTGAGGTTTGAGGCAAAAAAGATCAGTTGCCCTCATGGAAATGCCCTCCCCGCTTTTCACCTTTCAAAGAATTTATTAGGCCATTGAGTTTTCGGTCGATCTGTTCGCAACGATCTCTGATTTTGCTTGACTGTTCTTCCTTAAAGAGTTTTCTCCTGCGGAAGACCTCATCCAGTGTTACAACTTCATATACTGAACCTTGAGCGATATGAAGATACTGGATGAACTCTTTTTTGTACTGGCGACCCTTTCCCTCAGCTATGTTTTGGGGCGCTGAAACTGCTGCAGCTTCCATCTGACTGATAAGCCGAACATGTCTGTTTTGAGATAAGTCTTCTAAGAACTCAAGAACGCGATCTGCGAGATCAAGTGCCATCTGGTAGACTTCAAGTTTTTCAAAAGGGAATAGGTAATCTGACATATACTTAATTATTGTTTGAGGTTTGAGGATCGCTGCGCTTGAGGATTGAGGCCTAAAAACAGGTTCTATTGCCTTCCACCTCCAGCTTCCAACCTAATACGGCTTTGCTTGCCTCAAACCTCCAACCTCTAACCTCCATCGAGCTAGCGCCAGCCGTTTTGAATTAAAAAACCGTTTCCATTTCCATTGTGCTTGAGGATCTTAAGACCTTGAACTGGAACCGCTCTCCCCTTCTGTTTTAAAGACTTGCTTGCCGCCTCTAAAATGGATACCACTTTCAATCCGCTGTAACCGTCACTTAAAGGGTACTTGCCATTCTGAATACACATGAGGAAGTGTTCGCATTCCTTTTTTAGGGGTTCGAAATCGTCAATCCTTGGGCTGCGAATGTCGCCATAACGATAGGAAAACTGGAATTCAGCATAGGTATCATAATAAGGCGGAACCTCAACCCCTTTATCAAAGATTTTAATTTTCTCCTGGGGCTCAATGTCGTCATAAACTAACATCCTTCTTGATCCCACAATCGTCGTTCGCCGGATCTTATTAGGATCGAGCCAGCTATTGTGGATAAAAGCGATGACACCATTCTTAAAATTGAGTGTCGTTGTGGCAACATCTTCAATACCAGGCTTAAAGTGAGCTTTCCCCTGACTATTGACCGATACCGGTGGCTCCCCAAGAATATAGGTAATAATTGAAATGTCATGGGGGGCAAGATCCCAGACCACATTAATGTCAGGCTGAAACAGTCCCAGGTTAACGCGAACACAACTCACGTAGAGGATTTTCCCAAGTTCACCATTTTCAACGATATCCTTAATTTTGTTGACCGCTGCGGTATATTCGAATGTATGGCCCACCATGAGCACTCTTTGTTTTTCTTCAGCCAGCTTTACCAAATCGAGTGCGGTGTCATAAGAATGCGTCAGGGGTTTCTCAAGGAAGACATGTTTCCCCTGTTCAAGAAAGTCTTTTGCAATTGGGTGGTGAGTCTTCACGGGAGTCGCAATAGCCACTCCATCCAGGTCTGGCCTTTTGAGAAGCTCTTTATAGTCTGAAAGGACTTTGATGGATGGATAAAGATTCTTCATGCGATCCAGTCTTTTTGGGTCCAGATCGCAACAGGTCAACTCTTGCACCTGATTAGACTGAATAAAATTCCTAACAAGATTTGGCCCCCAATAACCACATCCAATCACTGCTACTTTCATGGTAATCCTCCTTACGGAAATGCAAATTGCAAAGTGCAAAATGCAAAATCAAGTGTACCGTGCAAATTTAAGCAAATTTCCTCTCCTCTTTCCCATCTCTTTTGGCTGTTGGGTTATTCTCATTTTGACTTTTGAATTTTGCATTTTGCATTTTGACCTCCAATGGTTAAAGCGCGCCTTTGGGACAGATGACTGCCTTCGCCGTCTTTAATAATATTTTCAAGTCGAGCCAGAGAGACCAATTCTGGACATATCTCAGATCCAACCTGACCATTTCATCAAAAGAGGTGGTACTTCTCCCACGCACCTGCCAGAGTCCTGTGATACCGGGTTTTGTTTCCAGAATCCTTCTGAGATGCCAGGGTTGATATTTCTCGACTTCATAGGGAAGCGGTGGCCTTGGCCCTACAAGGCTCATCTCTCCTTTCAATACGTTGAAGAACTGCGGAAGTTCATCGATGCTTGTTTTACGGATGATCCTGCCAACCCGTGTAACGCGGGGGTCAGATTTCATCTTGAAGAGAGGCCTTTCCTCGTCTCCTTGATTGATCTTCTGAAGGTCCCCTTGAATTAAATTGGTGACATACTCACGGTGTATCTGGTCGTCGATATTCCAGTACATCGATCGAAACTTGTAAAATTGGAACCGAACTCCATTCTTACCAAAGCGAGATTGTTTGAAAATGATCGGGCCTGGAGATGCCATCTTTATGGCAATAGCTGTGGCAAGCATGATTGGTGAGAA
>Ga0299915_10003628_pt1 | contig 11158 bp, 7 predicted proteins | sample RVTome_13_FD_200263 | JGI IMG/M metagenome (GOLD analysis project Ga0299915, IMG submission 200263) | Soil microbial communities from uranium-contaminated site in the Upper Colorado River Basin, Wyoming, United States - RVT92D227 (version 2) ... | reverse complement strand
TAGAAGTCCGCTCGCAGGGTCGCCACGACGAGCAGGCGGCCGTTCCGCTCGGAGAGCGCCCGGACGAGCGCGGCGAGGAAGCGGGCTCGCTCGGCCTCGTCCTCCACGAGCGAGAACAGCTCCTCGAGCTGGTCGATGACCAGCACGAGATGGGTCGCGTCGTTGGGCACGACACGCGCAACCGCTCCGGTGAGGTCGCCGTCCTCGCGCGCCAGCAGCTCATCCAGGCCCGGCGACGGGGTCGCCGCCACCTCGCGGAGTGCCGCAGCCAGCTCCCGGAACGGCCGCGTCCCCGGCTGCATGACGGCGATCGGCCAGCGCCCGGATCCCGGCAGGGACCCGGCGCGGAGGGCCGGGATCAGCCCCGCTCGGACGGCGCTCGACTTCCCGCTCCCGCTCGGGCCGACCACGACCAGGAGGCGTCCAGCGCGCGAGACCCGCCCGAGGCGTTCGACCAGCCGGGCGACGAGCGCCTCGCGGCCGAAGAAGTCGGCGCTGTCCTGCTCGCCGAACGGCCGCAGCCCCTTGTACGGGTTGCGCACGGCGCGCCGGCGCGCCGGCCCGTCGAGCCGCGGGTCCTGTCGCAGGATCCAGCCCTCGAGCTGCTGGAGCTCGGGCGACGGGTCGATGCCCAGCTCCTCGGCCAGCAGGCGCCGGCCCTCGCCGTAGACCCGGAGCGCCTCGGCCTGGCGGCCCGCCCGGTAGAGCGCGGTCATGAGCTGGCCGCGCAATCGTTCCCGGAGCGGGTTCTCGCCAACGAGCCGCTCCAGCTCGCCGACGACCTCCGCATGGCCGCCGAGCGCCAGCTCCGCCTCCAGTCGGTCCTCCATCGTCCGCAGGCGGAGCTCCTCAAGGCGCCGGATCTCTGGCTGGGTGAACGACTCGAAGGCGACGTCGGCATACGGCTCGTCGCGCCAGAGGGCGAGCGCCTCGACGAGGCGCGCCCGGGCGGCCTCGGGATCGTCGCCGAGGAGGGTCCGCCCCTCCACGCTGAGCCGCTCGAAGCGAGCCGCGTCGATCGCCTCCGGGTCGACGCGCAGGACGTAGCCGGCCGGCTCGGTGACCAGGACTCCCGTCGCCTCGCCCTTCAGGCGCCCCGGCTCCAGGGCATCGCGGAGCCGGGAGACATGGAACGCGACGGTCTTGGCGCCGCTCTCCGGCGGCTCCTCGCCCCAGATCTCGTCGATGATCCGGTCGGTGGAGACGACGCGATTCGCGTTGATGACGAGGAATGCCAGGAGCGCACGCTGACGCCCTGACGCGACGGCGAGCCGCCGGCCGTCCTCCGCGACCTCGAGCGGGCCCAGGACCCGGAACTCCATCGGGCAGCCCCTCCGGCTGGCGCGATGCTAGGCCGTGCCGGGCGCGTTGGCTAGGGCGTTCGGCCGGATTCGACGTGCTGTCCCCCGGCACATGCGACTCTGCGCCTGACGGCTGGCCGTTCCCGCGGCTGCGTGGACGGAGACGATCCGGTGGCCGGGTCGCCATCTGGTTCGCCCCCGGATGTGATCACCACCTCCGAGCGGCCATCGGCCTGCTACCATCGCGGGCGCCATGCCCGACGAGGTCGGTCCGGGACGAGGGCCTGAGCGAGGTCCGAGCGCGGCGAACCCTGGACGTCGCCAGTTCTTCCGCTCGTTCTCGCGCGACGCGATCCAGGCGGCGGGACAGGTCGTGGGAGCCGCGAGCGCCCTGCAACGGGCCACGGGTGCCGCCGCCGGCGAGCTGCTAGGCCTGACGGCCCAGCCGAACGCCCCGCCGGTCGAGGGTGGAACGCCGATCCCTTCTCCGTATCGGCTCGACGGGCAGAGCCTGCTGGTGCTCGACCAACGCCGCTATCCGCACGCGTTCGTCGAGCTCGCGTGCCGGACCGCGCCCGAGGTCGTCGCCCTCCTCGAGCAGCGCCGCGTCCAGGGTTCCCTGACCGCCGCCCAGGTCGCGGCCTACGGGACCTGGCTGGCAGCCCTCGCGGCCCGCCACCTCACGCCCTTCGCGCGCCGGGCGGTCATCCGGGGTCACGCGCGGGCCATCGCGGCCGCCTGCCCCAACGTCGCTCCAGTGAGCTGGGCGATCGGGCAGGCGCTTGCCGCCGAGAGCGCCGCGTTCGATGCCGATCGCGACGGTCCTGGCACGGCGCTCGCGATCCGGGAGGCCGCCGACGCCGTCGCGGCGCGGCTGACGCGCGACGTGGCCCAGATGGTCCGCTCGGCGGCCGAGAGCCTGGCCCAACCCTCCGGACGGCCCCTGGGGCTGCTCCTCCTGGACTCCACCGGTTCGTTGGCCGCACCGTCTCCGGGGACGGCGCTGGGCGTCGCAACCACGATCGCGCGCCAGGGCCGTGCCGTGCGGGCATGGGTCCTCGAGACTCGGCCGTATCTCTCGGGCGCGCGCCTGGCAGCCCGCGAGCTGGCTTCGGCCGGCGTGAGCGCGACCGTCCTCCTCGACTCGGCGGCGGCCTGGCTTCTGGCCCGCGAGCCGGTCGACGCCGTGCTGGTGGGCGCCGATCGGATCGCCGCGGATGGCGCAACGACCGCGGTGATCGGCACGGTCGGCCTGGCACAGCTCGCCCGAGATGCGGGCGTGCCCTTCTGGGTCGTCGCACCGCTCGCTGCGGTGGACCTGTCCGTGACCGGCGCGGCCGGCTCGTCGGTGGCGGAGGGCTCCTACGCTGCCGTCGCCCCGGAGGCGCCGACCGTGGCGGACGGGGACTGGCTCGCTTCGGCCCAGGGCCCGCTCCAGGACGTGACGCCACCGGAGCTCGTCGATGCCATCGTGACCGAGGTGGGTGTCCTGCGACCGGAGTACGCTCCCGCCCTGGCCTCCTCCCTGGCGGTCCCGCCAGCCGGGGCCCTCGAGGTGGACCGGCCGGAGTGAGCGGGGTCACCCGGCCGGCGCCCGAGCCGGCGGCCCCCGCCGCAGCGCCCTCGTGACGACGGCTCAGTCGAGGCCGTCGATCGTGAGCGACGCGTGATCGAGGGTGATCGGGCGTCCCGCCCGCACGAAACGCTCCCGGGTCGCGGTCCCCGGGCCGGCAGGGCCCGGTCCGACCAGCAGCGCCAGCAGGGCCTGCCAGGCCTCGACGGACGTGGCCCCGAGGTAGGCGAGGCCGCCATGGCGCACCGCAGCGGGCCGACCGGCCTGCCAGCCCGTGGCGTAGCGGGCCACTACCTCCGCGCCGGAGCCGACGGCCGGCTCGGCCAGGACCTCGGCCCAGATCCCGGCCGGGATCGCCTCCCTCACGCGTCCCGCGTCGCCAGCGACAGCCACGGTCTCGAGAGCGAGCTCGACCGGGTTCTCCAGCCCGAAGAAGTCCTGCACGGAACTGCCCAGCGCGTCCGCGAACCCGGCGGGCAGGGGCTCCTCGAGCCAGCAATCGTCGGCATCGGCCACCAGGCTGCGGGCCCCCAGGATCACGAGCGCGCCGGCCGCGAGCGCCGCGCGGAGCGCCGCCTGGCGCTCGGGCGTTGCCAGGATCAGGGCGGGTGCGAGCACCACCCGGTAGCGCGTCAGGTCGGTCTCGGGCGCCACGACGTCGACCTCGTGGCCCAGTCTCCGGGCCGCGGCGTGGGCTGCGCCGACGAGTCGCTCGTGCGTCAGGCCCGGCCGGTGAGGGTCGATCTCGAGCGCCCAGCGGTCGTCCTGCGAGGCGAGCACCGCCACCTCGGCCGGCGGACGGACCAGCAGTGCCGGGTCGGCGGCCCGGAGCTCGTCCGCCAGGCGCGCCGCCTCGTCGAGGCCGCGGTCGGCGCTGCCGTCGTGACGGAGCAGGCCCGTGTGGTACTGCTCGCTTCCCGAGCGGGTGGGACGCCACGAGAAGAACAGGAACGCCTCCATGCCGTGCAGCGCGGCACGCCACCCCCAGAGGCGAACCTGGCCGGGACCCACCGGGTCGGTCGTGGGCGTCCAGTTGATGGGCCCCGGCTGGTGTTCGGTGATCCAGGCGCGACCGGTGTGCCCGCGCGCCAGGTCGAGCAGGTAGGCCACGTCTTCCGCCGTGCCCATGCCGGTCGGGTAGACGTTGACGGCATGGAGCCCACCCAGTCTGGCCATCGCGCGGTGGTCCACTGCGATCTCGGTGGCCGGCAGGTTGGCGAAGATCTCGCGGCCGGGCGAGCCGGCCGCCACGACCTCGTGCTGTTCGGCGATGCAGGCGAGGGCCTGCTCGGCCGAGAAGCGCCGATGCGCGAGCAGGAGCGAGGGAGCGTGCAGGGCGTTCGTCTCGCGCGGCAGGCGCACCGCGTCGAGGGCGGGGTACTGGCCCGACCAGAAGACCGTGCCCCAGGCGCGGTTCAGGCCCTCGACCGTGCCATACCGCCGGCCGAGCCAGGCCTGGAAGGCCGCTTCGCACAGCTCGCACCAGCAGCGCGCCGAATCGTGGTTGCCCGGCTCGTTGTCGAGCTGCCAGGCGACCACTGCCGGGTGGCTGCCGAAGCGCTCCACCATGGCCGTCACGATGCGGCGGCTGGCCGAGCGGTAGGCCGGGGAGGTGGGGCAGTTGAAGCGGCGGCTGCCGTACGCCCGGCGCTGACCGGTGAGACCGACCGAGAGGATCTCCGGCGCCTCGACCGCGAGCCACACCGGTGGCACGGCGGTGGGCGTGCCCAGCACCACCTGGAGACCCGCCGACCTGGCCGTGGCGAGGGCACGGTCCAGCCAGTCCCATTCGAACCGTCCGCGGGCCGGCTCCATGAATGTCCAGGCGAACTCCCCCAGGCGCACCAGCTCCAGGCCGGTCTCCGCCATGCGCCGCGCGTCGTCGGCCCAGCGCTCGGGCGGGTGCTGCTCGGGGTACCAGGCGACGCCCAGGCGCATCGTCAGGTGGCCGGTGACCGGTGGCCGCGGACGCGGGCGATCGTGCCGTGCGGGTTCCATGTGCCCCTTATCCCTTCGTGGTGCCCAGCGTCAGGCCGCGCACTAACTGCCTCTGCAGGACGAAGTAGACGATGATCGTCGGGATCGCCGCGAACAGCGCGCCGGCCGCCAGCAGGTTGAAATCGGAGAAGAATTGGCCCTTGAGGTTCTGCAGGGCGGCCGTCATCGGCCGCATGTCGCCGGTCTTCATGAGCATCAGGGCCCAGAAGAAGTCGTTGTAGATGAACGTGAACTCGAGGGTCGCCAGGGCCGCCAGGGCCGGCCGGCAGAGCGGCATCGTGACGTTCCACCAGATCCGCCAGACCGAGGCGCCGTCGACCAGGGCTGCCTCCGTCAACTCCTGGGGCAGCGTCTTCATGTAGTTGCTCAGCACGAAGACGCAGAACCCGGTCTGGAAGACGACATGGATGAGGAAGATGCCCAGGTACTGGTCGTACATCAGCCCGTTGCTGCTGAGCGGCACGGGAACCCCCAGCAGGAGGTACAGGCGGTAGATCGGCACGATGATGACCTGTTGCGGGAGCAGGTTGCCGGCCGTGAAGAGCATGAGGACGAGGAGGTTGAAGCGCCAGCTGAAGCGCGACACGGCGAACGCCACCATCGAGGCGACCAGCAGCGTGACGATGACCCCGGGGATTGCCACGATGGCCGAGTTGAGGTAGTGCTGCGGGAAGTTCCCCTGGTTCCAGGCATTGACGAAGTTGTCCACGCTCAGGCTCGAGGGCAGGGACACGTAGCCGTGCTGCAGCGTGTCGGCATACGGCCGCAATGCCGTGTAGACCGCCCAGAGGAGCGGGAACAGCCAGGTCACGGCCATGAAGGTCAGGAACCCGTAGAGCAGGACGCGACCCGGCCGGATCCGCCGGTGGGTGCGCACGACGGTCGCCTCCTGCCGGGCCACGGTCGCGACGGTCACTGGCGCTCCTCCCGCATCGTCCGAGCCAGGAACGTGACGATCGGTCCGAGCGAGATCACGAGCAGGACCACGGCGATCGCCGAGCCGAAGCCGACGCGGTTCGACTCGCTGATGCTGTTGTTGGTGATGAGCGTGGAGAGCAGCTCGAGGCCGTTGCGGCCGCCGTTGGTGATGTAGGCGATGTCGAACGCCCGCAGGGCCTCGATCGTCGTGATCACGACGATCACGATGTTGATCGGGCGCATGGCCGGGAAGACGATCCTGAAGAACGTCTGGCGCTCGTTGGCGCCGTCGACCCTGGCCGCCTCCCGAAGGGTCGGGTCGAAGCTCTTGAGGCCGGCCAGGTAGAGCACCATGATGTACCCGACATGCCGCCAGCTGGTGGCAACGAGCGCCGCCCAGAGGTTCAGGCGCGAGTCGCCGAACCAATCGGGCGGGTTCCTGTTCCCGAGCGCGCGCAGTACGTTGTCGATGACGCCGTTGTCGACCGAGTACTGCAGCTGCCAGATGATCCCGATGACCGCCAGGGAGAGGACGACCGGCAGGTAGAACACGGTCTGGTAGAAGCGCGTCCCGCGGATCTCGCGGTCGAGCAGGACGGCCATGAAGATCCCGAGCGGGGTCGCCAGGAACATCAGGAATGCCAGCCAGAGCAGGTTGTGCTGCACCGCAGGCCAGAAGAACACGTAGACGCCGCTGAAGAGGTCCTCGTAGTTCCTCAGCCCGACGAGGTTCCTGGCCGTGATGCTCCCGATGCCGTTCCAGTTGGTGAACGAGAGGAGGAACGAGACGATCGCGGGGCCCCAGATCAGGGCGAGATCCACGAGGAGCGGGATGCCGACCATCAACGCCAGGAGAACCTTGTCCCGGCGTGTCAGCAGGCTGAAGCGGCGGCGCGGGCCGGCCCCAGGCACGGGCACCCCCGCCTTCTCGTTCGACGCGGTGGCGAGGGCGGGGGTGGGGTCGTAAGGCACTCGCTCGGTCACCGTCAGGGCAGTGTAGCGAGACCCGAGCGGACTGGGTAGCGGGGCCGGCGAGCGCATCGCACGGCCCCGCCGCGCTGCTTGCGATGGGCTAGAGCGAATCCCAGAAGCCCTGGATCTTCGTCAGGAAGGCGTCCAGGTCCTGGTCAGGCTTTTCGATGAAGTCGGTGAGGAACGCCTGCATCCCGTTCTTGCCTGCGAAGGCAGGGTTGGTGTCGCGATCCAGGAATTGGGTGAGCTTCTGGGCGCCGGCGATGACCTCCGCCTGGCGCTTCTGAAGCGGCGTGTAGCCGCCCGGGTCGACGTCGTTCGCCGTCCCGATCAAGCTCGGGTTCACCTTGACGTAGATCAGCTGGGTCGAGCCCTTGCCGATGAACTCGATGAAGGCCTTGGCGGCGTCGAGGTCCTTGGTCAGGTTCGGTGACTTGGCCGAGATCATGAACCCGTCGATGGGGGCGTCGAGAGCCTTCTCGGCGTCCCACTGGGTTCCGTGGTCCGGCCACGGGAAGAAGTCCAGGTCGTCGAATTCCGCCTGGCCGGCGGCCGCGAACGTCTCGCCGACCTGTGGCTGGAGCATCATCCCGGTCTTCTTCTGGACCAGCCCCGCCGCGGCATCCTGCCACATACGGCCGGCGGATCCCTTCTGGTAGAACGGAAGCAAGGTCTTCCAGACCGTGAAGACCTGCTTGACCTTGGGGTCGGCCCACTTCTGCTTGCCGGCCATCAGGTCGACATGGAACTGGTAGCCGTTCTCCCGGAGGTTGATGATGTCGAAGTGACCCATCGCCGGCCAGCCATCCTGCTGGCCGAGGCCGATCGGGTCGAGGCCATCGGCCTGCATCTTCCCGGCGAGCGCCTTGAACTCGTCGAGGGTCTTGGGGATCGTGTAGCCCTTCGCCGCGAACAGGCTCTTGCGGTAGTAGACGGTCCAGGCGTACGTGACGAAGGGGACCAGGTACTGCTTGCCGTCATCGCCGGTCGAGGCGACCTTGAACGCGTCCGTGTAGCGCGAGGCCACCTTGGCCCACACGTCGCTGATGTCGGTGGCCAGGCCCTGCCCGGCGAAGTACCGCATGCGGTAGCCGGAGAACCAGGTGAAGACGTCGTCCGGCGTCGCCTGGAGGTAGGAACTGAGCTGATCCTGGAACGTGGAGTGGTCGACGGTGTTGACCTTGACCGTGATGCCGGTTTCCGTGGTGAAGGCGCCGATGATGTCCTCCAGCGCCTTCTTCGGAACTGCGTCGGAAAGGTTTGAGCCGAGCGTGAACGAGCCCGCCGCCGCGGACGGGGGCGCCGAGGCGGCGCCGCTCGGTGAGGGCGAGGCGCCGCCGCCGCAGGCCGCCAGCAGGCTGGGTACGGCCGCGACGCCGGCTAGGCCCGCCATGCCCTTGAGGACATCACGGCGGGAGAGGTCGTGTTTGATGAGCTCCTCCAACGGGGACGGCGTCTCGGGCGCCTTTCGGTCGGCCATGTTCGCTCCTCCTCTGTCCTGACTCCTCAGGCAACTGGCTCGCTGCCAATCCCGAACAAATCCCCACGCGGGCGCGTTGATTGTGCGGCGCCAGGCGCCCCCTGTCAAGGTATTTCAACGATGTTCATCACAATCGAACAGCCGAAGCGTTGACTTTCGATCGTTCTTGGGTCATGCTGACCGGGTGGACGGCGAACGACGCCCGGCCCGGGGCATTGGACGGCGTGGAGGAGCGGTGTGGAGGACGGCGCCCTGAGAGCTGCCCGAGGCCGACGTGTGCTCGCGCGCCAGCGCCAGGCGCGCATCCTCGAATGGGTGCACGAGCATGGGGGCGTGCGTGTGGCGGAGCTCGTGCACGAGCTCGGCGTTTCCGACATGACCGTCAGGCGTGACCTCGAGTACCTTCACGAGCGCGGTCTGTTGGAGAAGGTGCACGGCGGTGCGGCGGCCATCGCCGGGAGTGCCCTGTTCGAGCCGGGGTTCGCTGCCAAATCGGCGCTGCAGCGAGCCGAGAAGGAGGCGATTGCCGCCGCCGCCGCGGAGCTGGTGAAGCCAGGCATGGCCATCGGCATCTCGGCCGGGACGACCACCCATGCCGTCGCTCGTCGTCTCACGAACGTGCCCGGGCTGACAGTCGTGACCGATTCGCCGCGGGTGGCAGACGTGCTCTACGAAGCCGAACGTGCGGATCAGTCGATCATCCTCACGGGCGGGGTGCGCACTCTGTCGGACGCGCTCGTCGGGCCGTTCGCCGTGGCCGCCCTGCGGAGCGTCAATCTTGACCTTGTCTTCCTCGGTGTCCACGGCATGAGCGTCCGGGCGGGCTTCACGTCTCCGAATCTGCTGGAGGCGGAGACCGATCGCGCCCTCATCGATGCCGGCCACCGCCTGGTGGTCGTGGCCGATCACACGAAGTGGGGCGTCGTCGGCCTGAGCTCGATCGCACGCCTGAACCAGGCTGACGTGCTCATCACGGATGCCGGGCTTGATCCGGCGGCCCGTGAGATCCTGGCCGGCCAGGTCGGCGAGCTGATCATCGCCGAGGTGCCGCCCCGCGAGCCGCCCGCCGGCTCGCCCCGGCCCGGGGAGGCAGCCGCGGTCGGCGCATCCGGGGGACCTCTCCGTGACTGAGGAGGCCGTGGCCCGACTCGTCGAGGCCCCACCTCCGCGGGAGGCGGCCGCCCTGCTTGCCCAGCCCCACCGGCGCTACAACCCCCTGCTCGACGAGTGGGTGCTCGTCTCGCCGGGCCGCACGCGCCGTCCCTGGCTCGGCCGCCAGGATCCCCCCGCGCCCGAACCTCGGGTCGCATATGACCCCGACTGCTACCTCTGCCCCGGCAACACGCGCGCGAGCGGCCAGGCCAACCCCGCGTACGAGGACACGTTCGTGTTCACGAACGACTTCGCTGCGCTCCATCCCGACTCCAGCGCGGCGCAGCTGCAGGACGGGCTGTTGCGTGCCGAAGGCGAGCAGGGCACCTGCCGGGTTGTGTGTTTCTCGCCGCGTCACGACCTGACGATGGCCCGCATGTCCCGAGCGACGGTCCGCCGCATCATCGACCTCTGGGCGGCTCAGACCGAAGAGCTCGGCGAGCGCTACACCTGGGTCCAGGTGTTCGAGAACCGCGGCGAGGCGATGGGCGCCTCGAACCCCCACCCCCATGGCCAGATCTGGGCGGGCGACGCCCTGCCGCGCGAGGCGGCCCGCGAGGACGCCTCGCAGCGTCTCTGGCACGAAACGACCGGGCGACGCCTGCTGCTGGACTACGCGACGCAGGAGCACGAGGGCCCGCGCATCGTCGGCGAGGCCGAGGACTGGCTGGTCGTGGTGCCCTTCTGGGCCGTCTGGCCGTTCGAGACGCTACTCGTCGCGAAGCGACCTCGAGAACGCCTGGCGCAACTCGACGCCGCGGAGCGCGACGGCGTGGCCCGGATCATGATCGACCTGCTCACCCGCTACGACAACCTCTTCCGGCGCCCATTCCCCTACTCGTGGGGCTGGCACCAGGCGCCCTTCCCTCCCGGCACGCACGAGCACTGGCAGCTGCACGCCCACTTCTACCCGCCGCTGCTCCGGGCGAACCTGCGCAAGTTCATGGTGGGATATGAGCTGCTGGCGGAAACGCAGCGGGACGTCCTCGCCGAGACGGCCGCGGAGCGATTGCGGGCAGCATCCCCTGTCCACTACCGGGGCGATGGCGTGATCGGCGGCGCCTGAGCCACCGGCTGGCCCGAGCGACCGACGGCGGTCGTGCGACCCGCAGGCGCCGCGCAGCCCCGGCAGGTCGCGTTCCAGCCTCGCAACGTCGTCCGGGTGGACGGCTGGGCCGGCGCAGCGCGAAGTGGCGCCGCGAGGCGGGGCGACTACAGGTCGCCCACCTCGATGAGCCCCCGGCGGATGGCGAACTTGAGCAGGTCCACCCGGTCGTGGAAGCCGAGCTTCTCCATGATCCTGGCCCGGTAGTTGTGGACGGTCTGCTCGGAGAGGTGGAAGGTCCGCGCGATCTCGCGGTTGGTGTGGCCGACGGCGGCCAGGAGGAGCACCTCGCGCTCGCGCTCGCTCAGGGTGTCGTAGGCGTCCTCGAGGGTGGCCGGGGAGGTCCGCAGGACGTACGTGTTGACCATCCGGGTCACGATCGCCGGGCTCACGTAGGTCTCGCCGTGGCTGACGCAGCGGATCGCGTCGACGACCTCGGTCGCCTGCGCCTCCCGGGTCAGGAAGCCGTCCGCGCCGGCCTTGAGGGCGAGCGCGAACTGCTCGCTGCTGAGGCGGCACTCGAGAGCCAGGATCTTCGTCGCCGGCCTGGCCGCCCGGATCGCCTCGATGGCCTGGGTGGTGCGGCAGCCGCGATTGAAGGGCAGCGTCTCGGTGACGACGACGTCGGCCGGGACCCGCACGAGCTGCTCCGCCATCGA
>Ga0299915_10003626_pt1 | contig 11161 bp, 10 predicted proteins | sample RVTome_13_FD_200263 | JGI IMG/M metagenome (GOLD analysis project Ga0299915, IMG submission 200263) | Soil microbial communities from uranium-contaminated site in the Upper Colorado River Basin, Wyoming, United States - RVT92D227 (version 2) ... | reverse complement strand
AAAGGGGGAAGACCTGTGGCATGGATTCCGCCTCGCTGTAAATAATCCCTGAGTTCGTCCAGGCCTTTGAAGGTAACCTTGCGATCAGGTAAATCAACTACATGCATCGCTGCACCGATGGCTCCCATAGAAGTATGGTGGAGAGGGATTACCAATTCACCATCCCGGAGTTCCAGAACTTCCCTGAATGCCCTGACCATGCCGGCATTGGCAGCCACCCCGCCTGAAAAAACTACCGGCTTCATGATTTCTTTGCTTCGCGCCATAGTACTCCTGAAATTCCGGGCCATGGCAAAACACAATCCGGCTACTATGTCGTGAAGAGGAGTGGCTATTTGCTGGTGATGGATCATATCACTTTTTGCAAACACGCTGCATCTGCCTGCAATGCGTGGCGGAACCTTGCTTTGCAAAGCCATTGCCCCAAATTCCTTTTCAATCGACAATCCAATTCGCTTTGCCTGCTGGTCAAGAAATGATCCTGTCCCTGCTGCACATATGCTGTTCATTTCAAAATCAGTAAGCCGCGGATATATAGCACCAGCCTCCTTTTCAAGCAGAATGAGTTTCGAATCCTCTCCGCCGATTTCAATAATTGTCCTTGTTTCGGGATACATCCGGGCCACGGAGATTGCCTGGGCGATAACTTCATTCACAAAGAACCCTCCTATAAGTTCTGCAGCCAGTTTACCCCCCGATCCGGTAACAGCAGTCACCTGGATCGATTCAGTGGAATACTTCTCAAACAGGGTCGTTAACCTGTTCTGTAAGGCATGAAAGGGTTTGCCGTAATGGAAGTCATAATACTCTTCAATGACCTTAAACGATTGATCCAGCAGTACTGTATTCAGTGATACTGAACCAATATCAAGCCCCAGGCATATGTTTGACCTGCAGGAACATTCGGTTTTCAGGGTCTTCCGCATACAGGTGATCGGATGAGTTAAACTTACGGAAGTCGAAATCTCCAGTAACTTGAATACCGAATTTATGTATTATTTATGATAAATCCAATACAGGAAGGGCGAGGGCTGGTCCTTCCTGTATTTGGCCTCTTATGTGTATCAGATTGTGAGGTTTACTGATTTGTTTTGAGAGGAAGTTTTCTCATGGCAACTTTCCGGTAGAATACCACATCGTGTTCCCCATGGTTCTGTAATCCGAAATAACCCGAATCGGGCCGTGGGCCCGGGAAAGGCTCAAAATCGAATTTGCGTTCCGGAACAGGATCCCCGTCGGTATAATCGGTGACCTTTACGCCGTTGAGGTATACTATTGTCCTGGGCCCGTCGAGGGTGATGTCAAATGTATTCCATTCCGGACCGGGCTTCCAGGCTATGGCCAGCGGCTTGGTTAAGGCGTATATCATACCGGTGGAATGGTATTCATCCTCACCGGAAAGCTCGGGATGATTGTCGACCTGGATCTCATGTCCGTAATAAACCGGCATCCAGGCCTCCCTGGGTTCAACCGGTATCCTCACAAAAACGCCGGAGTTGCTGTTTTCTTTTTCCATCCGCCATTCCATATGGAAGGTGCAATTCCCCAGTTTGCCTGCTGTCCAGTACAGCAGTCCCATTCCCCCGTGGGTTCTGATGATCCCGTCCTCCACCGTCATAAAGCCGTCGCCTACATGCTTCCAGCCGGTAAGATCCCTGCCGTTGAAGAGTTCATGCCAGGCAGTATCAGCGGATGCTTGCTGTTCCGGTCCGGCAACTGATCCATTCTGCTTTCCGGAACCCGGTTTGCCTGTACAGGAAAAACTGATTATTAAAATGACTACAAAAAAGGATATAACCCCGATCACTGATTTTGATGGTGTCTTCATTTGTAGATTTTTATAATTCATCTATGTGTATATTTTTTGAAACAAGATTATTTATCAACATTTATAGCTGATGGTTGAAATGGTTTCGGCCTTACTGCTCAAAGGAAAACTTAAAGTCTTTGCTCTTTTTCGGCCCTGTGCGAAAAACAAGTGCCTCTGTAATATATAATCTGGTTCCTATTGATTCCGGCCTTTGCTCACCCCTTACCACCAGTCGGACAGTATGGTTACCGGGCTGAAGACCGAAGATATGCCACAGGTTGATATTATGATGTTCCTGGTTGCTCCAAAGAAAATACGTATCAATGGTCCGGTTTAAGGTTCCATCGAGATATATGTCAGCTTTTCCTCCATCCTTCACCCAGTTTCCCATGAGGACAACACCTGTTCCCGAAAAGGTGAATTCAATTTCGTCTCCCTTTTTCCCGGTGTATTTCGACTGATCAACAGGATCTTTCCCGCCCCAGGGAACTATTTTCCATGTCTGCCAGTTTCCTTTGAATTTCCAGGCCGAATCCGTAAAAATGGAAGTTTTATAATCAAATACCACTTCGGGAAAGGCGATTTCCAGCTGCGGTGCTACAGGCTCCTGGTTCCTTATCTCTATTTCGTTTTCCGATACCCGACCGCCATTCCTGGCAATGAAGTCAAGCGCGTAATGATACGTGCTTTCAACAGCCTTATTGAAGGAATAAGTGGTGTTAATAAACATGGAATCCCCAATGGCTTTGACACCGTCCTGCATTTCGGGGGGGAGATTACTGAAACCCCTGATGACCCCCAACACAGCCATGGCATTGGATGGATTACAGTCGGAATCCTGTCCGCAGCGCGTGGATATTTCAAGCGTTTTCGCCGGATCACCCTCTCCGTAGAGCAGTCCCATAACTATGTAGGCCCCGTTAAGCTTGGCATCAATATTAAAAGTACTTCCGGCACCGCAAATGTCTTCTTCGCCCCACTTGGCTTCCAGTTCCTTCCATGCCGATCTCCAGTCCGAGGAATAATGATCATGCAACAGCATTACATCTTTTACTATCCTGGCGTAATCGCTTTCTGCCGGAATGGACAGCAGTGCCTTCTCAATTATTTTAATAATATCCGATTCAAAAAACGCTTCGGCATACAAGGCAGCCACAAAAATACCGCCGTATAGCCCGTCACCGTAATTCATAATGTGTCCGGTTTTATCACAGAGGCCAACAACCTGCTGCGGCATGCCCGGGCACATGAAACCGATATAGTCCGATTCGATCTGAAAATCGATATCATCAGCATGGAAGTTGTACTGCGGATGCCCCGACTGAGGAGGGAATATGCTGTCGAAATAGTTCTTACGGGCCTGAACATTAGCATGCCAAAGGGCATAACCGGCTTTGGCAAACATTTCCTGGTACTTTTTTGCAGGGGCATCCACCCCGTACTGATCCATGGTCATCAGAAAGGTGAGCTGCACATAGATATCATCCTGCCACAAACTTCCCTTTATGTCGGCAGGGGTCCACCTGATGCTGTCGTCAAATATCTTACCCTGTGCCCTGAATTCGGTAGGGGCCCCATAGGTAACCCCGATCATTTTCCCGGCCCATCCTCCGGCAATCTTGTCTTTCATAACCTCCGGAGAAAGGCTCCTGTATTCGCTGCCGGATTTATTACACGATAACAGGGCCATTGCAAGGCCCATTGCTGTAAGAAACAATCTGCTTTTCATAATATGAATATTAATTGTTCGGTACATGCATCATTCTGTCCTCGATGAACCGGCTCATCTGATCCACCGGCATTTTTTGCACTACATAGGAATGTTTCCCCTTCGTACCGGCGATCCACTCATTGCTGCCATCGGGATTAACCTTTATGGTTCCCGGCACAGTCGAAAAAAATCCCTGGGTACCATAAACCGCAATTAATACAGCGGTTTCATCCCAGCTCATCCGGCCGTTCTTATCTTCTTCTGCCAGGGGGATTGAGATCCGGAATACATCCTTCACCGGATTATTTTCCAGGTCCGAAGCAATCAAACGTAAGCCGGTGCGGATTTCCCAGCCGATTTCGAAACCCGTGAAAATGATCGGTGTTGTCCAGTTTTCGTATACGAACCTTGAAGCAGATGAATCCATATGCACATTGAATTCCTTCCCTTCCGGGAATCTTCCGGCCATGGAAACAAGCTTTTTGACTTTCTTCGATACCAGGTCTATCCCTGATAAAGGACTGATGCTATCCGGCCCTGACCGGAGCAAATCAGACAGGTTGGTAAGAAACCCTACAGTAACAATTGTAACGCTGGTATCAGGTTGGGAACTCAGCATCTTCCGGTAAACCTCAACAGCATCCGGAAGGTCTGCCGTGGATTGAACGCTGTGCGGGTATTTTGCCACCAAAGAATCCGGCCAGTGCTGCCAGGCACCCATGTTCAATGCCATGGCCTTCGGTGCGCCCATGGGCAATTCAGACCGGCCAAAATAGGTATTCAATACATCAATGCTGGGACCGACCAGTTCATGCTGATTGCATGACACCGTGGCCAATATTTCAGCCTTACCGCTGTCGGCCATGGCATGCAGAAAAGCCAAAGCACCTACATCGTCATAATCGGGCCCGAAATCGGTGTCAAAGATAATTTTCACTGCTTCCTGCTTCGGAAGTTCTGGTCGGCATCCGCTTAAAACCATGAGTCCCAGCAAAACCGGCATAATATACCTGTCACTCATAGATGATTCTGATAATATAGTTAATTGAAATTGTCTGATCTTAAAGTTAAAAATATAATTCATAATAGAATATCTTTTATAAAACTTGCTTATATTAGTCACCAAGGAATGCTGGTTACCAAATATTTACCATAAGCAAAAATCTTTATGGATATTATCGAACTCAGGCAGGTCACCAAACGGTTCGGAACGCTTACAGCAGTAGACGAACTCGATCTTAATGTACCTGCCGGAACAATTTATGGGTTTATCGGTCCCAACGGTTCCGGTAAAACCACTACCATCAGGATGATCATGAATATCCTGTATCCGGATGAGGGAAACATCCTGCTTTTCGGAAAAAAACACAAAGGTCAGCGGTTGGAACACGTGGGATATCTGCCGGAAGAAAGAGGCCTTTATAAAAAGATGAAAGTGTATGATGTTTTAAAGTTCCATGGTGAACTTAAAAATGGTAAAAACCTGAAACAGGAAATTCAGTACTGGCTGAATAAGCTCGATTTACAGGCCTGGACCAATAAGAAAGTAGAGGCCCTCAGCAAGGGAATGGGACAGAAACTGCAGTTTATTGCTACCGTGATTGACAGGCCCGAGATTATCATCCTCGATGAACCGTTCAGCGGACTGGATCCCGTTAATTCTGAGATCCTGAGAGAAGCACTGCTTGAATTGCAGAAAGGCGGGGCTTCCATCATTTTCAGTACGCATGATATGAACATGGCTGAAAATATGTGTGATTATATCTTCATGATCCACAAGGGCAAAAAGGTTCTCGACGGTACCCTGAACGATATTCAGGATCAGTACGGGAATGACACGGTAAGGATTCAGACCGAACAAGGAGCAGAAGCTTTGGAAGACATCAAGGGTATTGAAAAGATCAATGATTTCGGACAGGTTCAGGAAGTAAGGTTAAATCCCAATGTTGATTCCCAGACCATACTTGCCGAAGTGATGAAGAAGACCCGTATCCTGAGATTTGAGGTAACACGGCCCTCGCTCCATGATATATTCATCCGCATTGCAGCCCCTGAAAGAAAGGAGGACAATCATGCATAAAACTCTGATCATCGCTCTACGAGAATACAAAGCAGCTGTAAAAACAAAGAGTTTCATACTCGGCCTCATCCTGATGCCTGTCCTTATGGGCGGCGGCATGGCGGCCTTCATGCTTTTCAAGGACAAGGTCGACACGGATGACCTGAAAATTGTTGTGATCGATCATTCAAAGCTCGTTAGGGAAGCCCTGCAGGAAAGAGCAAGGTTGCGAAATGAAAAAGAGATCTTTGACCAGGAAACGGGGGAAAAGGTCAGACCGGCCTATGTGCTGGAGTTTATTCAGTCCGATTCCACTGATCCTTTCAAACAAAAGCTGGATCTTTCCAACCGGGTCCGTTCGGGAGAACTGCATGCCTTTGTTGAGATCGGTCCCTCAATTTTACACCCCGACACCATCCTCGAGAACACCCTGATCCGCTATTATTCCGAAAATGCCTTTATGGACGAAGTACGCTACTGGTTTACCGATCCGGTTAACAACCATATCCGCCAGCTCAGGCTCAGCGAAATGAACCTGTCACCCGAAGAGACCAAAGATTTATTCTATTGGATCAATATTGAAAGCATGGGTCTTATGGAAGTAGACAAAAAAACCGGTAATGTGCAGGATGCCCAAAAAACAAACGAACTTCAATCCTTCCTGGTCCCATATTTCATGGTACTTCTCATGTTCATGCTGGTATTGATGAGTGCCATCCCTTTGCTCACCGCTGTGATGGAAGAAAAAATGGAAAGAATAGCAGAGGTTATTCTGGCCTCCATAACACCTTTTCAGTTCATGATGGGAAAAATCCTGGGCAGCATCAGCGTTTCACTCACAATTGCTGCCATCTATATCGCAGGAGCCATCATTACACTCAATCAGATCGGGCAGGGTGACATGCTGCCTTATCATATTCTGCCCTGGTTTTTTGTTTTTCTGATTCTTTTCGTGATCATGACCGGATCGGTGATGGCCGCCCTGGGATCTGCCTGTAACGATAATAAAGATGCCCAGAACCTTCAGTTCCCTGCCATGTTGCCGGTTATCTTGCCCCTTTTCCTCCTTGTCCCCATTATGCAAAATCCAACGAGCAGCCTGGCCACCTGGTTATCCATGTTCCCGCCTTTCACCCCCACCCTGATGCTGGTCCGGCTGGCAACCCCTGTAACCATTCCCGCATGGCAGCCCTATGTTGGATTGGCGGTAGTCATTATCTTCACTGTATTTTCGGTATGGATGGGTGGGAGAATTTTCCGGACAGGTATACTTTTACAGGGTCAGAAGCCTACCTTTGCAAATATTATCCGATATGCCTTGTGGGGATAGTACGTAAAACTGAAGGCAAATTTCTATCTTCGTACCTTACATCTTAGTCTATGACTCATAAAGTTGTGACCTTCGGAGAAATCATGCTGCGGCTTTCCACTCCGGATTACGAAAGATTCACCCAGGCCAGGCAATTCAATATTCAGTTCGGTGGCGGGGAGGCCAATGTGGCTGTTTCGCTGGCGAATTTCGGTATACCGGTGGATTACATTACCCGTCTGCCACAGAATGAAATCGCTCAGGCCTGCCTGATGGAACTGAAAAGACATGGTGTAGGTGTTGATAAAATTGTGAGGGGTGGCGATCGCCTGGGGCTTTACTTCCTCGAAACCGGTGCCGTTTCCAGAGCCAGCAAGGTGATTTATGACCGGGCACACTCGTCAATAGCCACCATTCAGTCCGGAATGATCGACTGGGAAAAAGTATTTGAGGGAGTAACGTGGTTTCACTGGACCGGCATCACCCCGGCTATTGCCGAAGGAACAGCCAGGGTGTGCCTCGAAGCCATTCAAGCGGCGAATAAGAAGGGGATCACCGTATCTACCGACCTTAATTTCAGGAAGAATCTCTGGAAGTATGGTAAGAAAGCTTCTGAAGTGATGCCCGGGCTGGTTACCGGTTGCGATATCATCCTTGCCAATGAGGAAGATGCCGAAATGGTCTTCGGCATTAAACCCGCCATGGGAGATGTTACCGGCGGGCATGTTGTTGCTGCTGCCTATGAAACGGTTTGCAGGCAACTGATGAATCGCTTTCCCAGAGCTAAAAAGGTAATCATTACCCTCCGCGGATCAGTCAGTGCCAGTCACAATACCTGGAGCGGAGTGCTCTGGGATGGTCAGAGACTACTGCAGGCCCCTGTTTATGATATTACGCATATCGTTGACCGGGTTGGCGGAGGTGATTCCTTCATGGGTGGGCTTATTTACGGTTTGATCACCTACGGGAATGATGATCAGAAAGCCCTGAATTTTGCCGTAGCCGCCTCATGCCTGAAGCACACCATCCACGGTGATTTCAACATGGTTTCAGTGGAGGAGGTGGAGAAACTGATGGGAGGAGATGCATCGGGAAGGGTGTCGAGGTAACATCAAACAAGAAATTGATAATATATTTACTTACTATTTCAAAAAACATTCAGCTATGTCCCGCTTCACTCGCATCCAGGTAGCCACCGCCATCCTTGAAACAGGTATTATTCCTTTGTTCTATCATAAAGACCTCAGCATCTGCAAGAATGTTCTGAAGGCCTGTTACGACGGAGGAATCAAAGTATTTGAGTTCACCAACCGGGGTGACTTTGCGCATGAGGTTTTCAGGGATCTTAACAAATATGCTGCTCAGGAATTACCTGAAATGATTTTGGGGGTGGGTTCAGTGGTTGATCCCGGAACAACATCGCTGTATATCCAGTTGGGAGCCAACTTCATTGTGTCTCCCGTGCTGAATGAAGAAATGAGCCGGATCTGCAACCGGAGGAAGATACTGTGGTCACCGGGTTGCGGTTCGGTTTCGGAGATCTCCAGGGCTGAAGAGCTGGGAGCCGAGATCATAAAAATCTTCCCGGCCAGCCAGGTTGGCGGGCCCAAATTCATCGAAGCTGTCAAAGGCCCTATGCCCTGGACGAATATCATGCCCACCGGCGGAGTTGATACTTCCGAAGAGAACCTGAAAGCCTGGTTCCAGGCAGGTGTAGCATGTGTTGGTATGGGTTCACAGCTTTTCCTTAAATCATGGATTGAATCCGGAGATTTTGGGCAGATTACCACCACCTGCCGGAAAGTACTGGAACTGGCTAAAAAGTACAAAAAGAACTGAAAATAAGATTTCTGCTTCTAGACTTTCGCCGGTTGCCTTTTTCGTTTCATGATCAGAATAATCCCCAGTAATGCTGCCATGATCCCGGTGAATACCATGATCCAGGGATTGGCCACGCGCGAGGAGGCCCTCATTTCATAATCCTTCATCAAAAAACTGTTCGGTCCAAAGTCCCAGTTGAGGCTTCCTACTACGATCTCATCCGCATTGGTGGAAAAAACTGTTCCGGGCATGGTAAGACTCTGATAGTAATCATCATCGTTCTCCAGGAAATCCAGCTGCTTTATCTTTTCATTAATGGGAACAAAAACGTTACTGTTGCTGGCATATAATTCCTTCAGTGCATTGGATTGAATCAATGAATCGCCTGTAGATACAAGCAATTGAACATTCACTGTGTCAAAATCAATTATGGGAATTTTTTTATAAATGATCCCTGTAAACTGGTCTGCCTTCTGCCGGATCTCCCTGGTTGCCGGATTGTCACCAAAATCCGATTCAAGCGTAGTAATAAATTCCTCGATGAAAGATGCTGTCATCCATCGCAGCATTTTTTCTTCGCACTTTTCGGTGATTCTTTTCATTTCCACACTATCCTCCGGACTGTACCTGTATGTTGCCGTATCCTTTTTCCATATCATTTTCTGATCAGCAGGTGAATACACCACCTTGTCGTCCTCTTTGACAATCGATTGTTCCAGCTCCGTAAGAAAACTGTCCACCGGAATTTTTTTAAACGGGAACGACATGGGAAATACTTCCTTATAAGCGTAGTATGTATAAAACCATTGAAACCGTTTTCTAAGATCAACCCTCACTTTTACCGTTTCGGATGACGTATCAGATTTCAGCCAATCACTCAGCTCCCTTACATTGCTGAACTTCCGTGAAGCTTTGTACACATATTGCGATTTCTCCGAGGATGTATCTTCCTTATCTTTATGTTCATAAACATGACTGATTTGCCAGAGGTCTCCAGACGGAATCATGAGAGATCCGTTAAAAATATCCGTGGAATCACCCCTGACCATATATTGCCGGATTATGGATCCGTCTTTGTTTACCGATGTTTTCACGGTATAATTTAGGCAAGATGATGAAAGAATTATAACTGACGTTAATGCCAGGTTCCTTATCCAGATGGATGAAGCCTTTCTTTTCATGATCAAATGTATTAGTTTGTACTGTTATTAATGGTTAATCCTGCCTGTTTCAGCAGTCTTTTTATGCTGTTCAGATCTGCCGTATTTGCACCGCATACCTGACTGATGTATTGAGTTAGCTGTTTCTCACTTATCTTATTGAAGGTGAGTTCATCTGCCTGAGGGAAAGTGGACCGGTTCCTCGCCCTGAGCTTTCTTTTCAACTCATTCACACAATCAGCATCCCGGACCTCTTCTCCTGAAATCAACAATGTTTCATTTACCCGGTGCTGCAATGCAGCTCTGTTTCTGTGAAAACTGGTCTGCTGAAGTGCAAAAGTCAAGGCCAGGAAAAATAATAAGGAGGCTGCAATAACTTTTGTTAAACGCATCAGGCCATAAAGATTGTAAACGGGCAAACCACTATACTTTGTTCTGTCAATCCTGTGCATCACCCGGTCTCCAGTTTTCTCAGCCTGATGTTCCGCGTCGAACATGAATTTGCTTTGCCCGATCAGTGAGGTCATCTGTAAAACCGATTTATACAACTTCCTGCAATCTGCACAGGTTGAGAGATGCTTTTCGAGATCCGTTTTCTCTTTCCGGGTGAGTTCTCCTTCCTTTATCAGGTAAATAAGAGGCTCTATTTCATTGCATTTCATAAATATCCTCCCTTCACTAATTTTTCTCGCATAAATTTTCTTGCATGATACAGGTTTGATTTTACCTTATCCGCGTCATAGCCTGTAATGCTGCATACATCATCCACTGAAAGATCCTGCAGATCACGCAGCACGAATACCTGTCGCTGAACCAGGCTTAACTTACCGGCATATTCCCGGATGGCCCTGACAATGGATGCTGTATCCATTTTTTTCACCGGATCACCTGAATCGGTTTCCCCGAAGTATTTACCCATATCATCTTCTGTTAGGCTGACTTCCCTTCTCCGTCGGTTGATCCGTAGCTTGTCGAGGCAAAGATTAAATGCAATGGCATAAAGCCAGGTGGTAAAGAGCCTTTTGCCATCGTAATTTTCGAGATGCTTCCATACCCTCACAAAGGTGTCCTGAACTACCTCATGTGTATCGTCTTCCTTAAACAAAAAACGCGACGCGATACTTGTTACATAATGGTGATGCCGATCCACGAGCATTCTGAAAGCCAATGCATTACCGCTGATTGCCATGCTAACCAGTTTTTCATCACTGGTCTCACGGGAAATGGCACTTGTTTTAACAGACTCCAATGGCGGTTATTTTTACCAATGATACGATACAAATTCCGGTCG
>Ga0299915_10003625_pt1 | contig 11161 bp, 9 predicted proteins | sample RVTome_13_FD_200263 | JGI IMG/M metagenome (GOLD analysis project Ga0299915, IMG submission 200263) | Soil microbial communities from uranium-contaminated site in the Upper Colorado River Basin, Wyoming, United States - RVT92D227 (version 2) ... | reverse complement strand
GTATTTTGCTTGCCGAGGGGATAGGTGATACTATCAGGGTATCACTCACTGCAGAGCCGGAGGAGGAAGTAAGGGTCGCCTATGCAATACTCGGCTCACTCGGCCTGAGGAAAAGAGGTGTGGATATTATTTCCTGTCCGACATGTGGCAGATGCAAAATCGATCTGAGGAAGCTCGTAAAAAAGGTTGAAAACAGGGTGAAGAACCTTGACAAACCGATGACTATTGCAGTCATGGGATGTGTAGTCAACGGCCCTGGAGAGGCAAGAGAGGCCGATTATGGAATAGCAGGCGGAAAGGGCAGAGGGATACTTTTCAGAAAAGGCGAGATAGTGAAGAAGGTTAAAGAGGACGAACTTCTCGACGCGTTGTTTGAAGAGATAGAAGTAGTATAGACCTTGCCTACTGCTCCTCTTTGAGGAGCTTATATTCTATACTGTCCACAAGGGCCTGATAGGATGCCTCGATGATATTTTCTGATACTCCGACGGTCCCCCACCGTTTCTCGTCATCCCCTGATTCGATAAGGACCCTTACTTTTGCAGACGTCCCCTTGCCTGCTGCAAGCACGCGGACCTTGTAATCATGCAGCTTTACATTTTCCAGTTGAGGGTAGAACTTATCAAGCGCCTTTCTCAGCGCATGGTCAATCGCATTGACCGGGCCGTTTCCCGTTGCCGCGGTATGTTCTACATGGCCGCCGACCTTTACCATGATCGTCGCTTCACTGAAAGGCTCCTCTCCCTCTCTCCTCTTTTCAACAATGATCCTGAAACCTATCAGGTCAAAGAATCTTTTATGGAGCCCGAGGGCCTTTTTCATCAGGAGTTCGAATGAAGCCTCTGCTCCTTCAAACTGAAAACCCTCATTCTCAAGTTTCTTCAATGTAGTGACGATGTCCTGCAATTTCGGCGAATCAGGATCAAGATGGATCCCGAATTCTTCGGCTTTTCTTAAGATATTGCTCCTGCCTGCAAGGTCTGATATCAAAACCCTCTGGGAATTCCCTACGAGTTCAGGCTTTATATGCTCATAGGTTTCCGGCCTTTTCCTGATGGCGCTTACATGCATACCGGCTTTATGGGCGAAGGCACTGTCTCCCACAAAAGGCTGCCTCTTGAAATGCCTCAGGTTGGCTATCTCATTCACATATCTTGATACGTCCCTCATCCTCCTCAAGTGCTGAGCACCGATACAGTTCAGCCCGAGCTTAATCTGAAGATTAGGGATTACCGAGCACAGGTTGGCGTTACCGGCTCGCTCACCAAGTCCATTGATTGTGCCCTGTACATGCGATGCGCCAGACTCAATGGCGATGACCGAATTGGCAACAGCACATTCAGAATCATTATGGGCATGGATACCGAGAAAAATATTCACACCTTTTTTTATTTCACTGATGATTCTCTTTACGTCATGAGGAAGCGTCCCTCCGTTTGTATCACAGAGAACAAGACAGTCTGTACCGGCGTCCTGGGCTGCAAGCAGGCACTTTAAGGCATACCGCGGGTTATCCCTGTACCCGTCAAAGAAATGCTCTGCGTCAAAGAATACTTTTTCAACGTTCTTTTTCAGGTATGCAACCGAATTATAGATGATATCAAGGTTTTCATCGAGGGATACCTTCAGTGCCTCTTTTACATGGAAGTCCCACGTTTTCCCGAATATCGTTATGACTTTTACTTTTGAATCGAGAAGAGCTTTCATCAGCATGTCGTCGTTAACCTTGTGCCTCGGCCTGTGTGTGCTCCCGAAGGCAACGACACGCGAGGTTTTCAGTTTCAGTTTCTTTGCTTTCTTGAAATATTCGATGTCCCTCGGGTTAGCACCGGGCCAGCCACCTTCAATGTAGTGAACTCCGAGTTCATCGAGCTTCTCGGTTATGCGGATCTTATCCTCGACAGAAAACGAGATATCCTCTGACTGGGCTCCGTCCCTCAATGTTGTGTCATAGATTTCTATCTGGCGCATAGCATACTTTTTCTGTCCGATCATTTTAGCCCTTTCCGAACAATAGGTTTACGCCTCGGCTTAAACTTTTCTTTCTTTCCTTCTCCGAGTTCAAACGCATCATGCAACACCCTGACTGCAAGCTCTGTATATTTTGAATCGATGACACAAGAGACCTTTATCTCCGAGGTGCTGATCATGATAATGTTGATATTGTGCTTTGCAAGTGTCTCGAACATCTTTGCAGCAACACCTGAATGGGTCCTCGTTCCGACCCCGATGATAGAGACCTTTGCGATATCATCCCTCAGTTTGACATCTTGTGCCCCGAGCTCGGCAACAATCTCTTCAGTAATTTTCAGAGCTTTTTTACTGTCAGCCTTTGGTACCGTGAAGGATATATCGGTCGATTTTCCGTCACTGCTTATATTCTGCACAATCATATCTACGATTACATTTGCATCTGCAATGGCATTAAAGAGTTTTGCAGCAACACCCGGCCTGTCATGAACCGCTATTGCGGTTATCTTCGCCTGGTTTTTGTCATAGGCAACCCCTGAAACTACAACCTTTTCCATATCCTTATCCTCCTTAACAACGAGTGTACCGGGATTATTATTGAAACTCGACCTGACTATGAGAGGAACTCCGTATTTTTTTGCAAATTCGACTGACCTCGTCTGGAGAACCTTGGCACCGAGGCTCGCAAGCTCGAGCATCTCTTCATAAGAAATCTTATCGAGTTTTCTCGCCTCAGGCACGATATTCGGGTCTGTCGTATAAACGCCGTCGACATCGGTATAGATCTCGCAGAGGTCCGCCTTCAGAGCAGCTGCGACAGCGACAGCGCTCAAATCAGACCCTCCCCTTCCGAGGGTCGTCACTTCAGCAGTTTCCGTTACCCCCTGAAACCCTGCGATAACCGGAATGATTCCCTTGTCCAACGCCTTTCTCACCCGTTCTCCGGTGATTCTTTCTATCTTTGCCTTTGTATGTGCCCTGTCCGTAATGATGCCGACCTGCCTTCCTGTAAAAGACATGGACTTAAACCCCAATTCATTGATCGCCATTGCTGTAAGAGCAGCACTGATGCGCTCTCCCGAGGAAAGGAGGAGGTCCATTTCACGCTCATCAGGATTTGAAGAGACCTGATTTGCAAGACCGATCAGTTTATCCGTTTCTCCGGACATCGCAGATACGATAACAACAATATCATTGCCTTGCTTCCGTGAATCCGCAACGCGCTCTGCAACAGCCTGTATCCTCTCCAGACTACCGACAGATGTGCCTCCATATTTCTGAACAATCAGCATTACCGCTGAATCTCTTTTTTCATCAAGTATTTTACCTGCTCAAAACCTTCATGAATGTCATGCTGAACTTGTTTCAGCATCTCAAAGAAATACATTTCGAGACCCTGAAACAAGTTCAGAGTGACAAAGACTTACTAGTACATGATGCAACAAATTCAAATGTATTTACATCACATTATTTCCAGTGACCCGGAATCCAGCGTCCGCCTGGCCCTCGATGGCCCGGCACCCAATGCTTTCCGGGAGGCAGTGTGCCCGCCCAGTGCCCCGGCACCCATTTATTTCCCTTCCAATGTCCGGGAACCCACTTTGCACCCTTCACTTGAGGGGTCACCCTTTCCCAATGACCTGTCACCCAATGACCGGGGATTAAGGTGTTCCCCTTCAAGTGTTCAGGTACCCAATGACCGGCAACCCAGTCGGCATCCGGAGGTGGAGGAGCAGGATCAATCACCCATTTACCTTCTCTCCAGAGATAAGGGCCTTCTCCCGGAGGAACAATCACCGATATCCATTCTCCGTTGACTTCTACCCATACTTTACCGGCAGGAGGAGGTCCAGGGGGTATTGCAAAGGTATAGCCTGTGAAAAAAACGAGCAGAGATGAAAACAGGATTGCTGCAATCATAATTTTCTTCATAATGCCCTCCTTTTTTATCTAAGCCAGAATTTATTAGATTATAACAAAAATATTTCCAAAAGTATGGATAGTACCGGGATGATCAAATACATTTCTGTATGTGCTCTCCTCTTGTGATAGAATAGATGCAGTAACATGGAAATCGTTTTATCGACAGGCAAAAAACTTGATATCGAAGGCAGGGAAAGTCTGCTTCAGGCTCTGAAGAGGCAGAGTGTGTACCTTGTTGCCTCATGCGGCGGGAAGGGGATATGCGGCAAATGTCGTATCAGGGTCCTTGAGGGCAAATATAAGATTACATCCACCGGGAAACTCGATCCGTTTGATGTAGAATCTGGTTTTGTTCTCGCCTGTCAGACTTTTCCGGAGGAAGATCTCGTAATCGATATACCGAAAGAATCTCGACTCATTGTAGGAGACGTCATTGAAATTGCAAGATCCGGAGACCTTTCCGAGCTTTTCCGGTCCCTGGACGGTAAAATCTCACCGCTTGTAAAATTTATTCATCTGGATATCCCGCCGCCCACGATCAACAATAATATCAGTGATCTCGAGAGGTTACAAAAAGCGGTTGAAGAAAAGGGGTTGAAGGACATGAGATTTTCTCATGGTTTCATATCATTTCTTGCCGGAGCTCTCAGGGATGCGAAGTGGAATATAGATCTCGCATACACTGATGAGAAAGAGGCTGTCTTTGTTTCGCCACACATAAACAGGAAACGGTACGGGATATCGGTTGATATCGGGACTACGACACTGGTTTTATACCTCATTGATTTGGCTGACGGGAGTCTTATTGATGTCGGTTCGACCTATAACTCGCAGATACGCTATGGAGACGATGTTATCACAAGGATAATTTTTGCAACAGAGGGTGGAGGCCTTGAGGAATTGAGGAATGCCGTGATAACCGATATTAACGATCTTATAGCACCTGTCATTGAAAAACATAACATAGCCGATGAGGACATCGAGTCTGCCGTGATATCCGGAAATACAATCATGTCTCATCTTTTCTGGGGACTTAACCCTGAATACATCAGGGAAGAGCCTTATACGCCTACAGTAAATACCTTCCCTTTGTGGAATGCCGGCACGGTCAATCTGAATATCAACAGAGAGGCGCCTGTATATACAGTTCCATGCATTGCGAGCTATGTTGGAGGCGATATCGTTGCAGGGGTTCTCGCTTCAAAAATGCACCGGAAGGATGAGATAGCTCTCTTTATGGATATCGGCACAAACGGAGAGATCGTCATCGGCAATAAGGAATGGCTTGTAACAGCTGCATGCTCTGCGGGACCATGTTTTGAGGGTAGCGGGATCAGAAACGGTATGAGGGCCACCGAAGGAGCTGTCGAATCCATACGGATTAACCCTGAAACATTTGAACCCGAGTTGGGAGTGATAGGCAGCGGGAAACCATTGGGGATATGCGGATCCGGGATGATCGATGCGATAACAGAAATGTTTCTGAGAGGTGTTATCGACCAGAAAGGCAGGTTTGTTAAGGGGTTCGTTACAGAAAGAATCAGAGACGGATTTGAAGGCCCTGAGTTCCTGTTTTACACTGACGGCAGGAGAGACATCGTCCTCACGGAAGTTGATATAGAAAATATATTGAGGGCAAAGGCAGCAATCTATGCAGGAATTTCTCTCCTGCTGAAAAAGGTAGGACTCACGTTTGATGATATAGAACGCGTTTATATTGCCGGTGGATTCGGGAATTATCTTAACGTGGATAAAGCGATCATTATCGGCATGCTGCCCGACATCCAGAGAGAAAAATATACGTTCCTCGGCAATACTTCTATTGCAGGTGCATACCTCTGTCTTCTCTCCGACAGGATGAGAAAAGAAGCTGCGGAGATAGCACGTAAGATGACAAATGTTGAACTCTCTGTATCAAGGAGGTTCATGGACGAATACATGTCAGCTCTCTTCCTCCCTCATACAGATATAACTCTTTTCCCGACAGTAGAAAAACTACTAGGGAAATAAGTGTTATTCTGTTTTAGATTATTGCTCACTTTATGAAGCTTCCATCCAGAAATAAATGAGAAAATAATATCTTACGGCATTTTGTCACCTTTTAGACAATTCCATAAACATTAGTCTAAAATAATAATATAGAACTCCACTTGCTTAATGTTTTCGGTAAGGATGTTAATTTATTTAGATATAAATGAAAGCAAACAAGCAGGGAAATAAAAGAATTTTGCAAGATAAGAAAAAAAAGCTAAAATGCTGGGAGTTTTTTACCTGTAATAAGCAGGAATGTCCTGCTTTCAAGTCAAAGGACCTCAAGTGCTGGCTATTTTCTGGAACCCACTGCCGAGATGAAGTCCAAGGAAAATTTTTAGAGAAAATGGAGATGTGTCTTGACTGTGAGGTTTTTCAAGCGAACAGAGACATTTCTGGAATGAAAGCTACTCTCAATGTTGTAAATAAACAATTCAAGGAATTCGTTAGGATTATTGGCGATAGAGACAGGGAGCTTGAAGGAATGAGTATGGAGTTGGCCATTGGCCTGTCAGAGGTCTTTGAGGCGTTGAGAAAAATTTCTTCAGGGGATCCTACAGTGAGGGTATCTGAAACATCAAGAATTGAATTGATCAGCAAATTAAAACATATAGTAAATTTGACTGCTGAAGAAATTGGGGAAATAGTTGATCAATCTCATGAGATTGCCATAGGTCTTGCCGAGCATTTTGATGTATTGCAGAAGGTTTCAAAAGGTGAACTTAATGCCAGGTTTCATGGAAGTTCACAGATAGAATTGCTGGATTCTTTAAAGAATGTAACAAATGAGATGATTGAAAGCATATCAAGGGAAATTACTGAGCGCAAGCGGACAGAGGGGGCACTAAGGGAGAGGTCAAATGATCTCTGGAAACGGGTCAAGGAACTGAATTGCCTTTATAGCATTTCCGAGCTTATTGAAAAGGAAGGCATTTCGCTGGAAGAGATATTTCAGGGAACTGCTGAGCGTATTCCATTTGCCTGGCAATATCCAGAAATCGCTTGTTCGCGAATCATCTTACATAATCAGGAATTCAGAACAAAAAACTTCAGAGAATCTATTTGGAAGCAGGCAAGCAGCATCTCTGTGCATGGCGAGCAGATTGGCTTGGTTGAGGTCTATTACTTAGAAAAAAAGCCTGTGAGGGACGAGGGACCTTTTTTAAAGGAAGAAAGAGATCTGCTTAATACTATTGCAAGACATTCGGGAAGAGTCATTGAGCGATTGGAGTCGGAAGAGACATTACGCAACTCTGAAGAAATGTACCGAACTGTCTTTGAAAATACTGGCAATGCAACAATAATAGTTGAAGAAGACACGACAATATCTTTAGTAAATACAAAATTTGAAAAACTCTCTGGTTACTCAAAAGAAGATGTTGAGGGCAAGAAAAGTTGGACAGAATTTTTTGGCAGAGATAATTTAGAAAAATTGAAAGAGTATCACTATAAACGAAGAATTGAACCAAAAACTGTTCCAACAAATTATGAAGCACGTTTTATTGACAGACACGGAAATATTCGAGATGTAATCATAAATGCTTCGATTATTCCGGGAACAAAAAGAAGCGTTGAATCTCTTCTGGACATCACTGAGAAGAAGAAGGGAGAGGAGCAGATGTTTCATACTGAAAAATTGGCATCTATCGGAACACTTGCTGCGGGTGTAGCACATGAGATAAATAATCCTCTGGGAGTAATTCTGGGCTTTACAGAGTTATTGTTAGAAAAGGTCTCTGCAGACTCCGAATATTATGAAATTCTGAAAACCATAATGAAGCAGGGGAATAATGCTAAAAAGATTGTGGAGAATCTTTTAAGCTTTGTAAGATACAGAGAACCTAGAGAAGAAAAGGTGGATGTAGATAAGATTATTAAGGAAGTGCTCACACTTAAAGGAAATACCTTAACCATAAATAATATTTCTGTGAATAGAAAAATGATGGAATCATTACCAATGGTTAAGGGAGACAGTGATGAGTTGCAACAGGTTTTTCTCAATATAATCAATAATGCAATTTTTGCTATGAACAGAGGTGGGGTTCTGACAATATTTACAAAGACATTAGACGATGGTCAAAATGTTGAAATCAGGATTTCAGATACAGGTAGTGGCATCAAAACAGAGCACAGGACAAGAATATTCGATCCGTTGTTTACTACCAAGAAAGTTGGTCAAGGTACAGGTCTGGGCCTTACTGTTTCTTATGCGATTATAAAAAAATACAGGGGTGAAATCATCTTTGAAACCAAGACAAAGGAGGAATCTATAACGTCAGGAACAACTTTTATCATAACCTTACCAGTTGTTAGTGGTTAATCTTTGCGGTTCAATGTACCGGACCTGAAGAAAGCAGTTTTTCCACTTCCCTTCTGATTACTGTGGCAGGGATACCACCGTGTATCTTCAGCACGCCGTTTATCAAAACAATAGGCGTGTTAAGTGCGCCCAGCCGCAGAAGTTCCTTTATATCATCGAACTCTTCCTCTCCGTCCATAAACAGATCGACATATTCAACATAAACGACGGAAGGATAAAAATAATTCATCTCCTTGGAAAGTTCATCTGTCAGAACCTTGTTTGTACCCGAAACATCGGATGTATTATCATCGAAAACGATGTTCTCTACATTGGACAATGGGGTCTGCCCTTGAAGTTTGACAAAATAACCCCGGTTCATTAGTTAAAGGAATGGGAAAGAGAATCAAAATTAATCATGTCAATGATCAAGGGCAGACCCCTCCACTCTATGCTCTCAAAGGTCTCACCGTCTACTCCCGGCGCTCCCTTGTTTGCTTTGACAATGCAGTAGGCGTGGTTCAGGATATCCTGCCTGTGCACCTTGTCATATAGAAGATAGAATCGGTACTCCTTTTCCTGCTTGGCTTTCTGGTATAGTTTTCTCTGCAGTTCCCGAATCTTTTCTGGAGTTTTCAGCATTACGCAATCTCCTTTCCTTTACTGCTTCGAAAACATGATAAAAGTATTGCTCCTTCCCTCTCCCAAAGTTATGTTGTCTTTGAGATACCAACGGTACTATGAGCAAATCCGACTCCCCTACCGACCCCGTGGAACTTCGTTCCCTTATATCCACCAGTTGCCGCCCTGAACGGCATCGGCAAGGGTCTCCTGTGTTCATTGTCATATGGCTTCCTCTGCGTGTCACCCCTGTTACCCCGAGAGTCCATCTATCGGTTATGGTAGTTTTTGTTAGGATAGATGCAGCGGTCTTCCCCAATGTAGGAGAGGGTCGACAACTCCATTGCGCATTTCGAGGCTACTTTTGGGTTCGCATTAGCTGCGACCCGCAGATTTGTTCAGCTCCCTTTCGGAACCTTTGTCAGAGAACTCAGTGCTTCAGGTTACCCTTTGCACCTCCCTCAAGCTATGTGGGTGAGCTACCAAATTCCCACAGTCGGACTTTAACCGACAAGTCATACGTTTTACACAGCATACCCTACAATTACTGCAAAACTCACAGAATACTAAAAAGATGATTATCAGGAGAATTGTTTAACGTTGTCCATAAGCCGCGCGAACGAAGCTCAGCGAAGAGAGCGTCGACTTGATGGGTATTGTCACACACGGTTTTTGCCACCACTGCTATAAGTTCGGCAACTTATCAAACCTTTGATTAACAAAATTGGAAATAGATTCATAATAGGAATTCTGATCTATCTTTCCGGTTAATACAAGATGCATGATCCTCAAAATCGCTATTCGTAGAAGGCCTCTTAGTTTCCAATATGTTTCAGCTTTTAGCGAACTCGTATTGCCATGAACGATTTCATTCCTTAACTGACAACACCCCGGCGTTTTTTTCGTATCCCACATGAAACGTCGGATCTCGTTATACTGACTTTTGCTGTCAGCGAGAAGCCTCGCAAGGCGTGAACTGGCAGCACTTGCCGAATCCTCATCTTTTGTCTTGAAAAGGGCCTCAAACGCTATCATGAGATAAAGAAATATAGTTCGGGTCTCAGTCATCGTCGATGATAGGTAATAGTACTCCATTGCAAGGGTCACAATCTCGCAGCTTGTATTTTGTCTGGCTCGTGTTCTAATTTGCCATACTTGATAGAACGCTTTCTCTATATCGGATGAGTTTAGCAAGCCAACCTTGAGAGGACCTCCTTGTATTTCCATTAGTGGCCACTTGATAACCATATCAACGACCTTGCCGTCAGTAGTGTGGAAGCCTTTATAAGGATGAGGCTCTTGACCGGAGAATAAGCGCATTCCATCGAGCATCGACTCCACGAGGTTGGACTCGTAGGGATTTGTGCTACTTAATAAAGGGGCTGCAATCTGTGGATATACCTGATCGAACTCGATCAGAAGCAAGGCCGTAGCGTTCCTTTCTGACGAGAGAGTCGTTATTGTTTGAAATCCGCCGAGACCGCCAGGCCCCGCCCTCAAAGCAACAGGCCCAAGGTTATCGAAAAGATCAAACCCTTCTGGCAGTTCCTCCGACAGAATTAGTTTGTTTGTTTCTTTGTTGGCGCTACCATCACGCGACCAGGGAATTAAACGGACTATGGTTTTCGGAACAGGAATTGGGACGGGGACAGGCTCATTGTGTTCGGGTGGCTTTTCGCCCGTGTTTATCGGAATTGGCTGTGGAAAGAGGTACGCGGTTAGGCGCTCAACAAATTGCGCCTCTGTGATAGTAAAGCTCAAAGGTGTTTCAACCTGAACTCCAAATAATGGGACGAGCAATTTTTGATTACATCGAGTATCACTCATGTTGTTGCCTGCTTTTATATTTATTCCACATTTAGTAGCATTATAGCTGGCACGCAGTCGGTGTTCAACATTCTTCTTATTCATTGCCGTTAGTACTCTTCAGTTTTAAAAACTATATCTGACGAGTTGAGTACAGGAAGTAGCAAACGGAACGACGAAACCTTCCAATATGCACGTTTCTATGTGGACTTCAGTTTTTGGGGGTTTATGTTATAGAAAGAAATGCGCAGGAACTTCAAACTGTCTGGTATAAAGTAAATCGCCTGTGGTTAATCTTTGCTGTTCAATGTACCGGACCTGAAGAAAGCAGTTTTTCCACTTCCCTTCTGATTACTGTGGCAGGGATACCACCGTGTATCTTCAGCACACCGTTTATCAAAACAATAGGCGTGTTAAGTGCGCCCAGCCGCAGAAGTTCCTTTATATCATCGAACTCTTCTTCTCCGTCCATAAACAGATCGACATATTCAACATAAACGACGGAAGGAT
>Ga0299915_10003624_pt1 | contig 11161 bp, 5 predicted proteins | sample RVTome_13_FD_200263 | JGI IMG/M metagenome (GOLD analysis project Ga0299915, IMG submission 200263) | Soil microbial communities from uranium-contaminated site in the Upper Colorado River Basin, Wyoming, United States - RVT92D227 (version 2) ... | reverse complement strand
CGTTCCAGTCGCTGGTGGACTTCTGCGCCCGGGTCGATCTGCCCCGCGAGGGCCTCGAGAACCTGGTGATGGTGGGGGCCTTCGACGGATTCGGCACGCCGCGGCGCGAACTGCTGTGGCGATTTCGCGAGATCCAGCGCCGGCCGGAGGGCGGATTGGGATTGACCTACCCCGGCGAGCAGCTGCGCTTCCCGGAGCTATCCGAGTGGGATCGTACCGCCCAGGATTACCAGATCCTGGGCCTGACCGCCGGCCCGCACCTCACGACCCACTTCCGCGAAGAGTGGACCGCGTTGGGAGTGACCCCCAGCCGGGACCTGCGCGCACAGCCGGACGGCAAGCGGGTGCGGGTGGCCGGTTTGGTGATCACCCGTCAGGCGCCGGAGACGGCCAAGGGCCACGTCTTCATCACGCTGGAGGACGAGTTCGGCACGGTGAACACGATCCTGCGGCGGGGGGTGTTCCTGCGCTACAAGCCGGTCGCGACCCAGTCTTCGCTGCTGATCCTGGAGGGCCGGGTCGTGCATGACGGCGGGGCGGTGAACGTGCTGGTGGAGCGGGTGCGGGCTGGACGAGAGGAGGTCAGCGAGGCGCTGAGTCACGATTTCCACTAGCGCGGCCCCTTCGGCCGGTGGGAGTGACCATTGGCCCACCATTCTCCTCTTCACCTGGCCATTCGGTGTATTCTTCAAGAACGAGAGACGAGCTGTGCCAGATGAGCTGATCCTGCCCCTGAGCGCCAAGAACCGGAAGGTGTGGCGCTATTTCGCGATTCTCTTCCCGGCGGTCATGGTCGCCCTGTTCCTCGGGCCATGGGTTGTCTCCGGAATTAGCTTCGATGAACTGCGTGTCATGATGGAGCTCGGACTGGGATGGTTTTTCGCGCCCGTGGCATTGGCGCCGGTGCTCTTCGCCTACATCGGCCTGACAAACCTTACCGACCGGCTTGTGTTCACCGATACGCAATTCGAGCGCCGCGGGCTGCGCAATCCGGCCATCTACCGCGGCCCGGTGGCCTATCCCGACATCACGCGGGTCCGAGTGGGCGGGTATGGTTTGCTGATCCTCGAAACCAACAGCGGCAAACGATTTCGGCTCTTCCCCAAGGCCTACGAGGGAGGAGCCGAGGCGGTGATCGCGGGGCTGCATGAGCGTGTTCCGCTGGATCGCTTCGAGGACGACCTCGATGCGGGCCTTGAGCAGAAGACCCGCCGAGACCGGCTGACACCCTGGATTGCCGTCCTGGCGGTCTGGCTTATCGTGATGGGTGGTCTCATCGATCCGGTGATCGACCTGCTGCGCAGGAACCGCGCCTGGACGCTGGAGATCGACGGCAGATCCATGGGCGAAACCATCGAGGGCTTTGCGTTGGGGCGTGACGGATCGCTATGGCTGTTCGCGCGGGATCGCAAGGGGGGCATCCTGGACTCGGCGAGCTACCTTGTGCGCAGCCTCAACACGGACAGAGATCAGACCTGGGATGTGCCGGGTGAGGATGTCCTCTTCCCAGGCGGGGTCCCGGAGTTCAGCCTGCCATTCCCGACCCATCTGCTCTTGCCGCCCGCGGGCGAGCCCAGGCTGATCTTCGGCGCCGACGTCACCGCCCTCCGCCTATCTGGAGGGGGATGGGAGTGGGAGGAGCGGACGGAGACCGGGTTGAGCGGCGCCTTCGCAGATCTGACGGAGTGGACGGGTGATCCGTATTGGAGGCGCTTGCAGACGGAGGGAAAGTTCCTCGCACGGGATCCGCTGAGCGGCGACGTGCAGGAGATCGCACTTGCCGGGGAAGGCCGAAGCTTCACGTTGGAGTACAAGCGCTATCTTCCGGAGGCGCTCCTGGCTCGGATTGTCACAGGTGACCAGCGGTTCTTCCTGGCGAAAGTGCAGGGCGGTGACCAGGAGCTGGTTTGGGACGAGGTGGACCTTGCTCCATTCCGGGCCAGGGATTACTGGAAGGTACTTGACTACGCGGGGGATCGCAGCGGCGCGCTGTATGCCCTCGTTCGGGACGACCAATACTGTGCTTCTGGCCACCCGGCGAGTTCCTTGGGCCAGCGGACTGCCGGGGGAAGTGCGTGGCACTGGTGGACCGTGACTCAGGCAGGCGAGTGTCGTGACGCGTCGTTGTACGGGCAGCTCGTCGTCGATGGGCGCGATCGAATCTGGCTCTCTACCTTGTGGGACCTCACGGTCCTCCCACCGGGTGCCCTGAAAAGCGGGGCCGCCTCCGGTGCGATCCACTACTCAGAGGACAACTCGGGCTACATGGCGGGCCGCCAACTGGAGCTGGGTCCCGACGGCAGAATCTGGTCGTTGGATTTCACCGGCGATGGGCTGGCGTGGATCAACTCGAATTCGGAGGAGCTTGGAAAGCCCCTTCCCGAGTGGATCGCAGCGTTGCCTAGAGAGCCCTGGTGGAGGCTGGCCCCGGCATTCGCCGGGATGGTGCTCATGCTTGGCGGCCTGGTCTGGAATCGAAGGGACTCGACGAGGGGAAGTGTCATACGGAGCTAGCATGCACGATCGAGGGACGGCGCGGTTGCCATGGAGAGATAGAAATCGGCGCTGCCCCGAGGGGCGGACAAGCACATGAGGAAGCAGGGCGTCTTTTCAGCCTTTGCAGCCGCGCTCTGGATTGTGCTTGGCCATGGGATCATCAATCTGGCCGAGCTCATGGGTCTTGTTGCGGCGGCGCTCCTCTTTTCACTCGGGGCCGCCACCTTGGCCGAGCTCTGGATGGTCTTCTTTGGAGGCTCTTCCGAGGGTCCGGTTCTGCTTCAGATCGTGCGGGCCGCGCACGTGGGGATCGGGGCCGCGCTGATGGCCTGGTCCTTCATCGAGTTGATTGCTGGCAGCCAAAGATCGAAGCCACGCCCCTGATCAGGAGGATCTATCCAGGTGGATGCCCTGTCTATGCTCGTGGGCATCTTCCAGGTGACGGCGACGGCTCACCCCCGCTCAGCCCGACAGGTCAATCGTCTCGCCCCCGTACTCCCCGGTCACGCGGATCGAACCGTCACCCCCTCGCTCGTACAACAGCTCGCCGCTCGCCAGACCGGTCACTGAGACCTCCAGGCTGAAGCGCTCCTCATCGTAGTTGTACTCGCCGCTCCCCGTCATCACGAAATCCCGGGTGAAGGCGCAGCCGGCGAGGTTGTACTGCTCCCCTGCCTCCGAGGCCTCAAAGGCCAGGGTGCCGCCGTGAGGACATCCCACCGAGGTCGGCGTCTCCACGTCCCAATAGTAGTACTCGGGCAGGTAATACATCTCATCGTCGACCGAGACCATCGCCTCCAGGACGTCGGCGAACTCCGCCGCGTCAAGAGGCGGCAGAGGCAGGTATGGATCGATCACCACCCCGTCGCAAGTCGTCTCGCGTGCCGGCAATTCGTCGTCGACCAGGTAGGCCGTCACCAGGTCATCCACGCAGGCGTTCCCCCAGCCGAAGATCACGTGCGGCCCGCCCTCTTCGACCACCAGATACCCGTCGGCCAGGTGCTCGACGATGCGGAAAGCGTTGCCGATCGGCGTGGCCGGATCGGCGGTGCCGATCATGACCAGGGTGGGGATGCCTTCTGCGACCAGCGGCGCGGGCCGGCCGGGCGCAAATCCATCCGCCGGCCAGTAGGCGCAGGGCAAGTCGCCGTAGAAGATCGAGGCCAGGCGCGGCAGGGAGGCCTCCACTGGATCGCCGGCCCGGAAGAACTCCTCCGCCGGTCCGTAGTCGTAGTCGTTGCACTCCACCGCATAGTAGATGGCGTCGGAGTAGGTCGGGTCGGGAACCGGCTCCAGCGTCTCCGGGTACAGGTATAGCGAGTCGTACAGTACCCGCGCCAGCGGAACCAGGTCGCCGCGCATCGCGGCCGCCGCCAGGGCCCGCAGGAAGATCATGCGGGCGGTCTCGGAGTAGACGTAGCTGGCGGCTGCGGTCTCCAGGTCGGCAAAGGACATGGAACGCTCGGCCAAGCCGCCGGAGGGCAGCGGGTAGTCGAAGGTCAGAGGGCCCTTCGCCAATCGGGCCGCCAGGAGGTCATAGGCGGCGGCCGGCTCGCTCCCGAACTCGTCGGCGCAGGCTTCATCTGCTCCACAGGCCTCCAGTGTCATCTCCAGGACCCTACTGAAGGCCGCCGCCTGCTCCTCGAAGTACTCCAGGCCGGTGAGGGTCAGATCCACCGGTCCGTCCAGGATCAACCCGGCCGGTCGCTCGGGGTGGGCGGCGGCGTAGGTCTGGGCGAATTGGGTACCGTAGCTCTCACCGTACAGCCAGAACTGGTCGTCCTGCATCGCCTGGCGGAAGAACTCCAGGTCCTCGACGGCCTGCTCGGTTCCCAGGTAGGGCAGCAGCCTGGAGTCGCCCATTTCGGCGACGCACTGATCGGCGAAGCGGCCGGCGGTCTCGGCCAGGGCGGCCTCACCCTCCGGGGTCGTGGCGTCCCACTCCGATCGATAGAAGGCGGCGGCGGCCGCCACGCACTGCAGCCCGCCGGAGGCAGCTATTCCACGCTGGTCGAAGAAGACCACGTCGAACGCCTCGGTGATGGCCGGATCGAACGTACCGGTATAGGAGTCGGCCGAGGCCAGTCCGGATCCGCCCGGACCACCGACGGCGGTGACGAACATGCCCTTGCGCTCGCCAGTGGCCGGCAGCACGCCGAACACGACCTCGATCGTAGCGGTGTTGGAGGAATCGAAGTGGTTCAGTGGGACGGTCAGGTCGATGCAGGTGAAGTCGCTTTCCGGGCAGGGGTAGCCACCCAGGCGGTCAAGGACTGCCCCGGTGTCCTCGCGCAGCGCGCTCGGGACAGACGTGGGCATTGAGGTCGGTGGCACCGGCGTGGAGGCCGGTGTGGCTTCAACGCCGGCCTGGGGGGCCGGCGCACCGCCGGCGGTGCAGCCAATGAGGCCTGTCGCCAGGGCCAGAGCTGCGATCTTGATGCGAACATTCAGCATGGCCAGTCCCTCCAGATGCTTCTTGAGATCACACCGCCTGCATGCGGAGGCTGGCCGCCGTCACGAGAAGCCCTGGATCACATCCACCAGCCTAGCGACCTCGTCGGCCGTCTGCTGAAGAAAACCGACCAGTTCATCCGGGTACGGTTTCCCGCTGGAGGACACGCCCAGATGCAGGGCCCCGATCTCGCGGCCGCGGCAGTGCAATGGAACCACCTGCGCGGTGTGATTCGCCAACCAACCGGGACTGGACTTCACCAGGCTCGGCTCACCTCCCCGGATCAGGTAGACGCCTGCACTGGAGGCCTCCAATGCGCCCGTGGCCTCATCCAGCAACCGGGCCAGGACCTGCTCGATGTCGATCAAAGCGCCGACCGCGCGCACCTGCCCCTGGAATAGCTTGAGTGAGGCAAGGGCGTCTACGGGCTCCCGGAAGCGCTTGTCCACTGAAACCTGAAGCACGTTCTTGATGGGCGTGAACGCGGCCGCCAGGACCACGACGGTGAGCACCAGCGCGGTGTCCGAGGTCTGGCCCGTCGCGGCGATGAATGCCCGCTGGAAGAACGTAATGGAGCCGGCGTAGAGCCCGGCCAGGCTGGCGGTGAGCGGTGCGTATACGAGGGTGCGATTGATGATCAGGTCGATATCCCATAGGCGTGATCGAAGCATCGCCACGCCGATGGACAGCGGGATCAGCAGCAGAAACGACGGGAAGGCGCTCCTGACCACCCACCAAATGAGCAAGTCCTGTTCGAGCGACGGCACGGCCGTGAGCAAGAAACCCAGGCTCAACAGTCCGCCCAGGCCCGCCGCAACGCCAAAGACCACCCACTTGGTCTGTTGGCGGTGAACGGTGTCCGACGTCCGTCGGTAGCGGTATACCTGGGCGAGCAGTCCGGTGCCGACGGTACCCACGAAGCTTAGATCCGAGAGACCGGATGGCCATGCGGCCGGAGAGATCGGGGATGTAGGGAAGAAGTACCGCAGCGCCTCTCGCGCAATCCATGCCAGTGTCAGCCAGCGAGACCAGCGCGGCACGAACCGCCCGCTGGGGAAGACAAACAAGAAGACCACCAGCGAGACGCTGCCCGCGAACGTGATGAACTGCACGGGCAGCCACCAGACGGGGTGCGCGTGCGCCAGCAGGTCGAGGCTTCCGGCATAGGTCACCACCCCAAAGGTCACGAGCGTGAATGCCACAAAAAGCGCCAGTTGATCGTCAGGTTTTCGCACGAAGATGAAAGTCCCGATGACGAGGTGCACGGCGGCAAAGACGCAGAGCAGGGTGATGAAGTACAGTGCGTAGGCTTCCACGGCGCCGCCGTCCTGCAGCAGCCGAAAGCCCTCTTGGGTGGGCTGTCCCTCCACACAGACAGGGGGGATGCACGGTCGGTGAAGTTGGTCGAAGTTCGCAGGGAGGCCTGCGACGAATAGGGACACCACAAGCACGACCCAGGCCAACCAAGTGGCACGGGCGAGGCGCAGCCGAGTCGGCCGGGAAACCGGCCCCGCCTGCGGCGATCCCACGCCCGGGAGTGCGGGGACAGGGGGGGCGGTCACCTCAGCAGTTCCTCATCTCTCGGTCGGGCTATTGAACATGGCCCACATCCAGTTCGATCCCGAATTGCGCTGCCGCTAGTGCGGGTCGATCACCACGTCCTTGAAGAACCAGTACCGCATCGGCGAAGTGGGGAAACTCGCAATCCACGGCTTGAGTAGGAAGTGCATCCGGCCATACAAGACCGGGAAGAGCGGGACTTCCTCCGCCAGGACCGACTGCGCTTCGCGATAGTATTCCAGCCGCTTGTCCAGCTCGGCCGTTGCTCGGCCGCTCCTCACCAACCGATCATAGCGCTCGTCCCGCCAGGAGTTGCCCAGCGACCAGGTCATACTTCGCAGGTCCAGGAAACTGTAGGGGTCGGGGTAGTCCGCCCACCAGGGGCTGAAGGTGAGCGGGTGGGGAACTTCGACGATGCTCCGCAAGAATGCCCGAACCTCCATCTCTTCCACGGCCACATGCACACCAAGCGTTTCTTGCCACTGCCGGACCAGGGCCCTCGCGTGAGTGACCCCCATGAAGTAGGTTGGGACAAGCATGGACAGAGGCGGGAACCCCTCACCGCCGGGAAACCCAGCATCCGAAAGGAGACGCCTGGCGGCTCCCGGATCATGTGGCAGGACTGCAACCCGAAAGTGCCCGGGAATACCAGGCGGAACTGGCGAACCGGTCGCCGGGAAGAGCAGCCCGCGCGTCGCAACATCCGCAAGCGCCTCCTGATCTGTCGCCCGCACAAAAGCCCTGCGAATCCTCGGATCGTCGAAAGGCGGACGAGCGTGATCAAAGAGGACTAGCCAGGTCAACAGTACAGGGATCGACACGTACTCGCCCGCGAGGCGCTGCCGAGACAATTCATGTTGTTCGAGCGGCAGTTCGCTGAGTGTCAGAATGTCCAGGCGATCGCCTTCATACTCTGCGACAAGGCCAGAGGCGTCCCCGGAGTAGAGCTTAACCTCCAGCCGTTCGGCGTTCCCCGAGAAGGCGCCATGGTAACCCGACCATCGCTCCAACGCCATCGATTCGCCTTTCGTCCAACTTCGCAGCCGATAAGGCCCATTCGTCACAATGCGCTCAGGCATGGTCCAGGCCTCACCATGCGCCCGTAGCACATGCCTCGGGATCGGGAAGGTGAGCGGGCTCGCCAGGATGCTTAAGAAGTAGCTTGACGGGGCGTCGAGCTCGACGACAAGTTTGTGCGGGTCGGGCGCGTGAACCCCAAGCTGACCCTCTCCGGTCGGCTCGCCTTGGTGATAGCGTTTGGCGCCCTTGATGTCGTAAAGCGAGGAGGCCAGCGGCGATCCGCCGTCTGGTTTAAGGCATCGCTTCCACGCAAATGCGAAATCCTGTGCGGTCACAGGCTCACCGTCGCTCCAGCGCGCCTCAGGACGGAGATGGAACACGTATACTGTGCCACCATCATTCACCTCCCAGCTCGCTGCGATGTCCGGCACGAGTCCGGTATCGGGTCGCTCCTCGAGCAACCCGCTGAAGAGCTGATTGATGACAAGGTCTGAGTGTGTGTCTCCGCTTTGGGTAGAGTCCAGAGTGGGCGGGTCATTCCAGGCCAGCCGCAGGGGATGTGGCGCAGGTTGGACGGCGGTGCCATCCCTTGCCACGGACGCGCGCTGCAGCAATGCGAAGGCCCGGTCATAGGCTTTGCGCGACTGCTCAAAATCGAACGCGTTGTGATAGGTCAGCGCAAGTCGAAACAGAACACTCGAGGCACGGCGGTCGTTCCCCGCCTCGAGGTAGTAATTGATTGCCTGGAGGTAGCAGCGGATGGCTTCCTGATGTGCGTGGAGCAGGCGAGCCTCATTCCCGGCCTGGAGCAGATACTCGATCCCTTTGCCCAACTCCCCTGCCTCCAGGTGGTGACGCGCCAGACGGCCGAAAGCTTCTGGATGGGCCCGCTCCAAGGCGCCGGCCGCACGATGATGCAGTAGTCGGCGCTCGACGACCCGCAGCCCTTCGACCAGTGTGCTAGGGATCAAAGCGTGCCCGAACATCCAGGCCGAGCCGCCACCAGTCCCTGACCGCTCGATGAGTTGTGCCCGCTCAGCGTCTTCTAGCGCAGTGAGCATGCGCTCCTCCGAGAGTTCAGCTGCAATTAGCAGTGACCCGACCTCGAACTCACGGCCCAGCACCGCTGCTTGCTTCAGCACCGCCTGGCTTTCCCCAGGAAGCTTGCTGATCCGGGATTGGATAGCCACCCGAACATTCTTGGGAATTCCCAGCTCCTCCATGGGCGGCCGGTGCCAGCGGCCCTCCCGGTAGTACAGCTTTCCGCTCTCCACCAGCGCCTTGCACACTTCTTCGGTAAAGAAGGGGTTTCCTTCCGTCTCGCGATAGATGCCCTCCAGGAAGTCCTCAGTGATCTCTTCCTGAAAGATCGCCGCCAGCAGCTCCCCGGTCTGATTCCGGCGGAGCGGCTCCAATCGGACGGAAGTAGTGCGCACGCCCCGCTCGAAATCGAGCAGCACTTCATTGAAGGACAGGGACTGGTCCAGTTCCTGCTCGCGGTAGGTGATGGCCGCCATGAGCCGCAGTCCCTCTGAGCCGCGGACAAGGTAGCGCAGCAGCGAAAGCGTACCGCCGTCGGCCCAGTGGGCGTCGTCCAAGTAGATCAGCAAGGGCTCCTGCCGGCAGAACTCGCTGAACAGGATCAGGAAGCTCTCGAACAACCGGGCCTGATCCGCGTGCGGATCGCCGGGAGGCCGCGGCGTGACCTCCGGAAAGCGCCGGCCAAGCTCCGGCAGCAGTGCGACCAGGTCCTCCGTCACGACCCTCGGAAGTTCCGGGACGCCGCTGCCTTCTTCGCGGAACACCTCCCGCAAGATCTGGCGGAAACCGGCGTAGGGCACCGCGGCCTCGGCGTAGCAGGCCGCGCCAAGCGCTCGCCCCCCCGTCAGCTCCACCTGGGTCAGCACTTCCCGCAGCAGGCGGGATTTGCCCACCCCGGGCTCGCCGCCGATGAGCAGCGTCTGCGCCTCCCCGGCCCGGGCCTTCATCCACAATGCGCGAGCCTGGCCGATCTCCTGCTCCCGGCCCACCAGCCGTCCGCGGGCGATCCGTTCCAGCACGGTCGGCTCATCGCCCGGCGCGGCCTGCTCGTCCAGCAGGGTGGGTGAGGCCAGGCTCCGGCCGACCTCCGCCGCCGAACCCGGCCGCGCGGCGGGGTCTTTGCTCATCAGCGCCAGAATCAGTTTGTTGAGGGCCGGCGGGATGGTCTCATTCCTGGCCCGCGGCGGCACCGGCACCGCATGCAGGTGCTGCGAGATCACGGCCACCGGATCGTCGTGGGTGAAGGGCAGTTCCCCCGTGGTGAGCTCGTACAGCATGACGCCCAGCGAGTACAGGTCAGCCCGGCCGTCGAATTCCTGACCGAGCGCCTGCTCGGGCGCCAGGTAGAAGACGGTGCCGACAATGTGGCCTTCCTGGGTGACCCGGGAGGCCACCAAACGGGCAATCCCGAAATCCATCAGGCGGGCAATCCCGTCCCGACCGATGACGACGTTTTCCGGCTTGAGGTCGCGATGGACAATGCCCTGGGCGTGAGCGTGCTCCAGCGCGGCGCAGACCTGACGGGCTACCTGAACCGCCTCGCGCAAATCGCCGGGAGGCCGGTCGTGCAGGTTCTGTCCCTCGACCAGTTCCATGACGATGAACGGCGAGCCGTTCGACTCGCCGGCATCGTAGACCGACACGATGTTGGGGTGATCCAAGCGGGCGATGGCGCGCGCCTCGGCCAGCATGCGGGCGCGCCCCTCCGGCCGCAGGCCCTCGGAATTCAGGACTTTGACCGCTACCGGCCGTTCGAGCACGGAATCAAAGCCGCGCCAGACCGTGCCCACGCCGCCCTGGCCGATTTGCTCCTGCAGGAGATAGCGACCGCCGAGTGAGACGCCTTGCATTGAGATGACCGCGGACGCAGCGTGCGCCGGCCACGCCATGATCGGACCGGTTGGGTCCTGATTGGGACTAGTATACAGCGTGGAAGTCGGCCGAAATGCCGTGGATCAATGGCGTGCCGGACTGACCTGGCCTCACTCCTGGCGAAAGGAGTCCCACACCGCCAGCGCCGGCTTGGGGGTGCCGTCGAACTGTTGAAGCCCGACCGCCGAGAACATGCCCAGGCTCTCGATGTCGACCTCTTTGGTCCCCTGCGCCTGCATGATCTCACGGTAGGAATCCAGGTTGAAGTCCGCCAGCACCAGGTAGACCCAGAAGGCCAGGCGGCCGCCCAGCTGGTCGTGGATCGCCTGCAGGTAGGCCACTTGGCCCTGTTCATCCCCCTGGACTGGGCCAACCGGCCGGGAGGTCCAGCCGCCCTCGCCGACCGCCAGCGGCTTGTCCGTACGCTCCAGCAAGGGAGTGTAGTAGTCCGCCGGGATGCCGACGCCGTCCGGGAAGGCGAAGTACGGATAGGAGGAGATCACCCACAGGTCGAGGCGCGGTTCGAAGGCCTCCACCTGATCCCAATTGACCTGCCGTGGCGCCCGCCCCTCCGCCGCTGAAGTGAACATTTTGTTCAGGTCATCCCACTGGAACGTCACGAAGACCTGCGTTTCGGGCGCCTCACCCTTGACCCGGTCGTAGACCTCCCGATACAGGCTGAGGTAGTTCTCGGCATCGTCCGGATGGGCGTCCAGGTAG
>Ga0299915_10003621_pt1 | contig 11166 bp, 8 predicted proteins | sample RVTome_13_FD_200263 | JGI IMG/M metagenome (GOLD analysis project Ga0299915, IMG submission 200263) | Soil microbial communities from uranium-contaminated site in the Upper Colorado River Basin, Wyoming, United States - RVT92D227 (version 2) ... | reverse complement strand
TATCGTGTGGGTATAGACAAACGTCTCCTTTTCAAACCCCCAATCGACGATATCCTTTACTGGTAACTCTTCTTTAAAGGCATGCCCCATACAAAGCCCCATCCCACAGACGATACAGATAGCCACTGCCTCCGAATCCACTCCCTGCTTCGCACAGATATAGCATTTCATAATCGGGCCTCCCTGATTGATATCCAAACGCCACCTATTAATATTTACCATGGAAAAGGTAAAAAATCAAAAGAGAGAATGGGAATGAGAAGAATAGCTGGATAAGTTGGTAAAAAAATTAGGAGGCGGAAGGTGAAAGGTTTCTTTAAATGGACTACCAAGATCTCAAAACAATTGCTTTAAAAAATTCCTTGACATTTTTTTTGAATTATGCATTTATATACTTGGTCGCGAGGTAAAAACGTGGTTTTCGTTTGCCCAAACGGATACTTCCTATATTTGTGCCGTCTTGACTCCGGGGGAGAAACCAGCCCACAAGCCACGTTTCTCGCGACCGCCTCGGGGTTAAGACGGCTTTTTTATTTTTTGTTTTATATTAAGAGCAATTTCCGTTCCAAAATTCTGCACTTTTCCCATTTTATAAAGTTTTTTTCAAAGACAAAAAACAATATAGAAATCAAACTATTACACCAAGACAATGAAAACATATTTTATCGGCAGAGACTTTGATACTGAACCCTAATGCGTTTCGGGGAAAAACACCCAACTATTGCGGTTTTTTACACAGTTTATCGATTAAAGATGAAGGGAGGTGGTTATGGGGGGTAAAGACCATCGGGTCTTTATAAGAAGTTAGTCAGACTGAGACCAAAAAAATATTAAAACTCAGGGGGTAGGAAAATGAAAGCGATGAAATTAGGTTTGGTTGTTATGGTTACATTTCTCTTAATCACAGGGATTGATGCGTTCGCACAAACCTTTCATTCAGGCGGTGTCGGTGAATGTGCCGGTTGTCACAGCATGCACAGTCCAAAGACAGGTGGGACTTTCTTATTAGTAGGAACCGATCAGAGTTCAACCTGTTTGATTTGCCACCAAAGATCGGGGGATACCGGTCCAACTACTTTTCATATCAGCACTGATACTGCGGATATGCCATCCGGTACTCCTCCCAAGCAGAGAACTCCTGGTGGAGATTTTGGTTGGTTGAAAAAGGCGTACTCCTTTCTCGTAGATGGTAACACAATTAATGAGAGTGGCGACAGTCATGGACATAATATTGTAGCTGTGGATTTTGGTTATGCAGCTGAAAGCAATGTACCTGCTAATCGAACAACGTTTCCGGCAGCTCAGCTCTCTTGTATCAGCTGTCACGATCCTCATGGCCAGTATAGAAGACTTTCTACTGGAGCAATTTCATTGTCAGGAGCACCCATCATTGACTCTGGGTCTTATGATACCAGCCTTGTGCCTTCTACGGGGCAGGCTGTCGGCGTTTATAGGCTTCTTGCCGGAAATGGATATGCAAAAGGTGGCATAACATTTGCGGGTGTGCCTGCGGCTCTAACTCCTTCCAGCTACAATAGAACCGAAGCATCCAACCAAACTCGGACAGCTTATGGTCATGCCACAGGTGGCGGCCATGTTGCCTGGGGCACCTGGTGTTCCACCTGTCACCCGAATATGCATTCCAATGGCAACTATGTGCACGCGGTCGATGAAACATTAGGTGGAACGATTAAGGGGATCTACGACAGGTATAAAAAGTCTGGTGATCTGGGGGGAATTAACTCCACAGCATTTACATCGCTCGTTCCTTTTGTTGAAAACACCGCAGATTACACAGTGCTTGCATCTCATGCTAAGAGCAATGACACTTACCTTAACGGGCCAGGAGATAATGATAGAGTTTCTTGTATTTCCTGTCACAGGGCACATGCATCTGGTTGGGAGAATACATTGCGATGGAAAATGGAAGGCGAATTCATGGTTTACAACAGCCTCTATCCCGGGACTGACACAACACCATTAGTTCCACAGTTCCACAGAGGCCGGACATCGGCTGAAACACAGGCTGCTTACTATGACAGACCAGTCACAGTCTTTGCAAGCTATCAAAGGATACTCTGCAACAAGTGCCACGCAAAAGACTAATAATAAAAGGTTGAGGAAGTAAAAGGGGGCTGGCGAGAAAAACGCCAGCCCCCTTTTAATATTAATCCAATTTACTATGTTTTCTATTTAACAATCGTAAATATTTGTATCCGGCTGTTCCCCCGGTCTGCAATAAAAATCTCTCCCTTTTCGTTGATGGACATCTGTGATGGGTAATAAAGGAGCCCCTCATTCCATCCCATGGTTAATTGCCTTCCCATAAAAGAGCCATCCCTGCCAAGAATGACGACACCCCCTCCATTCTCATCAATAATATAGATAATTCCCCTGTTGTCAGCCGTAATGGTTGTAGGGAAATATAAATGTTCTCTCAGGTTTTTGGTTAAGGGGGAAAAACTATTTGAGTCTTTGGATGCCGAAAAAACCATCGCCTTGATAGAATCAATCAATAATATACTACCTTTTGAATCCACGGATAGGTCCGAGAAAAACCCATACCCCTGAGGGAATGGAATCTGCTTCTGATATTTCCCTTCGGAGTTGAGGAGCAGGACACGTGCTCCAAAGATATCGAGGATGTAGATATTGTTATTGGGATCTAATTTAAAACTCTTCGGGACAAAGGTCGATGCCGCTGGCATGCCATCGGCATCTATATAGTTCTTGAATGCCCCCTCGGGACTCAGTTGAATAATCCGGCGCTTCTTGCCGTCAAGGGCATAGACTTCCCCTTTCGAATTCATTTGAACACGAATGGGGTTTGTCAACTGGGTGACTTTCATTTCAGCCCCGGGTTTCCAGATGTTTCCCTGAAATGTATACTGGATAAGCCTGTCATTTCCGGTATCACCCACAATGAGAGTTGATTTATCATTGCTGGCAATTCCTTCAGGCTGTTTTAGGCTTCCTCCCTTTTCATCAAAATAGATTGACTGGACATGTCTAAACTTCACAGTCTCAGCGCTGAAGGACTGAAGTGGAAAGGACAAGATTGTAATTACAAAGACTATTAGGCTGGAATAATGAAATAGTGTAATATTGGAACACTGAGCCCAATGTTCCAATATGCCAACTTTCCAACATTCCGATTTTCTAAACCATTTTTGCATAATTTTATCACCTCGCAGGTATTGACCGATCACTGATAACTGATCACTGGTTACTATTTACTGTTCGTTGCTTTCATCACTTTTTATATTGTTTGTGACACTGAACACATAGATCTGTTACCATTGGGAATGGAATCATGTACCGGTATCCGGTACCATGAGAGCGATGACAGCTCAGACATTGCATGGTCACATTCTTGTTTCGTGAGTCTACGACCTTCTCTCCCATCGGATGGCTCGTATGCTTCGACCAATCGTGGCAGGTCTCACAAAGTTTAATAGTTGAAGGTTGCTTCAGCAGGAGTTGGCTATCTGAGGCATGAGGACTATGACAGGCTTCACAGCTTCCCTCCTGGATGGGATTATGAGTCAAGCTACCCTTAATCACTCTCCCTTTCGTAGCCGCTTTTTCCTGGCTCTCTTTTAGGGCGAGCTTTCCTTGTAATTCCATTGTATCCGAATGACACTTCCCACAAAGAACTTTAGAGTTCCCCAAAAGAAGTTTCTTCTCTTTGGAGGCATGGGGTTCATGACAGTTCAAACACCCCGTTTTATCAACAAGGGGCCAGTGGATACGATTTTTATTAAATGTGTCATTCAGCATGCTGCTGTGACATCCCCGGCACAGCTCATACCCTGCACGCTTGGTATTAAATGGAGTCGAAGAGGAAGGTGACTCGTGGCACTGAGTACATGCTTTATTGGCAACCGGTTGGTGTACATTTTCAAATAGTATCCCTGCTTTATCAGAGCCATGGGCATTATGGCAGGAAGAACAATCTGACTTTGCCACAGGATAATTCATGTGCTGTTTTTCAAAGGCAGGCCGGTCAGGCTTATGACAGCTAAGACAGAGTGCTACCATATCATCCTTGAGGAGATGCTTGGCTTTGGCAGAGGCATGGGGGGCATGGCAGTTCATGCATCCTTTTTCCACAGGGTTATGCTTGAATTTGGCTTTGGTAACGGCATTGCCAATATTCTTATGACACTCTACGCAGAGCGCATTCCCTTCTTTGAGAAGGACAAATTTATTATTGGAGGCATGGGGGTCGTGGCACTTCACGCAGTTGCCTTCCATAACAACTTTATGAGTACTTTTGGGATCCTTTGGTACGATCCCTTCATGGCACTTCGAGCAGATTTTATTGGCATCTTCATCCAGAAGCTTTCCATGGCCAGCGGTATGAGGATTATGACACTCTGAGCATTCTCCCGATTTCACAGGGGTGTGAATAAATTGATTCTTAAGCTTCTCTTTAAAATCCTCATGACAACTCAGACACAGCTTCCCCTTCGCCTCCGGCTTCAACTTAAATTTGTTTTGCTGAGCATAAACCAGCGAAATGGAAAGAAGTAAAATCATTCCAAGAATTATTAGGGACCTCTTAAGTTTTACCTTCATAAGATATCCTCTTCTTCTGTTCGAGAAATCCGAAATTCGAATATCGAAATTCGAAACAAATCTGAAATTCGAATGACTCAATGTTCAAAACTTTATTCGCTTTTGCGAAGAATAGATCCGAAAATGTTCATAAGCTCTGTAGCTTCTTTTTCTAATTCTTTCCTTTCCTTCTCTAAGTCAGCTTTAGAACCATCATCTACCAACCTTAACCAATATCGACTCTCTTTGGCTTCCTTACGACAAATTCTTATCTCCATAACAAAATCTTTCTTTCCAAGCAATTCGTTTGCTTCAATGTAATTTGACCCAACAGATCCTGATGCTCTAACAAGTTGTCTCCCATCCTCAATATTTGCTATTGTCTTAAGTAACTTCTTTACAAAATCTCTCACTTTCTTTGCAAAAGCCAGTGTCCGATCTTCTAAATCATATAATTTTGAGTTTCCCGTTTCGGTCATTTGGATTTGTTTCGTGCTTCGGATTTCGGATTTCGAATTTATTTAGTTACGATATGGCATTCCTCGCATGACCTCCCTGCAAAGGGAGCATGAATAATACTCTTAAAAAACTTTGGATCTTTTGAAGCATGGGGGTCATGGCAATTCCCGCAATTCATGACCGATGCCTCAATGTCGAGATGTGTCTTTCCGAAAGAAGCCCTTTTGGAATCGTGACATTCGCCACAGAGAGGCTGGATGGCCTTATTCATCAAAGAAATCTGAGCTGAAAAATGAGGTTGATGACATCTTAGACAGTCCCTGGCCGCTGGAGAATGAACTTTTTCCTTTCCCATTTTTGTTTTCAAATCCTTATGACAATTCAAACAGAGATCCGGACTTGTCGCTAAAAGAAGACCTCTTGATTTCGTTTTGTGAGGATTGTGGCAACTTGTGCATTGAGATTCTCCAACCAGAGGTTTGTGTTTGCTTCTTGCACCGTCAAGTCCTTTATTAAGTTCTGGGTGACAGGAAAAGCATAAAGGATTCTGTTTGTCGACAACAATTCCCCTTATATCCGTTCCATGGGCATCGTGGCAGGTCAGGCACATTCCTTCAGTAAAAGGATTATGGTTGGAGCCCCCTGCAACTTCTTTCATCATGTCACTATGACACTGGCTACACAGTTTTGGACCACTGGAAGTCAGCAAGCCTTTTTCGTTGGCTCCATGGGAACGATGGCATGAATCACACTTTGCATCCATTACGGGTTTATGGGTGTAGGTTTTTAAAAATTTTCCTTCTGCGTCGCTATGGCATGTATAACAAACTCTGTCCATCCTGTCTTTGATGATGTGCTTCATATGAGACCCATGGGGATTATGGCACGAATTGCATTCTTCCTGAACAAAAGGAGCGTGTTGAACTTTGGCTTTCTGAGCTTCTTTTGTTTTCGAATGGCATGAATAGCACAACTCTCCCTCTTTCTGATTCAGGAGGTTTTTATTTTTGGCTGCATGAGGAGGATGGCAGGATAAGCACCCCTTCTCACTGGTAACCGGCGCATGATTGACTGTCATCCTCTCACCCTTTTCTTTGTGGCAGTCAAAACAAAGGGTATTGCCTTTTTTCAGAACAAGTTTCGGATATTCTGAAGCATGGGGTTGGTGGCAAGAATCACACATACCTTCCTTAAAGGGAGAGTGGTCCACTGCCCCACCCGCCTTTAGTTTTGAGGTTTCATGACAATTCAAACAGAGTTTATTTTTCTCCTCACTGGTTTCAAAAGGTTTGGGAGATGAAGCGGGTTTATGACATCCCTCGCATTGACCCAAGGCAACAGGATTATGCGCGCTTGCCTTCAGAAGTTTCCCCTGTAAAGAGGAATGGGGATTATGGCAGCCCGTGCACAGAGCTTTATTTACAGGATAATCGCCATGGGCCTTCTTAAAAGGGGTTTTTGCGACATCATGGCAACCAAGGCACAGAGGGGCCTCAGCCTTTACTAATAAATCTTTTTGGTCAGAACTATGAGAAGTGTGGCAGGTTGCGCATCCTTTGGCTGTCTGCAATGTCTTGTGAACAACTTTCTTTTCGAATGCCTCTTTCTTATGACATTGGAAACAGGCTTGATTGCCTTCTGCTTTTAAAAGATGGGTTGCCTGGGAGGCATGAGGATTATGGCATGCAATGCATCTGTTTTTTTTCAGGGCTGTATGGACATTGGACTTATTTAACCCGATCTTCTCTTTGGTATGGCAAGTATAACAGACCTCATTAGCTTCTTTTTTCAGGATCAACTTGGGAACGAGGCCGTGCCGGAGGTGGCAATCTTCACATTTTCTGTCCTTAACAATCTTATGGACATTTTTCATCCCCAGATATTTATCTGCAAATTTCTTATGGCAGTCGAGGCATTCTTTCTGTACAAATTTTTTCCCCTTTTGTGCATCCCCTCCAAGCGTCTTCCCTTTGGGAATCTGCCCATAAACGGACAGTGAAAGTCCAATAAAAAGCAAAAAGACTATAACGATGATAAATTTCATTCTTCCGCTTAAACGAAACATATTTTCTCTCCGTGATAGGCATAGCGCAGGGAGCATAGAGTGACTTCTCGTATGTTCTCGGTTTATTACTCTGTGCCTGAAGCCCTTTGCTCTATGCGCAATTAATCTTTCAGATACACTTTGACATCTGAAACAGCTTTCAATTTGTCTGCATATTCTTCCACAGCTCTGGTCAGTTTTTCATTATAAATTTTATTTGCAATCTTCTGCCTGGCCTCAGGATAAGGTTGTGGCTTCGAAGGAATGACCTCCTGGACAAATAAAACATAATAATGGTTTTCAGAGCTTGCAATAATCCTTAAATCACCTGATTTTGCCCCCGAAACAGACTTTTGCATATTTTCAGGTAACTCCTTAGTTGTCAGAAAGTTCCCCTCAAAATTTAAAAGTCCTTTTGTATTTTTGTCGACCTGGCCTTCGGCATGGGCTTTGGCCCATTGGAAGTCCGTTCCTTTTTTAAGGCTGGTAAGGGTTTTCTCCGCATCCTCTCTTTTCTCAAAAACAAGACCGTTGATTTTCATCATCTCAGGATAGGTATATTCTTTGATATGCTGATCATAGTATGCTTTAATTTCTTCTTCTTTCAGTTTTACGTCAGGGACCACTGCTTTCTGGATAAAAACTCCGAAAATCAAAGAATTCTCATGTTCCTTCACTTTATTCAGGTAACTCTCTGTTTTATCAATCCCCAATCGAAGCGCTTCTTTCCCCAATATCCTTTTCTGAAACATTTCCTCCAACGCCTGAGCTTTTTTCTTATTCAGCCTCTTGGCTTGAACTGCTCTTTCCACTCCATGGTAAAGCTGTTGTTTCATGTACTCTGTAAACTCACCCACCGTGATTGGTTTTTCTCCTTTTATTTCCACAAGCACTCGCTTATCCTTTAAGAGCTTATCAAAACCAGGCTCTTTGGACTCAAAATCCAGGCTTTTGAGAAGCGGCTCGTTCACCTTTGTATATTTAACCTTCAGTGTCTTCTCATATCTGATAAAGGCTTCCTTCTGTTTTTGGCGAAGGGCCTCTATCTTTGCTTTCTCCTTTGCTTCAGGATCATCACGGAAACGAATGTCATCGAGTTGAAAGATCGTAAATCCGGATTTAATTCGAATGACAGGGCTGGTTGAACCGATTTTCATTTTTGTAATGGCTACCGCAATTTCTGGCAACAGATCCTTACTTTTCAGATAATTCCCTTCCTCACTTCCCTTACCTGTTTTATCTGCAAGATATTTTTTTAGTGTCTCATCAAAGGCCTTTCCCTCTTTAAGGGTCTTTTCCATCATCTTTGCATTTTCTTCTTTTTCGAACAGGATTGACTTAATTTTAAATTCTTTTATGTTCTCCTTATAGAGTTTCTCCACTTCTTTCTCATCAGGCTTAATGCCTTTTAAATGTCTCTCTGTAAGCTCGTCACGAAGAGTAACTCTTGCAAAGACATCCACTCTCTCTTTCAATTCTTTTAATTCATCAAGCCCCATCCTCTTTGCTTCCTGTAAAATGAGTCGTGTGTTTATCAGGCGCTTAAGCAGTTCTAACCTTTTTTCCTTTCTAACTTTCTCCTCCCCGATTATCCCTTCGTGAACCATCGCAAATTCTTCATTGAATTCGTCTAAGGTTATGGATTCATCATTAACGATAGCAACAATTTTCTTACCTTTGATGACTGGCAAATCTTGTCCAGAAGCAATTCCAAAGGGTCCAACAAATAAGATTACTAAAATAAGCTTTACCATCCAACAATAACTTTTCATTCTGTTCCTTTTCCCTTCTAATTATTTCATTTGACCACTTGCACTCTTTTATGGTTTTCCAAAATCTTCTCTCCAATCCATTGAACCATCTGGGAAGCCATAGCGCTAGCTGTATTGACCCTTCCCCGATCGAAAAAGAAAACCCCATCATCCCCTTCGTTATAACTGTTAGACCCCCAAACAATCTCCCTGCTCTTCCTTTCAATCAAGACTGTAGAAAAATCCACTTTAGGTTTCCCCCAGATACCCTGATAGTCCTGATAGTCCATCACCCTCCCCGAGACAATAAGATCAGCATCCAGTAAGGCAAAGACAGCATCTGCATTCGATAATGAAATACCATCTTCCATAATGATCCTTAAATTCAGGAACTCCTGTCTGACCATACCTGGCTCGATGACCTTGAAATTCTCAAACTTTCTCAATTGCCTGATAAAGTGGAGAGTTAGGATCTCTGCAGCGTACTTTCTCTCACTTCTATTAAAAAAGGGGATGACGGCCACAGTATAGGATCGGCTGGAATCAAAGGCAGGAGAACGATAAGATATTTTAGGCCGGTACTTTCTTTTGACATCCTTGCCTTCTCCCTTTGTTGTTTTTGTCAAGAGATATCGCCCCAGGGAATCAAACATAGATTTCATGACTTTATCCAAAAGTAATTTTGGGTCCTCAATCAAGCCTAACCCGAGAATCCCTGGAGAATCATCACCCGCCATCCCCACACTCTCCATCCATAAAACAGAAGGAATATCACCCGTTGACACCAATCTGGAGATCAAAGAAATTTTCGGCGGGTTCATTTCATTATAAAGCTCCAGTGAGGTAATAAGCACTCCACTTATATTAATCTCTTGTTTGAAAGCCTTCCCTATTTCCCCGTTAATCCCCCCTGTATATCGAATGCGGTGCTTTGCCATAAACTTTTCAAGGGCCTCTTCCTCAAGAACATGAACCCCCTCTTTTTTTAATTTATCAACAAACACCTGCCTCACTTCTTTTAAGGGTGCGGGCATCCCGCTCAGATTCTCAACAGGAAAGACGGCAATGCGAAACCCTCCTCCTCTGGGGGCCGAAGCTACCTGTTCCATCTCTTTTGTATTAGCCAGACATGGGAATAGGAATAGGGCAACCATTAAAAGCAAGGATGTTTTAAACGAAAGCCAACTTCTCAAATCCCGCCCCCCCCTCTTGGGGAAAGGAGAAAGGGGGAGAATATTATTATTTAAAAAGTTTGTTGATGAGATCATCGACTGCCTTCTCGGTAATTTTATTCATGGGATGACCTCCACCGCCAAAAAGGCGGTCCCAAATGCTAATTCCGCCCTGCGTGGAGGATGCTGTCCATACAATCTTCCCTGTCTGGGTCTCTATCATCTGAAGACTCATGGAAATGATATTGGCTGAAGTTGCCCCTGACCTGACTTCCCCATATTCTCGGACTGAGCCCGTAATAATTGCCTGGACTTTGATGATGCCTCCTAATTTAACGATCTCGTCTGAAGAGGGCGCAGAAGGATTCTGGATCTCCGATCTCGCCACCCCTCGCGCCACTTCACCCACAGGCAAAACATAAACAGCATTAGTGGAAAGAAGTTTATTAATAAAAACATCCCTTACCCTTTCTGCAACGACTTGGTCCCTGGTTAGACCTGTGAAAGGCATGACGGCTACTGTTTTTACAGCTCCAAAATCCATATTCGGATCAATGTAAATATCCCCCCCAGTTGCACAAGCCACCAGGAAGGTAAGAGGCAAATAAATCGTCATTTTCAAATGTCTTAGTATTTCCCAAATTTTCATAACCTCCCCCTTTAACAGAAACAAAGAGTATCCTCCTACGCAGTAATCTGTTATGGAGGATAGGTTGCTCAAATAACTCAAAAAAAACAATTATTAAATAAATATCACACCTTGGGCTCTTATCTGTCAACTTTTCGACCTCTGTCCATCCTTTCCCTCCCCTTAAGAAGAGGGGGGGACGAAAGGGTTTAGAAAAATACCTTCAAACCTGCACTGAATACCTGTGAGTTTGCTTTCTGGGTTTTGCTTTCGTTACGAATCATCTGATACGACACATCTAAGTAAGATCGTCTCGTGATCTTGTATCGAATGCTTGGAGTTAGGGTCCTTTCCTTCGAATGATCCTCAGATGTAATGCCCTCGTTATACGTAATATTAAACTGGAGTGCCCCATCAGGGAAAGGCGACCAGTTGATTCCATAATTCTGAATCGTTTCCGGTCCTTCCCCTTTTTCACCAAGAAACTGTATTGAACCAAAAAGGTGCACTGTTTTCAAAGGATTGTAGTTCGCATTCAAGTCCAATCTACCG
>Ga0299915_10003619_pt1 | contig 11167 bp, 7 predicted proteins | sample RVTome_13_FD_200263 | JGI IMG/M metagenome (GOLD analysis project Ga0299915, IMG submission 200263) | Soil microbial communities from uranium-contaminated site in the Upper Colorado River Basin, Wyoming, United States - RVT92D227 (version 2) ... | reverse complement strand
CATGACACACGACGGTCCTATTACAATACAAAGCTTGCGTGGATGCAAGAAGATACGTCCCACAGGGCGGCTTTTTCATCCTTTATTCCCGCTCGTTCGTCCATTAGGAGTTGACCGGCCGTTTCGTCTCAGGCAAGGTAGCATTGACGGTCTTTTATCTAAGGAGAAAACACATGCGAAAAAAAACGATCATCCGGACACCCGGAAATGGAACCCGGAGGCCGACGTTCGCGGTCTTCTGCATTGGCTGGTTTTTTGTTCAAGCGTTCTGCGTCGTGGCGGGCTTCGGGCAGGACATTTTTCAGGCTGTTCAGCAAAGAGATTCGGCTGCCGTGAAAGCGCTGCTGGAAAAATCCCCCGATCAGGTGTCGGCCAGAAATCCGGACGGCATGACGCCGCTGCATATAGCTGCCGCCTACGGCCTTCTGGACATCGCCCGATGCCTAATCGAAAACCGGGCCGATGTGAACGCCCGGGACAAGATGGGGAATCCGCCCCTGCATTACTGCGCCTACGGCGGCAGCCGGGCCGTGGCCGAGTTACTGGTTTCGCGCGGGGCCGAGGTCAAGGTCAGGAATGTAGCCGGAATTTCCCCCCTGCGGCAGGCGGTCTCCTTCGGGCGAAAGGATGTGGTCGAGTTCCTGCTGGAGAAAGGAGCCGAGATCGACGTCCGGGGCGACGAAGGCCGCGGTATCCTCCGGGAGGCCGTCGAAAACGGAATGACGAAAATTATCGACCTGCTGCTCCGGGACGGCGTTCGGATCGACGCCCGTGACAAGGAGGCCGTCGGACTCCTCCATGGAGCTGCCCGATGCGGGCATATGAGGCTGTTTGATCTATTGATGAAAGGGGGAACCGATATCCTGGCGCCGGATCGAAAAGGCGGCACGCTTTGGCACAGCGCGGCCGAGGGCGAGAGCCTGGAATTGATGGAGATTCTCGTCCGGAAAGGATTGGACGTGAATGCCCGGAATGACTTCAGCCTGACGCCCCTGCATGAAGCCGCTCGGAAGGGGAAAAAAGCGGCCGTTGAGCGTCTTCTGGCTATGGGAGCAGATATCCAGGCCCGGTCGAACGACGGAACCACCCCGTTGATGCTCGCCCGGGCCGAAAACCATCAAGATATCGTAGCCGTTCTTAAAGCCGCCGGCGCCGATGACTCGGCAAGGCGGTTTCCCCGGTTGACGGACGATTATTTCGGATTGACTCCCCCGGGATTGACGCCGAAGATCTTCGCTCCCGGGATCGTCTCGACGGAATACGGGAGGAATTTCGCCGGGACTTTTTCCCCGGAGGGAAACGAGTTTTTCTTTACCCGGGGCAAACCCGGTCCCGACCAGCGGATTTGGCACATGATCCGGGCCGACGGGGTGTGGAGCGAACCCAGGCTGGCGCCTTTCGCGGCCGGCATTTTCGAGTTTGAACCGTTCATCTCTCCCGATGGAAAGAAGCTCTTTTTCGGCTCGCGAAGGCCGAAGCCGGGAAGTTCCCAGCCGAACAACCGGGCCGAGATTTGGGTCGCCCATAAAGTGGACGCCGGCTGGGGAGAGCCTCGATATCTCGACCCGCTCATCAACGACGCCGCGCCGATGTACATGTCCGCGGCCTCGAACGGGACTCTCTATTTCACCAGCAACAGTGACGAGCGGGGCCTATACTCATCCGCCCTTCGCGCCGGGCAATACCTGGCACCCGTACGGCTGCCCGAGGAAATCAATTCTCTTTTTGCCGCCCATCCCTATATCGCCCCGGACGAGAGCTATTTAATTTTTGATGCCAAGCCGCGCGACAATCCCGAAAAAGACGGGGATCTGTACATCAGTTTCAAGAACAAGGGCGGCTCTTGGACGCCGGCGTCGAAACTCGAAAGCCCGGTCAATTCCAGCGCTAACGAAATCGCCGCCAGTGTTTCTCCCGACGGACGATTCTTGTTTTTCGAAAGCGACCGGTCCGGAACGATGTGCATCTATTGGGTGGACGCCCGGATTCTCGAAGCCTTCAGGCCGAAATCGAGCCGGGCCCAACTGGGCCGCTAGACCTTCCCAAGATCTCTCATCAGCGCCGGCTAGGAGATTGCGACGCGGGGACGAAGTCCTCGAGCAAGGCCTTGCGAACCAGGGCCATGGGCACGGGACCTACCCCCATAAGAAAATCATGGTATTTCTGTTGATCGAATTTATCGCCCAGGCGACGCTCGACCTCCGACCGCATCTCCATCATCCGCGTGTATCCGCAGAAATAAGCCGGCGCCTGGCCGGGCAACTTGTCCGTATAGCGTTCGAGCTCCAGCTGCGCCAGCGGCTCCGATAGGACGACGTCGCGCGTCAGGACCCGGAGCGCCGCGTCGGGCGGAATGTCGCCCGTCTGGACTCCCGGATCGAGAAACGCGCGGGCCGCACGCATGAGCCGGAACTGCAGCGAAAAGAGCTGGCCCTCGAGCGGCAGATAGGGTTTGACCTCCGCTTCGATGTACAAGGCCCAGCCTTCCAGGTTGGCCGTGTTTAGGCTGAACATGACTCGTGCCATGGAGATCCCGTTCTCCAAGGCTCGGGTGATTTGCATCTCGTGCCCCGGCCGTCCTTCGTGCGCAGCCAGCGTCCAGGTCGCCGCCTCATTGGTGAAGTCGTCCATTCTCTGGCCGTCACCCCTTCCCAGAGCGATGATGAATTCCCCCATCTCGCCGGTATTTCCCAGCATCTGCGGCGGCCTCATGGATGGGCCCGGAACCGAGGCGCTTTCGGCCTCGGTAGCCAGGCGGATGCGCAGGTCCCGCGAAGGGAATGTCACGATCTTCTCCTTGACGGCGAGCCGGGCCATGAAATCGATACGCTCGCGATAGCGGGCAACCGCCTGTTCCGGCGCCAATTGCTCCTTCTTGAGTTCTTGGATTACCCGGCGATAGTCGCGCTCCGGCCAACCCCGTTTTTCCGCGATCAGAGCGGCGATGACGCGCATCTCGTTTTGGATCTCTCTAAAGGCCGCCTGGCTGCGGTTGACGAGCTCCTCGAGCGGCATATCGATGCCATTTTCGCTCAATTTGAGCCGATACAGCTCGGCTGGGAGGCGATGGTCTTCGCGTGCCCTCGGCAGAATTTCTTGACGCACAAAGGCCTCCCAGGCTTTAAGTTGTTTCTCCAGTGCGGATAAGGCTTCAGCCCCGCCGGAAACCTTGTATTTTTCGAATAGGCGCGTGATTCCCGCTATATATCGGGGCGCCGTTTGCAGGTCCATCTCGACTTCGCCGCGGAACGGCCCGAGCAGCTGCGGTTTTTTGAAGCTGTTGCGCAAGAGCTCCTCTGCCTGCTTCAAGATTGGCGTCCAACCCGTTTCCAGGCCGGTGTAGCGCCGCAGGCGGACCAGGGCCGCGGGCCGGCGCGCTTCGGCCACCTGGTCGTCGAGAAGCGCCCTCAGGCCCAAAAATATCAATTCGATTGGGTCTTGATAGGGGAGTAGCAGCCGGTTGCTGAGGATGTAAGATTCTCTGTTCTGCTTCAGAAAATCGATCAGGATTTCCAGGTCCTGCCGCACCGCAGCGTGGGTTTCGCGTTTATGCCGCGTTTCCATCTCAGCGAGGACGTCCTGCAGCGCGCGCAGGGTTTTTTTGTCAAACTCGTCCGAGATCTGTGTGATCATCTCGTCCAGCCCTTTGCCGCCCAGCTGGCCGAAGGGCTCCGGGGCAAAGCGTCCGATGTTGTCGAGGAGGAACTGGGTGTGGGCATCGCTTTTGGCGACCCAATCCTGCTCGGCGGGCAAAACTGCCGCAACCGAAATTCCGGCCACAAACATAAAAAGAAACCCCGCTGCCCAGGTTTTTATCTTTAGCATCGTTTGACCTCCATTAATTTTCATTCAATAATCGGGATCGCCCATTCTACTTTCTGATCTTATGATCTTCTACAATAAAATACGACTGCCATAGTCCTGCAGTTCCCCTTCTTTTCCCTTATTCGACGAACGGTCGCAGGCAACGGTGAAGAATCGATCCCTACGCCAGGCGGCGGTTTCGACTGGCAAAGCTGGCTATAGGAGGCTGAAGATGTCGTCGAGGACGAACTCGAGGCGGAAGACCGGACAGGACCGGACCTAACTCATCAACGAGGATCCGTTTGGCTTCGGCATCGAGGTTTCGTTTGGCCCCTTCCTTTTTCCCGCCATCTCGCGACCGTCGACTTTTAGAGTGAGCCGGTCCGCACGTCCGTCTTTCCCGGCGCCAAACGTGATTTCCATGTTCTGGCCCACGGATTTGACGAAGAAGCGGTCCTCGGACAGGGCGAAGAGCTCGGCCTTTCCGGCGTCGCCGCCGTTAATGAGAGCGAACAGTCGGCCGCCCTCGCGTTCGACGGACAGCGTCAAACCCGGGGCGATCTCGTAGAGGCCGGTCCATCGGTCCAGGATTTCGGGGGCGAGAGTCACGGGCTTTTTCTCGGCGGGATCGCGATAGACTTTTTCTTCATCGTTCTCCCTCCGGACGGCGGTTTTGAACCGCTCGATATCGACTTCGGCTTTCGAAGGAGAGAACAGGACCCGCCCCAGGCTTTGAGCCCGGTTCGCGACCGGCCGGTCCTTCGCCGGAGTCTCTCCCTTCAAGGATGAGTAGACCTCAAGGCTGGATTGAAGGGGCCGGCCAGAATTAAGGGCCGCCATCTCGGCGGGATTCAAAACGGACCGATAGACCATCCAATCGCGGTACTCTCCTTCAGCCGGAGGATTTCCTCCCGGGCCGCCGCCCGATCCGCCCAGGACGAATTGCACGGGGACGAACTTATCGGCGACCGTTCCGGCAAGGGTCCCATCGACAAAGACCCGAATCTCCTTTTTGAGGAAATGATGCGTTACGCCGATCTGGTGCCAAGCCTTGTCCAGAAGAGACGCCTTCAGCGGATGAACGACGCGGGCTGCGTCTCGATATTCCAGAGAACCATCGTGGACGACGGCGAGTTCCCGGACCTTTCCGTCAAAATCCCGAACCGCGGCGACAACCCCCGGCTGCGACAGACGGACGTCGAAGGCCAGGGAAAACGAGCGAAGGGGATCATCGGGCACATAGGAGAGGAGGGCGGGAGCGTCGGTGGCGCCGAGCCGGACTGCACCGTCGCCGCTATCTTTCACGGCCAGAGGCTTTTCCTGGGCCAGGGCCTCGAACAAACCGGGCACGATCGAATGAAACAGCTCCCGGTGTCCCGTGTCGTCGGGATGATCCAGGTCAAAAGTGATCCCCTCGATGAAACATCCGTCGCCCCGGTCTAGGGCTCCGAGAAAGTTGATGCTCGGCACGTCCCAGGAGGCGATCTCAAGGTTCATATCCGTGACGTATTTGTCATGGGAGGCTTTGGTGAAATTGTCGTTGGCGTAGACGGACCCGAGCACGGGCTGAATCCCATAAGCCCGGCAGCGGGCGACGATTTCGCGAAGGTTGTTCCGGAATCCGGAGTAGACCTGAGCCGGGTCCTTCCCTCCCAAACCCCGGATGCCCTCGTTTTCCAGGGACAGCGCGATCACGACGAAGTCCGGCTTCAACGGAATAAGATCCTTTTCCAGACGGTCCAGGATCTTTTGCGTCGTGTCGCCGGGAACCGAGACGTTGACGACCTTAAATCCCCGCGGCGCCAATTGCCGGGCCAGGCGGAAAGCCCAGCCGTTCTGCATGTCCTGATTCCGCTCCCGGCTCGTCACCCAGCCCGCAGCAACAGACGAGCCCATGACGGCGATGACCTTTTCGCGGCCGATAGAAAGGGCGTTTTCAGCTGCGGCGGGTTCGGCCAAGAAGGCCAGTCCAAAACCCACGCTCATTAAAAGTGTCATGACGAGATGTCTTTTCATGTTCGTCTTCATATCTCTTCTCACTTTATTACCGATTCCGCGCTCCAATCTCTTGATTATGAATAGTATAGCATTAATGGATGCCGTCCCACCGTAGTTATTCTGTGAACGGTGGAGTCAATCGCTGAGAGGTCGGTCAATGGGCCCGCGGACGTGGCGCCGCGTCTTTATCGACAAACGGCCGGAGGCATCGGCGAAGGGTCAGGCGCGGCTCTTGTCTCTTAAATTTCTGAGGATTTCCAAAACGCGGACCTGGCCATGCCGTGTGCGCCGGTTCCGCGTTCCGATTTCATGCTCGTCGATGGGATAGTACGATTTCGCGATTTCTCCGCCATATCTTTTCGCCGATCGGTCGGCCGAATCGCTGAGGATGGATAGCACTTCGCCGAAGAATAGAGAGGCGAGGGATGCCTTATCGCTGGTTGGTTGGGCCGTCTTTTTCCAGCCTGGACCGGAGGTCGCCGGCCAAAGGATTGGATGGATCCAGTTCCAGCGACTTCGACAGCAGCTCTGCCGCCCGCTTGGTGTTGCCCCGGTTGATCTCGATCTCGCCTAAATACGCGTAAGCAAAAGAGGGATTTTCGGCCAACTGCTTGATAAGCTCGAATACCTTCTCGGCTTGATCGAATTTCTTCTTGCCCCTCAGGAGTCGGTATCCCAAGCGGTAGAACGCTTCCAATTCGGATTGGGGAATCTCACTCCGCTTCTCCAGTATCATCTCCGTGGCTGCCCGCACTTGGCGCTCGTCAGCGCTTTCGAACGCCCGTTTGAGCGCGTCAGCCCGGGACAGGCGGCCGCTCAGATCTATGGGAAAGATCTTGTCTGCGTCATCAGATATCGAGTTGTAGAGCTCATAGAACTCAATCGGGCCTTTAGCCACGGTTACGGCGAGTTTTTCACGACCCATTCTCTGCTCAATCGTACGGGCCATATCAAATCCGACGACATAAAAAGCCCGCTGACGAACACCAAGGTCGAAAACATCCTGCAGCGCCTGATCGCTGGGCATTTCACTGATTTTTGATAGAAAGGCATTTATTTCTTTTCTCAACCTAGAGACTTGTTCATCACTTGCGGCCAGAGAGTAGTCTTTGTTCTTGGCCGCCCGGATAAAGCGGGGAAGCCTGATAAGCGACATACGTTGCCAGGCCCTCGTTTTGGAGGCATTCCAGGATGTAGTAGAGCTTTTGCTCGAGCATCGGTTCCTCTCGAAAGGCTGAACAGGAACCATAGCCGGAGTGGTAAAGTTCATGGACCAGCGTATTCAGGATAAAATCCGCGTCCAGCAAGTATTTGGGATTCAACGCATTGATCACGACGGAGTCCCAGATATTCATCGAATCGAAGGCGGTGAAAGCGGTGAAGTAGACTCTTGAATCGATGCGGCAGTAGTTTATTTTGGGCAGATATTGAGCGAGGATAGGCTTGGCTTTCGCGTCGAAACCGGCCAGTCCCACTTCAAGTTCTTTGAGCAGTTTGAGATACGGGCTGTCTTCCTTGTCTTCCCTTATTTTTCTTGCAATATTCCTTACTGTGTTTTTCCATGCCTCGGTAACAATTGTGCTCTCATTCCTGGCGTAAAAAGCCGCCGCTTTCTTGTAGGCTCCATCCGTTGCCACGAATTCTTCCGGCTTTTCGAGTATTTTCTCGCCCTCCAAGAGCAGTCTTTTCAACGACTCGAAGCTTATTTCGATCTTCAGCATCAGCTGAACACCTTCCTGACATACATACGTAAATTCAGAAGCGCTTACTATCGATGGCCAAAAGGCGCATGCGAGCGCTATAAAAAACATTGCGGAAAACGTTCGCTGGGCTGGACTCATATTCAGTTCTCCGTAATTTTGTTCTTGATGGCAGCCGCCATAGAGGATCTTCCGCATTTTAGTTCAAGCAGGCCTTCCAAAGATATTCATCACGACAAAACAAATCCATTTTCGGCAAACGGTTCGAGGTATCGGCAAAGAAATAGTCGAGGATCTCATCTGTGATAAAACGTCCAGTTCTTAATAACGTCGATTCCCTTCTGAAGAACAGGATCCGTCCCTTGGAGAAGATCCTTTTGGGTTGGATGCACCTCCACATCAGGCTGAATGCCGATACCGACGAACTCCCGCCCGTCGGGAAACATCGCTCTTAACGACACAACCGTGAACGTCCCTCCGCCGGGCAGAGGAACGTTGATCGGATTCCCGGTACTTCCGGCGGTTTTTTCACCCACCAGAATGGCCCTCTTGGAATGCTGGAGTGGCACTAAGAAATCTTCAGCGGCACTGTACGTCCCGGGCCCTGTTAGAACCGCCAACGGACCGGCATAGCTTTTTTCTGCCCGAGGCTCGACGATGTGAGGATCACTTTCGATCCATCCGGTAGCGCGACCCCATGACCGATAGGCCGGGACGTAGGACAAGCTCTTCCATTTCTCGGCTTTCAATGGCTGGTCGGTCAGGAAGCTGATGATGCTGTCGGCGTGATCGCTATCCCCGCCCGGATTGTAGCGGACATCGAGGATGATCCCCTTGATCCTGGAGAGGTCTAGCCGGTCGAAGACCTTCTGGAATTCTTCCACCACCTTTTTCTGGCCAAAGTTCGATATTCGTATGTAACAAATATCCGGATGGAGCATCCTCGTTTCAATCACCGGATCGAACATGAACCATCGCACCCACCGCGGGAGAAACGCGTTGCCGTCCTTAGCCGTTGAATTTCTGGTTAGGGAAACTTGGCGCACGGTCCCATCCGGATCTTTCACCCTGAGCCGCAGCTGACTGTTTTTTGGACCGCTGAGAATACTGATCAATCCAATCGTCTCGTCCGCCTGCGGCGTGCCCCGGCAGTTGAACCTGAGGACGTTCTCTTCGAGATATATCCGCGCGGAGACTTCGCCTATTCCCAGGACTTCCAATCCCGGAAAGATCCTCTGCTTCCTGATTTCTTCGGTGTCGCCGGTCCGGGCCACAAAGAAGTTTCCTTCCACGACCTGAAGTTCCACGGGCGGATGGTCATACCCAGGTTTCACGAACATCCAGGGCGGGATAACCTGCGTGTGCCCGTCTTTGAGCAGAGCGGCGAATTCCATCAAAACCTCATAATAGCTATCGAGGCTGTCCGCTTTTATGACTCGAGGGATATATTCCTGGACCTTCGCATCCCAGTCGATATCCGGGATCCGGTCGAAATAAGGAAAATTGAATTTCGCCTCAGACCAGATAGTCATCAGGCCCCAGAGTTTTTGTTCGACCGACCCTGTCCATTGAGATTTGCTGTCCGCCGGAGGCTGAGCTTGAGCGCGGATGCCGTTTACCGCCGGGCAGGTGAAAGATTCGGTGTCCCGGACATCGGCTGCCTTGAGAAGAGGCGCGATAGCCAGAAGTCCCAGGACGAGGGGGATGGTTCTTTTTCGGATACGTCTTTTCATTGAGTCCTCCAGATCATATTTTGCAGGCCAGGACACTTCGTCTTCTCGGATATCTCGCAGTCTTGCCCGCTGGCCGGATATCTCCGGCCAGGAGACGGAATTTTTAGGAGAACTCTTATGTCTCACACGAAACGCGCGCGGAGCAACCCGCCAGTCGTGCTGGTATCATTCCAGTGTCATTAAAGAATACGCAATCATTCCAAAAGAGGTTTACCCTAGTTCCCCATCTGAATAGGCCTTATTCGTCCGTCTCTCGTGGCTTGTTACTTTTTCTCCATCGCGAAGGTTCCCTCATAGCCGCCCTGGGTGAAGCTCCCGACGATTTTCTTCCTCGTTTTGTCCAGCTCGCCCTTGAAGGCGGGATCGCCGATGCGCCGGGATCATCGATGACAAAGGAAATCTTACTGCCTTCGATTTTGATTTTCCCCAAGGGAATTCCCGCGGCGCCCTGGGCCGGGACATCGATCGTCCCCGTCATCTGGGATTTTGCGTCGCGGCTGAACGTGATCGTGAAGTCCAGAGTCACTCCGGCCGCGCTGATCGACCCCGCCCAGGAGCCAAGAAACGGATTGGACTCCTGTCCTTCAAGGGCTGGAGAAGAAAACACCAGCGCTGAGGAGAGGACCAGAAGCAAGAAAAAGTTCAGGAGGACATTGTGTTTCATGTCTGATGAGCCTCCTTATTTGTAAATTCCGAATGGATCGATGCCTCCATTCACGTATTCCAGCGGTACGATATCTTGAGCAGGAAGATGTTGTCGCCGGGCGCGGTCAGCAGGTCGCCCAAATCGCGCTGGAGCCTGAGGTCGCCCGGGTTCGCGTAATCGGCCCGGTTCTGGGTCCAGACGGCGTAGAGGAGCGAGCCAGGCAGGTATTCCCAACGCAGGACGATCGTGCCGCGGAGCGACTTCATGTTGAAATCGGGGTTGCCGAAAGAGAAGGCGGCCGCGGGCCCCGATCCATCGGGGTCAACGACGTAAACGCCGTCGGTAAACTCAATCATCGAATCGCCTTCTCCGAAGGCGTTGTAGACATAAGCCTTTGGCCGGTCGAGCTCCTTGAACCGGCCGTATCGGCCGACACCGATGAATGGCTGGAGGTAGGCCTGGAGCGAGAGCTTGGGCGTGAACGTCCAGTTGAGACGGATCTCGGCCGAGACGATTTTCTGCTCGATCCGGCCGAAGACATAGCGCGACCCGAACGTCGAAGTCTTGAGCTCGTCCCGGAACCGGCCGACCCACTGGGTTTCCGCCGTATTGACCATGTATTGAGGGCCGATGGACAGGCTCACGTTAGCCCGAGGTTTCCAGGCGAGCGATAGCATAGCATTCCAGCTATGGCTGTCATGAGGGCTCTCGGAGATCCCACCCTGCCCTTCCAAAACAAGCGATTTTCGATTGTCCGAGGAGAGCCCAAAGTTCTCGTTCCATCCCCCAGGGGCGACGGCCAGCGGACCGCCCCGCGTCAGCCGGTTGCTCAACGTCTCGGCATACACGTTGGTCTCCGAGTTGAAATTCCAGAAATTTCGGAACGTTGCCTGGATGACGGCCACGGCCACCTCGGCGGTCCTGTTCCTGCCGAAGTCGTAGGTCTGCAGGCCGCCGAGCGCGATGAGTGCGTATTGAAAAATCTTGCCGGATTTTGTCCACTGGTAGGCAGCGAGGAACGAGAGGTTGATGATGTCCGAGCCCGCGCGCTGGAATCCGACATCGTTTGGATCAAATCCAGGCGAAAGCGCCCCTGCGCCGAGAAGCCACAACACGTTGCCGCGCTGTTTGGCGACCTGGACGTGGCCGCCCCAGCCTGAGAGCGATGTCGCCTCCGGATCGATGTCGACGTGAGTGGCATCGGGCCGCTGGAAATAATGGAGCGAAGAGGACTGCAGGCGGAGAATGTCCTGAGCGCTGCCCTGGATGCGCGTGCCGCCGACCCA
>Ga0299915_10003616_pt1 | contig 11168 bp, 9 predicted proteins | sample RVTome_13_FD_200263 | JGI IMG/M metagenome (GOLD analysis project Ga0299915, IMG submission 200263) | Soil microbial communities from uranium-contaminated site in the Upper Colorado River Basin, Wyoming, United States - RVT92D227 (version 2) ... | reverse complement strand
AATCCATGCAAACCCATGAAGACCTGAGCAGAGCCCAAACTGTCAAGAAGAGTTCGGACCGGTTTTTCGGCCTGACTTTTTTTGCCGTATTCCTGATCATCGCGCTGTGGCCGCTGCTGTCGCGGGGATCGATACAGCCGATTGCGCTCGGCATTGCGCTGGCGTTTCTGGCCGTGTCACTGGTCGCGCCCGCGTGGCTGGCACCGCTCAACCGGCTGTGGCTGAAATTCGGCGAGCTGCTGCACCGCATCACCAGCCCCATCATCCTGGGGATCATGTTCTTCGGGGTCATCACGCCGGTCGGGTTTCTCATGCGCCTGGCGGGCAAGGACCTGCTGCGCATGAAGTTCGACCGCGACGCCCCGAGCTACTGGATCCGGCGCGAACCGCCCGGTCCCGACAAAGCCAGCCTGAAAAGACAATTCTAGGAGAACCCCCATGTCCATCTTCCGCGAACTCTGGGAATTCATGCGCGTGCGCAAGAAATTCTGGCTGCTCCCCATCGTCATCATCATGGTGCTGCTGGGCGGTCTGCTGGTGCTGGCACAGGGCTCCGCCATCGCGCCGTTCATCTACACCCTGTTCTGAAACGACAGCGCCATGTACACCCTGGGCCTTTCCGCCTACTACCACGACAGCGCGGCCGCCCTGCTCAAGGACGGCGGCATCGTCGCCGCTGCGCAGGAAGAGCGCTTCTCGCGCAAGAAGCACGATGCCCGCTTCCCGGTCAACGCGTTGAACTATTGCCTCGCCGAGGCCGGTATTTCGCTTGCCCAAGTGGACCAGGTCGCGTTCTACGACAAGCCTTTCCTCAAGTTCGAGCGTCTGCTGGAAACCTATCACGCCTTCGCGCCGAAGGGATTCAAGTCCTTCCGCATGGCCATGCCGCTGTGGCTGCGCGAAAAGCTGTTCCAGAAAGACCTGCTGGCCAAGGAGCTGAAGCAGATCGAACCCGGGGTGAACTGGATCGACCGCCTGCTGTTTTCCGAGCACCACCTGAGCCATGCCGCCAGTGCCTTTTTTCCCTCGCCGTTCGACGAAGCCCTGGTACTGACCATGGACGGCGTGGGCGAATGGACGACCACCTCGGCCGCCATCGGCCGCGGGAACAGCCTGGAGATCTTCAAGGAAATCCATTTCCCGCATTCGCTCGGCCTGCTTTACTCGGCCTTCACCTATTACCTGGGCTTCAAGGTCAATTCGGGCGAGTACAAGGTGATGGGACTCGCGCCCTACGGCGAGCCGAAATACGCGCAGACCATCCTCGATCATCTGGTCGACCTCAAGCCCGATGGCTCCTACCGCCTGGACCAGTCCTACTTCGACTACTGCACCGGTCTGACCATGACCAATGCCAAGTTCGATGCGCTGTTCGGCGCGCCGCCGCGCAAGCCGGAGGATCCGCTGACCCAGCGTGAAATGGATCTCGCCGCGTCGGTGCAGGCCGTCACCGAAGAAGCCGTGCTCAGAATGACCCGCGCACTGCGCGAGGAAACCGGCCTGGAAAACCTGTGCCTCGCCGGCGGCGTTGCGCTCAACTGCGTGGCCAACGGCAAGGTGCTGCGCGACGGAAAATTCAAGCAGGTGTGGGTGCAGCCCGCGGCGGGCGATGCTGGCGGCGCGCTGGGTGCGGCGCTGGCCGCGCATCACCTGTACATGGATCAGCCCCGGCAAGCACGCCAAGGGCAGGACAGCATGAAAGGCTCCTATCTGGGCCCCGTGTACGGTCAGGCGGCCATCGAAGCACGGCTGACGGCGGCGGGCGCGAAATTCAGCGTGCTGTCCGACGCTGATTTGATCGAGCGCGCCGCCAGCCTGCTCGCCAGCGAAAACGTCGTCGGCTGGTTTCAGGGCCGCATGGAATTCGGCCCGCGTGCATTGGGAGGGCGCTCCATCCTGGGCGATCCGCGCTCGTCCAAAATGCAGTCGGTGCTCAACCTCAAGATCAAGTACCGCGAATCCTTCCGGCCGTTCGCGCCGTCGGTGCTGCGCGAGCACGTTGCGGAATGGTTCGAACTGGACCAGGACAGCCCGTACATGCTCATCGTCGCCGATGTGGCGGAGAAACATCGCCTCGATGCCGCAGGTGCGGACGCAGGCCTGTTCGGCATCGAAAAGCTCAAGGTGCCGCGCTCGACCATCCCCGCCGTCACCCACGTCGACTATTCCGCCCGCATCCAGACCGTGCATGCGCAGACCAACCCGCGCTACCACGCGCTGATCTCAAGCTTTTACGACAAAACCGGCTGCCCGGTGCTGATCAACACCAGCTTCAACGTGCGTGGCGAGCCCATCGTCTGCACCCCCGAAGATGCGTTCCGCTGCCTGATGGGGACGGAGATGGATGTGCTGGTGATCGGCAACTGCGTGCTGATGAAAGCGGACCAGGACCCGAACTTGAAGCTGGATTACAAGAACGCCTTCGATCTGGACTGAGGCTTTGCAGGCCCACTCATTACACCCCGGATAAAACTGCGTCATTCCGGCGAAGGCCGGAATCCAGTACGAAACAACACCCCACGAAGTGGACAAGCCCGTGATGTTGTCCCGCTTGCGCGGGAGTTTTTTAATCCGCTGGATTCCGGCCTTCGCCCACTGCTGTCCGGAATAAACCTCATCCCGGTGTCATAGGGTGCCTGGCCTCCTTCCCCTCTCGTAGGAGCGGCGTCCTCGCCGCGATTATCGCGCCGTCGAAAGCTCTACATCATCGGCCCGGGGGCGGGCCTCCATCCCGCCGGGCGTCCTCGATGTTGCGAACTCGGTTGGCGAGTTGGCTCTCAGGGTTTTAAGGAAGTTCTGAACAAGTCCACATTTGTCATTCCGGCGAAAGCCGGAATCCAGTGAAATCAAGCAACTGGACCCCGGCTTTCGCCGGGGTGACGACTTGTTCAGGACTTCCTTAACCGTGCAGCCTTGTCCTGCAACGCTTTCACCAAAACATCAAAAATTATTCCGGACAGCAGTGGGCCTTCGCCGGAATGACGGGCTAACGGGGTATTTGGGATAACCCGCCTTGTGGCAGTTCAGTGTCGCCGAATCAGATGAATGGCCAGCGCGCGCGCCTTCCCGTACACGTTCCGCAAGCCATGCGACACGCTCTTTTTGCGTAAAGCGTGGCGCGAGTAAATCACGGTGTGATCCTGAGTTTGCATCACGGCGTGATGGCGTTTTTCGATCTCGCGTGAAATGACGGCAAAGAAATTGTGCTCGAACAGCACGCGGCGGCGGGCCTCCATGATGGCGGGCAGGCGTTTCTCGTATTCCTTGTCCGTGATGGCCTGACGGATGATGCGCGCCGCCCCGGCGGGATCCTTGATGTCGATGGGGATGAAGCTTTCCGCCGGGAAATAGTCTGCGGCATTGGTGCAGCCTGCATAAAACGGCAGGGTGCACCCAAGAAAGGCATCGGCCAGCTTTTCCGTCCAGTGGTGCGGGCCGATGTAGTTCTCGATGGCCACGGAATAGCGGTAGGAATCCAGCGCCTCGGCCTTGTCGTCCAGCGGGCGTGCGCCCCGGCCATAGACGTGCATCTCGGGTAACAGCCGCATCAATTCACGCATGAAGTTGAAGCGTTGATGATGCAGGGTGTGCCGCATCCGCTTGGGCGAGAACACCATGGACAGATCGTGGGTCTTGTCCAGGGGCGGGTGCGCGACGATGTCATCGAATGGAATGATGCGCTGACTGCCGACCCCATAGAACCAGTGCAGTCCCGCCTGGGAATAGATTCTGTCGGGATGGGGCAAGGCCCATGCCTCCTGGCTGGTGATGACGCAACCGAACTGGCGGACGTAGGTGGTGCCGAAGTGTTTGATCGAGGAGGGCTCACTGGTCGTGAGCAGGGTGTGCGAAGCGGGGCAGGCCAGCTTTTCACGACGATGCTTGCGCGCCTCGCCATGTTTGGCAGGCAGGTCGTCATAAACGACCAGCCAGTCGTAGTCGCTGTCCTCGGGGTCAAAGCTGAACTGGCAATTGCCCCATTCCGGAATGTCGCCGGGTAACTGGTGCCGCAAGACGGGCGTCGGTATCGTCGCCATGACCTTGACGCGGATTTTTGGCGGCGTGGCGGGTGCCTGGTTTTTCATGTTCGTGGGGCAGGGTGGATGCCTGAATACTTTTATAATGAAGCGACTTTTCACATCACAGGTTGAACGGGCGGGTGCTCCCTGGGATGGTCGACGGTTTTCCTGCTTGATTGTCCCGACGGAAGGAATGTCCAGCCTTGGCTGAAATACGATTTTCGGTTGTCATTGTCCATCGTAATGGCGCGCAAATGCTATTGAATGCCCTGGCATCGCTGATGCGGGCCGTTGGCAGCGATGACGAAATCATTCTGGTCGATAACGGTAGCACAGATGCGTCCGTGAAGCAGGTCAGGGCGGCCTACCCCGCTGTTCTTATCATTGAAAACGGTTGCAACAGCGGCTTTGCACGGGCCTGCAATCAGGGCCTGGCGAAGGCACGGGGACATTTTGTGCTGTTTCTGAACAATGATGCCTTCCTGCCGCCCGATGCATTGGACCGATTTGTCGAGGACTTTGCATCTTTCCCCAAAGCGGCATTGATCGGTGGGCAATTGGTCGGTGAGGACGGGATGCCGCAGCGCTCTGCAGGCGTGGCCCCCACCTTTCTGTCTGAGCTGGGATTGGTCCGCCGCAAGCCGCCCGATGTCTCCGGTTCCCCCCAGCCTGTCGAGGTCGAGACGCTGGTGGGCGCCTGCATGGCATTCCGCCGCGCGTTGGCGGACACGGCCGGCCGGCTGGACGAGGACTTCTTCTTTTATTTTGAAGAAACCGAGTGGTGCGTCCGCCTGCGAAGACAGGGGTGGCAGGTTCTGATCGACCCCCGTGTCCGCGTTACGCATCTGAAGGGGGCAAGCACCCGCGCCATTCGGCGTGATGCGCAAGTCGAGATGTTCCGCTCCCGCCTGCTGTATTACTGGAAAACGATGCCCCCGATCCTGGCGATACCGCTGTCAGTCTGGCGGGTGCTGCGCTTGCTCATGAATACCGTATCCTATTTGCTGATGGGGGCTCTGACCCTGGGGCTGCTCGGAAAGGTGCGGACCAAGCTCATGGTTTATCTGACCCAGTTGACCTGGTTGCTCATTGGCTGTCCTGCGAGTTGGGGCTTGCCCGATAAATGCCCCAGGCAGTCGTAGACGTGCCAAAGAACATGGAAAAGCTGCCCATCTCCGTATTCATCATCGCCAAGAACGAGGCCGACAGGATTCCGGTCGCCATCCGGGCCGTGCGCGACTGGGTGGACGAGGTCATCGTCATCGACAGCGGGAGCAGCGACGATACGGTGGCGGTAAGCGAGTCGCTGGGCGCACGGGTCGTGTTCAACGAATGGCGCGGCTATGGCCCGCAAAAGGTGTTTGGTGAGTCCTTGTGCCGGAACGAGTGGCTGCTCAACCTCGATGCCGACGAGGAAATTTCACCTGAACTGGGCGCCGAAATCCGCGCGCTGTTCGGGCAAGGCGAGCCGGCCTGTTCGGCCTATACCCTGCCAATACTGCCGCTGTATCCGTTTCAGCAAACGGGCCATCCGTGGACGGCCTTCCACCATCCCGTGCGTCTGTATCGAAAGAGCAGGGCGGGATTCAAGGACGAACTGGTGCATGATTCTGTCGTGGTGCGGGAAGGCACGACCGGCAACCTGAAAGGCATGGTTCTGCATCGTTCGTTCAGATCGCTCGCGCACCATATCGAGAAGGTCAATGCATACTCCAGCGCCCAGGCCGAGGTGTTGGCCTCGCGGGGCCGCGATCCCGGCCTGCTGGCCTTGTTGCTGGTGCCAGCGTTGGCCTTCTTCAAGCAATACATCCTTCGCCGCGAGTTCGTGAACGGTGTCGACGGCATTGTGGTCAGCCACATGTATGCCTTCCAGCGCTTCATTCGCCTGGCCAAGACGCGCGAAAAACAGCGCCTGCTGCGGCAAGGAAAATAATGCCCAGCGTTTTATGGTGGGGGCGCTTTGATCCCGAGTATTCCCGCAATCGTATCCTGCGAAAACTGTTGCCAGAACTGGGCTGGAACGTCGTCGACTTTCACCCGCGCTTCAGTTCGCTGGCAGATGTTGAAGCCCGGCTCAAACGAATAGGCAAGCCGGACCTCGTCTGGGTGCCGTGCTTCAGGCAGCGCGATCTTGCTGCGGCCAGCCGCTGGGCGAAGCACCGGGGCGTTCCCCTGCTGTTCGACCCGCTGATCTCCGCCTACGACAAGCAGATTTTCGAACGAAAAAAATTCCCGCCACAAAGCCGGCAGGCCCGGCGACTGCATCGATGGGAACAATCCCTGTTCCAGCGGGCCGACATTCTGATTGCGGACACCCAGGCCCACGCGGACTATTTTTCCGAGGAGTTCGATGTTCCGCCGGATCGAATCAAGGTCGTGTACGTGGGGGCAGAAACCCCGCTGTTTCAACCGGCGCCGATGCCCGACCACGCTGACGGGAGCCCGGTCGAAGTGCTTTTCTACGGGAGCTTCATTGAACTGCAAGCCCCGCAGATCATTGTCGAAGCGGCCCGTGTTTATACCGGCCCGCCTGTGCGCTGGACCTTGCTGGGGAAGGGGCCCCTGCGAGCCGAGTGCGTGCGTTTGGCCCGCGGACTCGCCAACGTCCACTTCGAGAACCCTCTCCCGTATGAAGCGCTGCCCGCCCGGATTCACAAGGCTGATATCCTGCTTGGGGTGTTCGATGCAGGCGCAAAAGCGGGGCGGGTGATCCCCAACAAGGTGTTTCAGTCGCTGGCTTGCGGCAGGCCGGTGATAACGAGAAAATCAACGGCGTATCCGCCCGGGGTCGTCAATGGCATTGATGCGGGGCTGCACTGGGTTGAACCCGGCAACCCAACCGATTTGGCAACGATGGTCGCGCAGCTGGCTCAACGGCTTCCTGGGGAATCCGACCTTGGCCAGTTGGCCTCCAAACTTTATTTGGTGGCCTTTTCTGATGCGGTCACCTCTGGGCAGATGCGGGAAGCTTTGGCATCGATTCGGAATTTACAGCAGATGAGAGTGTGCCCCTCGGAAGTGGATTGATGGGCAGCACGGCCTATGCTTCGGGGACGCGCAGCAGGCCGATTCCGAATCCGCACTGGTTGGGGTCCGCGACGAATTCCTGCACATCGGCCCCGACCTTGACCCGTCGCCAGAATGGGTAGACCTGGTTCGTCGTGAACGGTTGTTTTTCGACGATGTCATGGAACGCGATGAGGCCGCCCGGACGCACGAATTCCTTGTAGTCGTTGTAGTCCGCTTCGACACCGGATTCTGTATGGTCGCCGTCGATGAACATGAAGTCGGCCTTTTCTCCGTTCAGTTCCTGGGCCAGACGGGCCTTGAAGCTTGCCTCATGCGAATTGCCCGAGAGCAGCGTGACCTTGCAGCCTGATCCAGGCGGCGGAAACTGGCTGAACAAGGGGCGCTGCAGGCTCATGTCATTCAGGTCGCAGGTGATGACCCGCTTGGATGCCAGATAGGACCAGATCAGCAATGTGCCACCACGCGCAGTGCCGATTTCGACGATGATTTTTGGATTGATCGCCTGCACCGCTTTGGCCAATTGCGTGATTTCAGCCGGAATCTGCAATGTCCTGACGGTCATATAGCCGCCGCCGCCGAAATTCATCGCCCAGTCGACCACGTCTTCCAGCGAGCGCGGCTTCGACTGATATTCCTTCAGCCGACGACGGGCATACAGATTGTTAAAGGGTTGACGCAGCGTGCGACTGAGGGATTTAAGAAATCTTGACATGATGTTGGCTCGTTTTTTTGTCTAGGGAAGAAGACTGGGTATTCAAGTCTTTTTTGGTTGGAGGGCGATTACAAGTCCACAAAGCAAAAGCAGAATGATCGGGAACCACCAGGCTCTGTATAAGACGGGTTGCGATTGAATCGGAAAAGCGATTACGGCAAGGGAAGCTGCGTAGGGTGCGGCCAGGGCGCGGTGGCCGGCCGATGCCTGGAAATACCATCTGACAACCAGAGCAACGGATACAAGCAAACCTGCCAGTCCAATCAATCCAGACTCTGCGGCAATCGAAACATACATCTGGTGGGCGTGATAGACGCCGCCTTCGTAGCCGCCACCGCTTCTGAAGGGATCCTCTGAGCGGGTAGCATAGTGATCGTAGGCGTCATTAAAAGCACCCGCTCCAACCCCGGTCAGCGGCCTGTCCTTGATCATCTCGCCGGCGGTTTCCCAAATGATCATGCGTCCACTGAGGATGTGGTCCAGCTTTTTGAATAGCGATTGTTCCTCGGTGCGGGTATTGAATTGCTGAAATTTGGATGAAGTGGTTTCTGATTGGCCTACCGCAGCGATTACCCCGATGAGCAGTGCCAGAACAATCAAAGCCCGGTGCCACCAGCCAAACCGGGGCATGAGCGTTGCGATGGCCAGCAGATAGAAAAGGATGTTGCTTCGCGCGCCGCTCATGCCTGCAGCAAATCCGATCAGCGCGATGGTCGCAATGGCTGCCAGGGGGCGCTCCTTTGCCATGCGCCAAAGCATGATGGGCATCAACACCGTCATGAAAAGCGCAAAGTGCAGATTGTCGGGGAAGGGGCCCATCATCCTGCCGTCGGTTCCCATAGGTATTCCCAGCACATCGTAACCAAAAATATATTGAATCAAGCCATCGCCCAGCCAGAGCATCAAGACTATCGCCAGCCAGCGCTGCATCCAGGCATGGTCAGCCTCTGTTTTAAGACCTTGCATGAGCGCAAGTCCGGCAACAAAAAATAGCATCAATACCAAGGCCACCTTAACGGTTCCGTTTGGATCGAATGATCCGGGGATTGAAATGAGTACGGGAACCAGCAGCAGAAGAAAAATGATGCCTAAGCGTTTAACGGACTGATCGCTCCAGTCGATTCGCTTTTTGAACAGGAGCCACCCGCCCAACAGAAGAAGCAGAAATGAAGGAAGTCGTGCGCCACTTGTAAAAGGTTGCCAGGCGAGGAGCATGAGCCCCAGGAATCTGGACATGAGCTCAGGCGTGATTCTGGAACGGATGAAGTTCGTCATAAACTTGAAGTGTGTTGTTGAGCATGCGCTCCAAAGTGAACGGCTGGCTGGCAGTCACTCCGGGTGCGCAATTGAGCCATTTCATGGTGAGTAGGGCGGCATCGAGAACATGGCCAACGGGGATGCTGCCGCTGGGCAGGATGGCTTGAAGCTGTTCGCTTACCCCGCCGTGATTGTATCCAATTACGGGTATCCCGAGACTCAGGGCTTCGACTGTCGTGCGCCCGAAGGCCTCGGGTTCACGCGACAGCGAAAAGACGATTCTTGAAATTGCCATGACTTCGCGCAGATCGCTGCGATGGCCGGTGAAGGTGACGCGGTCGGCCACGCCCAGCGCTGCCGCCTTGGCCTTGAGTTCGGCGAGAAAATGCTCTTTACGGTCCTTGGTTTCGCCGACGATCAACCCGTGGGCATCCGGGACTTCATCCTTGATGCGGGCGAGTAATTCAATGAAATCTTCCTGACCTTTCCAGCGCGTGATGCGGGCGGGTAGCGTGAGGAGTTTCTTGCCCTGCGTTTCCGGGTATTGCGCGTACCAGCGGTCCAGCCAGTCCTGCGGTGGCTGGTAGCCATAGGGGAATTCGGCGGGGTCTACGCCACGATAGATCAGCCGCAGTTTGTCCGGGTCTGTTTTCGGGTAATTCTTCAAAACATAGCCGCGAATCATCTCGGAAATGACGATGACGCGCTCGCCCTTGGTCATTACAGCACTGTAAGCGCTGACCGAATAGGGGCCGTGCACCGTGGTGACAAAACGCGGCCGCGTGGTCGGATTCATGCCGCGCCAGGCCAAATATGCAATCCATGCCGGCACGCGCGAACGCGCATGGATGATGTCCACCTTTTGTGCCAGCAGGAACGTGCGCAGCTTGCCGACGAGCAACAGCGTCTTGAGCGATTTCCTGCCGATCGGCCAGGCGAAATGCTCGGCGCCCGATGCGACGAGCGGCGTGACCAGTCGCCCGCCTGCCGATATCACCAGCGCGCGGTGGCCGTGCCCGACCAGAGCTTGCGCGACTTCGAGGGTGCCGCGCTCGACCCCGCCGGATTCCAGCGCGGGCAGCAGTTGCAGGACGGTCAGTTTTTTTTCTTCAGCCATTCAAGGATCCATTCGGCACAGCGGTCGGCCTCGGCCAGCGGGTGCAGGTTGGGGTGCAGGGTGCCGTGTGCGCACCAGGCGACGAAGCGGGTGATGCGCTGCGCATCGGCCAGATGCGCGATCGCCCGGCCGACACGGCTTTTCGGGTTGACCGGCAGATCGAACACGCCGACCGCGGCGCCGGCGGTCAAGGCCTCGAACACCATCGAGGCGCTGTCGGGCGTTACCCACACCGTGCTGCTGCGCGCAAGCTGACCGGGCAGCCAGTCGGGCGAGGTGGCGGTGTGGGGGATGATCGTCAGGTTTTGGGACGGCGGCAGCTGCGCCAGAAAATCTGCCGGCGTGCGGCGCGAGGTGGTGAGCGTCCACTGCGTGCCGGGTGTGCGCGCGAGGATGCTCTTGATCTGCACGTGGATCGCGTCGCTGTCCCATTCGAAATGCGGCGAGGTGCCGCCAATCAGCAGCAGGCCGTGGCCCGAATCGCGGCCCGCCGCCGGGCGGATGCGGTTGAGCGCCCCTTCGGTCACCAGCGTATGCGCATCCGCCGCAATGCCATCGTGCTGGGGAAGAATGCACAGATCGAACCAGCGGCGGGGCAGGCTCGGCTTCATCAGCACCACGGCGCGGCCGCCGCGCGCGCGCCGTGCGGCCAGCAGCGTCGGATGGGTGGCGTGTCCCGCGCCGACGATCAGATCGGGGGCGGGGAGGGCGTTGCCGGGAAAGCGTTGCAGCAGCAGCGCCAGCCAGGCGCGCCAGGCCGGCAGGGCGGGAAGGGTGTGAACCTCGGTGGGGGTGGCGCGCGCCAGCGCTTCTGCCAGTCCCAGCGATTGGTTCAGATGGCCCGGCTTGCCGTCGCTGACGATCCAGACGACCCTCGGCAGATCCATCTCGGCCGATTCAGGCAACGAACCGCTCCCACGCTTTCGGAGAACAGACCTGTTTGGCCCCGGCATGGTGTGCATCGAGTGACGGAGGAGCGGGTACGAGAGGCATGAAGGCGTTGCGTGGATCGGGGTGGCGCAAAGTGTAAACC
>Ga0299915_10003615_pt1 | contig 11171 bp, 5 predicted proteins | sample RVTome_13_FD_200263 | JGI IMG/M metagenome (GOLD analysis project Ga0299915, IMG submission 200263) | Soil microbial communities from uranium-contaminated site in the Upper Colorado River Basin, Wyoming, United States - RVT92D227 (version 2) ... | reverse complement strand
CCGGAGGGGGTCGAGCGTCCCCGTCCGGAAGAACATCCGGAGCGGACTGAACGGCCTGAATATTTTGACCTGTCCGGTCGATGGTTCGGCAGCAACCGGGTTGAAATCGAGGTGGGCCAGGAGGGCCCGGAATTCGTTTGGCGGGAAATTAAAACAGAAAAGACCTCCCACGGCCGGGTCGAAGGAGAACGGTTATGGATGGCCGCCGCCGGCGACGAGCGCCGGCAGGTAGAAGGCCAAATCATTGAGCTCGACGGCCGGCGGGTCATGAAAGTCCGCTGGCAGGACGGCACGGTTTTCACCCGGGGGGAAGCGCCGCCCGCCGTGGAGATGGTCAAGGCTCAAAAAGCCAGCCCGATTTTGCCGGAGTTGAAAATCCTCCAAGCTCATCTGCTGAAGGCCAAGGTTTACAACACCTGGGTCAAGATGGGCGGCCCGCTGGGCGGGCTGGGCTACGATGTGCGCTTCTCGGCCAACACGGTCCGGGGCACCAAGACCGTTTATGTTACCGACAACTATAGCGGAGTCAATATAAGCCAGGACGGCGGCGCAACCTGGTCCGCCTTCAACAGCGGAATAAATGCCCGCTCGGGCACCTCGAATGACGCCGTTCCGGTCTTTTCCCTGACCGTGGACCCCAACAATCCCAATATCGTTTGGTGCGGATTGAAGGATGTGAGCGGCGCCTACAAATCCGCGGACGGGGGGAATACCTGGACCGATGTTTCCCCTGCCCGGGCCGGCAATTTTGTTTACCGCGGCTTCACCATCATGCCCGGAAATTCGAACATCGTCTTTGCCGCCGGCGAAATTCCCATGAACATCCAGGGCAAAAGCTTCGACAAGACCCGCGGCCGGGTCTATAAAACGGTCAATGGAGGCCAGAGCTGGAGCATTATCTGGGAGGGGGAAAATCTGGCCCGCTATGTCATCGTCCATCCCAATAATCCTAATATCATTTATATCTCCACGGGCATCTTCGACCGCGAGGCCAATAATTCCGACTGTAAAAATACAATTCTGGACGGGTCTAACCTGTCCGCTTCCTACACCGCCCGCGGCGGCCTGGGCATTCTCAAGAGCGAGGATGGCGGTCAGACCTGGCGCGCCCTGGAAAGGGGCAACGGCCTGATCGATCTCTATGTCGGCAGCCTGGTCATGCACCCCTCCAACCCGAACATTCTGCTGGCCGGTTGCGGCAATAACTCTGCTTCCTTTTACAAGAAGGGCGGCCAGACGATTGGGCTGGGCGGGGTTTTCTTGACCAATAACGGCGGCGAAGAATGGGGGAATACTCTGGTGGGCGAAACGATCACCGCCGTTGATTTTGCCTGGTCCAACCCGAAAATCGCCTACGCCGGCAGCCAGCATCACTTTTACCGCAGCCAGGACGGCGGCCAAACGTGGAAGCTAATGAACGGCAGCCCGTCCCAGCCTTGGGGTCCTCCGGGGATTGTCTCCGGCTTCCCCATCGATATTCTGGTCGATCCGAAAAACCCCGACATCCTTTTCGTCAACAACTACGGGGGCGGAAACGTCAAATCCACGGACGGCGGCCTGACCTGGACCGTGGCCAGCATAGGTTACACCGGCGCCCTGATGTTCGACGTCGATATCGACCCCAAAAATCCCGAGATCGTCTACTCCGCCGGTCGCAGCGGCGCTTTTCGCAGCTCGGACGGGGGGAAGAATTGGCAGGGGCTATCCTATCCTCCGGCCGTTCTGGGGGAGAGCTGCGGCATTGCCTGCCAGCCCGGAAACTCAAATATCGTCCTGGCCTGCCAGGACAGGCAAGGGGACCTCTACTGGAGCCAGGATGGAGGACAGGTTTGGAAAAAAGTTTATAAGTTGAAGTATAATTCCGGCGATCTTAATGCCGCCTTCGGGTTCAAGCGCCTCGTCTTTGCGCCCTCCAACCCGCAGATCGTCTACGGCGCGAGCTCCCGGACGACAGCCGTCTTGAACTCGAGTTTGACCTCGGGCCTGGGCCTCTACAAATCAACGGACGGAGGGACGACCTGGGTGGAAGCCAACAATGCGTTAACCAAAAAGCTATCCCTCAACAGCCTGGCCGTCCACCCCAAGAAATCGGAAATCGTCTATGCCGCCACGGTCACCAGCGGGCTGTGCAAGACCACTGACGGCGGAGCAAACTGGGTTCGGCTGAGCAGCCTCAAGCCGAACGACGTGCGATCGGTGGCACTCCGGCCGGACAAGCCAGATCAAGTCTACGCCGGCATAAACGGCGGGGGCGTTTATTTCTCTCCGGACGGCGGCGCAACCTGGACGGCCATGGCCTCCGGGATGGAGCCCAACGACTCGATCTACGCCCTGGTCTTCGACCCCGTCCATCCCGAGAATGTATGGGCCGGCTCATTCAAGACGGGCGTTTATCGCCATGACTCCATCGAACAGCAATGGGTTCATTTCAACAATGGCCTTCATATGCGCGCCGTTACAGACCTGGCCATCAGCGGGAACGGCAAGGTCCTTTATGCCACAACCTGGGGCGAGGGAGTTTTCCGTCTGGACCTGAAGCCCGAAGGGACAAAATGAGCGGAAGGCCGTCCTCGCCCAGCTGCGCGTCCGGCCTTGGCCGGACAGGGGTTCCAAGGGGGTATGCCCCCTTGGTCGCAGGACGAAGTCCGAGAAGGGGAGGCAGGGCGCGAAGCGACCGTTGGAAGGGGGAAGGCGCAGCGCTTCCCCCTCCAAGGAGCGGGTGTGGGAGCCTCTCCGCCGCGCCACCCCATGACGATTCTCGGGTACCTCGGGAAAAAAATTGCTACCGAAGCCAGTTCTTGCTCCTAGTGAGTATCTGCGCGGCCACCCTTATCCTCGTATTGGGCAGCTTGCCGGCGGGCATCCCGAAGATAGCTGGACAAGCGGCTTCGATTTCCGGCCTGGTCCAAGACGATCAAGGGCCCCTGGCCGGCGCCGTCGTCCGGGTGAAGGGGACGGTCCTTTCCGTTCTGACCGGGAAGGATGGAGCTTTCATCCTCTCCAGCCTGGAGGCCGGGAAGCCGGTGGCCGTCACCGCCTGGGCTCCGGGATATTACATCGGCGGCGGACAGCCGGTCCAGCCCGGCGGCGATAAGCTCGTCATCACGCTCAAGAAGCATGCCGTCGATGACAGTCCGGACTATGCCTGGCTGCCCTCCGTCCTTAAGCTCGGCCAGGGCGAAAATCAGGGTTGCGCGGAATGCCACAGCAGCAAAGGAACAAACTTGACTTTTTCCCTGCCGGTGGATGAATGGCAGCAGGACGCCCACTCCCAGTCAGCGGTCAACCCCCGGTTTTTGAACATGTACGAGGGGAGCGATCGGCAAGGCCGCCGCGGCGATGATACGCGCTACTTTTCGGTCAAGGACTACGGCAGTTTTCCTTTGCTGCCCGACCCCGGCCGGCCTTATTACGGCCCGGGCTACCGCCTGGACTTTCCTCAGACCGAAGGCAACTGCGCCGCCTGCCACACGCCGGCTGCGGCCGTGAACGCCCCTGTCACCACCGACCCGCGCGGCCTGAGCGGACCGGCCGCCGAGGGAGTGTCCTGCGATTTCTGCCACAAGGTCTGGGAAGTCAAGATTGATCCCGCCACCGGATTGCCCCGGCCCAATGTCCCCGGCGTTTTGTCCATGGAATTTCGGCGGCCTCACCAGGGGCATCAATTTTTCGCCGGCCCCTATGACGACGTGGCCCCCGGCGAGGATACATTCTCTCCCTTGCAGCGCGAGAGCCGTTTTTGCGCGGCCTGTCATTTCGGCGTTTTCTGGGACACCGTGATTTACAACTCATACGGGGAATGGCTTCACTCGCCCTATTCCCAGCCCGGGCTGGGGAAAACATGTCAGGACTGCCACATGCCGCCGCTGGGAAACGCCCACTGCGCCCGGCCCGACAAGGACGGCATCGCCCGCGACCCGGCCACAGTCTTCAGCCACCGCATGCCGGGAGCTTCGGATACCGCTTTGCTGCAGAACGCCGTCACCTTGCGGCTGTCCGCCTCCCGGGAGTCGGGACGGGTGATGGCCAGAATCACCATCATCAATGATAAGACCGGCCATCACGTTCCCACCGACTCGCCGCTGCGCCATATGATCCTGCTGGTCAGCGCCGAGGGCGGCCAGAGCAAAGGCTGCGGCCTGCTTGATGGCCCGACCCTGCCCTCCTGGTGCGGGTCAGAGATCGGCCGGGCCGGCCACTATGCCGGAATGCCCGGCCAAGCCTACGCCAAGGTTTTGGAAGAGCTGTGGACCCGGGTGACGCCGACAGGGGCCTACTGGAACCCCACCCGCGTCGTGAGCGACAACCGGCTGGCGGCCTTCGCTTCCGACTCCGCCGCGTTCGTCTTTCAATGCCGGGACGAAGAGACGGTTGAAGTCCGGGCCAGGCTCCTCTTCCGACGGGCCTTTATCGAGCTCATGGAAATCAAAGGCTGGGATTCTCCCGACATTCTTATGGAAGAAGCGCGCCTTTCTCTCCGCCCGTTTTCTCCGGCGCCGGCAGCCACCAGGGCTGAATCTCGTTAACCAGAACGTCCTCATCTTCGCTTGATGAATGCCGGCCCGCGTCCAGCGTTAGGCCTGGCAAAGCTCTGGTCATAAAATGCGACGGCCGGCCGAGGAGCCCTTGCTCTTCGCCTTGCTTATTTCTTGCGCGGTAACGTCGGTGTGTCCGGCCGGGGCGAGGAAGCCAGCTTGGCCATGGCTTCATAGAGCACCGGGACGACAATCAGCCGCAGCAGGATGGCGAAGAAGAATCCTCCGATGTACACAACGGCCAGCGGCCGGTGGAGCTCCGCTCCCGTGGTGACGATCAAGGCCAACGGCAGAACGGCCACGATCATCACTATGTCCGTCATGAAGATCGGCCGGAACTTGGTCAAGGCTCCCTGGACCACGGCTTCACGGAGGGACATTCCCTGCCGCCGGAAGTCGTTGATTTTGGCCACCAGGATGACATCATTCTGGACGCAAATGCCGAAAAGCGCGATCAGTCCGATCGTCGAGGAGACGTTCATGGTCTGTCCGGCGATGAGGAGTCCGAGGATCCCCCCGATGAGGGTGGAGGGAATGTTGAAGATGATCAACAGGGCCTGCCAGATATGGCCGAATGAGGAGAAGAGGATGACAAAGATGATCAGGATGACGATGAGCATGAGAAGAGTGAGATGCTTGAGCGCCCGCTGCTGGCTTTCGAACTGGCCGCCGAAGGTCACGAAATAGCCGGCCGGCAGCGACACATGTTCGTCGATCTTTTGCCGGGCTTCATTGACGAAACTCCCGATGTCCCGTTTGACCACGTTGCAGAGGATGATCTTCCGCCTCATCATATTCTCTCGGAAAATCGTCTGGGGCCCTTCACCCCTCCGGATGTCGGCCAACTCCGAGAGGGGAATCCTCTCGCCGTTCGGGGCGTTGATCAAGAGATTCTTGATCGCTTCCTCATCGTTCCGGTATTCCTCGGGAAGCCGGATAAGGACTGAAGTCACGCGGTCGACTTCGTAGACGTCTGTGGCTTCGATCCCGTTCAGAGCGGTCTCGATCGTGTCCGCCACCTGGCTCACCGAGATGCCGAAAAGCGCCAGCCGTTCTCGGTTCAAGCGAATGATGAGCTGGGGGACGCCCGTTGTCTGCTCGATCTGAAGGTCGGCCACGCCGCGGGTTTCGGCTATGGCATTGCGAATTTCCTCGATTTTGTCGTTGAGGATATTGAGGTCGGGACCGAAAAGCTTGATGGAGAGTTGCCCCTCGGTCCCGGTCAGCATCTCGGCCAGCTTGTTGGCAATAGGCTGTTCGAAGATGTAGGCGATTCCCGGCAGCTTGTCCAGCTCCTGGCGCATGGCCGCGGTAATTTTTTTGAAGCCGCGCTTTCTTTTTTCGAGCGGAAGAAGCTCAACCAGGTAATGGCTGTGGTTGACGGGATGAAGATGCTCCGAGGCCTCGGCTGTGCCCGTGGTCCGGGAGACGGACAGGACTTCCGGAAAAGAGAGAAATATCTTTTCCACACGCATCCCCATTTTGACCGATTCCTCCAGGGATGTTTCGGGAAGCATGACCGTCGAAACCATGAGCGAGCCTTCATCGAGGGGCGGGACAAATTCCTTTCCCAGGAAGTTATAGGCGATGAAGGCGCCGAGGATGAGTAGGATAAAAACGGTAATGATGGTTTTTTTATGATCAAGAGCGCTAGCGAGTAGGACCCGATACTTTTGAGTGAGGAATTCTGTGACGGGATTTTTTCGATCCTTGATGTGTTTTCCGGTCAGGAAGAAGAAAGCCAGGATTGGCTGGAGGGTGATGTTCAGCAGCATGGCTCCAAACAAAGCGGCGGCCACGGCAAAGGCCGTCGGCCGGAACATGGCCCCTTCCAGGCCCTGGAGAGTCAAAAGCGGCACAAAGACCAGAATGATGATCAGGCTGGCGGAAAACAGATACTTTCCCACTTCCTTGGCGGCCTCGGCCACGAGAGCCTGGGAAGAGGCCCGGTCCTTCTTCTCCTTGAGCACCCGAAAAATATTCTCAACCATGATGATCGAACCGTTGGCCATCTTGCCGATGCCGATGGCCAGCCCGCCGATGGACATGACGGTGAGGCCGACGCCGAAGACATTCATGAGAACAAGGGCGATGAGAATGGAAAAGGGTATGGTCAGAGAGGCGATGAGCGAGCTGCGCAGGTTCCACATGAAGAAGATCATGACCAGGACGATGAGCAGCGCCCCTTCCAGGATGGAGACTTCGACGTGGCTGATGGACTTCAGGATCAGGGTCGACTGGTCATAAAAAGGCTTGACCTTGATTTCCTCGGGGAGGTCCTTGGAGATCGTGGCGATTGTATCTTTGATGTTGTGGATGGCGTTCAGGGTGTCTCCGCCGTACTGTTTTTCGACGGTGACATAGACACTTTCCTTGGCGTTGTGGCTTCCGGCTTCCCGTCTGAATTTCGCGCCGACCTTGACCTCGGCCACGTCCTTGACATAGACGGGGACATTGTTCCTGGAAGTGATGACTGTGTTTTTTATATGGTCGAGCGTTTCGATCCGGCCCTGGCCTTTGATCAAGACCTCCTGGGCTCCTTTGCTGATGATGCCTCCGCTGAAATTCCTGTTCGAGTTCTCGATGGCCTCTTTGACCTCGGCTATGGTGATGTTGTAGTTATTGAGCATTTCCGGGTTGAGGGAGACCTGGAACTGCTTGATGAAACCGCCCAGGTTGATGATGAAAGAGACGCCGGGGACGCCCTGCAGCCGATAGCGGATCGTCCAGTCGGCCACCGACCGCAACTCCATCGGGTCGACGTTTTCTCCGGTGACGGCAAACTCAAAAACCTCGCCCATCCTAGACGAGACCGGCCCCAAGATGGGCTGGGAGGTACCGAGGGGAAGCCGGCCGGCGATGAGCTCCAGCTTGCTCGAAACAATCTGGCGCGCGTGGTAGATGTCCGTCCCCCAGTCAAATTCAACCGTTACCACGGAATCTCCAGTCGTGGATTCCGACCTGACTCTGGTCACATCGGGGGCGCCGGAGAGAAGACTTTCCAGAGGAAAAGAGATCAGCCTTTCTACATCTTCAGAGGCCATGCCCGGATTTTCGGTGATGATGATGACCAGAGGGGCGTTGAGGTCGGGATAGATATCCTTGGGCATCTGGAGGTAGACGATGACGCCTAAAATGGAAACGAGGCCGATAAGCAGGATTGTTAAAAGCCTGTGCTTCAAAGCGAAATCGATTAATTTATCAATCATGGGACTTTCTCCACGAATAGGGCCAGCCTGAGGAGGGCCTCAGTGCACCCCGGCTTTTTTCAGAATCTCTTGGTAGAGCTTGGATTTCAACTGATAATTCCCATCGGTAACAACCTCATCGCCTTCCTGGAGTCCTGCCGTTATCTCCACATATCCATTTTGTTTTGACCCCGTCTCGATCAGTAGAGGAAAAAATTGATTTCCCCGCCGAACAAAGACCATCCTGTCTTCTTTATCATCGAGAATGGCTTCCAGGGGCAGGACCAGGGCCCGGGCCTGATGGTTGATCAAGATTGTTATATTGGCGAACATGCCGGGCTTTAGCTTATGGCTCCTGTTTTCGACCTCGGTCCGGACGGTGATGGTTCTCGTTTCTTCTTTCAAGACATCGCCGATATAGCAGATTTTTCCCTGGAATTTTTCATCGGGATAGGCCGGGACAGAAACATCGGCTTTCTGGCCGTTTTTTATCTTGGCGATATCCCGTTCATAGATTTCCGCATCGACGCAGAGAAGGCTGGGATCCATGAGGGTCAGGATCTCGAAGGATTGGTCGATCATGCCGCCCAGGACGGCGTTGTTCTGGAGGACTTTGCCGGCAATCGGGGCAAAAAGGGTGATGACGGGGTTGACCTGATGGCTCTCGGAGATGGTTTTGACTTGAGCTTCGGTGAAGCCCAGGACATGCAGCTTTTTTTCGGCGGCGTTGAGGCTGGCTTCGGCCACCTTGAATTCGGCCTCGGTGACCAGCATGTTTTTCTGGGCTCCCACACCCCGGTCGAAGAGCCTTTTTTCCCGTTCGTAATTTTGCCGGGCCAATTCGTGATCGGCGATCGCTTTGTAGTATTCGGATTTCGCCTTGCCCACTTCCTCGCTCTGAAGAGTGACCAGCTCTTGGCCCTCCTTCACCCAGTCCCCCGGCCGGACATGGATCTGAGCGATCCGGGCGGGGAAGGCATAGCTGACAATGGCTTTTCTGAAAGGATGGGCCAGAACCTTCCCCATGGCCTGAAGCTGAGAGGCGATGGGCTTGGTGGTGGCCATGACCGTCTTTATTTCTATGGCTTGTTTCTCTTCACCAGAAAGCTCGATGGCCGTGCCGGTCTGCCAGCCTCTCCGCAAGCCGCGCCCCCCCGCCTGTCTTTCCAGCCCTGGTCCCGGACGCTGGAAATTCTGCCTTGAGAGCTGGCCCTTCCCAGCCGGGGCAGCAGACTCGGTCAGCTCGGCTGCTGCGGGAGGGGTGATGTCTTCTTCCGCCTGACGGCCATGGCGGCTGGATTTGGAGCAACATACGGTAAAAAGGAAGAAGAACAGAGCTATAGCCACAATCCAAGATCTTCCGTTCATTGTTTTTCTCCTTCAAGGGACTGGCCTACGGATTTTGCGAGAGCGGCCAGGGTGAGGTCATAATTGTAGAGCGCATCGGCATAGGATTTCCTGGCTTCGACAAGCGTCCGGCGGGCTTCGATAAGTTCGAGGCCGCCGATTTCTCCCTCCTGATAGCTGAAGAGGAACATATTGTAGACTTCCTCTGCCTGAGTCAGGATTTGCTCCTCAAAGAGCGCAATCTGATGGCTGGCGGTCAAGGCATTCCAGTAGGCCTCTTCAACCTCTAAGGATATGGCCTTGCGGAGATGTTCCGTTTCGTTGTGGAGGGATTTCAGAACGGCTTCCGCTTCGGCGATCTCGCCTCTCTTGGGCTGCCAGAAGAAGAGGGGGATGGGAAAGGAAAGAGTGAAATCCCAAGTCATCTTTTCCCCCTCGATCCGGTGCCGGGAAACACTGAGGTCCAAATCGGGAAGATAGCTGAAGGCAGCCTGTTTTTTTCTCAACGATTCCTTATCCAGGGAAAGCATGATCCTTTTCATCTCCGGCCGGGAGGCCAGGGCACGTTCTTGGAACTGTTCCAGGTCGAGCGTAACAAACGGCCTCTTGATCTCTCCTTTGATTTCCAGCGGCTCGTATTTTTTTCGGGCGAGCAAAAAGTTCAACTGGGCTTTGGCCAGTCGAACCTCGTTGCCGGCCGCACGCAGGGCATTGGCCGCCTTGGAGGCTTCCAGGCGCGCCCTCAAGACTTCCACCAAAGCCACATCCCCGGCGGCATGCTTGAGCTCCGCCTTGTTGAGAAAATCCCGGGCCAGCTCGAGATCCTGCTCGGTATACTTATATTTTTCCTGGGCCAGAAGAAGGCCGTAGAAGGCCTGTTTTACCCGGAAGGCGAGGTCGAGCTTCAGGAGATCGATATCGGCGAGTATCTCCTCGGATTCTTTCATGGCGATTTTTCCGCGGAGCCCGGCTTTGCCGGGAAATTCGACCGTCTGGCTCAACCCGAAATAAGATTCTCGGGAGCCTTTGAAATCGAAGATCTTGGGCTGGAGGTCCGAATCGAAATCCAGGGATGGCTGGGACCAGGCTTTGGCTTGATTGATGCGAGCCAGGGAGGCCTGGTATTGGTTGAGAGAGGAGAGGATGAGCGGGTTTTGCTCCAGAGCCAGGGCGATGCATTGATCCAAGGTTAAGACGTTTTTGGGGATTTCCTGGGCCGCAAGGATTCCTGTAATAAGGACTGTGGCCAGGCATAGGGCGGCGGTTTTGCGTGATTCCATTGAACCTCCTCCGGGTTGGCATGAAATGCCGGTTGGCTAGAGCCAAGGGTGAAGAAGAGGGAAAAGATCAGGCCTGGGGGGGGCCCCGCGTCAGAAGAGAGATAAGAAAAACCTTTTTAATGGATGGCGAGTCATGGGAAGTGATTGTTGCCTGAAAAAGAAGAGGGGGGAGAGAGAAGAAATGGATATGTCCGGTCGTGAGAGCGGATGTCAGAAAATGACAGGCTGGGCAGGCGCTGTCATTTTTAACCGTTTTTTCCGTGTGTAAAAAATTGATACACAGGGTGATAAAAAGGAATCCGACCAGGAAGGCCAGGTGTAGGATTCTCTTCCCGTTTTTCACGTTGTCCCTGCTGCACATAATTATATATAGTTTGTGCGGAAGGTCAATTGTTTTAATAGATTTGATCTATTAGGCGTAGTTTTGGTTTTATTGGGCCAAGCCCGAAAAGGCCGGCCTTCGCCTTTCCACGACAAAAAAAAGGGCGGTTCCGAAGAACCGCCCTTTTGTTTCGTTAGAAACCCGGTTTGTAGAGGACCGGAAACTCGTGGAATGCTCGAGCGTTGGAAAAACCGGCTTAATAGCGCCGGTTGCCGCCGAATCCGCCGCCGCCGCGCGAACCTTCTGAGCGGGGCTTGGCCTCGTTGACGTTGATGGTGCGGCCGCGGAGGTCCCGGCCGTTGAGGGCTGAAATGGCCTTTAGGGCCTCTTCCCGGTTTGGCATCTCGACGAAGCCGAAACCGCGGGAATCTCCAGAGAACTTGTCTTTGATGATCGACGCCGTCTGGACCGTGCCATAAGCCTGGAAAGCCTCTCTGAG
>Ga0299915_10003614_pt1 | contig 11172 bp, 14 predicted proteins | sample RVTome_13_FD_200263 | JGI IMG/M metagenome (GOLD analysis project Ga0299915, IMG submission 200263) | Soil microbial communities from uranium-contaminated site in the Upper Colorado River Basin, Wyoming, United States - RVT92D227 (version 2) ... | reverse complement strand
GGACGAGGGGCTCGACGTACACCTGGTGGACGAGGGGCTCGACGTACACCTGGTGGACGAGGGGCTCGACGTACACCTGGTGGACGAGGGGCTCGACGTACACCTGGTGGACGAGGGGCTTGACGTACACCTGGTGGACGAGGGACTCGACGTACACCTGGTGGACGAGGGGCTCGACGTGCAACTGATGGACGAGTTCCTCGACGTGCAGACCCTCGACGTGGGCATACGCGCACCGGACGCTTGCTCTTCCTGCTCCCTCGGCCTTTCGGCCTGTTATTGGACGAGTTCTCAGGTCCAATGTTGCGGCGGTCCGTGGCCCGTAGCCTGTCGGGGTGTCGGATGCCACGCGTTCCCCTGTCCCGACCGTTAGACTTTCGCTTCAATATACGTCGAATTTTTCACGGCAGGGCTTGACACAATAAAGCCCGTCCATGGATTCTACCGGGACCATGGCAGAAACAGGCATTCAAAAGAGGGAAGCGGAGATTGTGCGCCTTCGGTCCAGGCTCGCGGGAATCCGCGGGAGGGTGGACGAGAGTGCAGGGAAAATACAGAGGGTCGCGACGGGAGGTGCCGCGGCGTTTTTGTTCGGGTCATGGGCCAAATCTCGCGCGGCAATGTCTCCCGCGGAGACTGTCCCGACCATCGCAGGGCTCCCGCCCCTGCTCATTTGGGCGGTCGGAGGCTACATCGCAGGCGAGATGATCGACGGCAGGACAGGGGAGCTCGTCCAGGACGGGGCCCTAGGGCTTCTGCACGCGTACGCCTACCAGTTGGGTTCTCAACCGTAGCTAGCAGCGGGATTTTCCCGCACAAAGGAAGGTTCCCGTGGCACAGTTCGAAATCGTTGGCGAGGCTGGAATCGATGAAGTCGGTGCGGTAAAACGGGCTTTAGCCCGTGTTACAAAGCCCATCTCATTTCCCATGGCAATGGCCGTCGAGACCGCTCCCCAACCCTCACCAGTCGTCTCTACAATCGGAGCTCCTCAAGGCGTGAGTGTCATGCCCTCGCAGGTACTCACTATCATGCGACGGATGTTGGCTCCGGTGCCGTCAACCGCCATCGGTGCCGGGTTGACGGCTGATATCGTGTTTCGTCCCCAACGCAGGATGAGAATCGAGCGTCTCGTACTGAACTCTAGCGTCACTCCCCCTACTGCCACCATCAATGAAATTCGCATCGGAGCACGCTCCATGTATGCGAACGCTGGAGCGGTTCCAATCGGAGTCTTCGGAAACACGTCAACCGACACGGTTCTCAGGGGCTACACCTGCGATCCCGGGATGGATGTCACCCTGACCGTCAACGTACCAGGTCTCGCCGCCGAGACGATCACGGGTTGCATCATTGGCGAGACGCTAGACGATTAGCGTGAACCGTGCAGATTGCGATCATCGCTCCCGCATCCACGCAACGGAGCCTTGATGCTCTGTTAAGCGCCCTTCTGTCTCTCAACCTAATCTTCCTCCAAACGAACCTCGGAATACCTCCGCTCTATCGGTCCGGTGTGCGCTACCGGCGGGAGAATCGCGTGGAGGGATCGGAGGAAAGATGGGGAACTATCCCGCAATGTCTGGATGCAGGGCTCGGAGACTGCGAGGAACTCGCAGCATGGCGAGCGGCCGAGATGATCTGGTCGGGCGAAGACCCTTCGGCACGACCCGAGATATACCATGTCCGACCGGGACTCTGGCACGTTAGGGTACGTCGTGGCGATGGTTCACTGGAGGATCCGTCGAGGATTCTAGGTATGGGAGGTCATCCGTGATTTGGATCCTACCGTTAGCTGCACTCATAATCGGGCTCACCCTACAACGTAGGGGAACCGGGGGGACAATCACGGGAACGGGTGCGGCCGGGCCCGCCCCTGTCGATCCCCTCCTAGACCTCCTAAGACGGGCCACGGGGACTCCCGCCCCTGCTCCAGCCCCTGCTCCCTCATCTCAACAGGCCGTCCTCTACACTCCACCGGGAGGGGCAATCCCACAAACGACAACGCCGACCGTCCCGACTGTCCCGACGAGCACGGATGCTCCTAGGACAGCAGCTCAGGGGTTGAGAGATTACTACCTAGCTGGTGGTCGCGATAACTCCCTGATCCGACAAGCCCAAACCATCATGGGTGGAATCACAGCGGATGGCCTCGTGGGACCTCAAACCCGAGGTAGGGCCAGATCACTCGGTGTGGACTGGCCGGAACCTACCGGGATCACGGGAACGCCATCCGTGCCTACCTCTCTCCCTACCAGCGCACAGGGACAGGATATGGCCAGGACCGCGGCCACTAACCTCCGATCGTACTACAACGGCGGAGGGAGGTCCGTTCCTGTCATCCAGGGGTTTCAAGGAGCCATGGGTGGAATCACAGCGGATGGCCTCGTGGGACCTCAAACCCGAGGTAGGGCCAGATCACTCGGTGTGGACTGGCCGGAACCGAGCTCGACGGGGACTCCTGGCACACTCCCCACCGTAGCACCGGGTAGCCTACCCTCTACACCTATTGAGACAGGGCTAGCTCAGGGTGCAGCACAGCGAATCCGAGACTACTACATAGGCGGAGGACGGGACAGGGCCATCATACAACAGGGACAATGGGCTATGGGCGGGATAACGGCTGACGGACTCGTTGGACCTCAAACCCGCGCCAGGGCCCGGGCTCTAGGCGTGGCATGGCCGGATTGAGGGTTAAATGCGAACTACCATAGAAGCGTTCTCGGACTGCGGACCCTCGAAGTGCTCCGCTGGAATGAGCATCCCGACACGGACGGGCAGGATTGCTCTGTCGGTTGAGATACCTCGTGTCGCATGGGATGCGTTCCTCGCGAAATGGCGACGAGGGTTCCTCACTGACACCGTGGCAGGGCTCGATGAGGACGAGGTCATAGGTGCCATCGGCGAAATCGTGGGCAACGGCGGAGAGTCCTACGGGACCATGGCACCGGGACTCGCGTCCGGTGCGGGTCCGTGGCAGTCCATGCTCCAAGGTCTCGGCGGGCAGGGTTCACCTCTGGGAGCCCTGGGTTCTCAGCTCGGAGGAAGCGGAGGAATACTCGGAGGCTTTGGGCAGCTCCTGGGCGGCCTCGGTGGACAGGGAGCCCAGGGCGGAGGTCTCGGCAGTCTCGCCGGGCTGCTCGGTGGTCTCGGTGGACAGGGAGCCCAGGGCGGAGGTCTCGGCAGTCTCGCCGGGCTGCTCGGCGGTCTCGGTGGACAGGGAGCCCAGGGCGGAGGTCTCGGCAGTCTCGCCGGGCTGCTCGGCGGTCTCGGTGGACAGGGAGCCCAGGGCGGAGGTCTCGGCAGTCTCGCCGGGTTGCTCGGCGGTCTCGGTGGACAGGGAGCCCAGGGCGGAGGTCTCGGCAGTCTCGCCGGGCTGCTCGGCGGTCTCGGTGGCGGACAGGCACGAACGGGTACAGGCGGAGGAACAGAGCTCGAGCAGCTCCTCCGTGCAGCAGGACTTCCACCCGGCACGGACTACAGCGCACTAGCAGCCGGTCTTGGGACGGCTCTAGGGGGCGGAGCGGGGTCGCTCCTAGGTCCGGTGGGGACGACCCTCGGAGGCGCTCTTGGTGGCCTACTCGGACCTCTGGTCGCAAGTCTGATACCGACGACGACGCGCATCGGTCGCGCGACACCGGAAATGGAACAGGCATCTAGGCAAATTGCAACCCTGGCAGGTTCGGGAACACTTACTCCCGAGCAGATGAGACAAATCGGTTTCTCGTACGTGCCGATGGTACAATTGGGCGTACCTGCTGCACTTCAGTCTCCCGCAGTCCAGGCAATCATTGCGAGACAAACTGGACCAGCCATGCCGGCGGTTGTCGAAACCGGAGTTCGTCCTAGGGTCTCAGGCATGGAGGAAGACCTCCCGGGGCTAGCCCATGGACTAGCCTCGACCGTGTTAGGGCTGGACGATGGCGTGGAGTCTCTCCGAGAGGTAGTAGGGGCGACACTGCTCGAGCAGGCATCCCGCAGTCCCCTCGTGCTGGAGATGGACGACCGCATTTTACCCCTTCTCCGTCGTGCGATTCGAGCCCTGGACGCGAAAGCCGGGGCACGGTCGGGGTCCGAGGAAGCGGTAGCAGCCCTCGACCGTGCTTACTCCCATCCTGACCCGGCGGTCCGGTCCGCGGTTCGGATGGCGGACTCCATGCTCGGAGGATAGTCCAGTGTCGAAACGTCAGCAGGGTTGGAGGATAGACGTTCAACCCGTCAAGGGCCAATCCACAAGGGCACTGGACTGTGCAGTGGAGGAACCCTCCATCCTGAGATTGCAGTCTATCACACAGGACTGCGACGTGGTCGTAACTATCGGCATCGAATCAGCTAGATTCACGCTGACAAGGTGCTACGTCCCGACCACGTTCTATCTCATTATCCCTATCCCTGTCTGTCAATGCATCGTTGACGCAATCGCGAATTACACTACTCCTTCGCAGCTATTCGCAGCAATAACACCTTCACACGGGCTCGAAGCATGGGATAGAGAGGTCAAATCGGGCCTGGAACCCGCAACGCCTATCAGTAGAGGACAGGAGCTAGACCTAACCCTGGCAAATGCGACCATCGGCTTAGTGCCTGGGCGCTACGTCCTCGTACTGGAATCAACAATCTTCGCGGTCCTGGCATACGATAGCGTACCTGCAACCCCTCCCTCGGGTGCGGCGGAGGGCTTCGCCCTTCCCATCGCACCGGGAATTCCATTTGAGCTCTTCGCACCATACGCAACCACGCTAAACGCTCATCTAGTGGCAGCCGGAACGGGCAAGCTCTGGATCGTTCGGACGGGTGGTCATGCCCTATAGAGGCGGCGGAGGGCAGGTCGGAGGTGGAGTTGCCTGGGGAACCTCTGTCATTTACGTTGACGCAGGAGCACCAGTTCCAGGACAGACCGGAACCGCGTTGCATCCCTTCGTTACAATCCAGGCCGGTCTGAATGCTACTGTGCCAGGCGGAACGGTACTCGTTGCGTCGGGCATCTATATTGAGAGCATCAATTGGCCCTCACGGGACAACATCACCCTAGAGGGAATCGGAAATGTTATCGTCTCAGCACCAGGGGGAGATACTCTCACATTCTCTCCAGGGGCTGGCATCACGATTGACCGGATGACTATTAGGAACGTCACTCTACAGAACGCCATTTTTGGAGGGAGGGCCCTCGTACTCGATGGAAACGGAACCTCGGTGGGTGGAATTGCTCAATTCCTGCGGGTTCTCGGCCTTTTCGAACGTGTGTTGCTCGAGAAAAGCTCGACTGGCGATGCTGCATACATACGCGCAGCGAGTGTTGTCGACGTACTAGACGCGGTTGGTACCTCCTACAATCTCGAAATCATGGGCTGGACTGGACGTACGCAAATCCTGAATTGCGGACACGTCGCATTCCGTTCGTGTCAGCTCGGACTACGCGCTGGTCAATCTCTCAGCTACTCGTACGATTATACTCTACCAGTACGGCCCTACGGTGGTCGGCAGGGAGTTTACCTCGTAGAGTCTACTGTCTGCTACGGTACCATAGTGTTAGTCAAAACTCCTATGTTCGTCGTGGATTTGACTTGCGCATTGCTTGGTGACATCTCAGATTCGGGATTGACCTCATACGCAGCAGCGACGAGCGCTCCAGTGATAGTCCTAGGCTGTCTCGTCGGATCGCTGGCCATAGCAGTTTCAATTGTGCTCTCCCTGCCTTCAATGGGTGCGACAACGGTTACGTTGGTGGACCTGTCTGGTGCCACTATTTACAGTTCCACGGCTAAACCGCTCAATATCTCGACCCTCGGTGCTGGCATCGCGCGAAACTGCGTACGTGCACACCTCTCAAGGTTCGAGGGAACGACTGTCTCTAGTGTCGTCGCCGGCCAATACACAGACATCGACTTACGAGGTTCACATTTCAACCAAGCAGCTCTAGCCTCGACTGGTGCTGGTGCAACTGTCGGCGGATTCGATCGAAACTCTCACCAAGTAGCCTGCATCATTCCCGGTGCGCCGTATATCGTTTCTCCAGTTATTTCGCCACCCCTGCCGCCTGTTTCCGCTATATGGTATCCCATGGGCGCTCCCTACACCGTGCGCTACGAGCTAGATCTACCATCGACACTCCCAGGAACTAGCGCGAAGACAAACACTGGATTCACGGCGACAGGTACCGCAGCGGTAACCGCTATCGCAGTCGTCGCGAGGGATAGTTAGAATCATGGCGACTAACAGATACTCGCTAATGTGGCTCGCCAGCGATGACACCGCGAAGGGGCGGTTTCTCCAATGGGCACAGCAAGGGGAAGAGTTCGTTGACGGTTTGCTCGGTGCAGGGACTCCGAGGGTTACCCCTTCGGCTCATGGGTTCACGGTAAACACTTCTCAAGACCTCATCGGAGACTGGTCGGAAGACTACCAGAGACTCGGTCCCACCGTGCAGGGACCTCCGATAGATGCGTTGCTAGGGTTCGCCCTGGCGAGTGACACTCCCGCACTTACATGGCTAGCCATCCAGCAGGACTCGAACCGGCGGGCCGTTCCAGCCCTCATCCGTTCGGTTATCCGAGAATGGGCGAACAGTCCGGCCGTTGTTGGAGATAGCGTCCGGGAGAACCGCGATTTACTCTTGCGCCAGTGGCTCCCTGGACGGATCGCAGCATGGCCCGTGCAGACTGCGACCCCTGCAACGCCCCCGACTCCAGGGACCTCCGCCACGCCCCGGGGATGGGCTCTATTCCTAGGTCTAGTCCTCGTGGGTGGGGCCATCGTCTATGGAAGGCACAAAGCAGCACCCTACACCGGAAAGCGTCTCACTCGCTGGACGAGGAAGTAACTCCGTGCAGGACCGCATTTCAGCTTGGATCCGGCGCAACGCAACGGCGCACCACATCGTTATTCGCGACGGTTCGGAGACCCTTGTTGAGCTCGACGCCGGGCCGGAAGCTGCAGAAAACGTGTGGTCTGCCATCGAGGATGCTGCAACCGCAGCGGGGAAATCGAGTACCTTCACGGTTTACCTATTCAATGAGGCAAGCTCCATAATCGCACGAATGCCAGTACGCGCGAAGCCAGTACAGACAGACGATGAGATAGCGCGAGGCGGAGACCTAAATAGCACGATAAAACTCTTGCTCGCGCACACCCACGCTCTAACTTCAATCGTGGTCGAGAACTCGCGTCAAATGCTGGGTGACCAGCGCGAACTCGTCAAACTGTATCAGGAGCAAATCAAACAAACTGCGGAGATGCTGCGTTCATCGGAGAGTGAGAAATCAGAGGCTACACGGCTGGCCCGTGAGGCAATGGATACGGCTGAGGAAGCGTCTAAACGAGCAAATACTCCCACTAGAGACAGGTTCGAGGGACTCGCGGCGGAAATAATCGAGAAGGTGATAGAAGCTCGCGTGGACCCTTTCCTACGAACGGAGCTTCCAAAACTACTCGCGAACCTCGGAGGTCTCACTCCAACGGGCAACGGTAGTGGCTCATAGCGCTACCATCGCAGCTCTGGCCGGTCTCTTCCTGCTGGTGTTGGCGGATACTGTGCGAACGCGTAGAACCCTCGCATTGTCGCCTGGTGGAACCCACCCGAGGGTCACTCCTACGGGTACCGAGACTGCCCCGACCCGCACAGGAGGGACCGACAAGAACGCGTGGATCCGGTCGAGGTATGCCTCCCTGGTCTCCGCCCTGCCCGGGTTCGGTGTCCCCCTCGCGAGGGTCTCCGCCGTGGCGAAAGCTCTACTCGCACACTGGGCCCTAGAGACTGGAACAGGTCGCGCGGAATGGGGATGGAATTTCGGCAATATCCGTGCATTTGCCCGGACAACGGCCCCCTGGCATCGTCTCAGCGATGGACTCCCATACCTGGATTTCCAGTCTCTGGATGCCGGGGTCCGGGCGTACCTCGGCCTCGCGTCGCGGGCACAGTACGCCCCGGCATGGCGGGCCCTCGTGGCCGGATCGACTGCCCTGGAATGGATGCGCTCTATTTGCTCGCTAGGGGCTCGGTCGTGGCACCCCTGGCACGAACCCGGTAGCACAAATGACTACCTCGGCCGTTTACGGGCCGTTGAAACAGTGCTAGGAACCTAAATAAGCGAACGGCGAGCCTGCCACGGCCCGCCGTCCCGCCGGGAATACAGGTCCCGACCTTGAACGAGCATCCAACTAAAACCGACCCACGTCAACCCACGGTGGCACCGTGACCGGGCGTCTCTCCTCGGCCGCAGTTCGGCGGATTCGGGAGTTCGCGCTGGACGTCGTAGTGGAACAGGTCGGGACCGCTCTCTCCGAAATCTCCAGGGAGCCCGGTCCCGCTGGACGTCTAGCCCGGATGGTCGTCGGTGCCATCGCGGACGAGGTCTCCGCGCAGGGCGGATCCGTCGCAGTCCAGGGGAAAATCATCGAACCCAGGCCGAGAACACGTCCACGCAAGCGGAGGAACCATGCGAAAAAAACAGGCTAAAACGTGGCACCGAGGGGACCGTATCCTCGACAAATCCGGGCTCCATGCGATCATAGAGGACGTCAAAACAGGCACGGGCCCCACGGGGAAACCCGTTATTTTTCTCACACTCGCCTGGAGTGACGGCTTCACGACCGTGCACTATTCCTCGGTTGCGGAGGGGATCATCCGTCGCGGTGGGAAGCTAATTCCGGCCGCGAGGGACATGCCTCCCGAGCACTCGAAAACTGTCAAACACCTGGTAAAGACGCATCCGAAACCAGCGAAAAAACAGGCTCGAAAGAATGTCAAGTGGAAAAGTAGATGAACTCCCGACCCCCACGGCACTCCGACCCACCCCCCTTCCCCATCCCGCTGGACACTCGCTCCGCCGTGGCGATGCTCGCGGCGGAGCTTCACGCGATACGCGTACTCCTCGCGACCCTCGTTTCCGTGCAGGGCCAGGGCCAGGACGGTGTACGGGCTGAGACCTCGGGCGCTAGACGGGTGGGAGCATGGCGAGAACGCCAGCGGTCCAAGGGCTGCGTTTTCATTCACGGTAGAGCTACACCTCGGACCTCCGAGGGTGTAACGGGTGTAACGGGGGGTGTAACGGGGGGTGTAACGGTCCTCTCAGACTCTCCTCCTTCTCTGAATCCGTCTGTTTTCCAGGTTGAATCCTTAGAGACACACACACCGGGAGGAGGCCAGGGTGTAACGCTGGGTGTAACGCCCCCCCCCCCTGAAAAGAGTGTGTGTGTATTTTCCTATTTCCAGGTTTTGGAAATCCTCCGAGGGGCAAGCCCTCCCCTCGTCCTAGTAGCGGAGCGGAAAGTCGAGCTTGCATTTCAGCGGGTCGTCGAGGAACTCCTGGCCCGGGGCGTGGGACGTGCGGATTTCGAGGTCTTCACCCGATGGGTCCGTGAAGGGGGCAAGGATAGCCAGGGAGGGTACGAATGGAAGACGCAGGGACCTCCAGACCTCTGGTATCTTTCAAGCCCTGGGACGCTTGCGAAGGGTCTGGGGATGGCGAAACAGTGGGCGGCGAAGCTCGCCAGGGCGAAAGCGAAGGCTGCAAAGACCTCGGCCTCGGCCCGGACCTCGGTTCCTCCACCGGCCCGGCCCTCGGTTCCTCCTCCGCCCCTATCGTGGGCGAGGAAAGCCTAGAGCCCTACCCTCGACGCTGCTACCTCGTCCCACCGTAGAAACGGCTCGATGTAGGGGTCTAGCGACGCTCGGGATTTATGCCCCGTCGTGGCTTGTATCACGCGGTCTGGCACTCCCGCCCGGCTTGCCTCCGTGGCTAATCCTCGGCGGAGACTGTGCCCACCCCATCGCCCTGGTAGCCCTGCACGGTGCGCCAGGGCAACCACGCGGGCCCCGACACCTCGGCCCGACATCGGGCCGTCAAGCACGGTCCTACCCTGCGCAATGCGCAGCACGGGGAAAGCGGGCAGGTCCATCCCGGGAGGTACGGCGCAGAGAACCTCGAGGACGGACCTCCACCGGACCCACGCACGGACGGGGCACGTCGCGAGGCGCGACCCGTAGGGGACCGCGACGGTGCGCCCTGCACCTTCCTGGTCTGTCTTCCCACGACGCACGGTCACGTCTAGACCCTCGTCAACCTGGTCGATGTCCCCGAGGCGGAGGTCCCCGAGCTCGGACCGACGGAACGCCCCTGCGAACCCCACCAAAATCAACGCACGGTCCCGCACGTCCCGAGGACTCTCTCCGAGCTTCGCGACCATTGCGCGCAGGTCCCGGACTCTGCACGCCGCCACCCTACGGGGCGCGGTCCCGTGCGTGCGTCGAATTCCGCGCAGGCCCTCGGTCACTAGCGGGGAGTCTCCGGGCGATGGATGGCCATCCATCCGGGCGAGGGTCGAGAGAGCGGACACGCGTCGTGATAGGGTCGAGGGTCGGAGTCCTGCCCTAGCCCCGACTGCGATCCATTGTGCGACGTCTGCACTCCGGGCTGGCCAGGGCTCCCTTCCCTCGACTTCGCACCACTGGACCCACGCTCGAGCATCGCACGCGTACGCCCGTCTAGTGGCCGTGGCGTGGGACGCCGCGAGGTACTCCCGCAATGGCGAGGGTAGCTCGACGATCGGGACCGACAGGTCACGCACGGCGGACCGGTTTGGCCCGGAGCGTGCGAGGCAACGGGACGGAGCGAGCGTCTAGGTCAACCTCGAGCTCCGCTGAGAGGATTTCCAGGGCGTTCCGTCGCAGGGCCCCCGGCGGACGGTCGGAGCCTAAATCCGTCCCGGCGGAGACCTCGGCACGGATGGCCAGGAACTCCAGAGCTCGGGCGATGCGCTCGAGCGAGCGTGCCATGCGTTCTCCCTGCGCGAACGATGCCGCGCACCATTGGGAGAGCTCGAGTTCCTCGCGTTTTCTCATGGTTCCCTCCGGGGCAGGTTGATAATTGTCCTTATCGTGGGCTGTGGTAAGCTCGGACCCATGCGTGCCATTCTATCGCTTGCGCTGGTCACTTGCACCGGGACCTCCGTCCAGCAAATCGACGCCGGTTCCGACGTGCAGACCCTCGACGTACAGCTGGTGGACGAGGGGCTCGACGTACACCTGGTGGACGAGGGGCTCGACGTACACCTGGTGGACGAGGGGCTCGACGTACACCTGGTGGACGAGGGGCTCGACGTACACCTGGTGGACGAGGGGCTCGACGTACACCTGGTGGACGAGGGGCTCGACGTACACCTGGTGGACGAGGGGCTCG
>Ga0299915_10003613_pt1 | contig 11173 bp, 6 predicted proteins | sample RVTome_13_FD_200263 | JGI IMG/M metagenome (GOLD analysis project Ga0299915, IMG submission 200263) | Soil microbial communities from uranium-contaminated site in the Upper Colorado River Basin, Wyoming, United States - RVT92D227 (version 2) ... | reverse complement strand
ACCCTTCGGGGGCAGCAAAAGCTCGTGCAATCCACCCGCGTTTTTCCGTGTCCCAAATCTCTGTGTTTTCTCTGCGCGCTCTGCGCCGCTGCGGTTTGCTTTTTCTTTGGTTGCGGCCATGCCGCTCCAGGTAATTCGTGGCAATTCGAATATTTTCATGCGCTTGGGTGCGCCCCGGCCCATGAATTGCCGGTGAAAAAAAGCGGGCTAGCGCCTTGCGGATGGTTTTGCCCTGGCGATGCTGAAAGTGCCTTCCCCAATCACTTCGCCGCGCGAGGCGACCGTAAAGGTACCTTTGATAGTGCCGCTCTTGAGTGGTCCGCTGACTTGAGCCTCCAGCGCGCTCTCGCCCAGCTTGAAAACGGCGGTTGCGGTCAGCACATTCTTCTCGAGCAAAATCTTCTCCAGCGAACCGGAATATGACCCGCCATCCGGACCTTTAACGGTGATTTTTCCGACTGGTACATTCACAGGCCCCATGTCGATGGTAATTTCAATTTCACCCGTCGGCGGTCCGCCTTCGGGACCGCTGGCCCTGCCGCTCCAGGTCCCGAACAGCGCTTTCGGATCATCTGCCGCTGCAACAGCAAAAAAGACCATCGAGCACCACACCAGGCGCGCAGGCAGCTGGACACCCATCTTCATTTCAGCATTCCTCCGCAGAGAAAACGCTATCATAATAGCGGTCGGAATCCGGGGCTACAACGATGCCTTTTCTATTTGACGGTAACAACCTGATCGGGCAGTCGGCGGAACAGGCCCGCCGCAAGCCCGCTGTGCGCCAGGCTATGCTCGAGGCGCTCAGCCGCCATGCAGCCGCCGGCGGCGGGAAATTCACTGTCTTTTTCGATGGTGACGACCCGGACCGCAGGATGCCCCCACGGGGTGTCCGAGTACGATATAGCGCTCCCCTGTCTTCGGATGACGCCATCCTACAGATGATCGAGGCAACCAAGTCGCCCGCGGATTTCATCGTCGTCACCAACGATCGGGAACTGGCGGCCAGGTGCCGCGTCGCGGGCGCAAAAACCATGGATTGGCGGCAATTCACATCGCGGATGGAACGCCGACTTTCCAGGCCGACCATTCAGGGGCATTCCGAAGAAAAAGTGGATGTCGTCGAATGGTCGAGGTATTTGGGAATTGATCCTGAAGCGGAATAGGTCCCGCTCGGCGAGCGGGACCTTCCGCCCACGGAATTATTCCGACGCCGGCTTGCGTTTGTGCTTTTCAAACCAGGCGAGCAAATACGCCTGCTGCAGCATGCGGTGTGAGGGCCGGCGCCAACCGTGGAACTCATCGGGCATTCGCACCAGCAACGTTTCCTTCTTGAGCATTTTGAGCGCGCGGTAATATTCCTCGCTCTGTCCCATCGGCGTGCGCAGATCCGCCTCGCCGGTCATAACCATGGTCGGGGTGGTCACCTTCCCTACGTAGTGCAGGGGCGAGCGCACCGCATACTCCATGGGGTCTTCCCAGGGAAACTTGCGGAACTGGTCATACCAGCTGGCGCCGTCCGTAGTGCCCACGAACGAGTGCCAGTTGATGACCGGTCTCATGGAAACCGCCGCCGCGAACCGATCGGTGTGGCCGACAATCCATGCCGTCAGCACGCCGCCTCCGCTGCCGCCGCACACGAAGAGGTTCTGCCGGTCGATCCATCCCTTGGCAAGTGCGGCATCGACTCCCGCCATCAGATCATCGTAATCCTTGCCGGGATAGCCGTACTGAATGCCATTGACGAAGTCCTGCCCATACCCCGTGCTGCCGCGCGGATTGGTCCACAGCACCCCGTAACCCTGTGCAGCAAAGTTCTGGAAGGACCAGTTGAACGAGACGTCATACATGGACCAGGGCCCGCCATGGATCCACAGTACCATCGGATAGAGCTTCCCGGCCTGGAAATCGGCAGGTTTCATGAGCCAGCCTTGGATTTTTAAGCCGTCTGTCGAAGTCCACCACAGCTCCTCCACCTCACCCAGGTTGATTCCGGACAGGACGTCGGTGTTCACGTCTACCAGAGCCCGGATGGAGCCCGGGGATTTAATGCTGAAGGTCACCAGATAGCCCGGCTTTTGCGGCGTGCTCACCGTTGCAGCCGCCTGTCCGTTATTCGCAAGCGAGAATCCTCCGAGGACGTGATTGCCGTCGGTCACTTTCTTCGCGCTGCCGACGAGAGGGGCGAAATAGACGTTGTCGGTGCCTTTTTCGCTCATGGAGCAATAGATCCCCGAGCTGTCGCGCGCCCAGGTCACGCCCGAGGGAGAATTGGGGAGACTGCCCGCCCACAGCCTTTTGCTGCCGCCATTGCTGTCCATGATGTAAAGGCTGGACAGGTGGCTGGTGAAGCGCTTGTCGTCGTAACCCGTGTAGGCGATCCATTTGCCGTCCGGCGATACGCGGGCTCCCCGGTCCGGTCCTACCCGATCGGTCAGGGCCCTTACCTCCAGCGTTTCCAGGTTGATGGCATAGATCTCGCTGTCTCCGCGCAGATATTCGGCATCCGGTTTGCGGATTCCCGATACGTAAAGCGTCCTGCCGTCCAGAGACCATTCCGGATCGCTGTGGTTGTAATCCCCGCTGGTTACCTGCCGGGGTGTTCCGCCCAGGATGGCGTCCACCACAAAAACATGTGTGTAGCCTTTCGGGACGGGGCCGACGCCGTCCCGGCGCCAGTCGAGGCGGTCGATGATCACGGCCGGCCCGGCCCACTTGGCGTTTTCCGGGCGCGGTGGCAGCTTCACCGAAAGTATTGGATTCTTGTCTTCCAGGTTGGATGTGAACGCAATATGCCTGCCGTCCGGAGACCATGTCAGGCCGCTGATGTCTTCGGTCAGGTGCGTAAGTTGAGCAACCTCGCCGGTATCCAGCCACATCACATGGATCTGCCGCGTGCCGTCCCGGTCTGAGATAAACGCGATTCTCTTTCCATCCGGCGACCAGGCTGGCGAGCTGTCGTTCCAGTTGCCGTGCGTCAGTTCGCGGATCCTCTCACCCTGGACGTCCACAATCCACAGGTTGGACTTGCTCTGATCGTTGACCTTGTCGACGAAGCCCCGGGAGAAAATGATCTGCTTGCCGTCCGGAGATATCTGGGGCGAGCCGATCGTCTCCATCTCCATGAAAGTTTCCATAGTCAGCCTGGCTTCCTTGCCGCTGCCGGTTGCCGCCAGGGCCAGCGCCAGAATAAATGCGTTGCAAAGAACGAGAAATCTCTTCGTTTTCATATGTGCCTCCCTAATCCGGACAAGCCGGAGCCAAAGAAGTGCCTTATGCATGCGGCACGAATATCAGATGAGTAAAGGCCTCAAGCTTTCAGCCGTCAGCACTCAGCTGTCAGCCTGCCGTGAATGCGCGGGGCATTCCTGCCAGCGAGGCGAGCTGAATGCTGATGGCTGACTGCTGATAGCTTTATGGCCATCCAATACCAACCCGCTCAGATTTAGTGTCTTACGGCACACAAAACGTGCCGTAAGACACTAGGCTAAAATCCCTCCATGACTTCCATATTTGGCTTCTGCAGCGAAGCGCCTGACAGGAAAGCTGACCGGTCAGGCAAATCCCGCGACTATTCCCACCAGCAAAATCGAAAATAATCAGGCTCCATGAGCCGCGCTGTGATGCATGCCGCTCAAACACCGGAGTCCTTCGGTGAAATCTGTATTACTATGGCTCAAATCCTTGTCCCCCTGGCAGGGATTTCTGCTGCGGCGCAGATAACAGCCAACTCAACCTGCCAACCTTCCAACCTGAGAACTTGAAACTGGGCGCGGCTGGCTGTGGAAGCGAGCCATGATCTGGTTGCGGCCGCCGGCCGCGCCCTGCTATTCGGGAACAAACTGGACCAGCACTGCGGTGATGTTATCCGGGCCGCCGCGCCGATAGGCCAGTTCCACTAAAGCATCGCAGGCCTGGTCGGGATCCTGCGAGCCGCTTACCAGCTCGAAAATTTCTTCCGTCGCCATTTGAGAGTGCAATCCGTCGGAGCAGAGCAGGAGGATATCCCCCGGGTCAATGCCGGCGCTGCGGAGCGCCAGTTCGACCCGAGGCCGAACCCCGATTGCCTGCAGGAGCACATTCCGTTCCGGATGCCGCCGCGCTTCCTCCTCGGTCAATTCCCCTGAGAAGACTTTCTGTCCCACGAGCGATTGGTCGCGTGTCAGCTGGCGGATGCCGTTGGCTCTCAACTGATAGGCGCGACTGTCTCCGATCTGGCCGATCACGACCGTTGACTCCCACTGGAGCACCACGGTCAGCGTAGTGCCCATCCCGGACAGAGCATCGTCTTCCCGCGCCAGTTGATAGACGGAGCGATTGGCTGCTCCAACTGCTTCGATCAAAATCCTCTCGAGCGCCTCCCGGGTCGGACGCCGAAAGGCTGAGATGTTTGCCTGAACTTCCCCGTAAACGGTGGCAAGGCACAACCGGCTTGCCGTTTCACCGCCCGCTGCTCCGCCCATGCCGTCGGCCACCGCAAACAAAGCGCCATGCGGGCCCGCCGGGAAACGCAGGTATCCGCTCCGTTCGATCCTCGTTCCCGCGCTCAAATCGGCTACCAGCAGATAGTCTTCATTGGAGGATCGAACCCGCCCGACGTCCGTACGGGCGAAGGCATGAACCTGAAAACGCTCCAAGGTACTCATCTTGACTGCATTTTTAGCCTTCCCCTTTGGAAATTGTCAACGCAAAAGGCCGGTTATTGTATAATCAATTCGCCTGCCTGCTCCGATTGGCATAGGATCAGGCTTTGCTTCCGCCGCCGGATTCCGGCAGAACAGGACACGCCGTGCGACTGGCTGCAACATTGCTCAGCATGTGGCTTCTCATAGCCCGTCCGATTTCTGCACAGACAGGCATCGTTTACGACCAGGCCCGTGCCCAGTACTGGGAGGCGATGGCCGCCGCTCGCGTCCAGGGACTCCCGGCTCTGATCAGGCAGCTCGAAGCCGTAACGGCCGCCTTCCCCGCTTCTCCCGTCAAACCGCTGGTTTTTGAAACCATCCTGGCGGTGGCTCTGCTGCATCCCGGCTCGGTGCCGGATGACGAGCGCCGCTGGCAGACGATGAAATCCCAGCTCGGCAGTAATCCCGAACTCGCCAGGAGCGTCCAACGCGTCGAAATTTTCAGAGCCTATCTTGCCAAAGCCGGAGCAGGAGATGCCGGCCCAGCAGGCGCAACTTTGTCCGACCCGGTATTCGAGGGATCGATTCTCGGTAGGCTGGCTCAAGCAGACGCAGCCTTTCGCCTGGGCGAATATGATCGCGCGCAGGACCTGGCGCGGCTGGCCATCGAATTGGATCCATACTCGCCTCTGCTGGCGAATGCCTATGCGGTCCTGGGCCTCTGCGCTGCCTATGAAGGTCAGATGGCCTCGGCCGCGCGCTTTTTGCAGCAGGCCCTCGCAATTACGCCGCTGGAGACGCTGCGCGGCAGCACCCAGAGCCTGCTTGCTACCGCGCTCCGGTTTTTGAGACCGGCGACGGCAGCGGCAGGCAATTCCGTGTTCCAGAATATCGCCGTCACGCGCCTCGCCGGGATCGACGGCCTGAAAGATCCGCGGACCATGCTCTTCAGCGATGGCAAATACTGGCTCCTGGACAGAGAGCGCCTGCTGGCCATCTCACCCTCGGGGGGGGTCACCGAAACCAGGCAGCTGCGCAGGCTGGAGGATTTTAGCCCACTCAGGCCCACAGGCTTCTACTTCCTGGCCGAAAAGGACATCGAAATCGCCGGCGCGCGTATGGCGCAGCTCAGCGCCAGCGTGGCCGGCAGGACCCGCTTGCTTGACCGCCTCCGATCCGTCGCATTGGATCCGGCCGGCGTACCCTACGTGCTCGACGAGGATCGCGGGATATTCCGCGTAATGAGCGCCGCCGGAACAGCCGCTGCTGCCGAGCAGGTTAATCCCACGAAGGGTCGCATGCTGAGAATCGACGCCCGCGGCTATATCTACCTCCTCACCCACGATCGCAAAAGCGTCGCCGTGCTTTCTCGCTCCGGCAGCATGCTCGCGGACATCCGGCCTTCGTCTGTGGGCGGGAAGAACCCTTCGATCGAGCACTTCGCACTCGACCTGCTGAACCATTTATATATTCTCGACACCGAAGGCAACTCGATCCAGATCTTCGCGATCAACAGCCTTGCTGGCAGACTCGAGGTGAATCCGGTCGTCGTCATCACGCTCGAGCAGCGGCCTCAGTTCAAGGACCTCAAAGTGATGGCCGTCTCCGACACCGGAGAGATGGCCCTTACCGGCAAGAACGAGAATTCATGGGTCTTGTTCAAGTGATGGATAGGAGAGGAGCGCACACCGGAAACCGCGCGGATGGGAAAATCAGACCCACGCCGCCCTCGCCTGGCGCAAACCCCGCCGGCCGCCGGATGGCGCCGGCGGGCGCCATTCTGAGCCTCCTGGCATTGCTATGGATGATGAGCGCTCCGGCTGCTGCCCAGGAGCCGGTCCCGCCACAGCTGGACGCTGCGGCCATGACAGCCCGGCTCGCCGAAGCGCAGGAGCTGGCCGGAAAGCAGGTGTCGGCAGCCCAAGGGAAGCTCAGGGAGCTGCTGGCCGATCTGCGTTACTGGCATGATACCGGTCCCATGACTGCGGAATCCGCCGCCATATTCCAGGACGCCCTTGTCCTGAACATCGGGCTGCAGACCAAACTGCTGGCTCCCGAAGGCCAGATCCTCGATTCATTCCGCGAACTCCTGATCATCAACCCAATACTCGATGAGAACCTGTTCAACCCGCGCGAGAAGCTGCTGCTCGAAAAATGCAGGTCCGGGCAGAGCGGTCGCCTGTCGTTGCAGACCACGCCGGCGGAGGCCGGACTGTATTACCTGGGGCGCGAGCTTGCCCGGACTCCTGCGGAACTCTCCCTGATGGCCGGCAGCTATCGATTGACGCTGACCAGCGACGGGTATCTGGATCAGGAACTGCAGGTCGATATCCGGGCGGGCGAAACCACTTTTGTCGAACGGAGCCTGCGCCGCAAGGCAGTAACCATCGTGTTGTCCACCAGCACTGTCGGCACTCTGGTCTTGCTGAACCACGAACCCGTCGGCCAGACGCGCCCGTACGAAGCCTTCCTCTCTTCGCTGCCCGCCAGCCAGATGGCGGATATTCAGGAGATCATCCGCAGCTGGCGTTCCGACGGCCGCTCGCTCGGCTTTTTCCGATTGGATGAGATGCCGGTCGGAGAGCCCTTCAGCATCGAACTGCGCGCGGACTGTTACGAACCGCGGATCATCCAGGCCGCCGTGAGTGAAGACCAGGTGGACTGGAGCCGGCCCACGGTCGTTATTTCCGACCTAAAGGGAGTTCAGCTGGTTCGGGATACCGGACTCATGGAGGTCAGCTCGTCTCCGGAAGGCGCGGAAGTCTGGCTCGACGGCATGCTGCAGGGCAGGACCCCGCTTCATGCGGACGTCTGCTCCGGAACCCATCGCGTGCAGGTCCTCCACTCGTCGGGCCAGTTCACACAAGAAGTCATTATCCGGAAAGGGCTGGTCTCCAAGGTCAGCGGCGCTCTCAAACCGGCGCTTGCCTTTCTCGGTATCTACCGCCAATCCTCGCGCGGAGCACCACTCCAACCGCAGCAGGCCGAATGGGAAAGTGCGGCAAGACAGCTGGCCCTGCAGAGCAGCACTTTCACTTACGTGCAGATCCGGCCGAACGACGTGGAGGCAGCGCGCCAATCGGGCAGGCTCCCCCTCGATGCGCTTCTCGAAAGCGCACCAGGCTCATCCGAGACGGACACTCTGCTGAGAAAGATCGGGATCGAAGCCGGAAAGGTGAATCTCGTTCTCGTCGGCCTGCGGACCGGAGACTCATACCAGTTCAGGCTCTATAATATCATCCGCGCAACACCCGACCTGATAGAGCTCCCCGGCGCGGATGGGCAGCAATTGGGATTTTTGATTGGGCAACTGAACAAGACCGCCAATGTGCCTGCGCGCCTGCGGGTTCCGCATATCGGGATCGAACTGCTCGATACCACCGGGGGCCTCGTGGTGGGCAGGTTGCATGAATCTGTCGGCTCGCCGTCAGCTTCCCTGCCGGCCGGATCCGTTATAAAAAGCGTCGACCGCGCGCCGATGACCTACCGTGAGCTGCAGGCACACCTGCAGACCATTCCTACCGGGCAGACCATTGTGTTGGAAGTGCAGGCGGCGGGTACCGGCGCCGCAGGCTTCCTCAGTATCCCGGTGCAGGCGGCAGGGGCCGAATATCCCTGGAACACGCCCGACAGCTTTCCAAATGCCATCCTCACCTTCCTGTACCATATCGCCGAGCGCGCGCCGGCGAGCGAGGATTCAAAGTTTGCGCGCCTGAGCCTGGCCCTTGGACTTATGCGGCAGGGGGAATGGCAGCCGGCCGCCGATATACTCGAAAAACTGGATCTGGCGCCTCTTAAAGCAGGAATATGCCAGGGCACCGTGCTTTATTACCTGGCTCGCTGCCATGAGCGGCTGGGACGTAATTCCAGCGCCGAAAATTTGTACACGCGGGCGCTGGAATACACGGATGCGACCCTGGGCACACCGGATGGACCTTCGGTGGCGGCGCTTGCTGAAAAGCGCCGCCGCGACCTCAAAAAACTGCGATGACACAGAAGCTGGGGAAATACACTCTGGTCGAAAAGCTTGGCGAAGGAGCCATGGGATCCGTCTACAAGGCCTATGACGACGTCCTGGACCGCTATGTCGCCGTCAAGACCATGGCGGAAGACATCAAATGGGACCCGGAGCTCAAGCTGCGCTTCTATCGCGAAGCTCGTTCGGCGGCCGGCCTGCACCATCCGAATATCGTCACGATTCATGACCTGGGCGAGGATGGGAAAATCACCTATATCGTGATGGAGTTGTTGCAGGGGCAAGACCTGAAGTCCATCATCAAGAACCAGGCCCCGCTCCCGGTCGAAAAGAAGCTTTCCATTATCGCTCAGGTGGCCGACGGCCTGCACCACGCCCACCTCAGCGGCATTATCCACCGCGACGTCAAGCCCGGGAATATCCACGTCTCCCCGTCGGGCAATGTCAAGATTGTAGATTTCGGCATCGCCAGGATTCCCGCTTCCGACCTTACACGATCCGGCACTCGCCTTGGGACGCCGATCTACATGTCGCCGGAGCAGATCCGGGGCGGAGATTATGACGAGCGCTCGGACATGTTTTCGACCGGCATCGTCTTCTACGAACTGATCACCTATCAGCACCCGTTTCGCGACAAAAACATTGCAAAGACGCTCGACAACATACTCTTTCTGACCCGCCTTCCCTTTCATGAGCTGGCTCCGGATTCTCCGCCGGGGCTCTTGGAGATCATCAACAGCTGCCTGGCCAAGGAACCTGCACAGCGTTACGGGAGCATGGCGGAGGTCGGCAAAGCCTGCCGCAATCTTCTCGTGGACCTGAACCTGAGCTCGCAGAAAAGCTGGAAAGAGCTGCAGGAGGCCCTCCCGCAAATCCGGCAGGCAGTCAGCGACGGCAGGGCTGCTCCCAGGCTCGCCCAGCTTATGCAGCAGATTGACACCATCGGCCGGCAGGAGGAGAAGCCGGATTACTCTCTGCTGCGCCGGATGAAGGCTGTGCTGGCGGAAGAATCTTCAGCCGTCGCCGCGGGCGCGGCCACTACTTCGCCTCCCCCTGCGCCGCCGCCGCCGGACCGCGCCGCCGCCAAGCCGGCGCCCTCCGCCCCCGGCGCCGAGGAATTGCGCGGTCAGGAGGCGCTGGAGACCGGCAAGCGCCTCTTGAGCGAAGGCCGGCTGGAAGAGGCGCTTCAGCTGTTGCGCCAGTCGCTGGCGCTCGTTGGCCCCAGGGAGGATTTGCTCCAGGCCATCGCGGAGACCCGCCGGCTGATCGACGAGCGCAACGCCGCGAAGGTCTCCCAACTCATGTCGGCGGCTGAAGCGGCGCTTGCGGCCAAGGAGTTCCACAAGGCGCTCGACGCCCTGGGCGAGGCCCGCGCTCATGAGCCCGAAGGCCCGCGCCTGCTGGAAATGCGCCGCAAGGTTCTTTCTGAAATGGAAGCCGAACAAGCCCGCCGAAAGCGCCTGGAAGAGGGACAGCGCGTGAAAGCCCTGGGGATGCAGTTGGCCGCAGACGGCAACTACCGGGAAAGCCGGAAGCAACTCGAACTCGCCATAGAGCTGTTGGGCGCCGATTTGGAAGTCCGTCAAGCCTTGGCTAGAGTCGCCGAATTCCTTCAAGCTGAAGAACTGCGCGCGAGAATCAATGTCGACCTGGGAAAGGCACGGCAATTCCTATCCTCCGGGTCCTTCGATGATGCGCGCCGCCACGGGCGCCGCGCGCTCGAGTCGGCGCCCGATCACGCCGAGGCCAGGCAGCTGCTCGCCGCCATCGACGAAGCCGAGGCTGAAAAGCGCAAGGCCGCGGAAATCGCAACGCATCTCTCCCGCGGACGAGAGGCCCTCCAGGCGCAACAATTTGATGCTGCAGCCGCAGCGGCAGGCGAAATTCTGAAACTGGACGCTCAACATGCCGCTGCCCGGGACCTCCGCGCCGAGGTCGAAAAACGTCGAGAGGAAAAGCTCAGGCTGGAAAAGATCGCGGTGCTGCTGAACGAATGCCAGGAATACCTCCGCAAGCTGGATTACGACAATGCCGCCGCCCGGGCCAACAGCATCCTAGAAATCGATCCCCAGAGCACACGGGCCTCCGAATTGCTCGGCCAAATCGAGCAGGCCCGTGAAGCCAAGCGGAGACTGGACGAGATTGAGGCGCTCCTGCGGCGCGGGCGCGAAGCCCTGGAGCAGGAGAGCTTTACCGATGCGAAAGCTCTCGCCGAACAGGCTCTGAGCCTGAACTCCGCCGATCCCCGCACCCGTGAATTTCTGAAGCGCATCGACACAACCAGGGAAGAAAGCCGGAAACGCCATACATTGCTCGGCCTCCTGAACCAGGCGCAGCAGGCTTTTCTCAGAGGGGAGCTGGATGAGGCCGAGCGCCTGGCCCGCCAGACGCTCCAGCTGGATCCGCGCTTCGACAAGGCCCTGGACCTGGTGGCCCGCATCGAGGAAGACCGCGCGAAGCGCAGGAAGAACGAGGCGGCGGAACGCCTGGCGCGCGCCAGAGAATTCCTGCAAGACAGCGACATAGCACAGGCACGCGCCTGCGCTCTTGAAGCAGACGCCATTGAGCCCGGCAA
>Ga0299915_10003610_pt1 | contig 11180 bp, 8 predicted proteins | sample RVTome_13_FD_200263 | JGI IMG/M metagenome (GOLD analysis project Ga0299915, IMG submission 200263) | Soil microbial communities from uranium-contaminated site in the Upper Colorado River Basin, Wyoming, United States - RVT92D227 (version 2) ... | reverse complement strand
ACCACATACATAACTTTGGTTTATGGAGTGGCCGCCTTTTTCCTGATCCTTCTGGCCTTATGCAACGGGGACCCTCTCTTCGGCTATGCCCCCAAAGAGTATATCCTCTTTCTGCTTCTGGCCGTGGGTCCTCAGCTGATCGGGCACTCTTCCCTGAACTGGGCCCTGAGATTTTTCTCCGCCACCCTGGTTGCGGTTTTCATCCTGGGAGAACCCGTCGGGGCGGCCATCCTGGCCTATTTCATCCTGGGGGAGAACCCGGGCCTCAGCCTGATTTGGGGCGGGGCTTTGGTCCTGGCGGGAATCTATCTGTCGGCCAGGGAGGAGAGGAGGCTGGGGAAAACCTGAACGCAATGCAGAATTCGGAATGCGGATTGCGGAATTGGAAAAACCCTCGCGGAGGGAGATGAAAATGGGAGAAAATTTGGCTTTCAAGGGATCCTCGCCGCTTATTTTCAAACCCTGCCTTCTACGCCGGGCCTTAAGCCTTTGGCCATTTATTCCTCTGTGTACTCTGCGGTCTCTGTGGTTAAGTTTTGGTTTTTTTGTTCTTGTTTTTCTATTGACTGCCTGCGCCCCGAAGAAGGTCCCTTACCCCCCCTACGAACCCGGGAAGGAAATCCGGTACCGGGAAACCGGAATCGCTTCCTGGTACGGGGAAGACTTTCATGGAAAGAAGACCGCCAACGGGGAAAGGTATGACATGCACGCCATGACCGCCGCTCACCGCACCCTTCCCTTCAGCACCCGCGTGCGGGTCACCAACCTGGAAAACGGGAATAAAACCGAGGTCCGGATCAACGACCGCGGGCCTTTCGTCCCCGGCCGGATTATCGATCTCTCCCGGAGCGGGGCGAAAGAGCTGGGAATGCTGGGGCCGGGAACGGCCAGAGTCGTCGTGGAAGCGGTGGGATTTGCTCCCGGAGCGGCTCAGTCTATAGAAGGAGTCTATGCGATCCAGGTCGGAGCCTTTCAGGAGAGGGATAATGCCTACCGGTTCCGGGATGAACTGGCCAAACGGCATCCCCACGTCCACGTGGTCCTGTGGGAGAGCCTCACCCAACGGTTCTACCGCGTCCGCCTGGGCGCTTTCCGGACCGAAGATCAGGCCAGGCGCTACTATGAAAATCTGAGGAAGGAAAACCTGGCCGGGTTTATCGTGCGGGAAGACTGACCCCATTGCGGATTGCGGATTTCGGATTGCGGCCCCCATCCTCTTCCTCCTCCTCAAAAGGGAGGGCGGGGCAGGCGGAGAATCCCCAATCCGCAATCGGCAATCCGCAATTGACCAGGGCCCTTTCCCCTATTCCGAACTTGTGATATAGTTCCCTGGATTTTAGGAATCCGGAGAGGCGAAGTGAATTCCCGAATGAAAAGCAAAAGCTTCTTTTTTGGTTTGGCGCTTTTTCTTTGGTTCCTTCCCGCGGCGGCCTTTTCCTTTTCTCTGGAGGGGCGGGTCAAGGAATACTCCCTGGAAAACGGGATGAGGGTGCTCATGCTGGAACGCCACGAGTCCCCAACTCTGTCCTTCCACATCCGTTTCCGGGTGGGCGCCGTGGATGAGAACGTGGGCATGACCGGCACCGCCCATCTCCTGGAGCACATGCTCTTCAAGGGGACCAAGACCCTGGGGACGAAAAACTTCGCTGAAGAAGAAAAGGTCCTGAGTCGCACGGACTCAGTGGTCGCCTCCCTCGAGGCGGAAAGGTCCAAGGGGGAGAAAGCGGACAAGGGTTTTCTCCGATACCTGGAAGATACCCTCCAGACGCTCCAGGCGGAGCACAAAAAATGGGTGGTAAAGGATGAAATCGAAAGGATCTACTCCCAGAACGGGGCCGTGGGTTTCAACGCCTTCACCAGCCAGGACAGCACCGCCTATGTGGTCAGCCTTCCCTCCAACCGCCTGGAGCTGTGGGCGCGGATCGAATCGGACCGTCTGCTCAATCCCGTCCTGCGGGAATTTTACTCGGAACGCGACGTGGTCATGGAAGAGAGGCGCCGTTCCTATGATTCCAAGCCCCAGCGAAAGCTGATGGAGAACTTCCTGGCCGCCTCCTTCATCGCTCACCCTTACGGGCGGCCGATCATCGGATGGGCGTCGGATATTCAGAGTCTGGACAAGCAGGCCACGGAGGAGTTCTTCCGCACCTTCTACTCACCGGCCAACACGGTCCTGGCCATTGTGGGCGATGTGAATCCGGAAGAGGCCCTGCCGGTCATCAAGAAGTATTTTGAAAGAATCCCCCGCCGGGTCCTCCCCCCTCCCCTCAAGACCGGCGAGCCCGAGCAGGCCGGGGAGCGGCGCATCCGGGTGGAGACCGACGCCAATCCTCAGTTGATCATGGGCTTTCATAAGCCCAACGCCCCTCATCCGGATGACGCCGTATGCGAAATCATCGAAGGGATCCTGAGCTACGGCCGGACTTCCCGCCTCTATCGCCGTCTGGTGGAAGACGAGAAGATTGCCGTGGAAGCGTCCGCCTCCAACGGATTCCCGGGGGAGCGGTATCCCAACCTTTTCCTCCTCTCCGGCACTCCCCGCCATCCCCACACGGCGGAAGAACTGGAAAAGGCCCTGCTCCGGGAGCTGGAGGAGCTGAAGAAGGAGCCGGTTTCCGACCAGGATTTGCAGAAGATCAAAAACCAGATCCAGACGTCCTTTCTCCGCAAGCTGGACTCCAACTCCAGCCTGGCTTATTGGCTCTCCTACGGCCAGTCTCTCTTCGGAAACTGGCGGTACGCTACCGATCGGATCAAAGCTTATGAAAAAGTGACCGCGGAGGATGTGCGCCGGGTGGCCCGGAAATACTTCATCCCGAAAAACCGTACCCTGTCCACCCTGGTGAAACCCTCTGAATCCCCATGAAGGAAAGGCTCAAAAGCAGTATGAAGCGTCCGCCCCTGCGCTTTTTTCTCATCCTTTTTTTTCTAACGGTTTTTCTCCCGGGTGGAGCGTCCGGCCAGGACGATGAGCTCCTGAAGCACCCCCGGGACATGAAGTTTCCTCCCCTCTCCTTCCAGTTGCCCAAGGCCGCCCGTACGGTCCTTTCCAACGGCATGGTCGTCTATCTCCTGGAGAACCCGGAGCTGCCCCTGATCCGCATCTCCACCCTGATCCGCACCGGTTCGTTCCAGGATCCCGCCAACCGGGCCGGGCTGGCCCGGGTGACCGCGGCGGTCATGCGCAACGGAGGGGCCGAGGGCCGGCCCTTCAAGGAAATCAACGAAACCCTGGAGAGCCTGGCGGCGGAGGTTGAGTTCTCCATGGAGACGGAATCGGGAAGCGGCTACCTCTTCGCCCGGAAGCAGGATTTTCCGAAGGTCCTGCCCATCTTCGCCGATCTGCTCATGTGGCCGACCTTCGATTCCGCCCAGCTCGACCTGGTCAAGAAGGCGGAGATCGAAGCCATCCGCCGGCAGAATGATAATCCGGAAGAGATCGCCTACCGGGAATTCCGCCGCGCCCTGTACCGGGGAAACCCCCGGGGCCAGATCCCTACGCTGGAATCCATTGAAAAGATTCAACGGGATGACCTGATTGTTTTCCATCGGAGGTTCTTTCACCCCACCACCATCTATCTGGGAGTCTCCGGAGATTTCAAAAAGGAAGAGATGATCGCCCTTCTGGAAAAAACCTTCGGAACCTGGGACCGGTCGCTCATCGAAATCCCATCCGTCGTTTTTCCCTCCCCTCAGGAGGAGAAGTCGATTTTTTACGCGCCCAAGGATATTCCCGCATCCACGATCCTCCTGGGGCACCTGTCATTGCCCCAGAATCATCCCGATTATTTCCCCTTCAAGATCTTAAACTTCATCCTGGGAGGGGGAGGTTTCAATTCCCGGCTGACCCAGGAGATCCGCTCCAACCAGGGCCTGGCCTATAACGTGGGCAGCTTTTACAGCGGCCGGGTGGGGTACGGGGTTTTCGGGGCGCTGTGCCAGACGAAAGCGGAAAGTACCCACAAAGTCATTTCCCTGCTTTACGAAATCATCGAAGGCATGAAACCGAACCCGCCCCGGGCGGAAGAGATCGACTGGGCCAAGAACACCCTGATCAACCAGTTCATCTTTTCCTTTTCTTCTTCCGCGGCGGTCGTGGGACAGCAGATGCGGCTTGAATACGACGGCCTTCCGGAGGATTATCTGGAAAAGTACCAGGAGCGGGTGGCCGCCGTGACCGCGGCGGACCTGCAGCGGGCCGCGCGGGAGCATCTCCACCCGGACCGATCGGTTCTGGTGGTCGTGGGAAAGGAGGAAGGGTTCGAAAAGCCCCTCTCCTCCTTCGGAGCCGTCAACCGCATCGAACTGAAACCCGCTCCATAAAGGGAAAATAATGAAAATTCTTCTGATCCAGCCCCCCTACCCTTTCTCCGAATTTCCCAAACCCTCCTCGGCCCTCCTATCCCTGGGCACGATCCTGAAACAGGAGGGGCGGGAAGTGGAAATATTGGACCTGCTCTCTACCCGCTACTCCACGGACAAGATCGACCGCCGTTTGGCTCGTTTCCAGCCCGAGGTGATCGGGGTGACGAGCGTGACCATGAACTTCCCCATGGCCGTCCGGACCCTCCAGTACTGCAAGGAGAAAGCACCCGAGGCCATGGCCGTCATGGGGGGCCCCCACGTGACCTTCACCGATGAGGAAACGCTCCGGAAATATCCCGGGGTGGACATCATCGTCCGCGGGGAGGGAGAGGATACGACCCGGGAGCTGATTCAGGCCCTGGAAAGGGGAGAGAGCTTGGAAAAAGTGAGGGGGCTGACTTTCCGCCAGAACGGGAAAATCCAAAGGACCGAGGACCGCCCATTTATCCCCGACCTAGATGTCCTTCCCATGCCCGACCGGACCCTCTTCCCCCTCTCCCGTTACCTGGCCATGCGCGTCCCGGTCAGCATCCTCTCCAGCCGGGGCTGCCCCATGGACTGTTCCTTCTGCGTCGGATATCGCATGACCGGGAGGAAAGGGCGTTTCCGGGATCCCTACAAGGTGGTGGATGAGATCGAGGCGGCCCACCGGCTGGGCTTCGAAGAAGTCTGCATCGACGACGACCTCTTCACCCGCAAGCGGTCCCATGTCTTCACCATCTGCGATGAAATCCTGCACCGTGGTTTGAAGATGGACATGTACATCTTCGCCCGGGTGGACACGGTGGATGGACCCCTTCTGAAGAAACTGAGAGAAGCGGGCTGCAGGATGATCTGCTTCGGCCTGGAGAGCGGCAATCAAAAAGTCCTGGACCTGGCCCACAAGCGGGCCACTCCGGAAAAGGCCCGGCGGGCCGTGGAGCTTTGCAAAGAAGTCGGCATATCCCCCCTGGGTTCTTTCATCCTGGGCCTTCCGGGAGAAACCCGGGAGACCATGGAGGAGACCATCTCCTTCGCCCAGAGCCTGGGAATCCCTTACGGCTTCCATCTTTTGTCCCCCTTCCCCGGGACCCGGGTCCGGGAGCGGGCCTCGGAGTTTGGACTCAAGATTCTCAACGACGATTGGTCTCTCTACGACGCCGATCACGCGGTCACGGAAACCGAGGGGGTTTCGGCGGCAGAAGTGCAGAGCTTTGCCAAATCCTTCTTCGGGAAACTTGGTGCCAACATTGAGGAGATGAAGCGGGGAACCATCGCCGGGACCTACCAGGGGCCTTTCCGGAAGGATATGGAGAAGCGGGTGGAGGTGGACTTCGCCTGGAAACTCCTGTCCGGAGACCTGATCGAAGAAAAGGGCAAGATCTCCCGCAGCGAAGCTCACGCCGGGAACGGGTCTCTCGGCCCTCTTGCCCGCCGTCTGGCCGCGGTCCTATCTCTCCCCCTTCCGTTTGTGGAAACCAAGCTCCGCAAACTCGCGGACCGGGGTTATCTGCAAAGCCGCGAAGACGACGGAGGAATGCGGTGGGAGTGGAAGGAGTAGGAAAAATTCGGAATGCGGAGTGCCGAATGCGGAATTGAAAATATGCCCCAGAGGATGGAGAGAAAATAACCGCAAAAGCCCAAAAAAAGTCATCACCACAGGGAAGGCAAAGTCTGATTTAGCGGGGGCACATACTCCATTTTGCTAATCAGGGCGCATGTGCCCCCGGGACAGAAAGTAAATCCGGGACTCGGAAGGGAGAGACCCGGCCCGTTAAGCAATCCTGCCCATGATGTAGCCGCTGAGGTTCTCGATCATAATCTTCTGTTCGGAGATGATGGATTTCAAAACGTCCCCGATGCTGATGACCCCCAGGATGCGCTTGGTTCCCTTTTCTATGACCGGCAGGTGCCGTATCCGCTGCTCGTTCATCAGGGCCATGCATTCTTCCATCGTGCTTTCAGGGGTGACAACATAGATCTTGGTGGACATGATTTCCTTCGTGCGAGTCTCCTTGGATGATTTTCCCTCCAGGATGACCTTCCGCGCGTAATCGCGCTCGGAGACGATCCCCCCCAGTTCCCCTTTTTCCACTACCAGAAGAGCGCCGATCCTCTTCTCCTCCAAGAGCTGTAACGCCCGATAGACAAGGGTGTCAGGGGTGACCGACCATACATCTTGTGATTTTTTCGCCTGCAGCAAATCTCTTACGGTTTTCATATTCGTCCCTCCTTGGGCAATATCTGGGTGGGTAGGTGGATTTCAGAAAGGCTTCGCTGCGAAAGAAGGTCCAGGATCCTCCTGTACCCATTCACAAGCCTCCATATGCCTGCTCAACCTTTAATGCCGGATGTAAACCCGGCACCGAAAGGGGGTAAGAATTCTCGCCTAATTTTTTTCCGCTTTAAAAATGATGGTCCCCTAAAAAGTCTTTTGAAGCGTCACCCCGGCGAAAGCCGGGGTCCAGAACATCTTAAAATAACTGGATTCCGGCTTTCGCCGGAATGACAAATTTTAAGGAATTTCGACTTTTTACGAGATCATCAAAAATGGGATCCCTTAAAACGAAAGAAGAGATCCCCCTGCAGGTCCATCATGAGACCCTACCGGGAAAATACACCTTCTCCTTTTCTACCGTAGGTTAAGGTTATGCTCTCGGTTTTACTGGCTACAGGTGGGTATCTACCATTACCATAATAACCCAAATAACCAGGTTGTCAAGGACCTGACGGCGAGCTTTCGCTCGCAGATGACGGATGGGCGATGAGCGAAGTTGGGCTTTCCCCGTTTGTTCCCCTGCCTTTTATCCCGGAAGCGTCGATGAGGTTTCTTCCGATCTTACCGTCTTCCCTTCGCCGTCAAAGACGGCCCCTTGATCGATGATCAGATGGTTGGCCTGAATTTTTCCGTATAGCTTGCCGTTGGGGGTGACGTGGGCGGTGGCGGCGACGAGGAGGGTCCCTTCTGCCTTCCCGTTGAGGACCAGGTTGTCCACTTCCATTTCCCCCTGAAAGGAGCCTTTTTCTCCGACGACCAGGGTTCCCGGCCCGGTGATCTTCCCCTCCAGCCGCCCGTCCAACCGGACGACCCCGCTGCCGATCTGCAAGGTTCCCACCACCGAGACCCCCTCGCTGATCATGGTGATGGGCTGCTCCTGGGGGGTTACCAATCCACCGAATAACTTTTTTCCCTTTCTCTTCAGCATAAAAATGGATCCCTCCTCCTTCTGCGGATTCCGGGTCAGGGTTTGGGAATCACGGCAGATTTCTGCTGGATGAGCTTTCCTTCCCTGGAGTAGATAAAAACCGTCAGGATCTGGAAGATCTCTCCCTCCGCCACGCTAAAAAAAGCCTCCACAAATTTCTTTTCCTTCACTTCGAAGGGCTTTCCTTTTTCCGGCTGTTGAGGAATCCCCTTCTCCAGCTTCATTTCCGCGGGAATCGCCCGGTAAACGGGAGGGCGAAGACTCTCGTTCTTCGCCACCATGGCCAGCGTCCCGGTGTAGGGGGCATCGTGGGGAAACCCTTCCACCAGCCAGAACCGGGCCGCAAATCCAGCCCGTTTGGGTTCCCGGATGACCTGCAATTCGTCGACCTTCAGCGGGGGAAAGGCTCCTGACGCTGCCTCGCTGAGCTTCTTGTTCAAACCGGAAATCTGGGCTTTCAACAGGTTCATTTCATCCTTGAGGCGGGTATTCTCCCGGTGAAGAGTCACGTATTGATAGATCCCGAAGGCGATCAAGCCGGCAACTAGAACAATCCCCATCCCCAGAACAAGAAACGTCCGCTTATCCACCCGGAACGTCTTGACGGGGTCCAGAGATCGGAGAATGATCAAAAACCAGGAATCGGATTTCATGATTTTGGGCTTGTGACGGCACGACGATCTTCACCTTATGGCTGGAAACTAATGGATTTGGCCGGATTTGTCAAGTTCTAAAGGAAAGTTCTAAAGGAAACAGTTCTAAGGGGAACTCAAAAGGAAGTTCGGATTTCTTCCAATTTTCTTCCCCCTGGTTACGGAAAAATCTTTTCACGCGTTCTTATTACTGGTAAAAGGATGGGTGGGAAGGCCGCTGGGGTTCAATCCATCAGAAAAGGAGAAAAATAATGGGGGTTTGGCGGATCCGGCCCCGGTCCTGGCCCAGTTCTATCCCGACGCGGGTAAAAAATAAATCGTATCCCTATCTCCGGCATCCTCATGGGCAACCCGCCGGGTCGCCCCTACCTCTTTTTTCATTCCGCAATCCAAAATCCGCCATCCGCCTTGCATTTCGTCGAGTGCGGGGCTGCCTCCAACCTTATAGGGTCCTTTTTAAAAGCTTCACCCGTGTTTATCCGTGTTCATCCGCGTCCCATCAAGTCTTTTGTTTTTAAGTCTTTTCGAATATAAAATCTGTGTTTATCTGTGTTCATCTGTGTCCCATTCCATTTTTTTATTCCGCACTCCGAATTCCGAATTCCGCATTCTAAAGGTCTCCTTCCCTCGAGACCTTCAGGATGAGGATTTCGGTCTCTCGGGGAAGGGTCTCCTTGCTCACCGTGATGGTGTTGGTGTCCAGGCGGCGGGCGGGATGGGGGCCCTCGCTGAATTTTTCCAACTGTCCCATGTTGTACCAGAAGTGCATGGGAATGACGATTTTGGGTTTAAGCTTCTCGATGATCTGCAGCGCCCCTTCGGGGCCTATGGTGAAAGTTCCCCCGATCACCTGCAGGAGAATGTCCACGTGCCCGATGAGCTGGAGCTGGTCCTCGTTGTAGGGTTCGCTGATGTCGCCGGAGTGAAGGATACAGAGCCCATCCATCTCGAAGACAAAAGCCGACCCCTTCAGGCTCAGGCGGTAATCCGCAAAACCCCTCTGATGGACGGGAATGTTGTAGATCAGCACATCCCGGAAGGTGTAATTGACGTGGTCCCACTCATCCTTTCCTTCTTTCAGCCCTCGGAGGATAACCGGTTTTCCTTTGGCCAAACCCACGTTGTTATGATTGCCGTGCTCCCGCCCCACGGTCACCACATGGGGCCAGACTTCGGGCAGGGGGAAACCCATGGCCCCGAAGGGGTCGGTGATGACCACCGTCCCCGAACTGGAGGTGATCTGGAAGAAAGAATGGCCGAACCACTTGATCTCCACCCTCCCCGAAGCGGCGGCCGGTTGAATGAGCGGTCCTTCGCCGGCCAGATAGGGGTTGCGGCAGGCGGAGTGAATTGGAACAGGGAGGAGGTACAGGAAAATGAATACCCATAGAATGACCGTTCTTTTCATTGCAGGCCTCCAGCGAAAAAATGCGGAATTCGGAATGTGGAATGCGGAATGAAAATGGACAAAATCCAAATTCCCCTTTTAATCCATTTCATTCTGAAGATCGAACTCATTTTGGGCGCGCGGCCGCGCGCCCCTACAGCCTCCATGCCCGTCTATCGGCATTTGAATATTTTCCAACTTCTGACGGGCGGCCACGCAGGGCCGCCCCTACAATTTCCATTTTTTACTCCGAACTGCTTTTATTCCGCATTCCGCATTCCGAATTCCGCATTCCGCATTAGATGAGTCCCCATCTGCGACGAAAATACCACTCCGCCGAAAGGAGGGCGAGGATCAGCGCCAGCAGGGGGAAATGGGCCCAGAGGGGGGTTCGTTTCTCCTCCACGTAACGGCTCTCCCTTTTTTCCGCCGCGTCCAGGATCTCCTGGAGAAGGTCCTCTTTGGGAGAGAGGAACTTTCCCCCTGTAGACTGGGCTATCATTCTGAGCCGCTCATGATCCGGAAGGCCGTCTCGTTCCCCTACCGGCTCCGAAATCTCAACCGACTCTTCCACGGACCCGCCGGGGGTTTCCACCTTCAATGTATAGGTCCCCCCTTTCTCCGGGATGAAAGAAGCCGCATACTCGCCGGGCCGGCCCGAGGATGCAAACTCAGCCCCGATCTTCAAGCCCTTGGGGTTAAATACGGAGAACTGCACGGCCCCCCGGGTCTCGGGGGATTCTTCTTCGGACCGCACCCGGACCCGGACCTCCTTTCTCTGCCCCCTTCCGATGCCTTCCTCGGGCAGAAGAATCTGGATCGAGTCCAGGCTGGGGTCTTTGGTAAGCCAGCGAACCGTTCTCTCCACGAACCGGTGGTAGGCCCATTGGCCCCTGCCCTTTTCCACCATTCCCATACGCCATTTCCAGGAATAGTCGGTGGCCAGAACGAAAACCCGTCCCTGCCCGTATTTTCCCACGGAGACAATCGGGTAAGGTGGCCCGTCCCCGCTCTCCAGGAGGGGCGTTGCCGAAGTCTTCAGCTGCACCCGGTTGATCCCGTCGAGGGCAGGCATCTCTTTCCAGAGGTTGAGATTCTCTTTCTCCGTCGCCTCGAGGCGGGTGATGGGATGGCTCCCACCGGAGCGGGTCAGCTTCACCTTGCAGGGAGCCTCCCTCTGATACTCCCCCTTCCCGGCCACGGCAACCGGGAGGACATCTTCCAGGGGAGTGCCGGAGTACTTTCCCCCGTCGAGAAGGTTGGGGCCCCCGATCAGCGCCAGCCCCCCTCCCCCTTTCACGAAGTCCCTCACTTTCTCCAGGTAGGCGGACTTGACGTACAGATGAAAGGGAAAATCATCCAGTACCAGGAGGTCGAATTGGGGAAGCTCCTTGGAGAAGAGAGTCTCCACCGGGAAGGGAATCAGGCTCTGCTCCTGCAGGGGGACGTTGAGAACATCCGTCGGCGTCCGCAGGATGACGAAGGAGAGAAGATCGATGGAGGGGTCGCTCTTGAAGGCCATCCGCAGGTAACGGTAGTTCAAGCCGGGGTGTCCCGAAATCATCAGAATGCGGATCTTGTCCTTGGCCA